>JACXTT010001719.1_pt1 | contig 35965 bp, 27 predicted proteins | sample 9270951 | NCBI WGS metagenome assembly JACXTT01 (sample SAMN15532306, study PRJNA645909) | rock metagenome | isolation source: weathered quartz diorite | place: Puerto Rico | collected 2017-06-21 | reverse complement strand
CCTCGCCAGGCCGTCCATATATGCCGCGAAGCGCTTCTCTTGTGGGCCTGGCTCGGAGAGGCGTGTTCCCACAAAACAATTCTACATCAGAATGTTCTTTTATGACCCAGTAGTACTAGGGAAAACCCCCGTTTGGGCGAAAATAGATTCGTGCGACGAAGGGACTTTCTGATTGGAGCCGCAGCGCCCGCCCTGGGGCAGGTTACCGGCGGATGGGTGCTGGTGCATGAGCACGTGCTGGTGGACTTCGTGGGCGCGGACAAGATCGCGCCCGGCCGGTACGATCTGGATGACGTGTTCCGCGCGGCCCGGCCGAAGCTCGAAGAAATCCGCAAGCTGGGATGCAGGCGGTTGCAGGAATGCACTCCGAATTTCCTGGGACGCGATCCGCGCCTGCTGCGGCGGCTGGAGGCGGCCACCGGGATCGAGATCTGGACCAATACCGGACTCTACGCGGCTGGGCAGCACAAGTATTTGCCGGCCTATGCGCGGACGGAAAGCGCGGAACAACTCTCGGCGCGATGGGTGCAAGAGGCGCGAAGCGGGGTAGACGGCGTCCGACCGCGGTTCATCAAAATCGGCGTCAACAAGGCGCCGCTTGGCGATGTGGACCGCAAGATCGTGCGCGCGGCGGCGCTGGCGTCAAAGGAAACTGGCCTTACCGTGGCGTCCCACACCGGGGACGGGGCGGCGGCGATGGAAGAGATCGCGATTTTCCGGGATGCCGGGACGGCCGCGTCCAGGTTCGTCTGGGTGCATGCGCAGAACGAGAGGGACCATGCGTTGCACGAGACGGCCGCGCTGGCCGGAGCTTGGGTGGAGTTCGACGGCGTGTCTGAGAAGTCGGCCGGCTGGCACCTGGAGTGCGTGCGGTTTATGGCGTCGCGGGAACTCTCTCGGGCGTACGCTGATTTCGCAGGACTCGGGATGGTACCGGGTTGGGGAACCCGGTGGCGGAGATTACCGCGGGTACGCGTATTTGTACACCGGTTTTCTTCCGCGTTTGGAGGCGGGATGGGCCACCGAGCTGTTGGTGAGCAATCCGGAGAGGGCGTTTGGTTAGCGCCCGGCCTGGAACTCAGTTCGGCCTTTTATCCTCGAAGACAAGCTGCTGAATGTCGAGCTTCGCGTCGAAGGCCACCTCGACGAAGCCGACCATCATCTCCTCCCAGCTTTGGTCGCCCCAGCGGACAGCCTTCTTCGGGTCGGGGTTGTAGCGGTTATTGGGCGAGTTGTCGAAAACGCCGGTGGCTTCGATCCGCGTTCCTTTGGGCAGCAGCTTCCGCGTGGCCGGTTCGTAGCGCAACTGCCAGTTGAAATCGTATCGGGGAACGCGCAGCAGTACTTCCTTCTCGCCGGTCGGATAGACGGCGCGGATCTCCATCGCTTTGCCACGAAGGTGCATGTGGGCATAAAGCAGCGTCAGCTCGGAATCGGCGCGCAGGGTAAGGCTTCCGTCGACCGCGTGATCCGCCGCGCCGGGCGGGATGACTAAATCCAGGTTCTTGGCGCCCAGCGTGACCACCCGCTTCGCCGGAGGGCGCTTCGAGAAGACCAGCCCGATGCGGGATCGGTCCTTGGCCGGCTTGCCGTTGGTGGTGTAGTGCACCTCCAGGACGATGTCGGAGCCCGCTTTGAAAAGGCGGCCTCGATCGGGGCCCAGCGATTCGGGCGGCGAGCCGGGGGCGTATCCGCTCAATCGCGTCTCCCAGGGGCGGTTCTCCCGGCCGAACAGTCCCTTGCCGTTCTGCACGAAGGGAATTCCGGGCGGATAGGAACGCAGCCAGTTCACGCCCGGTTCGCGCACGTAGGCCGAAATGTGGTGCACTACGGCGCGGTTACCCGGGCGGATCTCGATCTTCTCCACCCAGTGGTCCTCGGTGAAGCCGGTGGGGATGATGATGTCGGTGTACTCGATGGTTCCGGTGGCGGGAACCTCGTACTCGACGGGCATTTCAAACACGGCGTCGGGCTGGCCGATGTTCCATCCGTCGACGAACTGGCGCGGCGGCGGGGCTTCGCGAGGATCGCCTTCGCGGGCGCCGCTGTCGGCCCAGGCGGCCAGCGTTTCGATTTCCTTCTGGCTCAGCGACGGATCGTTGTGAAATTTGCCGGCGGAGGGATCGGCGAACCAGGGCGGCATGCGGCGCGTGAGCACAGCCTCTTTGATGGCCTTGGCCCACGGCCGGACCTGCGCGTAGGACGCGAGCGGCATCGGCCCTATTTCCCCCGGGCGGTGGCAGGACTGGCACCGCGCCTGCAGGACCGGCACGACGTGGCGATAAAACGAAACCGCGTCGCCCTTCGGGGCGCCGGTTGCGACGCCGGCCAAGGCAAGAGCCAAGGCCGGCAGATAGGGAAGCCTCATCGCACCTCCAAACGAGCGAGTATATCGCTTCCGGGCCGGAAACATGCAGGCTGTCACCTGTTTTTCGGCAGCGGTCTTTGGAGGACGGTGAGAGCGCGGCGGAGAGCGGCCCGGTGGGACACGCGATGGCGTTCCAGGCGGCACGCGCCGATAGCCTTTTCCTCGGGGGCTTTCTCTCCGGCATTCAGGGAAGCTTCGATCCGGTTGGCACGGCGGATCATGAAAGCGGCGATGGCGCCATTCAGCGCGGCGAAGCAGGCCTCCTCGGTAACCGGACAGAAGGCTGACAGGAAGAACGCGACAAACGCGTTGAATTCGTCGGCGGACTCGCCGGGAATCAAGGCAAAGCGGCTGCCGAGGCCGTGCGGGCGCGGTAGTATTTCGAGGTAAGCGCGTTTATTGAGTGAAGGGGTTGTCATGAGGATTTCCTTTCCACCCACAGCATAGCTTTCGCGCCGCGTGTGCCAGCGATATTCCGCACAGTTTGGTTGAAACGAAAGGAAATATATTCTTTATTTTCTTGTGACCGTGAAATCGACACTCGGCGGGAAACCCGGGCCGAACTCATTTATAGTTTAGATTCAAATACTTAGCGCGTAAGTAACCTTGGCGGCTTATTCGCCGGAGTTCGCTCATGGCGAAGATCGGCTTTCTCCCCACCACGCAGACAGCCTGGGTTTGTGCAGGCCTTGCCGCTCCGTGTCTTCCTTGTTCCCCCGCCGGCCTTCTTCGCGCTCCAGTTGGCGGCCGGCGCTGACGGCGGGATAATCTAAGTCGCGCCGCAAGGAGAACCGACTCGTGGGATTGTATGAAAGCCATGTGCTACCGCATCTTATCAACCTCGCGATGCGCAGTCCGGATCTAATCCCGTATCGAAAGCGGGTTTTGTCTCGGGCCAACGGGCGTGTCCTCGAGATCGGGCTCGGCTCCGGCCTGAATCTGCCGTTCTATACGCACGAGGCAACTGAGATCTTCGGCCTTGATCCCCACCCCAAACTCCTGGCGATGGCGCGCGGCCGGAACTGGCGCACAGCGGTGACGGCTTTCAAAGGTTCGGCGGAATTCATTCCGTTCGACGATTGCACCGTCGATACCGTGGTCATGACCTGGACGCTCTGTTCGATTCCGGACGCGCCGCGCGCGCTGGGGGAGGTGCGGCGCGTACTGAAGCCGGCGAGACAGTTGCTATTTGTAGAGCATGGGATGGCTCCCGAACCCGGCGTGCAACTTTGGCAGCGGCGGTTGACGCCGGCGTGGAAGCGATTCACCGGCGGCTGTCATCTCGACCGGCCGGTGGAAACGCTGGTTCGCGAGTCAGGATTTGAAATCGCAAGCCTCGAAACCGGCTACATGAAGGGGCCTAAGGCGTTGACGTTCATGTATGAAGGCCGGGCGCTCCCCATGTGATCGGGGCTCCTGCCGCGTTCGGGGCCTCTTTGGTCAAGGCCCGGCACTTTCCTGCAACCAAAGGGCCGCCGGATGCGACAATATAGATGTGCTTTTGCGTGGCTTGACGCTCGGCCTACTGGTGGTGGCGTGTGTGTCCGCCCAGGCGCGGCTCTCGGTGGAGCAGCTCTTCCAGTTCATCCGGTCCTCGGTCAAACTGCAGCATCCGGACCGGCAGGTGGCGGCGTACCTTTCGCAGGTCAAGCTGACCGAGAAACTGGATGACCGGACCATCGAGGAGCTGCAGGGTCTTGGGGCGGGTCCGCGCACGGTGCAGGCCCTTCGCGCGATGCGCGAATCGACGGCGTCGCTGCCGGTTCCCAAGCCTCCGGCGCCCAAGCCGGTGGCGGTCGCGATTCCGCCGCCTTCGCCCGAGGAGCAGCACAAGATCATCGAAGACACCCGCGATTACGCGCTGAACTACACCAAGACGCTGCCCGACTTTATCTGCACGCAGGTCACGCGACGCTTCTACGATCCCTCCGGCCTGGAGTTCTGGCAAAGCTCCGACACGCTCACTACGCGGGTCAGCTACTTCGAGCAGAAGGAAGATTACAAGCTCATCATGATCAACAACCGCATGACCGACCAGTCCTACGACTCGGTCGGCGGCGCTTCGTCGACGGGTGAGTTCGGCAGCCTGCTGCGCGAGATTTTTCTGCCCGAGTCCAACACGCGATTTCTCTGGGAGCGCTGGGCCACGCTGCGCGGGCGGCGCGCGTACGTTTTTACGTATCGCGTGGCGCAGATCAATTCCAAGTGGCGGATCAGCTATGAGCGCCGCCTGGAGATCATCGCCGGCTACAACGGCCTGATCTACATCGACAAAGACACGGGCATGGTGCTCCGCATCACGCTGGACGCGGAAGACATCCCGGCCACGTTCCCGATCCAGCAGGCCACCACGGTGCTGGATTATGACTTCGCCAAAATCAGCGAGCGCGAGTATCTGTTGCCGCTGCGGGCTCAGGTCCGGATGCGCCAGGGAAAGTTTCTGACCCGCAATGACGTGGAATTCCGGCTCTACCGGAAATTCGCGGCCGAATCGACAATCACGTATACGCCCGAGCCGCTGCCGGACGATCAGACCAAGGAACAACCGGCGCAGCCCGCGGCCGGACAGCCGAAACCACCCAAGCCGGGGCCGGATAAGTAGGCTGCATCCTCCTTTCCACACTTTATGCCGATTACCCTGCGGGCCGCTGTCCTCGCTTCAATATTCGCCGCGGGCGCGGCCGCGCAGCAGGTTCCGGTCCGCGAATTCACGCTGGGCAACGGCCTGAAATTTCTGCTGGTGGAGCGCAAGGGCGCACCCAACGTCGCCGCCGGATGGATCGCCCGCGCGGGCAGCGTCAACGAACATCCAGGCATCACCGGCCTGTCCCACCTGTTCGAGCACCTGATGTTCAAGGGCTCGCACACCATCGGTACGCGCAATATCGAAGAAGACCTCAAGGTCAACCAGGACCTGGACCGCGTCAAGGAAGACATCCGCAAAGAAGAGCGCGAGTTGGAGCGGCTCTACCGCCTGGGCGAAATCGCCGACCCGAAAGCGCCCGAGGCCCGCACCGCGCGGCACAGCGCATTACTCAAAGAGTTCGAACTGCTGACGCAGCGCCAGAAAGAACTGCTGGTGCAGACCGAGTTCGACCGCATCTATTCGGCCGCCGGCGCCACCGAGGCCAACGCGGGCACCACGGAAGATTACACCATCTACTACAATACGGTCCCCGCCAACAAGCTGGAGCTGTGGTTCTGGATGGAGTCCGACCGGCTGGCAAATCCGGTCTTCCGCGAATTCTACGCCGAGCGCGACGTAGTGCACGAGGAGAGGCGCCTCCGTTATGACTCCACGCCTACCGGCCTGATTACGCAGCAGTTCGAAGCAATGTTCTGGCAGTCGTCTCCCTACGGCTGGCCGGTGATCGGATGGCCGAGCGACCTGGAGAAGATCACGCGCGAAGACGCGCAGGATTACTTCGCGCGCTTCTACGCGCCGAATAATCTCAGCGTCTGCCTGGTAGGCGATTTCAGCCAAGCGCAGGCCGAAGCGTGGGCGAAGAAGTACTTCGGGCGGCTGCGCCGGGCTTCGCGCGACCCGGAGCCGCCGCGCACGGCGGAAGTGGCGCCACAAGGCGAGCAGCGCATGACGGCTTGGGCCGAGACCAACCCGGCGGTCGAGATCCGCTATCACTCGGTGGCCGACGGTCACAAGGACGAGTACCCGCTGGTGGTGTTGTCGGCGCTCCTCAACGACCGCACCGGGCGGCTATACAAGTCGCTGGTGCTGGACCAGCAGGTGGCCAATTCCGCCGCGGCCGGCCAGAATGGATTGAAGTACGAAGGCTATTTCGAGTTTTCGGGCGTCGCCAAGCCAGGCAAGACGCCGGAGCAGGTGGAGCAGGCGCTGTACAAGGAAATCGAAAAGCTGCAAGCCGAAGCCGTGCCGGAGCGAGAATTGCAGAAGGTGAAGAATCAGATAGCCGCCTCCAATTTCCGAAGGCTGGAATCCGATTTCGGGCTGATGTACCAGTTGCTGGTGGCGGACGCCGGCCGGGGCTGGAAGTCGCTGTTCGCGGACTCGGCGAAGTTTCAGGCGGTGAGCGCGGACGACATCCAGCGAGTGGCGAAGAAGTACTTCACGCCGCAGGCGCGCAGCGTCCTGCTGCTCTATCGGAAGAACAAGACCGAGGCGCAGACGGCGTCGGCCTCGGTCGAAGGAGCCCGCCCGTGACCCGCCGGCATGCGATCCTGACCTTTCTGGCGGCGGGGGCGGCCGCGGCGGAAGAAGCTATTCCGAAGCATCCGCGCGACTTGAAATATCCGCCGCGCGAGTTTACGCCGCCCAAGGCCGCGCCCTACCGCCACCAGCTGGCGAGCGGAGCCGTGGCGTTTGTCGTCGAGGACCATCAGCTCCCGCTGATCCACGTTTCCGTCACGTTCCGGGGCGGCAGCTTCCTGGACTCTTCGGGCAAGACAGGCCTGGCGCAACTGACCGGCTCCCAGATCCGCGCGGGCGGAACCACGACTAAGCCGCCGGCGCAGTTCGACGAAGAGGCGGCGTTTCTGGCGGCGGAGCTGGGCGCGGGGATCGGCGACGTCAGCGGGCAGGCGTCGCTCAACTGCCTGAGCAAGGACCTGGACGCCGCCCTGGCTCTCTTCGCCGATATGCTGCGGAATCCCGGTTTCGCCGAGGACCGCCTGGCCCTGGCCAAGAGCCAGTCGCTGCAGGCCATGGAGCGCCGGAACGACTCGACCGGAGCGATCGAGTCGCGCGAGTTTGCCCGGCTGATGCGCGGCGAAAGGCATTTCTCGGCTGCCCAGCCTACCAGGGCCGGCCTGGAATCCATCACCCGCCAGGATCTGGCCGGCTTCCACACCAGAGTCGTCTACCCGGCGAATTTCGTGATTGCGGCGTCCGGCGATTTCGAAACCAGGGCGCTGATTGAAAGGCTGGACGGCGTTCTTGCCGGATGGCCGAACGGCGAAGCGATCCCGCCGGTGCCGCCCCCGGCGTTCACGCCCAAGCCTGGCGTTTACCTGGTCAACAAGCCGGAAGTGAACCAGGGCCGCGTCCGCATGGCGCACCTGGGCGTGCGCATCACCAATCCCGACCACATCGCGCTGGGCATCATGAACGGGATCCTGGGCGGCGACGATTTCTCTTCCCGCATCACGTCCCGCATTCGCTCCGACGAGGGGCTGGCGTACTCGGCCGGCACCGCGTTCACGGCGGGCAATTACTACGAGGGGCTGTTCATGGCGGCGTTCCAGTCGAAGACGCCAAGCGTGGCGCAGGCGGCGGCGCTGGTGATCGAAGAGATCGAGAAAATGCGGGCGGGCAAAGTCAGCCGTGAGGAACTGGCCGGAGCGGTGAGCCGTGCCGTGGAAGCGGTTCCGCTGCGCTTCGCGACGGCTGCGGCGAAGGCCCAGCAGTTCGCCGGCGATTACGCGATCGGCCTGCCGGAGGATTACTGGGAGAAGTTTCTGGCGACGGCGCGGCGGCTGACGCCGGACGATATCCAGCGGGTGGCGCGGCAATACCTGCATCCGGACCAACTGGTGATACTGGTGGTGGGCAACGCCGAAGCAGTGCTGAAGGGCAATCCGGACCGGCGCGAGTACGCGATGGAGAAGCTGGGAAAGGTGGCGCGCATTCCGCTGCCGGATCCGTTCACGCTGGTGTATCCGGCGGCTGCGCCGTAGGCCCGATCAGACCAGCAGGTCGTCGATATCTGTATTCGTGATGTTCAGTTTTGGCTTGGCCGAACTTTTGGCACGAATCAGCGGCAACTTGACTTTGTGTGTTTCAGGCCGATTCAGTTTCTCGCCTCTGAGCGCCCCTCGGACCTTCAGACGGGCCGAAGCGATCGTCAGGCAGGTCCCGGCTCGTCTTCATAAATCCAGCTTAGCTTAGTGCACAAGCACCGGCGCCCGCGCCTACTCCGTCGGACGCTCGCGCGGCGGAAGCACCGCCTGAAAGTCCCGCGCCACGCGCTCCGTGTACCCGGCCAGCAGCTCGTCCACGCGACGCGCGTCGGGCGACCGCACGATCAGCCCCATGTGATGGTCCTTCTTCATCCGCCATACAATCTCGGCATCGCTATAGGCTGAAGTGTCCGGCTCCTTTTGCCGCGCCAGCGAAACCACCAGCCCCGCGTTATCCGGCCGGCGCTCCGGTGGCGCGTAAGGCGCCTTCCCGCCCGCGATTTCGATCTTCGCCCACTCCGCCCAGAGATTGATCCCTGTGCCGGCTTCCACCATGTCAGCGATGTGTGCTCCGCCCACTCGCGCCGACGTCTCGAGGAAGTAGATGATGCCCTCCTCGCGCCCTTTGATGAACTCCGTGTGCGACACCCCGCGCTTCAGGCCCATGGCTTGAAGGACGCGCGCGTTCATCCCAGCCAGAGCCCGGTCGTCGTCCGATCCGCGCTCCAGCATCCGCGTTGTAAAGATCCCGCCGCCGTGCGACACGTCCATCGGAGGACGTCCGTAGCGGCTCGCCACCGCGAACCGGATCGCGCCTTCGTACACGATGCTGTCGACGTGAAAGATGTCGCCCGGCACGTACCGTTCCAGAAGGTAATAGGATTGCTCGTCGCCCAGCTCTCCGGCGATCCTCCAGACTTCATCCGCGGCCTGGACTTTCCTGATCCCGATCGCGCCGGCCAGGAATCTCGGCTTCAGCACCCACGGCGCGGGTATCCGCTCCATGAACTCGCCGACCCGCCGGTGGTTGAGCACGTGAATGAAGTCCGGCACGGGAATGCCGGCTTCGGCGGCCTGCAGCCGCATCGCAAGCTTGTCCCGGAAGTAGCGCGTGGTGGTTTCGCCCATGCCGGGAATCCGAAGATGCTCGCGGAGGAACGCGGCCAGCTCCAGATCGAAATCGTCCAGCGGCGTCAGCCGTTCGATCTCTTCGGTCCGCGCCAGATAGCTGACCGCGTGCAGCGTGTCGGTCCGGTTCCACTTCCCGTCCACGTCGGGCATGTAGTAGATCTCGTCGATCGCTTCCCCCGGCCAGTGCGCGGAGTGACGCAGGCCCTCCGACGTCAGCAACAGCACCCGCGCGCCCTGGCGTTTCGCCTCGCGCAGGAACTCGTGTCCTTTTTCGTAGCTGGCAATGCAGAGGATTGTCATTGACAGGATGCCCGCCCGCGCCGCCTCCCGGGTTAGCAGTCTACCAAAAGCAATGCGTCCTATATCCCGTGACGCGAAAAACTTGCTTCAAGCCTTGCCTTGCTGCCACAATACGCTTTCTAGTCGTACGAGCTGCGGTCCTTTTGGAGGAGTCATGCGAGTTCGCGTGCTGGGTATCGTGCTTGCCGGCGGGAAGGGAACCCGCCTCTACCCGCTTACCAAGGAGCGCGCCAAACCCGCCGTGCCCTTCGGCGGCAAGTACCGCATCATCGATTTCGTCCTCAGCAATTTTATCAACTCCGGCATTTATTCCACCTACGTTCTGACCCAGTTCAAGAGCCAGTCGCTGCTCCAGCATTTGAGTGAAGGCTGGCAGTTCGGGTCGCTCATGAAAAACCAGTTTGTCATCCCTGTTCCCGCGCAGATGCGCGCCAAGGATGAAAGCTGGTACCAGGGCACCGCCGACGCCATCTACCAGAACATCAACCTCATCGAGCAGTCCGATCCTCACGTCGTCGCGATCTTCGGCGCGGACCATATCTACCGCATGAACGTCTCGCAGATGATCGAGTACCACGAGCAGAAGCGCGCCCACGTCACGGTCGCGGCCATTCCGGTGGAAAAGAAGTTCGCCTCCGAGTTCGGCGTCATCGAAACCGCGCCGGACGGCCGCATCGTCGGCTTTCATGAAAAAAAGGCCGACGCGCCAACCATCCCCGGCAATCCCGGATTCGTCTTCGCGTCGATGGGCAACTATATCTTTTCCACTGGCGCGCTCACCCAGGAGTTGTATACCGATGCCCAGAACGCCGACAGCTCCCACGACTTCGGCCGCGACATCCTGCCCTCACTGATCGGGCGGCGCGAGATGTTCGCCTACGATTTCCGCACCAACCGCATCCCCGGCGACCCTCCCGACGCCGAGCCGTATTGGCGCGACGTCGGCACCATCGAAGCCTACTACGAAGCCAACCTCGATCTGCGGTCGGTTTCGCCGGCGCTCAATCTCTACAACCCCTTGTGGCCCTTGCGCACCGTGGGCTACCCGGATCCGCCCGCCAAGTTCACCTTCGACGATAAGGACCGCCGCGGCCAGGCCATCGATTCCATCGTCTCCAGCAACTGCATCCTCTCCGGAGGATCGGTGCGGAACTCGGTGCTGGCGCGCGGCATCCGCATCCACTCCGGGGCGTCGGTCGAAGATTCGGTCATCTTCGATAATTGCGACATCGGACGCCGGGCCCGCATCCGCCGCGCCATCCTCGACAAGAACGTAAAGATTCCGCCGGACACGATGATCGGCTTCGACCTCGACAAAGATCGCAAACAGTATTACGTAACCGACGGCGGACTGGTGGTGGTCACCGGCGAGCGGACCCGCGTCGAAATCTCCACTCTCGACGTGTAGTGGAGCAGCCGTTCCCGTCTGCGCGGCTGTAAATTTTCTACCGTCCGGCGGCAGGCGAGAATGCCTGCCCCACTTTGCCGAAGCAATAAAGCGAGCCGCGCGTGCGCAAGTAAATCCGCCCGTCCGCGATCGCCGGCGTGGCGAAGCACTCCTCGTCCAGATTCGACACCGACAGAACTTCTTGCTGTGGCCCGGCCTTCAGGATCGCCAGCACGCCGGTGTGGCTCAGAATGAAAATCTTTCCGTCTCCCGCTACCGGCGAAGCGTAGTAATTATCGGAGACGCCCCGCAGCCGCGCCTGCTTGTGCATAGTTCCCGTCGCCGCGTCCAGGGTCGTAAGCACGCCCGAGTCGTTGATCATGTACACCACGCCGCGATAAACCAGCACCGACGGCAGTTGTGGAATCGAACGCTGGAACTTCCAGCTCAGCGCCGTCGCCGTGACGTCGCCCGCGCCACCCGGCTTCAGAGCCAGCAGCCCATTTTCCGCCGCCATCGACGATTGGTACAAACGCCACTCCCGCGCGTCCATGGAGCCGTCCTGGTCCAGATCGATGAACGGAAAATAGCGGCGCGTACGCTCGTCCGGAACTTCGGCCAGAGAAATTTTTCCGTCGTGGTCGGCGTCCTGCTTGGGCAGAACCTCCTCCCACGCGGGGATGACCACCTGCCGGCCCGGATCGTTTTCCGGCGTGTTGTAGCCGTTGATGAAGAGGGTTCCTGAATCGAGCACCGGCACCGACTTCATCTCCGAGGCCAGCCCGCGCGTATACCAGGCGATTTTCCCGGTGGCGGCGTCGTATGCGTCCATCCGGAACGATCCGGGCGCCAGTACCTGCGGTCCACCCGCCGGCGGCGTGTAGACGATGGGAGTAGAATGCCCGCTCAGCGCCTCCGGCCGCGGCGTCCTCCAGCGTTCCGCGCCCGTGCGTGCGTCGAATCCTGCGGCGAAGGACCCTGAACTCTGGTCGCAGACCAGAATCACCATGCCTCCGGCCACAATCGGCGAGGCTCCCATTCCGTAGACGTTGCGGAACGGCCCCAGCGGCGTCCGCCAGCGCAGGTTGCCGGCGGCGTCGTAGGAGACCAGCCCAAAATCGGGAAAGAAAACGTACACGTTGGCGCCGTCCGCCGCCGGCGAGGGCGACGCCGCGTTATTCCGCTTGTCGAGTTTCTCGTTGCGCGGACGAACGCATTCCCGCCGCCACAAGACTTCGCCCGTCGCCCGGCTCAGACACAGCGTCCACAGCTTGTCTTTTTCCGTCGCCGTAATAAAAATATGCTTGCCGCTCAATACGGGCGACGAATGCGCGGGCGGAAGCGGCGTCTTCCAGATCACGTTGACATCCGGCCCGGCGCGGTCCGGCAGCCCCGCGGTCTCGGCCACTCCCGAGCCGTTCGGCCCGCGAAAGCGCGGCCAATCCGACGCGCGGACGGCGGGTGTAGAAAGCGCGGCAACCGCCAGCCAGGCGGCCGCGCGCCACCTGATAAGATGAAGGCTCCCGGAGGTTCTCAACCACCCTATTATGGCAGCTCAACCTTCAGACAAAAGACTTTCAGACATCGGACTGGCCGGGCTGGCCGTGATGGGCCAAAACCTGGCCCTCAACATCGCCGATCACGGCTTTCGCATCTCGGTCTACAACCGCACCACCGCGACCACTGAGAAGTTCGTCGCCGAAAACCCGTCCACGCCGGGTGGCCTGGTGGGCGCGAAGACGCTCGAAGAATTCACCGCCTCTCTCAAGACGCCGCGCCGCATCATCATCCTGGTCAAGGCCGGCGGGCCCACGGACGCCGTGATCGAGAGCCTTCTGCCGCACCTGGAGAACGGCGACATCATTATCGACGGCGGCAACGCCCAGTGGACCGATACCATCCGCCGCGAAAAAGAACTGAAGGCCAAGGGCATCCGTTTCGTCGGCTCCGGCGTCTCCGGAGGCGAGGAAGGCGCGCGCTTCGGACCGTCCCTCATGCCCGGCGGCGCTCCGGCTGCCTATAAGGAGATTGAACCGGTCTGGACGGCGATCGCCGCCAAGGTCGACGCCGTCACCGGCAAGCCGCTCACCGGCGCCGCGCCCGGCAAGCCCATTCAGGGCGGCGTGCCCTGCACCACCTACATTGGCCCCGACGGCGCCGGCCATTACGTCAAGATGGTCCACAACGGCATCGAGTACGGCGACATGCAGATGATCTGCGAAGCCTACTCGCTACTGCGAAACGGCCTCGGCCTTTCCGCCGAACAGGCCGGCCGCGTCTTCGCCGAGTGGAATACCGGCGTACTCGACTCTTTCCTCATCGAGATCACGGCCGACATTCTGCAATTCAAAGATCCGGTCACCAGCCAGGCGTTCGTGGATGTGGTGCTCGACACGGCAGGACAGAAGGGCACCGGAAAATGGACCAGCGTCAACGCGCTGGATATGGGGGTCCCGGCGCCGACAGTGGCCGAAGCCGTGTTCGCCCGCACCATGAGCGCCATTAAAGAGGATCGCTGCGCCGCCTCCAAAGTCCTGACCGGTCCGGACCCGCGCGTCAGCACGGACCACAAGACGTTCATCCAGGCCGTACACGACGCCCTGTATTGCTCCAAAATCTGCTCCTACGCCCAGGGCTTCGACCTGATGCGCGTGGCGCAAGGAGAATATCACTGGACGCTCAACTTCGGCGAGATCGCCAGAATCTGGCGCGGAGGCTGCATCATCCGCGCGCGCTTCCTTCAGAAAATCACCGAGGCTTACGAGAGAAATCCAGCCCTCAAGAACCTGTTGCTCGATCCCTATTTCAAAAGCGAGATCGACCGCTGCCAGGCCAACTGGCGGAGAGTGATCTCCACGGCTGCCTCGAACGGAATCCCCGCGCCCACGTTCTACTCCGCGCTGGCATATTATGATTCCTATCGATCGGAACGCCTTCCGGCCAACCTGTTGCAAGGCCAGCGCGATTTCTTTGGCGCCCATACCTATGAGCGAGTGGACCAGCCGCGAGGAAAGTTCTTCCACATCGACTGGCCGGAAAAGACTCGCCCGCAAATTGCGGTCTAGCCCTCCGCTCCGGGAGGCACAATGAGTTTCGCCATCACCGCCGCCGTTTCGGTTGTGCTGTATCTGATCCTGGCGCGACTGGTGCACCCGGTATCGGCGGCCGGACTCTCGCTCATCGTATTCTCCACCGGCGCCTGGTCGATCATCCGTTTCAGCGCCTGGCAGCTTTACCGCGACTGCATGGGCACCTACTTCAAGGCCCGTGGCGCCGGCCGCAGCCACCCTCAGGCCATTAGCGAAGTCGTCTCGAGCCGCTACCTGGTCATTCACCGGAGCTACAAAAAGGAGGTCGAGGCCCGATTCAAGGGGGCGCGCGCAAGCCTGATGGACGATCGCGTCTTTTCTTCCGACGCCAGCGAGCTGCAGGCGCTGCTCTATGTCATCTATACCACCGAGAAGGGTGTCCCCACGGAGCAACCTATGGTGCAGATGGTGAAAGCCGAGATCGAGAAACTCTACCAGCAGTACCGGCAAAAGTACCCGAAAGTGTGGATGGACATCATGTCGGAGGAAGAGGAAAACCGGCAGTGAAGCTGCTTCTGCTCCCCCTCGCCGCAGCCTCTGTGTTCGCGCAGTCCGATGAAGCCGCCTTCCGCCGCATGCAGGAAAGCAAGCGGCAGGTGACCGCCTACCTGGTCCGGCGCGCGCAGGCCGTTACCGATACCGCGGCGAAGGAGCTGGAGTCGCCCGAGTCCTGGGAAAAGGCGCGCCCACGCCGCCTGGAAGAGATGCGCGACATGCTGGGCCTTCTGCCCTGGCCCGCGCGGACACCGCTCAACGTGCGCGTCACGGCCACGCTCGACAAGGGCTCCTACACGGTGGAGAACATCGCGTTCGAAAGCCTGCCCAAGGTCTACGTTACCGGCAATCTCTACATTCCGAAAAACCGCGTCCGGCCCGCGCCAGCCATCGTCTACGTCTGCGGCCACGCCTACACGCCGCAGGGCGACAAGGTGGCCTACCAGCGCCATGGAATCTCATTCGCCAAAAACGGCTACGTGGCGTTCGTGCTGGATTCCATCCAGATCGCCGAAACGTTTTCGCTGCATCACGGCGTCGGCTGGCAGGAAATGTACGACTGGTATTCGCGCGGCTACACCCCGGCGGGAGTCGAAGTGTGGAATGCCATGCGGGCCATCGACTACTTGCAGACGCGGCCCGAAGTCGACCCTTCGCGCATCGGCATCACGGGCCGCTCCGGCGGCGCGGCCATGAGCTGGTTCACCGCCGCCGTGGACTCCCGCATCAAAGCCGTCGCGCCCGTGATGGGCATCAGCACCTACGCCGCCAACGTCCGCGAGAATACCCAGCGCCTGCACTGCGACTGCATGTTCGTCATCAACTCCTACCTCCACGATATGCTGCACCAGGGCGCGCTGATCGCGCCGCGCCCGCTGATGATGGCGCACGGGAAAAAGGACTCGCTGTTCCCCATTCCCGGCTACGAAGAATTTGAACAGCGCGTCGGCGGGCTCTATCGCCGGATGGGCGCCGGCGCGGAATTCCGAAACGTGGTCGTCGAGACCGGCCACCAGGACTCCGATTTCCTGAGAGAAGAGGCGATCCGCTGGTTCGACCTCCACCTGGCCGGCTTCGGCGAGCGCAAGCTCGACATGGATTACTCGAACGCGCCCGGCGATCAGTTGGCCGTCTTCGGCGGCAGCCCGCCCGCGGATGCCGCCAATCTCCGCGTGCACGAGATCTTCACCGCACCGCCGGCTGTCCCCGAGCCGCGCACCGCAACCGAGTGGGAAGCGCGCGCCCGCCAGGTGACTGCCGCCCTGAAGCAGAAAGTCTTCCGCGGCCTGCCGGAACATACCGGCCCCCCGCCCGCACGCGAAGTCACCGGCAAAGTGGAAGGCTTCGAGGATTCGCGGCTCGCCACGGAGGAGGGCATTTCCGTTCGCTTGCTGTTCCGGCGTCCCAAAGCGGAGGGCCGCATCCCGGCGCTGCTCTATGTCGCGTCGGACGGCGAAGATCCGCGTGCGATCCAGGCGCTGCTGACCAACGTCAACCGCCGCGCCGCGGTCGCCTGCATGGCCGTCTACCCGCGCGGCGTCGGCGAAGTGCCGTGGGACAAGAGCTTCTGGAAGGACGCCCTGCGCAACGCGATGCACGTCGGCTTGACCGTGGACGCGATGCGGCTCACCGACGTGATGCGCGCGTTCGAATCGCTACGCGCCGAGCCCGGCGTCGACCCGGACCGCATCATGCTTGCCGGAAAGGGCGTTTCCGGCGCGCTCGGCCTTTACGCCGCGATCCTCGACCCCAGGGTCCATCAGGTGACCTTGATCGACCCGCCCCGCGGCCACTCCGACGGCCCCATCTTCCTCGGTGTCCTGAAGCACACCGATCTCCCCGAAGCCGCCGCCTTGCTCGCCCCCAGGCACCTGAATTTCTACGCCCGCATGCCGGCCGAATACGAATTCACCCGCAGGCGTTACGCCTTGCGAGGCGATTCCGCGGCCGTATTTGTCACTATGAATCTGGAAGCCGTCGCTGAGGGCCGCTACGACCACAATTTCCCCTCCGGTTATTAGGACGTGCCGAGCCAAATGCATCGCCCTCCCTGCCCTTGCCACTAACAGCCGGTTGAGCTGCAAGTTAACAGCCCGCCGCACCCACCGGCCCGTTGGCACTCTACACTGTGGGAGAAAACGAAGTATTGAAGTCGTAAACACCGAGAACGCTGGTGCCACGGAATCAATAGTTTAACTCGGGTAATAGTACCTAAGAACGTTGATTCTTCGGTACTTAGGGGACCTTTTTGGGTTTGACTGCACCATTGGCCTAGGGTAATCTACCTAACGCTGATGACTACGCTATTTCGTGTATTCGTTGCGGTTGCTCTCGGCGCGGTGCTAGTCGTCGTGCTGATGTTGAATTATGGCTTGATGGACCAGATCCAAACTCTGCCGGTCGCCACCTTGGCCCAGTCCCAGGGCGTGGATCAGTTGTGGTTTCACGATCGCTCACTCATCGGTGTCAAAAAGCAGGACGCCGGACTGAGTGTGACCGTCTGGTCTTCCTCCGACGGCCACGAGGAGCGGAAGCACCTCCTCCCGGCCCACGGACCTAGCACGGTCGCTCCTGACGCCTCGGCCGCCGCATGGTTCAGTGGTGGTGGGGTGCATGTCCGCGCGCTCACCGGTCCCAAGGCCGGCACCGAACGAACCGTCCCCCTTCCCGGCAAAGCCGTTTCCGGCCTCGCCTTTACGGAATTGGCCGGGCTGGCCGCGCTGTTTGGGAACGGCGAACTAGTCATGCTCAATCCGGAAACCGGGTCGGCCCTGGTGAGTACCAAGGTCAACCTCGCCGACGGCGTCCTAAGTGCCAGTGGGACCTATCTGACCGTGGCGGTGCCGTCCAGGGGCGAAGCCTATACTTACGATACCCGCGCCGCCGACCGCATCAGCTTCGTCGAGTACCGCAAGACTCCTCTTCCCTTCCAGACCATGACGCTTTCCCCCGGCGGCCGCCTCGTCTTCGGCACGCAGGACGGCGCTTATTATTCCGAGCGCCCGCTTGGCGCTCCAGGACGCGTACGCGCCATCACCGTAGTCGACAATGAGCGTGTATTTGCCGCCGGCGACTTCGCGGGTATCTATTTCCTCCTCCCCGGTGAAAAGCCGTATCAGATCGCGCCCGCCGAGGCGGGCAAGGTAAGCCTCCTCGCCGCCAACGGCACCCACCTCGCCGCCATAGGACCCGGCGGAGTTAGTCTTCTCTCCCACCACTTGCGGAAAGTCTGGCTCCCCAAGTCGGATTTCATGTTGCCGCGCTGGGTTTTGTTCACGCTGTTTGCCCTGCTGGGGCTGATCACCGGCCTGTTCGCGCTGCAGTTGTTCGGCGGGTCCAAGCGGGAAAAGGAAGAAGAAGACCTCCAGTTGCCTCAGCCAGTGCCGCCCGAAGAGTTGGTGGAGGCCTGTAAAGAAGGGCGAGCCGTTCTCTACGCCGGGTCCGGATTGAGCGCTCAGTCCGGCTTCCGGCCCTGGGGACGGTTCACGCCGCTGCTCGTCGATTGGGCGGAAGACCGTCATCTGGTGAGCGAGAGCCTGGCCGAGAAAATGAAGACCAGCCTCCTCAACGGCGAGACCCGCATGATGGACCGCCTGGCCGGAGCCCTGTCCAATTCACAACCGCAACTGCTGGAACATCTGCGCCAAGTATACCTGCAATCCGCCTATGCCCGGCCCACATCCAGCCATCGGGAATTGTCGCAAATCCCGTTCGCCGCTTCCGTAACCACGAATTTCGACCGCTTGCTGGAGATGACCTTTCCACAGTTCGAAGGACGCGTATTTACCCCCGCCGACGCCGAAACGGCAGCCAACAGCCTGAAGGCGAACTCCTTCTTCGTTTTCAAGAATTACGGCACGCTCGACGATCCCACTTCATTCCACATCGGACCCAAGCAGCATCGCGCCGAACTCGCGGGCGCTCCAGCTACGCGCGCCCTGTTCCGCGAAATCGCCTCCTCGAAATCCCTGTTCTTCGTAGGAGCCAGCATGGAAGGTCTGGACGCCGAGTTCGGTCAGCTCGGGTTACACAAGGGCGACCACAAACATTACGCCCTGGTCGCCGTCACTTCCCGTAAATGGAAGAGCCAGGCATCCCGGCTTTATCACCGCTACGGGATCCAGGTCCTCCCCTATACGGCGCACAGCGACAATCACGACGAGATGGTCAACTTTATTCATACTTTGGCCTCTCAGGTTGTGCAGCCGGCTGTGGCCACCGCGGTCGCCCGAGCGTCGTAGTAAAGGTGGGCTCCAGCCACTGCAACACAGAATCCCCCAAGCGGGAGGGCCGTTCCCCCCGGAAGGTGGTGCTTCTCCGGCCCTTCCCGCTTCTCCCCTAGATTTCTTTCTTGCCCCCATAAAAAGAATCGTCTTGTGGCCCTTCGTCCCCCCCGGATAAGATGGACAGTGAGTTAAAAGTATCTCGCTCGGCTTTAACGGAAGGGTAACCACGCTCGTTCCCCTAACCCTCGCTCTATCAATAGCGAGCGGGTCTCAGACCAGGGCAAAAATCAAATCTTTGGAGAAGTCCATGAAAATGCAACGAGCTACGTGTGTCTCAATGTTGGCTTTGTGTCTCAGCGCCGGCGGCGGCTGGGCTCAAACCACACCCGCACCCGATGCGTCCACCACGGGGCAGACACCCGCGCCGGCACCACCGCCGCCTGCGCCGACCGGATTCTTTAATAAGCTGAAGTACAGCGGCTTGATCGACGTCAACGCCACTCATAATTTCAACGATCCTTTCTCGAAGATCAACACTTACCGGAATTTTGACTATCGCGCCAATACCGGCGATTTGAACTATGGGGAATTCGCTCTCGAATATGCCCCCGCCCCGATCGGTTTCCGTGTCGATGTCGGCGCCGGCCGCACCACTCAACTGGTCCACGGAGCGGAACAGGCGGGGGATTGGTCCCGCTACGTGCAGCAGGCGTATGTCAGCCTGAAACCGGCCTCCTGGAAAGGCTTCCAGGTTGATGTCGGCAAGTTCGTCACGACGGCGGGCGCTGAAGTCATCGAGACCCACAGCAACTGGAACTATTCCCGGTCGCTCCTGTTCTCTTGGGCCATTCCCTACTACCACCTCGGCATCCGCACCTCGGTGCCGATCGGCAAAAGCTATACGGCCGGCTTCCAGTTGTTGAACGGCTGGAACGATGTGAAGGACAACAACAGCGGGAAAACTTTTGCCTATACCGGTACCGTTGCCAAGACGAAGTTCCAGTGGTTCCACAATTACTACGTCGGACCGGAGAAAGCCGACACCAACAAGGGTATGCGCCAACTGTTCGATACCACGTTGTTGCTGACTCCTAATCCGAAATTGAATTTCTACGTCAACTACGACATCGGCGCCGACAAGCGGATCGCCTCCGGCAGCGACATGTGGTATGGACTCGCCGGCGCCGCCCGCGTCCAGGTGAACAAGATCTTCGCCATCGCCCCTCGCATTGAATTCTTCAAGGACCGCGACGGCTTCTCCACCGGAACGGCGCAAACTTTGAAGGAGTTCACGCTGACCGGCGAATTCAAGCTGCCCACTAAGCTGAACTTCCTGTCCCGTGTTGAGTACCGCCACGATTGGTCCGATAAGGAAGTGTTCGACAAGAAGTCCGGCACCAACGTCAAGGATCAGGACACAATCCTGATCGGTCTCATCTTCTTCTTCGAATACAAGAAGTAGGTTCCCTGTACAGACATTCCTGTCCGCGGCGCCGGGACACCAGTCCCGGCGCTTAGCTTTTACAGCGGTATGTTGCCGTGTTTCTTCCGCGGCATCGTGTCCACCTTGGTCTCCAGCATCCGCAGCGCCCTGATCAGCCGCGGACGGGTCTCGCGAGGCTCGATCACATCGTCCACGAATCCACGCTCGGCCGCCACGAACGGGCTGGCAAACCGCTCGCGAAACTCCGCGATCTTCTCCGCGCGCGCCTTCTCCGGATCGTCCGCCGTGGCGATCTCCCGGCGGTAGACGATATTCACCGCCCCTTCCGCCCCCATTACCGCGATCTCCGCGGTTGGCCACGCGAAGTTGATGTCGGTGCGCAGATGCTTCGACCCCATCACGCAGTACGCCCCGCCGTAGGCTTTGCGCGTGATAACGGTCAGCTTCGGAACGGTCGCTTCCGCATACGCGTACAGCAGCTTCGCGCCGTGCCGGATAATCCCTCCGAACTCCTGCTCGGTGCCCGGCAGGAACCCCGGAACGTCCTCGAAAGTGACGATCGGAATGTTGAAGGCGTCGCAAAAGCGCACGAACCGCGCGCCCTTGGTCGACGAGTTGATGTCCAGACAGCCCGCCAGATAGGCCGGCTGGTTGGCCACAATCCCCACGCTCCGGCCGTCCAGCCGGGCGAAGCCCACCACCAGATTCTTCGCGTAGTGCTCCTGCACTTCGAAAAACTCGCCCTCGTCCACCACGCGTCCGATGACGTCTTTCATGTCGTACGGCACGCTCGATTCCGTTGGAACGATCGTGTCCAGGGCCGCGTCCATCCGATCGGCCGCATCGCTGGTGGATCTTCGCGGCGCGTCCTCGCGGTTATTCTGCGGGAGGTAGCCGACCAGTCCGCGGATCATCCGCAGGCACTCCGCGTCGTCGTGCGCCACGAAGTGGCCCACCCCGCTTACGGCGTTGTGGGTCATCGATCCGCCCAGCTTTTCTTTGGTCACGTCTTCGTGCGTCACCGTTTTAATCACGTCCGGACCGGTGACGAACATATAACTCGTGTGGTCCACCATGAATACAAAATCGGTGATCGCCGGCGAGTATACGGCGCCGCCGGCGCAGGGCCCCATGATCGCCGAAATCTGTGGGATCACACCGGACGCCAGCGTGTTTCGCAGGAAGATGTCCGCGTAGCCTCCCAGCGAAAGCACGCCCTCCTGTATCCGCGCCCCGCCCGAATCGTTCAGCCCGATCATCGGCGCACCGTTGTTCATTGCCAGATCCATGATCCGGCATATCTTCTGTGCGTTCGATTCGGAAAGCGACCCGCCGAAAACAGTGAAGTCCTGCGCGAACACGTAAACAAGCCGCCCGTCGATCCGTCCGTAGCCGGTTACGAAACCGTCGCCTGGAACCACTTGCCCGGACATGCCGAAGTCCAGGCACCGGTGGGCCACCAGCTTCCCCAGCTCCTCAAAAGTGCCTTCGTCGAGTAAAAGATCGATCCGTTCCCTGGCCGAAAGCTTTCCTTCGGCATGCTGCCGCTGCTGCCGTTCGGCGCCCCCTCCCAGGTCGGCTGCGGCATGGCGTCGTCGGAGTTCGTCGAGTCGGCTCATCTTTGTCTAGTGTAGCTGGAAAAGCCGTAAAGCGCTGCCGATTGTGTAGGTTCGGGCGAAACACGAGGCCTGTTTCGTGCACTACCCATAAGTGATACACCTTAGAACTCCCTTAGAAAATCTTTTACAAAAACTGGTGGTACCGCTATTACTCTGATTGCCAGAGTACTGGGCCACATGGTAAGCTCGTACTCGAGGCTGGGGAGAAGGAAATTGCTATGGCCGTAATGGACGTTCAACTTTCGGAGAATCGGGGAGCGCGAAAGATTCAGCCGGTTGACTTGGCCACGGCCAGGCTGTGTTCACTGCGCCATTTGAATTCGCAGTTGGCTGCAAATCCCAACCTCATCACCGCCTTTTGGAACGAGATCGCAGGTCCGTTCTGGCTGTCGGAGCCGGACCTCACCGTGTTCTACTCCTTCCTCCGGCATGGCTCTCAAGATTACGTAGTAGTGGAATACGTCGCCGGCGAAACCATGGAGCAACTGGTCAAGCGGATGGAACCTTCGCGCGTCGAAGAAGCGATTCCGCTGTTCTGCCAGGTGCTGGATGCGTTCGAGGCGCAAGGAAAAACCAGTTGGATGTTCCCCCCGAACACTCCGGTCAGTGAGCCGATCCAGTCCTCGGATTTCGGAATCGTACGCGTGGCAAGTCCCGGAAACGTCCGCGCGTTCGGCACCGTGATCTTTGGGCCGGACGGCTCGCTGGTGGAGCAACTCACCGCTGATGGCGCCCGCGGGCAGGAAGCAGTGTTTCCTCTCCTTCGCACCGTGCTTGAAAAGCTCGTAGGCGCCCGCTTGGCGGATAGCCCGGCAAAGGCCGTCGTGGCAACTCCCATCGCCGTGTCCCCGGCCGCCGAAACGCAGATTGACGAACCCCCCATGATGGAGGAGGTATCTTATACCGGCTGGGTTCGGCGGCATGAATTGCCCGAGCCGCGGCCCACCCGCCCGCCCTCCATGGCGTGGTCCCTGGCGATGATCGGCATCGCCGTGGTGACCGCCCTTCTGGTATTTTTCGGCGCCATCAACGCCGCCGATTATCTTTCGCAGAAATCAGGACGTGGCGAGCCGGAAACCATCGAAACCCCCGCCGCCTCCAAACCCGTGAAGCGGAATGTTTCCCCACGCAAGGCTGACACCTCCGACGCCGGCGCGCTTCACCCCGAAGTTTTGACGAGCTTGAACAAATAGGAGCCTTACGACGAGTTCCCACACGACATCGATCTGCAACGCGCAAATACCGGCTCGCTAGAAGCCGGATTATCCTGATCCCCACCTCCTTCCCCCGGCCGTGACCCCCAACACGGCCGGTCTTTTTTTTGTGGATGGCGCCGCGCCGCCACTAAAACCCCTCCCAAACGTAGGCGAAGAACCGGTGCGCCACGGCGAAGCCCGTCCGCTCATAAAGCGCGATCGCTTCCCGGTTCGACGACGTCACGGTCAGGCTCACGCTCCGGCAGCCGGCTTCCTCCAGCGCGCGCAGACTGTGGCGAAGCAGCTCATACCCCAACTTCCGGCCGCGCATCTCCGGCGCGACGCATAGCTGCGTGATGTGGCCCGACCCAGGCGACACCAGACTGGTCAGCGACAGCCCGCAAACCATCCCTGTCTCGCGATCCACCGCCACGCAGGAACCCGGCCGGAAGAAGCCACCGCAGCCGGGGTACTGCACGATGTTGTAGAGGAAGCGCCGGGCGCCGGCGGACGTGCGGTACTGGTCGTTGATGTCGCTGTCCGGGTGGCCCCGGTAGGCAAGCGGAATCAAGTGAGCCGCCAGTTCCTGATGCCGGTCCGTCCAACGCTCGCAGGCTATGCGCGCCCCAACCGGCGCGGGCGGAAGCTGCGACGTCCGGCCCAACTCCGCGCGCATGAACTGCCGGGGAAATTTGCGCAGGCAGGATTGCGCCGGCGGCGTCCCGCCCGCGTCCCCGCTCAATAGCATCAACTGTGTCTCGATCCGGGATATGAAAGGCGTCTCCATCAGCGCGCCGACGGTTGCCGCCAGCAGCCGGTTCTCGTTCGCGCCGGTGCGGCGCGCGTCCCCCACGAACAGATCGCCCACCAGCCCTTTGTGATCGTCCACCACATAGTAGGCGTATCCGGTCACCTCTCCGCCATCTACCATCGCGAAGCCGCCTAGCGCCTGCTGGTCGACGAAACGCCGGATCAAGGTCGAAGACGGCCCGAAGTCCCACTCGAAATTCTGCCGCCACGCCGCCGTCTCCTCTTCGAGGAGGCGGTCCAGGTGGGCTGCGCGCAGATTTCGCAATTCGACGAGGCCGGAACGCTGGCCGTGCGGCGGGGGTTCGGCAAGGGCCGCCATTACAGCGGGATTATCGCACAAGCCGCGTGCCGGATGGTGGATTCGGGCTAAACTCTAGAGTGAGTGCAGCTCTCGCGCAGGCGCTTTCTCTCGACCGCAGCAGCCTTCACCGGCGCCCTTCGCGCCGCGCCGCCTCCACGGCTCTGCGTGCTCTTCGTCGCCGAGCAGTTTCGCGCCGACTACCTGGACCGCTACGCCGGTCTGATGGGTTCCGGGGGCTTCCGCAAGCTGATGGAGGAGGGCGCCTACTACCCCGAGTGCCGGATTCCGGCGAGCACCTTTACGTCCAGCACGCTCGCTACGCTCGCCACCGGAGCCTATCCCGACACTCACGGAATCGTCGCCGACAATTGGTATGACGCGGCCGGGAAGCGCGTGGTTGCCGCATCGGCGGCTGGAATCGAAGGCTCCACGCTGGCGTCCCAGGTTCTCTCGGCCGATCCGCGAAACCACGTCTTTGCAGCCGCGCAGGACCGCGTCCCGGCCGGCCTACTGGCCGGCGGCGACTCGCGGATCTTCTCGCTCGACGCGGCTTCCGAGGGCGATTCGCAATGGCTGCGCGAATTCCGCCAGTCGTATGCGCCTGAGAAGAAGAAGAACGCCGCCTGGCATGCCCTACGCGTTCCCGATGACGTGCCGCCGCTTCGCGTGTTGCGCGACGACCCGGCGCGGCCGGATGAGTTTTTGCGGCTGTATCGCGGCTCGCCTTTCGCCCTGCAGGCCCAGATGGAACTGGGGCGGATGCTGCTCTCGAACGAAAAGGCCGAGGGCCTGGCCTTCCTCCCGATTCTGATCAGCGCGCCCGCCATGCTGGGTTATGAGACCGGCGCGGATTCGCCGCTGATGCGCGACATGGTGCTGCAACTCGATCAGCAGATCGAGATCACGCTCGGCTTGTTGAACCGGAGTCCCGGCGCCGGCCACTTCAGCCTGGTTTTCACCGGTGCGCACGGCGCCCCCGCGGAGCCGCCCGAATCGCGCCGCGCGCGGATGGCGATTTCGGGCGAAGCGGTGGCGCGCCAGATCGACCAGGCCCTTTCCGCGCGCTTCGATGTCTCCAGCATCAAGAACCGCTACGTGGAGCGCTACGTCTATCCGTTCCTCCACCTCCGCCATGAGCAGCTCCGGCGCTACGGCATCGCGCCCCGCGACGCCCGCCGCGCCGCCGGGGAGGAGGCGTTGCGCGTTCCCGGCGTCGCCGCCTTCTTCACCGCCGATGGCGAATGCTCCCGAGGCTCGGACTGGCACGAGCGCTTCCGCAACAGCTTCCACGCGGTCCGCTCCGGCGACCTGATGCTGGCCTACCAACCAGGCTGCGTCGAGGATACCGGCGCGGGCCGCGGCGCTTCCTACGGCTCGCTCTACAACTACGACGCCCGCGTTCCGCTGCTTATGCTGGGTCCGCAGTTTCACGCCCGCACTTTCGACGAGCCCGCCGATCTCGCCGACGTCGCGCCGACGCTGGCGCGGGCCATGGGAGTTGCGCCGCCCTCCTCGGCCGTCGGCCGTGTGCTGGCCAAAGCGCTGGTGAGGCGTGGCGAGAAGTGAGCCGCCCGCATCCCGCCTCGCAACGCCTAGCCACTTCCCTTTGCGGCATCGCACTGCGGAACCCTGTGATCGCAGCCTCCGGAACGTTCGCCTACGGCGTCGAGTTCGCCACGCTGACCGACCTGGAGTCGCTCGGCGGGCTGGTGGTCAAAGGCCTTTCGCGGGAGCCGATGGACGGCAATCCGCCGCCGCGTATCTGGGAAGCCGAGGGGGGCATGATCAATTCCATCGGCCTGCAGAATATCGGCGTCCGGGCCTTCGTCGCGCAGAAGCTCCCCGCGCTGGCCGCGCTGCGGACAGCCGTGTTCGCGAATGTGTTCGGTTACTCCCCCGAGGATTACGTGGAAGTGGTGCGGGTGCTGGAAGACGCGCCCGGCCTGGCCGGATATGAGCTGAACGTCTCCTGCCCGAATACCAAGCACGGCGGCATTTTCTTCTCCCACGACCCGGCGCTGCTGGCCGAGGTGGTCTCCACGGTGCGCGCGGTGGCGCGCCGCCCTTTGCTGGTCAAGCTCTCGCCCAACGTCACCGCCATCGAGCCGCTGGCGCGCGCCGCCGCGGAAGCAGGCGCCGACGCGCTCTCGCTGGTCAATACCTTCGTTTCGCTGGCCGTCGACGCCCGCGCCCGGCGTCCTCAGATCGGCGCCGGATTCGGCGGGCTATCGGGTCCGGCCATCAAGCCCATCGCTCTCCGGCTGGTCTATCAGGCCGCGCAGGCGGTGAAGATTCCCGTCGTCGGCCTGGGCGGCATCTCTACTGGCGAGGACGCGGCTGAGTTCCTGGTGGCCGGCGCAACGGCGGTCGAGGTGGGCACCGCGACGTTCTGGGACCCCGCGTCGCCCGTTCGCATCGCGCGCGAGCTGGACCGGTTTCTGATCGAAGAGAGGATCGCCAGCGTGCGCGACCTGGTCGGCACGCTGCACATGAAAGACAACCGCACGAAGGAGAAAGCTGAATGAGAAAAGTGATTGCGACCGCGCAGGCTCCCCAGGCCATCGGCCCCTATTCGCAGGCCATCGTCTCGAACGGGTTCGCGTTCCTGAGCGGCCAGATCCCGCTGGACCCGGCCACCGCGCAGGTCGTTGAAGGGGACATTGCGGTCCAGACCGAGCGCGTCTTCGAGAACCTCAAAGCGGTTCTCGCCGCGTGCGGGTCGTCGCTGGAGCGGGTGGTCAAGATTACTGTGTTTCTGAAAGACATGGGCGAGTTCGCCAGGATGAACGAAGTCTATGGCCGCTATTTCCCGGCGAATCCTCCGGCGCGTTCCACGGTCGAGGCTGCACGCTTGCCGCGCGATGTGCGGGTGGAGATTGATGCGATCGCCGAGGTGTCGTGAGGAGGCAGAGCGACTGCATGGCCGCTCGCGCGCAATTGTGGGGAGTTTGGGTCGCGAGCCGAGTCTCGGCACGGCAGACACGAGTGTATGTGCCACGTCGGGAGATCTGAACCAAATTGGGGCGAAGGCGCGCGGTGACACTCGGGCAGCGGGCAGGGTGAGGCCGGTAACTCATTCCCACTCGATGGTGCCGGGGGGTTTGTGGGTCAGGTCGTAGAACACCGCCGAAATCCCAGGGACGGCGAGGATCTCGGCGGCCAGGGGGCGCAGCAGGGACTCGTCCATCAAGACGCTCTGCGCGGTCATGCCGTCCACTGAATCGATTGGCCGGAGAACGATCGAATCTGGTGCATCCGGAGTCCCGAGCGGAATCATCACCACGGGGAACTGCCACACCTTGCGCTCGAAGCCGGAATCGTGGCAGACGCGGCGCACGATGGCGTCGGCGCGGCGGAGGCTATCCAGGCGTGTGAGGTTCAATGCTCCAGTGTGGGTCCGCATCCCGCCCACGTGGACGCGGGAATCCACGCGTGCTACTACGCGGTTGATGCCGGCGACGCGGTTGATCAGCTCGGTCGCTTCTCCGTGCAGGTCGGCGTCTCCGGCGGGAAATTTGTCCAGCGCCAGAACCTTGGCGTAGGACCGGCAGTCGCCTTGCACGCCGACCGAGCGGATGGGCAGCACGTAACCGCCCTCGGCGGGCTGGGGCGCTGCTTCCTCCTCCGTGCAGAGGCAGCGGATGGCCAGGCCCGGGCCCGGGAACGGATGGCGGTCCAGCAGCTCGGCGGGCAGACCCAGTTGCCGGCCCACCTGGCGGACTTCGTCCTTGTAGAGGGAGTGCAGGGGCTCGACGATGCGGCCCGCCTCCATCAGACGCTGCACTCCGGCGACGCGGTTATGGTGCGTTTTGATGGTGGCCGCTTTCTCCGTGCCGCCCGATTCGATGGTGTCGGGATAGATGGTGCCCTGGCCGAGGAGCCAGTGGCCGTCCAACAGGTGCAGCGTCTCGATGATGTCTTCCTGGACGGAGATGAACTCTTCGCCGATGATGTGACGCTTTTGCTCGGGGTCGCGGACACCTTCGAGGGCCGCCAGGAATCGCTCGCGCGCGTCCTCGATCCGCACCACGCCATGGCCCAACGAGTCGAAGGTCCGCCGGACGAAGTCGGTTTCGCCTTCGCGCATCAGGCCTGTGTCCACATACACGCCACGCACGCGATCCGAACCCAGGGCGCGCAGGCAGAGCGTGAAGGCTACCGTGGAATCCACGCCGCCCGATACGAAGAAGAACACGTGGTTGTTGCCCACCACCTGGCGGATCTCGTCCTCGATCTGCGCGCCACGGTACGTGGGGTCCCAGTCGCGCTGGCAGCCGCAGACCTGGAACAGGAAGTTGGACAGGACCTCGCGGCCGCGCAGGGTGTGGATCACTTCGGGGTGAAACTGCACGCCGTACAGCCGCCGCTGGGAATCGCCGATCGCCGCCACGGCGCAGGTGGACGTGCGCGCCAGAACATCGAAGCCGGCGGGCGCCGCCGTCACGGTGTCGCGGTGGCTCATCCAGATCTGCTCACGGGATGAGAGCCCAGCCAGCAGCGCGTCCGGAGCTTCTACCTCCAGCGTTGCCAAGCCGAATTCGCCCTTCACGCCCTTGGTCACCGTGCCGCCCAGCAGGTACGCCATCAACTGCTGGCCGTAACAGATTCCGAGCACGGCCTGTCCCGCCGCGAAGATCGCGGGGTCCACGGTGGGGCTTCCCGGATCGTAGACGCTGGAAGGGCCGCCCGAAATGATGAGCCCGCGACGCCCGGCCAGTTCCGTGGAAGGAGTCTCACTCGGCCGCACCTCGGCGTAAACACCCAAATCGCGCACTTTGCGGGCGATGAGGTGACAATACTGGCCGCCCGCGTCGAGCACGGTGATTTGTGGAACCTGCTGGTTGGATTGCATCCGGCGGGCGGAGCCGCTCCCGCTTATTTCGCGTCCCCCGATTTGCCGAGCCTCTGCGCGACCACGCGCTTGGCGTTGTTCAACAACGCCTGCGCTTTGGGGATCGCCTCAATGGCCTTCTCCATAATCGGGTCGGTCTCCACCATGATCTTGCGCGCTTCGTCCTGGCTGAACGCCGTGATGTACATCTCGCGGCGCAGGTAGCGCTTCATCCAGTCGTTGTTTTCGGCGAACTCGGCTTCGGTGAAGGTGATTCCTTCCTTCAGCATGAAGCCGTGGAATTCCGTCATGATGTCGTTGTTCGGCGCCCAGCCTGCCGGCAGTTTGGCTTCCTTCCCACCGAAGTAGCGCTTGGTGAAATTGAAGAAGGCGAACTTCGAGAGCAGCGTGATCTGGAACTGGTTTAGCTTGGGCGTCACGAACTTTTCATCCGGGGAGATGCCGCCGCCACCGTAGACCGTACGGCCGCTGTCGGTCATCTTCACGTCCATCATGTTCTTGCTGTCCAGATCCTTGTGGTTGTAGTAGTCGAAGAAGGATTGGTTGGTGTAGTCGCGCTGGATGAGGCGCCCGCTGGGGGTGTAATACTTGGCCGTGGTCAGCGCCAGGCCGGTGTTTTCCTGGAGCGGATAGACCGTCTGCACGAGGCCTTTGCCAAACGTGTTTTCGCCGAGAATGTAGGCGCGGTCGTGGTCCTGGAGGGCGCCGGCGACGATCTCGGCAGCCGACGCGGAGTAGCGGTTCACCAGCACTACGATGGGATACTCGTAGCCGCGGTTGCCGTGGCGCGCGACGTAGTTCTTCTCCGGTGACGCGCGGCCGCTGTGCTTCACGATGACCTGGCCCTGGCGGAGGAACTTGTCGGCCACCGCGACGCCTTCGTTGAGCAGTCCGCCGGGATTCTCGCGCAGGTCGAGGATGAGGCCCTTGATATTGGCTTCGCCGAGCTTCTTGAGGTTCTCTTCCACGTCCGGGCTGGTGGTCTCGTTGAACGAGTCCACTTCAAGATAGGCGATGCCGGGCTTCACGAAGAACGCGTCCTGCACGCTCTTGCGCGAGATCTCGTCGCGGATGACGTTAAACGTGAGCGGCTTGTCGCTGCCTTCGCGGCCCACCATGATCTGGACGGGAGTGCCCTTGGGGCCTTTCAGCAGGTCGGCCACCTCGGTGGTGGAGAGGTTGTCGGTGGGCTTGTCGTTGACAATCAGGATCACGTCGCCGGGGCGGATTCCTGCTTTGTAAGCGGGCGAACCGGCGAAGGGCGCGATGACGATGGTCTTGCGGTTACGCTCGGCGACAGTCATGCCGACGCCGTAATAGTGACCCTTCTGGTCTTCGCGCAGCACCTGGAAATCCCGCGGGTCGAAGAAGTTCGAGTGCGGGTCAAGGGTTCGCAGCATGCCCGGAATGGCGCCCTTGTAAACCGTCTTGTCGGGGCCGACTTTGTCGGCGTAATTGTCCTCGACCGCGCTGTAGACCTTGGAGAAGGTTTTGAAAGCGCCTTTGACGTCGTCTTCATTCGCCGCGGCCGCCGAGGCGACTTCGACGCGAGGCCCGTAGAGGCCTCCGAGTAACGAGCAGACCGCTACAATCAGCGGGAAGTAGAAAAAGGAACGCCGTCTCTGGGCCATCCGGATAGAACCGTCCTTGTTTGTAGTATAACCCCCTTTTTCGCGGCTTGGCGCGGGCGATTGTGGGTGGACAGGGAGAGTGTAAAGAGCGTCCCGAGGAGTCGGGACGAGGCAGGCTGAGAGTCTGCGCCACGTCTTGCGGCTGAGGGTCGGCAAAAAATGCAGACTTGTGGCGTGGGCGCGGGCGTGGGGAGAATTTTCGAGGGCTAAAGAGGCTGATTCAGGCGGCAGATTCGGGTTGTAACTCGTCGTTTTCCTCCTTCCGGCCCGCCGGCGATGGGAAAGGGATCACCGTGGCGGTGTCCGGTTCCGGGATTGGGTTCGTTCGTGCAGTTTCCGGCGGGTGCGCCGGAGAGGCTGTATTTATTGGGGTTTCGTCAGGGCCGGGGTTGACGATTTTGGCTTCGGCGTAGCGCTCGGAGGAGGACTTCCAGGCGAGGGCTTCGGCGGTGGGCTGGGTGTAGTGCGGCTCGGGTTCGGACTCGGACTCGTCTTCATCAGCGGGGTCGTAGATGTCGCGGAAATCCTTTTCAGGACGGGAGTCGAGGTCGCGCCAGGCCTGGTGGTACTGGCGGTCGAGCGCGGCTTCATAGCGGGTGAGCGCGTTGAAGTGTTTGATGTCGCCTTTCAGGAAGCGTTCGGCCAGCGTGGCCATGGGGGACTGCGGAGGGGCGGCTTGCTGGGCCGCCATGCGCTCGATGATGGCTTCGATATTGTCGACGGTGGGTTCTTCGGCCGGCTGCGGCTGGAGTGCTTGCGTGAACATTTCGGCTTCGATGACTGCGATGCGGCGGAGCCGCCATTCGCAGGAAGCGATTTTTCGCACAGCGGCGAGATCGCGCGCGGATTCGGGCTCGGCTTCTTCGACGAAGGCGTCGAAGAGGGTCTGGAAGTCGGCTGGGTTTTCGCCAGGGATGACGGTGAGTTGAGACCGGAGGCCGTGTTTGAGCGCGTTGAGGGAGGAGGCGCGACGGCCGTCCTCGGTGCGCGGGCCGGTGGATCGGCGCGCGTTGGCGCGATTGGCTGCGTTTTGGCGTTTAGAAGCCATGGAAGTTCCTTTTTATGCGTAGAAATAGAAATGGCGGCAGAGCAAACTATGCTCTGTCGCCGGTTTAAGTGTAGCACAGCGGCGCAAGGGGAGCCCGCTTAAGTGGTGGATTATGAGTCAGTTAAGCTCTTTGACCGGGATTTGGAGTCGTGCTAGCTTTTGGAGACCAGATTCCGGGCAGGCGGCAAATGGTTGTACGGATGGGGGATATGGCTGTGAAAATCGACACGTGCCAATTCTAGGTAGACCTAAGGGCGTTTGTCGTTACCAATGTGAACGTTGATCCCATCCGGGAACGGATGCCGAAACTGGTGCTGCCCCGATAGGTTGGAGCCGATTGGCGCGCGCGGCTTCGTCTTCGCTCTGTCAAGGAGCCGGATTCGGGCCACGGCTAATCGTGCCGTGGTGAACAGCCCATGACCTCTTGAAGGCTGTATTAAAGGCGCTTTCGGATTCGTAGCCGAGCAACCGGGCTCCTTGCCGCAGGTCGCCTCGCAAACGGAGGAGGATGCGCCCGATCCTTCTCCGCCGGCGGAGAGACTGATCCGAGCACGGCCTCAAGCGGAATTTGAAAGCAAGATGCGGAGTGTCAAGGGTTGGCATCGCTGTTAAATTTATGCTTGTAGCGACCAATTGAAGGGAACCCATGAGCAACTCAGCAAAAAATACACGGCTCGCAACGATTACGGAAAACGATCCCCGTTGGGCATCCGTTGTGGCCCGCGATCCTCAGCCGCCTGTGAAATTTTATTATTCCGTCAAGACAACTGGTGTGTACTGCCGCCCCTCCTGCGCGGCGCGTCCTCCCAAACCTGAAAATGTACAGTTTCACGCGACCTGCGAAGACGCGGAAAAGGCAGGCTTCCGTCCCTGCAAACGCTGCAAGCCGAATCAAGCATCACCCGTTGAGCAGCACGCCGAGAAGATCGCTACCGCTTGCCGCCTGATCGAAAGCTCTGAAACGCCGCCCAGCCTCGAACTGCTGGCACAGCATGTCGCCTTGAGCCCTTATCATTTTCACCGGGTATTCAAAGCGACAACTGGGCTGACGCCCAAAGAATACGCAGCCGCGCATCGCGCCAATCTCGTGCGAAAGACGCTCACCAAGAGTGACACGGTGACGGACGCAATTTACGACGCGGGCTACAACTCAAACAGCCGCTTTTATGAAACCTCGAATCAGGTACTCGGGATGACCCCGTCAAGTTATCGCGCCGGAGGAGCACAAACGAACATCCGATTCGCGGTTGGCGAATGTTCTTTGGGTTCGATCCTCGTGGCGCAGAGCGATCGCGGTATCTGCGCCATTCTTCTCGGTGATGATCCGGACTCGCTCGCGCGCGACCTGCAGGACCAGTTTCCCCAGGCCAATCTGATCGGCGGCGACGCCAGTTTTGAGCGGATCGTCGCTAAAGTGGTTGGGTTTGTCGAAGCGCCGCCGCTCGGCCTCGATCTTCCTCTCGATGTTCGCGGAACTGCGTTCCAGCAACGCGTCTGGCAATCGCTGCGAAAAATTCCCGCAGGCACGACGGCAAGCTACACGGACATCGCGAAGCTCATCGGTTCTCCGAAATCGGTGCGCGCCGTCGCTCAGGCCTGTGGCGCGAACACGCTGGCAGTCGCGATCCCCTGCCATCGCGTGGTGCGCAACGATGGCGCATTGTCGGGCTACCGCTGGGGCGTTGAACGAAAACGTGCACTTCTTGAAAAGGAGGCGCACATATGATTTCGATCGAGGGAATCAACCAGTTGCGGATCGGCGTGAAACCGGCTGAGCGCGTGGACGCGTTCGATTGGCGGGGGATCGGAAAGGAATTGGACGAACAGGGCAACGCGGCGATGCAACAACTTCTTTCCGCGGAGGAGTGCCGGGCTATCGCCGGTCTTTATCCGAAAGACGAGATCTTTCGCAGTCGCGTCGTCATGGGGCGGCAGGGTTTCGGGCGCGGGGAGTACAAGTATTTCAACTATCCGCTGCCCGATCTTCTCAGCGAACTCCGGACAGCGGTGTATCCGCATCTGGTCCCGATCGCCAATCATTGGAATGAAGCGATGGGAATTGATGCGCGGTATCCGGAAAAACACGCCGACTTCGTCGAGCGTTGCCACAATGCCGGTCAGTTGCGGCCGACGCCGCTTCTCCTTCAATATGGAGCCGGCGACTACAACTGCCTGCACCAGGACCTTTACGGCGAGCATGTCTTCCCGCTTCAGTTGGCTATTCTGCTGTCCGATCCCGGCGCAGACTTCACCGGTGGAGAATTCGTCATGACGGAGCAGCGTCCGCGCATGCAGAGCCGTCCAATGGTGGTGCCGCTCCGTCAGGGAGACGGTGTTGTATTCGCCGTTCACAACCGGCCCGTGCAGGGTACGCGCGGCAGTTATCGGGTAAACCTGCGGCACGGCGTTAGCCGCATTCGGTCAGGGCACCGTCATACAGTCGGCATCATTTTCCACGACGCAGCATAAAGCCCAGCGCGATGGAACTCGTGAAGAGTCGCTCGCTCCAGGCACAACGATTCTGTACAACCGTGCCGTCCACCATATGATCACGCTGGGCTTCAAGCTTGCCTCGTTGGCCCTGCTGGCGGACGACCGCAACCTGGGATGTGGAGCGCGTGCCGAGCGCGATACGCTCATCGGACTTTTTTCTGATGTCAAAGCAAGAAACGGAGTGATCGGCGCGGATTATCCGGCTAAATTTATTAAGGCAACGACGTTTCGCACTTCTCTGCTAAACGACAACTTCAAAGGAGCACCACCATGTCAAAAGAAGATAACAACAAGGCTACTGTAGGCCGCTGGTTCACTGATTTTTGGGGGAAGACCTGCAATCTCGGCATTGTCGACGAACTCGCCGCTCCCGACATGCTCCTGCAGTATTCGCTGCATGCGCCGCGCAAGGGTCCTGCAGATATCAAGGCGTTCATGACCGATTTCCGCAAAGCGTTTCCGGACCTCAATTTCTGGGGCGCTGGCGACCTCATCGCCGAGGGCGATTATGTGGTCGGCCGCTGGGAAGGCGGCGGCACGCACACTGGTCCGGCGTTCAGCGATTTTCTCGTCGGATCATTGCCGGCAGCAACCGGCCGGAAGATGCATTTCACCGGCACGACCGTGCTGAAGCTCAAAGACGGCAAGATTCTCGAAGAGATCGGCCTTGACGACGGCGTGACCGCGCTGCAACAGCTCGGGCTGATCAAAGCCGCCTGATCGCAGCGCACCGAAGCACACCGAGGATACACACATGAGCCAACTCATTAATCGCAGAAATGCAGTAAAGAAGGGACTGCTGGCCTCGGGAGGGCTGGCAGTCCTCTCTCAGCTTGGTAAGGCTGCCAGCCCGCTTACGACGTCCAAGGAGCAAACCAACAAGGCAATCGTGAGCCGCTGGTTCACTGACTTTTGGGGGAAGACCTGCAACCTCGGCATCGTCGACGAACTCGCAATGCCGGACATGCTTCTGAGGTATTCGCTGCATAAGCCGCGTCGCGGCCGGGCGGATATCAAGGCGTTTATGTCCGATTTCCGCAAAGCGTTTCCGGACCTCAATTTCTGGGGCGCTGGCGACCTCATCGCCGAGGGCGATTACGTGGTCGGCCGCTGGGAAGGCGGCGGCACGCACACTGGTACGGCATTCAGTGACTTTCTCATCGGATCATTGCCGGCAGCGACGGGCCGGAAGATGCATTTCACCGGCACGACCGTGCTTAAGCTGAAAGACGGCAAGATTTTTGAAGAGGTCGGCCTCGACGATGGCGTTACCGCCCTCCAGCAGCTTGGCCTCATCGTTAGAGGCTGAACGCGCGCACTGCGAACATGATAAACGCCTTCATTGATTCGGAATCATCGCGGAACCGGGCGTTAACGTTCGCCCGGTTTCCTCGGTTTCTTGCGGTCTCGTTTTTCGAAGCCCTTATTAGGACCGACAAGTCGGCTCCACTTCCCGAACCGATCGGTGGAGTCAAGTGCATTATCGCGACTCAGCGGAAGGTACACACGCAGGCCGATGCGGTTCATCAGGTTGGTCGAGACTTTGGAAGGCCATGCCCGAGTTGCGCGTGATGCGGCTGACTCGGGCTAACAAGCCTAATGGCTACCTTCTCGGCTCATACCGCATCGCCACCGCCCCCGAGCGGAACTCCAGCCGGCTCACGAGCCTCAAGTCGACATGCTTCGATAGCCCCGCGAACAACGTCGGCCCGTGGCCCGCTAGCCGGGGCTGCACCACGAACTCGTACTCATCGATCAATCCCAGCTCCGCCAACGCCAGCGGGAGCTTCACGCCTCCCATGAACAGTCCCTTACCCGACTCCCGCTTGAGCTGCTGAACGGCCTTCCCCAGATCCCCGCGCACGAGCTCCGCGTTCCAATCGACCCGGTCCAGGGTGCTCGACACGACGTACTTCTTTG
>JACXTT010001718.1_pt1 | contig 35982 bp, 29 predicted proteins | sample 9270951 | NCBI WGS metagenome assembly JACXTT01 (sample SAMN15532306, study PRJNA645909) | rock metagenome | isolation source: weathered quartz diorite | place: Puerto Rico | collected 2017-06-21 | reverse complement strand
GTTGGGGATGGGGTGCGGCGAGCCGGCACGGCAGTCCGGCGGGATCGGTGGGGCCCGGTAGCCGCTGGTGCCTGCCGGCGACCGGGAGCGTCGTCGCCCGACTGGCGACGGCGGGAGCGGTGAGAAAGTGGCAGAGGGCGCAGTCCGGCGCGTGAATCCGGACACAGCTGTTGGTGGTGTGGGACTCGATGTGCGCGACGGCGTGCGATTCCCCGGCGTCGAGGCGCGCATCCGCCCACGCGGCGGTGCCCGGCAGCGTGAGCTGCAGGAGGGCCGCGGCGAGCCACAGAGCCCGCACGCTGAAGGGACGCCGAACCCCGTTCTTCACGCCGGCGCGCGCAGCAGCTTCCGCACCACGATGGCGCCCAGCAGCACGAGCCCGTACATGCAGACGATCAGCGGGCCGGTGGGGAGGTCCCCGGCGAGAGAGAGCCAGAGGCCCAGCACGGAGGCCAGCGCCCCGGAGCTCCACGAGATGTACGCCAGGCGTTTCATGTCACGGGTGAAGAGAAACGCGATCACGGCGGGCACCACCAGGAAGCTGAAGACCATCAACACGCCCGCGACCGGAACCGCCAGCGTGATCACGACGCCGAACGACAGGTAGAACAGAAAGTCCCACCACTTGATCTTCCAGCCCAGCCGTTCCGCCTCCTCGGGATGGAACGAAATCGTCAGGAACCGATGGCGCAGGATATAATGGAACACGCCGAGCGCGGCATACGCCGCCGCGAGCTTGATGATGGTGGGCTTGATTCTGACCCACAGGATGCTGCCGGTAAGGGTCTTCTCGATCGCCTCGCCGCCGCCCGGCACTTTGTTGGCGACGAGCACGGCGGCCGCCGAGGCCACCACGTAGACGATGCCGATGAACGCCTCCTGCGGGACCCGTCGCCCCTCGTGGGAGGACGTGCGCGTGAGCGCGAACAGCAGGGCGCCAACCGCCGTGGCGAGCAGCGCGAACACGTACGCCCAAGTCGAGTCCGCCTCCACGTGAATCAGCAGGGCCGAGAGGCCGCCCAACGCGGCCATCTGCGCCAGGGAGAGATCGACGAAGATCACCTCGCGCGCGATGACGTGCAGGCCGAGGTAGGACAGCATGGCGACGAGCACCATGCAGGCCACGAAGGGCGGGATCATCAATTGGATGCCGCTCATCTCACCTCTCTCTCAGTTGGCGGCGGTGCCGGGCGTCGCGAACGCGCGACCAAGCTCTGTGATCCAGAGGTTCATGAGATCGAAGTAGGTGCTCACGCCGGTCTGCCCGCCGGTATTGGACGGCACGATCACCGCCTTTGCCCCGGTCTTCTGCGCAACCTCGAGGACCTGATTGTGGTCATAGTAATTCGTGGACAGCAGCACCTGGATGTGCTGCTCGCGCATCTCGTTGATGATCTCGAGCACGTGTCCCGGCGTCGGCGGGATGCCGGGCTTCGGCTCGATGTAGTCCACGCACGGCAGGCCAAATTCCCGGGAGAAGTAGTCCCACTCCTTGTGATAGCACGCGACCGACTTGCCGCGGAACGGCATCGCCTCCTTCAGCCAGCCGCCCAGCCGGTCGATCAGCGGCGCGCCCTGGTACTGCTTGCTCTTCAGGAAATCGAGCAGTTTGCCCTGCCGGTCCAGATCGGCGAGCGTGGGCCCACCGAGCAGCTTCACGAGCTCCGCCCCGAACAGCGCCTGATACATGCGGTCCTCGAAGTCCTTCTCGCGGGGCGTGAAGTAGTCCGCGTTCTCGGGGGAGACGCGCTTCAGGCCCGTAAGGATGTTTCGCGCGATCTGCACCGCATTCAACGGGTCGGTCCATATGTGCGGATTTCCGTACACGTGGATGTCCCCTTGGGCGCGCGAGTAGCTGGTAGGGACGTCCAGCAGATCCATCCCCGCGTAGGCGGCCACGTAGCCGGGCCCGCCTTCGGTCACCTTCGGGTTGTTCGCCTTGTCGAGCAGGGCGGGTACCCACAGCTCGAGGTCGAGGCCCGTCGTAACGAAGACGTCCGCGGACCCCAGCATCGGGACAAAACTGGGCTTGGGCTGGACGTAGTGCGGATTCTCGTCACCGTTCGCGATCGAGTTGACGACCCCGCGATCCCCGACGATCTCCCGCGCGATCGCGGCATACGTCGTGAGCGACGTGACGACTTTCACCTTGTCCGCCGTGCGAGGCGGGCGGAGCGGCTCGGGCGTATGGAACGCGAGCAGCAGAGCAATGACTGGCAGCATGTCAGTAGGTCTCGTGTTTGTGGGGTCCGATAGCCCAAACAGCTTGAAGGGCGAAATCGCCGGTCGACGAGCGGCCGGTGACCTGCGCCCAGGTATACTGCGCACGCAACTCGACCCACTCGCTTTCCCATAGCGTCAGGGAAGGAATGGCCTGGCGTGTGATCAGTCCGGTCAGCGGGTCTTCCACGTAGTCATAGCGGGCTCCCACGATCCAGCGCTGACCAAGCTTGTACGTGCTCCCGGCATACCAGCCCAACCGCGTCGTGCCCGCGCCCGCGTACTCCTTGCGCAGCGCGTAGAGCTCGCCCCGCAGCGTCCATTCGCGATAGAGCGCCTGTGACGGCGGCCGCCAGGTGAGCCGGAAGTCGAGCCCACCCACCTTGGTGCGGAGACTGGAATCGGGGTTCGTCCCGTACAGCGCCGTGCCGCCGAGCTGTACGTACGTCGAGCGCGTGAGCTGCCAGAAGTTGAGCAGATGGACGAGATAGGTCGGTCGTCCGCTGTTGCCGAAGAGCGCCGAGTCGCTCTCGCTGCGCGTGAACTGCGCGGTCAGCTCGTGCGCGCCGAGGCCGCCGAACGCGCGGTACAGCGAGATGCCCGTGCCGGCCAGCCCGTCTTGGCCCAGGTACGTCCGCAAAGCCAGCGGATACTCCGTCTCCGGGAGTGCATGGAGGTGCCAGCGATTCAGCTCGCCGAACTGCTGGCGGAACTTCCCGATGTCGAAGCGGATATGCCCGGGCAACCCGGTCCAATAGGCGTAGCCTTCCTCGATGCTCACGTTTCCGTTCTCGAGGCTCACGAAGATCTTGGTGCTCGAGTACGGATCGAGCGGTGACTGAAAGCCGACTTCGAATTCGCGTGGATCGAAGTTGTCGTGCTGGATGCCCGGGACGTGCGCGCCCGCCCGGACATCCCCCGTCGCGCTGATCTCGGGGTTGAGCTGGGGCTGGCTGCGCTCCCGGCCGACGAATTTCGTGCGACCACTCGTGTCGGCCTTCACCTGGGTGGTGTCGGTACCCGCGGCTGCCGCCGCGGCGGCGCGGAGCGCGGCGAGGGACGTGTCCGCCGCGGGTGCCTCGGCGGCGGCCGCCGGAGCGGGGCGATGCGCCAACTGAGCGCGCACGCTGTCCAGCCGCGTCTTGAGTGCGCGAATCTCCGCGGCGAGTGAATCGACCGTCCGACGATCGGCGGGCTGCTGCGCGAACACCCGTACGGGCAACGCGACGAGGGCCGCGACTGCGGCCGCGACGGAACAACGATGATGTCGAAGCAACCCCGAGGATCTCCCGGTCCCCGGTTGCGAGCGTGCACCCCCGCTGGCGGAGGCGCGATCCATCGGTCAGCGACCCGGCAATGCCGGTCGCGTCAATCAGGAAAGGGGAGTGGGTGGTGCTCGAGGGGGCGCGCAGCGGGCGTCGGGGCGACGCGCCGGCGCGGCGTCGGGGTGCGGGAGTCGCCCCACCGCGGACGACTGGAACTGGGGCGCCGTGCTCGTCGGGCGGGGTACCGCCTGCGCCCCCGCCCATTGGCACAGCGCGCAACGCAGCTCGTCGTGCAACGCCAGGCACGCCGATCCGTGCTGCGCCTCGATGTGGGCCGGGGCGGTGACCCGCTCGGACGCGTGCGCCAGAGACACCGCGCCGCCCGCGAGCCCCTGGAGCACCAGGAGCACGGTGGTGAGGCAGCGAGTCCAGCGGTTCCGCGTCGTCAGTGCGATCACGCCCTGCCTACGGTTTGGGCCTTTCGACCGTTGCGCGCGTAGGCGCGCAGTCGCCTGAGCATCCGCCGGTCGTGTCGGATCGGGTCGTCGCCCTTCGGTGTCTCGATAATCTTAATCACCCGCGCGAATCGCGGGTCCCGCATGATGTGCCGAAACGGTCCGGGACCCACCGTGCCCTCGCCGATCCATTCATGGCGGTCGAGTCGAGACCCGGCCGCTCCCTTGGAATCGTTGAGATGCAAGCACTTGAGGAGGGGGAGCCCGACCTCCCGATCGAACCGCTCCCACACCGCTTCGATTCCGCCGACCACATCGTACCCCGCAGCGTGCAGATGAGCCGTGTCCAGGCAAAACGCCACACGCTCGCGGAGCCCGGGGGGGATCTCATCGCGGAGCGCCCGCAGCTCCCCGAAAGTGCTCCCGAGCGCGGTTCCCGAGCCTGCAGTTCCCTCGATCAGCAGCCCCACGTCACCGGGGACGGCGGCAAGGCACTCGGCGTAGCCGCGAGCGTTGCGCGTCAGGCCGGCAGCGCGGTCGTCCATGTAGTTGCCGGGATGCGTTACGACCCACGGGATCCCGAACGCGCGGCAACGCTCGAGCTCGCGCACGAACGCCCGGGCACTCTTGTCGCGGAGCGCGGGGTCCGGGGAGGCCAGATTATTGAGGTAGCTCTCGTGCGACACCACGGCGTGGATGCCGTTGACCACCAGGGCCTGTCGGAATGCCGCGACCTGCTCGGCGCTCACCGCCGGCTCGCGCCACTGTTGCGGCGTCTTGGTGAATACCTGTATCGCGGTGGCGCCGATGGCCGCGCCCCGAGCCGGGGCGAGCGCGAGCCCGCCGAGCGTCGAGACGTGCGCGCCGAGGAGCTCGCGGTCGTCGGTCACGCGAAGGGTTCCTCGCTGAAGGCGAGCCGTGAGATGAGGGGCACAAAGCGGACGCCGCCCGCCCGGCGCTCCGTCAGGCCGGTGGGACGCCGCTCGATGATGAACAACTCCTGCGTCACGAGGTCCCCGATCGGAATCACCAGACGCCCGCCCGGCGCGAGCTGCTCCACGAGCGGCGGCGGCACGCCCGGTGCCGCGGCGGTCACCATCACTCCGTCAAACGGGGCCCGCTCGGGCCAGCCCCCTGCGCCGTCCCCCAGTTTCGTTTCGATGCCCTCGATACCCATCCGGCGGAACCGTTCTTCGGCTTCGACCAGGAGGTCCGGGAGTCGCTCGACGGTGAAGACGCGGGCGCCGAGGTGCGCGAGAATCGCCGTCTGATATCCCGAGCCAGTGCCCACTTCCAGGACGCGATCGCCGCGCCGGGGAGCGAGGGCCTGCGTCATGAGGGCGACGATCAACGGTTGGGAGATCGTTTGGCCGCTCCCGATCGGCAAGGGGCCGTCGTCATATGCATCGGGGGCCAGCGGGGGAGGGAGGAACCATTCGCGCGGCACCCAGGCCATGGCAGCGAGGACGCGGCGATCGTAGACGCCGCGACTCGCGAGCTGGGTCGCGACCATGCGGCGCCGCTGGCGGCGGGTTTCAGGCGCCGGAGCGCCCACTCGCTACCCGTCGCGGTTGCCGTCCCATACCGTGAACTATAGCTTGACACCCTCTACCGCGCGGCCAGGCCCGTTGCCGGACCACCTCCAACATCGCATCCTCCTCGTCGGCGATCCCGCCGCCCGCCCGGATGGGCTGGAGCGGTTTCTCGTGCGGGGCGGGTTTCAGGTCACGGAAGCCGCGTACCCCCCCTCGGGCCCGGAGCGGGCGGAGCCGCATGCCCCGGATCTCGTCCTGTTCTCCGTCGCCGCCAAGGAGCCGAGTTTCGTGGATGCCGTCCGGGACCTCGCGACGGCCGGACGCTTCGCCGGCGCCCCGGTGGTCGCGCTGCTCGCGGACGGCGGCGCGGACGCGGTAGCGGAGGCGCTCCAGGCAGGAGCGCGCGACGCGATGGCAAGCCCCGTCCACTTCGGCGAGCTCCGCGCGCGGATCGAGGCCGATCTGCGGCTGCGCTCCGACCAGCAGGAGGCGCGGGATGCGCTCCGCACGCGTGATCTACTGTTCGACATCTTCCAAGAGGTGTCGTCCGCCCTGCGGGCGGACGAGATCTTTCAGACGCTGGTGCGGCGGGTGGGCCACGCGTTCGGCCTCACCCATTGCTCGTTCGTGCTGACCGCCCCCGGCGAAGACAAGGGACGCGTCGTCGCCGTCTACGAGAACCCAGCGATCCGCGACCTCCGGGTCGAGCTCGAGCGCTACCCGGAGATTCAGGAGGCCATTCGTACTGAGCGGCCCGTCCTGATCCACGATGTCCATGAGCATCCGCTCTTCGCCTCGATCCGGAAGCGCTGGGATCAGCAACAGATCGAGGTCAACGTCCAGTCCGCCGTGGCGTTACCGGTGTTCGTCCAGGGACGCGCCGCGGGCGTCTTCTTCCTGCGGACCGTGCAGGGCGACCCGGAGCTCCGCTCGCAGGACGTCGCGTTCGCGAATACCATCGCGCAGGCCGCGGCGCGCGTGCTCGAGAACGAAGAACGGCGGGCGGCCATTTATCGACGCCAGATCAACGCGGGAGTCACTGACGTCCTCACCGGGTGCGCGAGCCTCGACGCCCTCGATCGGCGCCTGCGCGACGAGTTCGAGCGCGCCCGGCGCTACTCGCTGAAGTTCGCCCTCGTGGTGATCGACGTCGACCGGTTGCGGGACGTGAACGAGCGGCTCGGCCAACAGGCCGGGGACCGCGTGCTGGGGGAGATCGGCGCGATGATGCAGCGCGAGATCCGCGCACCGGATTTCGTGGCGCGCTATGGCGGCGACGAGTTCGCACTCGTACTGCCCGAGACGGACGCCGCGGGCGCGCGCCGGTTCGTCGAGCGCCTCCGCCAGCTGTTGGTACGTCACACGTTCCCCGACCTCGGTCGAGGCCAGGCGCCCAGCCTCACCGCGGGCGTGGTGGCGTTCCCGCACTCCGAGGTGCTCCGGCCGGAGGATTTGTTCACGCAGGTGGAGGCGGCGCTGGAGCGAGGCAAGAAGGACGAGCCGAGCCGGATCGGCGTGGCTGGGGAGAAATGAAGCCACCTCTCTATTTCCGACTCTTCAGCCAGTTCACCGGATCGAGCGCGATCCCCCCCTGCCCACGGATCTCGAAGTGCAGGTGTGAGCCCTGCTCGCTCGAGCCACCGCCCACGTGGCCGATGAGCTGTCCCTTCAGCACCCGCTCGCCGGGCCTCACGGTCGCGTCGCTCAGGTACCCGTAGAAGCTGTAATAGCCGCCGCCGTGGTCGAGCAGCACCGAGGTGAGGTACGTGCCCATCGGCCCCGCGAGGCTCACGGTCCCACTCGCGATCGCATGGACCGGGGTACCGGCCGGCGCGGCGATCCCGATGCCGTGCCACGGGATCCGCGTGTTGTTCGGGCCCGTCGCGGTGCCGAACTGATAGAGGATCCGACCCTCCACTGGCCAGTCGAGCTGACCCAGGTCGGCGGTGGTGATGGCCGGAGCGGCGGTCGCGGCACCGCGGGCGAGTGCCTCGCGACGGGCGCGCTCGAGCGTCGCGATCCGGTCGTTCAAGCCCTTCTCGTCGCGCTCGAGCTCCGAGAGGCGCTGTTGCGCCTCGCGCGCGCTGCGCCGCGTCTCCCGCAACGATGTCTGCCGCGCCCGCTCGAGGGCGAGGTAGCGCTCGAGCTCCTGCGTCCGCTCGTTCTTCCGGCGTCCCAGTGCATCGCGCGCATCTACCAGCGTCTGCCGCTCCCGCGCGATGCGCCGCTGCAGCTTCGACATGTCGTTCGCCAGCAGGCGGTCCTGCCGGCTCACGAGGTAGAGATATTTGTACCGAGACAAGAGGTCGCCGAAGCTCTCCGCCGCCAGCAGCACCTGGTAGTCGTACAGCGGGCCGCGCTTGTAAATGTCCACCACGCGGCGCTCGAGCACCGCGCGCTTTTCGGCGAGCGCGTTCTGGGCGAGCAACAGGTCCACGGTGGTCTTGTCGAGCTGATCGGAGAGGCTGTTGATCTGCCGGTCGAGCTCGTTGACGATGCGGTTGGTGGTCTCCTTCTGGCGCTCGATGTTCGCGAGCTCGTCGGAGAGCGAGTGAACCTGGGTGCGGAGCCGCTCGAGCTCCTGCTCCACGTCGGAGCGCTCGCGTCGAATACTCTCTAGCCGCTGCTGGTTATCGCGTAATTGCTGGTCGAACGGCGCGGGTTTCTGTGCGGCGAGGCGGGTTGTACCACCAGCCCAGAAAAGCGACGCCATGACGATGCGACGCCAACGACACGTCATACCCGGCGGAGATGCCGGCCTACGGATGCCGCGCTCCCAAACAACCCGATCAGGGTTCCGAATCCGACGATCGCGACCGCCTGCTCTTTCGAGAAGAAGGCGACCTGGATCAGCAATCGATTGATCAGCGTGTAGGCGCCGTACGAGAGCGCAATCGCGACCAGGCCGCCGAGCATGCCCTTGATCGCCCCCTGCAGCAGGAACGGCCGTCGGATGAAGCCGTTCGTCGCCCCCACCAGCCGCATGATCGCGATCTCGCGGCTCCGCTGTAGCACGGCCATCCGGATCGTGGTTCCGATGATGATGATGGCGACGACCGCGAACGCGGCCCCGACCACGATCCCCACCGCCGCCGCGATCCCGCGCAACCGGTCGAGCTTCTCCACCCAGTCGCGCCCGAACCGGACGTCGTCCACAAAGCCGAACCCCCGCAGGCGGTCGGCCACGTCGTTCACGTGGTCGACGTCCCGGAACCTGGGCCGGAGCTTCACCTCGATCGATGCGGGGAGGGGATTGCGCTCGAGCTCTTGCAGCACGTCGCGGAACTCCACCAGCTCGGCGCGCGCGCGCGCCAGGGCCGAGTCCTCGCTCACGTAGGTCGCCGACTGGACTTCGGGAAACGCTTCGATGTCCTTCTCGGCGAGCGTGATCGACTCGATCGGCGTGCCGGGCAGCAGATAGGCGACGATCTCCACACGCTCGGCCACGCCCCGGAGCGCATCCTGCAGGTTCACCGCCACGAGACCGAACAGCCCCACCACGAACAGCGAGAACGCAATGGTCGTCACGGAGAGCGCCGAGAGGAGCGGCGCGCGGCGGAACGCGATCAGCGACTCCCGGACTGTGAGATTCACGGCGAGGCCGCCTCGCGCGGCTCATCCACAGCCGAGTCGTACACCAGCGCGCCCTCTTGGAGCTCGATGACGCGGTACGGGGCCTGGCGCACCAGGTCGAGGTCGTGCGTGGCCATGACGACCGCGGTGCCGCTCGCGTTGATGTCCCGCAGCAGCTGGAAGACGCCGCGCGTCGCGCGCTCGTCCAGATTCCCGGTGGGCTCGTCGGCGAGCAGCACCGTGGGCTCGTTCACGAGCGCACGGGCAATGGCCACCCGCTGCTGCTCGCCGCCCGAGAGCTCGCGCGGGTAGGCCTGCGCCTTGGCCGCGAGCCCCACCTGCGTGAGCACCCGCATGACCCTCGCCGGAATCGACGAGCGCCGCGCCCCCGTGACCTCGAGCGCGAAGGCGACGTTCTCCTCGGCGGTGCGGTCCTCGAGCAACCGGAAGTCCTGGAACACGATGCCGAGGCGGCGGCGCAGCATGGGGACGTCGCGCGGGCGCAGCTCGGCGGCGTTGAAGCCCGAGACGCGCACTTCACCGCTCGTCACTGGCTCGTCCGCGTAGATCAGCTTCAGGACGGTGGACTTGCCGGCGCCCGAGTGACCGGTGAGAAACACGAATTCGCCCTTCGCGATGTGGAACGACACGTCCTTCAGGGCGAGCCCCCCCTTGGGGAAGGCCTTGAAGACACTCGTGAACTTGATCACTTACAGCTGCGCCAGGGCCTGCGCGAAATCCGCGATGAGGTCGTCGGCATCCTCCAGTCCGATGGAAAATCTCAAGAAGCCATCGGGAATGCCAGCCTGGGCCCGCTCCTCGGGGGTGAGGGAGGCGTGGGATGTGAGCCGTGGCTCGGATACGAGCGTTTCCACCCCGCCGAGGCTGGGCGCGTGGGCCACGATCGTGAGCGCTCGCAGAAACCGCTCCGAGGCCCGCGCTCCCCCCTTCAATTCGACCCCCAGCATGCCCCCGTAGCCGTTGAGGATCCGCTTCGCCACGTCATGATCGCGGTGGCTCGGCAGGCCGGGGAAGTGTACCGCCGCGAACTGCGGCTGCTTGCTGCACCATTGGGCCACGGTGAGCGCCGTCTGATTATGCCGCTCGACCCGGACCGCGAGCGTCTTCATGCCACGCTCGATGAGCCAGGCCGCCATCGGGTCGATCGCCTGACCCCACATCCGCATCAGCTTGCGGACTTCCTCGATGACGGATTCCGATCCGACGACCGCGCCGGCGATCACGTCGGTATGCCCGTTCAGGTACTTCGTCGCGCTGTGAATCACCACGTCGGCCCCGTGCTCGAGGGGCCGGAAGTTGATCGGCGTCGCGAAGGTGGAGTCCACCAGCAGCGCGAGTCCCTCGGTCTTGCACAGGGCTGCGATCGGCTCCAGGTCGAGTACGCGCAGCAGCGGGTTGGTGGGGGTCTCGACGAAGATGGCGCGCGTGGTCTTCTTGAGGGCCCGCTTCCACTGCCGCGCCTCGAGCGGATCGACGAAGGACACCTCGATCCCGAGCCGACCAAACTCGCCCTGGAAGAGCTTGTGGGTGGTGCCGTACACCCACTCGCTCGAGATGAGGTGGTCCCCGGGACGCAGCACCGCGAGGTGTGCGAGCGCCGTGGCGCCCATGCCGCTCGAGAGGAAAATCGCGGCCTCCGCCCCTTCGAGGAGCGCCAGGCGCTTGGCGATGGCGATCTGGTTGGGGTTGTTGCCGTACCGGGTGTAGAGCACTTCCTGGGTGGAGCCGATCGGATTCGTGAAGGTGCTGCTCTGGTACAACGGGGTGACGACCGGCGCCCAATCGGGGCGCCCCTCGGGGTCGCCGTGGATGGCGCGGGTGGAGAAGCCGAGGCGGCGCTTCACTGGCTCAGGGCGAGGGTCCCTCCCGAAGTCGGCGCGGCCAGCCGCCGCTCCACCAGCTCTGCGAGCAGGGCCAGAGCCGCCTCGGGAGCGCCGATCGCCTCTAGCGTCCCGTCGCTGCGCTCGATGAGGGCCGCGAGCCGGTGGCCCGCGAGCACGGGCTCGATCGCTTCCCGGTGGCCGTCCGACAGGCCCATGAGCACCAGCACGGCGGGCCGGTCACGCAGCAGCTTCGCGACGATTTCGTCGGCACAGGAGTAGTCGATGCACCCGACCCCGGTGAAGTCGATGCGCGCGATCGCCACGTCGCCGGCCGCCGACGCCATCACCCGCTCGATGCCCTCTCGCACGACGCGCCCGGTGGGCCGCGTGACCAGGTCCGCGTAAACGCCGGACACGGACTCCTGGAGCACCGCGTGCACGTCGATGTGCTGTATCACCGCTGCGTGGTCCCCTGCTCGGGTATGATGATGAGCACCTGGGCACCCGGAAACGCCGGGAGGCCGTCTTTCAACGGAACGTCGTCGTCCCACCTGGGCACAATCGCGATCCGTGCGGTCCCGCTGCGGATCGCGATCTTGCCGTCCCAGCGGGCGAGGTAGCGCCGGATGCCGGCTAGGCCCTGCCCGCGGCCAGGATCGCGGAAGCGGCTCACGCCCTGAATCAACGCCGCCTCGAGGGCCGCGGCATCGCCCCAGCGCTCGCCGAATCGCTTGCTTTGCGTGGGCTCGAGCGAGTGGCGGAATCCCACGCCGGCATCCGCGACCGCGATCACGACCACGCGCTTCGCGAGCTTGCGTCGCCAGTTATACGCCTGCACGGCCACCCACCCGCCCGTGCCGGCGTGCTCTACAATATTCTGACACGACTCGGAAAGCGCCATAGCGAAGCCCATCGTCGCCTTCGGATCGAGTCCCAGCTCGGACGCGAGAATCGCGGACGCGCGTTGTTGAATGTTCGAAACAACTTCGTGCACGTCTTCCGCGGCGCGCACCGGCGTCACGGGTAGCAACACGTCGCTGTCTTCGGCGGGCTTGGCGCGGGGCAGCTTGCCGTGGATCTCGAACAACTCGGCCGCCTCACGGAAAAAACCGGCCCGCGTCCAATACGTGAGCACGTCGCTCTGCGTCGGCGCGGTCAAGAGTGGACGCTCCGCGCCACCCGCGCCGCGCGCCGCCTGGCCCGCGGCGAGCAGCCCCACCAGCCCGTAGGGCGACGCCCATTCCGCCGCGTGCGCGTCGAACAGCAGTCGCTCGCCGTCTTTGGTCGCTTCGGCGAACGCGCCCGCGAATTGATCGAATGAGCGGTCGTCGAACTGCGAGGGTACCTCGACCAGCCGGGTCATACCGTGGAGAGTTTGCCGAGCAAGTGGTCGCGCAAGCCGCTGGCGCCGCGGTGCGACACGTTGCGTGCGCCCATGCGCGTACCCAGCCGCAATGCCTCCTCGAGGCTGCCGCCCGCCACGAGCGAGGCCACGACAGAGGCCCCGAACACGTCGCCGCACCCGGTCGGGTCGCCGGCCTCCACCGTGGCGCCCTCGGGCGAGATCCGCGCGGTGCGGACCGGGCTGCCCGTGAAGTACGCCGCGCCCCGCGAGCCGAGTGTCACGACCAGGGTCGCGCAGCCGCGCGCCAGCGCGCCGGCGGCCGTGACCAGGGGATCGGCACCCAGCTGCTCCAGCTCGTCCTCGTTGAGTTGCGCCATGTCGAAGCACCCGAACCAGTCGGGCGCGTCGGGTAGGGCACGAGGGACGCGCGTGCCGTCCGGCTCCTTGCCCAAGAACAGGCTGTGCAGATCGGCGTACAGGAACCGCGGAAACCCGCGGCGCAGCAGCTGCGCGGTTGCGAGATCGAGCTCGTAGCCCGAAATGAAATTCACGTACAGCGCGTCCAGATCCTGGACGTGGGGACCGAGCTCCGGCCAGGTCCACGGCGGCACGCCGCCGGACATCTGCTCGCAGCGGCGCTCGAGCTGGTAGTAGCGGAGCGTCACGCGATTGTTGGGAACCGGGACTTCGATGAACCGGGTGTCGGGTGTCAGGTGTCTGAGGGTCTTCAGGAAACCATTGGCTCGGGCGACCAGGTCCTGGCCCACCTTGATGAGGGGCACGATCTGCCATTCGTCTCCCAATGTCGCGTCGAGCGCGGCGAGCGAATAGGAGATGCCGCCCCACTCCTCGACCGCGGGTTGGGCGGGATCCCGGCCGTGGATCGTGTCCCACACCATGGACCCGATCACGCCGAGACGCTTCACACGCGCCCCCACGTGCGGCGCATGAAGACGGCCGCGGCGCCGTAGACACCCGCCGTCCCGGTGAGCTCGCCCGGTACGATCCGGCAGACCTCCACCGCCGGCTTGAAGGCACGACGCTTGGCCTCGCCGCGGAGCGGCACGAACAGGCGCTCGCCCGCGAGCGTCACGCCCCCGCAGATCACCACGACCTGCGGGTTGAAAATGTTGATGATATTCGCGACGCCCGCGCCCAGGAATTTCGCGGTGTCCTTTACCACCTCGAGCGCGTAATCGTCGCCATCGTGCGCGGCCTCGTACACCAACTGGGCGGTGATCTTCGAGAGGTCGCCGTTCACGTACTTGGGCAGTGACGTGTCGGTCCCGGCTTCGATCCCTTCCACCGCGCGAGCCGCGATCGCCGGACCCGAGGCGTACGCCTCGAGGCACCCGTAGTTGCCGCACTTGCAGCGCCGGCCGTTCAGGTCGATCGTCATGTGGCCGATCTCGCCCGCGATGTCCGACCCGCCGCGGTACACCTCGCCATCCAGCACGATGCCGCCACCGATCCCGGTCCCGATGGTGAGCCCTACCACGTGCCGCACGCCGCGCGCCGCTCCCCGCCACCACTCGCCGAAGATCGCGCAATTCGCGTCGTTGTCGAGCGTGGCTGGGAGGTCGAGCGCCGCCGTAATCCGGTCGCGAAGGGGGAAGTTGGTCCAGCCGAGATTCGGCGTCAGGAGCACGACGCCGGTCGTCGTGTTGAGCGGGCCTGGCGAGCCGATCCCGACGCCCGCGATCTGCTTGCCGCGCGCGGCGCCCATCGAAGCACGGGCGAGCTTGGCGATACGATCGACCACCGCGTTCGCCCCCTGCTCGGCGATGGTCGGCTCCGAGACGAGGCCCAGCACCTCGGACCCGTCCTCGGCGACGGTTCCCGCGACGATGTTCGTGCCGCCGATGTCGATCCCGACTACGTAGCGCATGACCCTCCTGTCTCACGCGGGGGCGAGCGCGCCCGTCGCTTCGATCGCCGCCAGCACCCGCTCCACGCCCACGTCCCGCATGCACCGGTGGTGGCCCAACGGGCACACCGGCGGGCCATGGCGGGAGCACGGGCGGCACGGCAGTCCCGCCAGCTCGACCACCGAGTCCCGCGGTCCCCGTGGCCCGAAGCCGAACGCCGGCACAGTCGGGCCGAAGATGGCGACCGTGGGCGTCTCGACCGCCTGGGCCAGATGCAGCGGCGCACTGTCGTTCGTCACGAGGGCCCTCGACCGGCGGATCGCCTCGGCCGACTGCCGCAGTGTGAGCTTCCCACACGCGTTCACCACGCGCCCCTCCCCGGGCGTTGCCCCGGCTTCCACCGCCTGCACGATCTCGTCCCCGAACGGCGCGTCCTCGGGGCTTCCGACCACTACGATCGCGACGGTCGCGACGAGCTGCTGGGCAAGCTCCGGGTAGTACGCCCATCGCTTCGATCCCCAGATGGATCCCGGCGCGAGGGCGATGAACGGCTCGTGGATCCCGTGCGCGCGGAGGAATCCCTCCGTGGCCGTGCGGTCGGCCGACGTGACGTGCAACACGGGGCGCGCGCGGGTGGGACCCCGCACGTCGCCCAGCGCGAGCAACCGGTCGATCTCGTGCCCCTGCGTCGCACGGGCGCGTGACTCAGTGTAGAGCGATCGCCACCCGTCCGCGAAGCCGATCCGCCGGGGGATGCCCGCCAGCCAGGCGAGCGCCGCGCTTCGCAACGAGCGGTGGGGAAGATACGCCACCTCGTAGCGTTCGGCGCGGAGCGTGCGCACCAGCCTCGCGAACCCCGCGAGGCCGCGCGCGGCGCCGCGCTTGTCGTACGGAATGACGCGACGCACCGCCGGGTGCGTCTCGACGAGTGCCGCGGCGGCGGGCGTCGTGACGACGTCGACGGGCCCGTGCCGGGTGGCGAGCGCTTCGAGCAGGGGCGTCGTGAGCACGACGTCACCCAGGAAGGCGGTCTGGATGACCAGACTAGTCAACCTGGAGCACCGCGAGAAACGCTTCCTGCGGGATCTCGACGGTCCCGACCTGCTTCATGCGCTTTTTCCCTTCCTTCTGCTTCTCGAGCAGCTTGCGCTTGCGCGTGACGTCGCCGCCGTAGCACTTGGCCGTCACGTGCTTGCGGAGCGGGCGGATCGTTTCCCGCGCGATGACCTTCGTCCCGATCGCCGCCTGGATCACCACCTCGAACAGCTGTCGGGGGATCAGCTCCCGCAGCTTCTCTGCGATCTTCCGTCCCCACTCGTACGCCTTGTCGCGATGGATGATTACCGAGAACGCGTCCACGGCGTCGCCGTTCAGCAGCATGTCGAGCTTCACGAGCTCCGACCGGCGGTACTCGAGGAACTCGTAATCGAGCGACGCGTAGCCTCGCGAGATGGTCTTCAGCTTGTCGTAGAAATCGAGAATGATCTCGGCGAGCGGGAACTCCCAGCCGAACTCGACCCGGCTCGGGTCGACGTAGTGCATGCCGGTGTACACGCCGCGACGCTCCTGCCCGAGCTTCATGATCGCGCCGATATACTCCGCCGGGGCCACGATGCGCGCCTTCACGTAGGGCTCCTCGATGTGATCGATCTCCGAGCCGTGCGGCATGAGGCTCGGGTTTTCGACGAGCTCCACCGTGCCGTCCGTCTTATGCACGTGGTACTCCACGTTGGGCACGGTGCTGATGAGATCGAGATTGAATTCGCGCTCGAGCCGCTCCCGCACGATCTCCATGTGCAGCAGGCCGAGAAACCCGCACCGGAAGCCGAACCCCAGAGCGACCGACGACTCAGGCTCGTAGTGGAGTGACGCGTCGTTGAGCTGGAGCTTGGCCAAGGCGTCGCGCAGCTCCTCGAACTGGTTCGGCTCGGTGGGATACAGGCCGGCGAACACCATGGACTTGATGTCGCGGTAGCCTGGCAGGAGGGGCACGTCGCGGTGCTCCGCGTCGAGCACGGTGTCCCCCGGGCGCGTCTCGCGCACGCCGCGCACGTTGGCCACCATGTAACCCACCTCGCCCGCCTCGAGCTGTTCGGTGGGTTTATGCCCCAGCTGCAAGTAGCCGACCTCGTCGACCTCGTAGAGGTCCCCAGGGTGCGCCCCGAAGGCGACTTTCATCCCTGGGCGCACGACGCCGTCGACGACGCGGATGCTTGGAACGGCGCCCCGATACCGGTCGTAGTAGGAGTCGAAGATCAGTGCCCGGAGCGGCGCCTCGGGGTTGCCTTTCGGGGCAGGCACACGCCGCACCACCGCTTCGAGCAGCCCGGGCACGTTCGTGCCCTCCTTGGCGGAGATTCTGATGATCTCGTCCGGCTTCGCCCCGATCAGCTCGTGGAGCTCCTGCGTCCGGCGCTCGGGCTCCGCACCGGGCAGATCGATCTTGTTCAAGACGGGGATGATCTCGAGCCCGGCATCCAGGGCCAGGAAGAGATTGGAGATCGTCTGCGCTTGAATCCCCTGCGAGGCGTCCACCACGAGGATCGCCCCCTCACACGCCTGGAGCGACCTCGAGACCTCGTAGGTGAAGTCCACGTGACCCGGCGTATCGATCAGATTGAGCTCGTACACGCCACTATCCTTGGCGTGGTAGTTCATGCGCACCGCGTTGAGCTTGATGGTGATGCCGCGCTCCCGCTCGAGGTCCATGGTGTCGAGGACCTGCTCGCGCATCAGACGCTTGTCGAGCGTGCCGGTGAGCTCGATGAGGCGGTCGGCGAGCGTGGATTTCCCGTGGTCGATGTGGGCCACGATGCAGAAGTTGCGGATGTGATCCTGGCGCATGTGCGGGAGAAATATAGGCGCTATCTTTAAGGGACCGAGGCTTCATCTGCCCCCCATCACCGGCTGGTTCGACCCCACCTCCCACGGCGGCGCCCTGCGTCTCGCCGCGAACAGCTATTTGCCTGCGAAGGGCGACGCCGGCGTGCGCGTGCCTGGACTCCGCCGCGGTGATCTCGTGACGCTCGAGAACAGCCGCGTCGTAACCGTGAACGGCGCACCGCCGGCCACGCTCGCCGACCGACCCGAATTCGCGAAGCTCGGTGCCGTGCATCCCTCGCGGCCGCTCGGGCTCGAGACGCCCCAGGCGTCGAGCCCGCGGACCGCGGAGACGCAGCGCGCAGTGGATCTGATCTGTCCCTTCGGATTCGGCCAGCGGGCGCTGATCGTCTCACCACCCAAAGCCGGCAAGACGGTGATGCTCCAGGCCATCGCGGAGGGCATCGCGCTGAATCACCCGGAGGCGATCCTCCTGATCCTGCTCGTGGATGAGCGCCCCGAAGAAGTGAGCGAAATGGTGGACTGGGGCAGGGGCGAAGTGGTTGCGTCGAGCTTCGATCTTCCGCACGAGCGGCACGTGGCGGTGGCCGACATGGTGTTCGACCACGCCCGGCGTCAAGTCGAGCTCGGGAAGGACGTCGTGATCGTTCTCGACTCGCTCACGCGACTGGCGAGATCGCACAACACCACGGGCCGCGGCAGCGGGCGGACCATGACGGGCGGGCTCGACGCCAACGCGCTCGCGAAGCCCAAGGGGCTGTTCGGCGCCGCGCGGGCCGTCCCGACGGGCGGGTCGCTCACCGTGATCGCGACCGCTCTGATCGAGACCGAGAGCCGGATGGACGACGTGATCTTCGAAGAGTTCAAGGGGACGGGCAACGCGGAGCTGCGGCTGTCACGCGCGCTCGCAGACCGGCGGATCTACCCCGCGGTCGATATCGCGGCGAGCGGGACCCGCCGTGAGGAGCTGCTCGCCGATCCGCGCACGGTGGCGGCCAAGCAGCAGCTCCGGCGGGGGCTCGTGGGCCTGCCGCCCGAGAAGGCGATGGAGTCGCTGCTGGCCCAGCTCAAGCGCACCAAGAAGAACGACGAGGTGCTCGCCGCCGTCGCGTAGCCGTCAGTTATCCGCGCCGACGATCTGCTTGTAGCTTTGCGGGTTCCATTTCGGGCGCTGGGGCGAGTTCGCCACCGCCACGCCCAGGTGGTACACCAATCGCGCGAACCGCGCTTCCTTCTCGGCGTCGATCTTGTCCGGTGAATCCGACACCTTGTGATAGTCCGGGTGCAGGCCCGTCGTGAAAAAGAGGATGGGGACGCCCTTTTTCGCGAAGTTGTAGTGATCGGAGCGGAAGTACAGTCCTTCCTGCGGCCAGAGATCGCCCACCGGCTTGATATTCAGCTCGCGGTGCGCCGCCGCCACGCTGTCGAGCGTAGTGCCCAGGTTCGAGTGCTCCCGGCCGATCACCGCCACCGTGTCCTTCGAGTTCCGGCCCACCATGTCGCTGTTCAGGTCCGCGACCACGTCCGTGATCGGTACCGTAGGGTGGTCGGCGAAGTACGCGCTGCCCCACAAGCCCCGTTCTTCCCCGCTCACCGTCATGAACACGAGGGAGCGCTTGGGCCGACCGCGCGCCGACGCGAACGCCTGCGCGAGCTCGATCACGGCGACCGTTCCCGACCCATCGTCATCGGCCCCGTTACAGATCGAGTCGGCGCCGCTGGCGGCACATCCCTCGCCGGCCGACGGGGTGCCGATGTGATCCATGTGCGCGGTGAACAGGACGTATTCCCTCTTTAATACGGGGTCCGAGCCTTCGAGAATCCCGATCGTGTTTGGCGCCGACGCGTGTTGCAGCACCTGCTCGTGAACGTCGAGTTGTACCGTGACGCCCGTGAGTGCGTGCGCCGCGAGAGAGCGGTCACCCCACGCGCGCAGGGAGTCGGGACTGAGGCCTCCCTGGGAAAACACCGCGCCGGCGGTGGCCGATCGAACGACGAAGACGGCCGGCGTCGCCACCCCGCCTCCCTCACTCGGGTTGCGTACGCGCTCGGTCACCTTGTGACCGGGGAGCGACGCCCAGATCGAGTCCGGGAACCCCGCTACGAGGACCACCGCGAGGGGGTGGAGCGGGAGGACCTTGCCCGCGACGGCGTTGACCCCCGGTCCGTACGCGAGGAAAACGACCTTTCCGTTCACCGCGGCTGAATCGAGTGTGTCACTGGTCTGGGCCGAACCCGTGATGACGACGGCGGAGGCCGCCGTTCCTCCGGCGGGCGGCTGCCCGTCTACGAGGAGCATGTCCTTGCCCGAACGCCACGTCGCCGGCGCGGGCCCCGCGATCCGGATGGTCGCGCTCTCGGGGTCGAAACGCAGCACTTCCAGTGGATAGTGCTGCAGGTAGGTACCGCTGTCGCCCCCGGGTTGGAGTCCAAAGCGGCGAAACTCGCCGGCCACGTACGCGGCCACGGCGTCGAGCTGCGGGCTCGGCGTCGCCCGGCCGAGCATCGAATCGTCGGCGATGATGTTGATCCGGCGTCGCACGTCGGCGGTCGTGATGGAGGCCACACCGGCGGCCGCAGGCTGCCGCCGCTGCGCCGCGGCCAACCCCGGGAGGACTGCGAGGAGGAGAACCAGGCGTGAGCGCATCGTGGTGGCCTCGAGAAGAAAATGGGACCGAAAACTAACGCGCCCGACTGTGAGGGACTACGGTCGGGCGCGTTTTCTGACATCTCCCGTCAGGGCTTGCGTCGCTTCAGTTCAGGCTCGCCGCGCGGCTTGTCCTTCGGCGCGTCGCGACGCGGTTCGGCCCGTGGCTCGTTCCGTGGCGGGGCCTCCGGGCGGCGCGGCTCGGCCTGGGGCTCGTTCCGTGGCGGCGCATCCTGGCGGCGCGGCTCAGCGCGTGGTCGCTCATCGGGCGGCGCGCGGCGCTCCGGCTCCTGCGGCCGGCCGGGTTGATCCTGTCGATCGGGGCGCTCGCGACGATCTTGACGGTCGCTATTGCCCTGCTGGTCGCGGCGCTCGGCTCGATCGGACCGGTCCGGCCGTTCGGGCTGCGATGGACGGTCGAGCTGCGAGCGCCGGTCCGGCTGATCGGGCCGATCAGGTCTCGTAAACCCGTCCCGACCACGATCGTCGTGACCGTCCGGTCGGTCAGGCCGCTGCCGGCCGCGCCCCCGGTCGTGGCCATCCTCCTGATCGCCGGCGATGGGCCGCTGGCGAGGGGGCGGAATCACGCCGATACCCCCGAGATCGCGACCACGGACGTCCCGTCGCCGGTCGTCGTTCACCGGCCGTTCCCGCACCCGCGTGATGAAGGCCTCGGAGCCCTGCCGGTCCCGGAAGATGAACCGGGGTTCAGGACGCTCGGGACGCGTGAACACGACGCGCGTGCCACCGTAGTAGCGGTACGGGTAGTAGTAAGGATCGTCGTAGACGACGATCCGGAAGCGCACGCAGGTGTAATCGTACGGGCTCCAGAACGGATAACTCACGTAGCTATGGCAGTCGTAGCACAGGAACCGCGGGTAATCGTAGTGCTGCTGCACGTAATACGGGACGATATCGTAGTCCCAATCCTCGTAGCCGTCCGGGACGATGCGCTGCGCGAGATCCGTCAACGCCACGTACGGATCGCCGCGGACGCGGCCATCCGCGATCGTGCGGTAGTCCCAGTGTTCATCGCTCTCGAGGCGGTCGTAGACGAACGGATCGGCGGCGGCGATCCCGAAGACGTAGCCGACGCCCGGATAGTCATCGACGTAAAACGCGTCTTGATCGGATCGACCCTGCACCTCGTACTCGCGGCCCCCGCGGGCGAAGTTGTCCTGCCACGGCTCGCGGGGAAACAAGACGCGCACGCGACCGTCGGTGTCCACGCGCAGGATCGTGATGTAGGCGTCCCGGTCGGCGCGGAAATGAACACGCGCACCGTCGCCGCTGCGGTAGGGGTCGTCGCCCCGATTGGTCCAGACTTCGACGCGAGGGCGGTAGCCATCCGCGGCGGGCGGCCCCGCGACTACCGCGGGCGTGCCAGTCACGGAGATCAGGCTGAGGAGTCCGAGTGTGGTCAACATAGGTGCCTCCGGACAGGCGCGGAGAGCAGGCACCGTGCCAACAGGCGGCCCAGAGCGATTGGCTACAAACTGCTGTCACTATTGATGTTGCACGCCAGGTCCGTGCCGCGCCAGACCCCGGCTGTCCTCTACCCGGGACAATTGGCGGCTCATTAGCTTCCGCGAACCCATGATGGATACCCAGCGCTTCGATCTCCTCGATCCCGCCGACGTGGCGCGTTTCGGCGGCATCGAGATCGTGGCGGCGGGCGTGGTGGAGGGCTTTCTGACGGGAATCCACCGTTCCCCCTTTCGCGGCTTCTCAGTCGAGTTCACGGAGCACCGGGCCTACCAGCCGGGCGACGAGCTTCGGTACCTCGATTGGAGGATCCTGGCTCGGGCCGACCGGCTGTTCGTAAAACAGTTCGAGGAAGAGACGAACTTGCGGGCGATGATCCTGGTGGACGTGAGCCGCTCGATGGCATGGCGCGGCGCGCCGGCACGACTCACCAAACGGGCGTACGCCGACCGGATCGCCGCCGCGCTCGCCCTGATCCTGTTGCGGCAGCGGGACGCCACCGGGTTGATCACGTTCGACGATGCAGTGCGGGAGGTGGTGCCCGCCCGGGTGAAGACCGGTCAATGGGCGCGCGTGGTGCGAGGGCTGATCCGCACACCGGACGGGATGCGCACCGCGGCGCAGGCGGCGTTGGTACACGTCACGTCGCTCCTGGCGCGCCGTGGTTTGGTGGTGCTGATCTCCGACCTGTTGTTCGATCGTGAGCTCGCGCTCACCGCGCTCCGCTATCTGCGTCATCGCGGGCACCACGTGATCGTGCTGCATCTGATGGACCCGGCCGAGGCGGAGCTCACGGGGCCGCCGGAGGTGCGGTTCCGCGATTCGGAGTCGGCGGCGAGCGTGGTGGTTCGGCCGCGGGAGCTGGCGCGCGCTTACGGCGAAGCCGTCGCACGCGAGATCGCGGCGTGGCGTGGGACATGTCGCCGGCACGGCATCGCGTATCACCACGTGCTGACCAACATGCCGTTCGGCGTGGCGCTTCGGCTGCTCGCGTGACGTTCCTGCACCCGCTAGTACTTCTGGGGCTCGCCGCCGCGGCGATTCCCGCGCTGTTGCACCTGCTCGAGCGCCGGGTCCCGCCGGAGGCGGAGTTCCCCCCATTGCGATACTTGAGCGAAGCGGAGCGCCAGAGCGCGCGACGCTTGAAGCTACGGCACCTCCTGCTCCTGTTGCTGCGAACAGCATTGATCGCGGTGCTCGTACTGGCGGCTGCGCGACCGCTCGTGCCGTCCCGCGGTGGCGGGAGTCTCGTGCATGAACCGACGGCACTGGCCGTCATCCTCGACAACTCCCCGTCGTCCGGCGTCGTGATCGATGGGCGTCCAATACTCGATCGCCTGAAGGCGACGGCGCGGGCGTCGCTGGCGCGCGCGACGGCGGGCGACCGGCTGTGGCTGGTGTTGGCGGACGGCGTGGCGCGCGCCGGAACGCGCGAGGCGTTGCTCGCGACGGTGGACTCGGTCGGCGTGTCGGCGATGCGCCTGGACCTCACGGCGGCGGTCCGCGCCGCGGCCCGCCTGGTGGACGCGGAGCCGCTCCGCGCGCGCGAAGTCCACGTGGCGAGCGATCTCCAGCGCAGTGCGCTCGGGCCTGGACGAGCCGCCGTGCCTCGCGGCGTGCGCGTGCTCGCGCTTTTGCCACTCGAGCGTGTGCCGGAGAACAGGGGCATCGGCACGATCCAGGTCACAGCCGCGGCGGTCGTCGTGAATGTGGTCGGGACTCCGGGCGCGAAGGCCGCGCCGGTCACCGTGCGCATCGGAGCTCGCGAGGTGGGCCGTGGCCTCGCGGCGCCGGGGTCAGCCGCCACGATCCCGCTCCCGGCGCTGGGCCCCGGTTGGTGGCCGGGAGAGGCGACGCTCGATCCTGACGAGCTCAGGGCCGACGACCGCCGCCTCTTCGTGTGGCGCGTGGCGCCGCCGGCGAACGTGGGTGCCTCGCGTGATGCGGGAGCATTCGTCACGGCGGCGCTCGCGGTGCTCGAGGACGGACGAAGAATCCGACGCGGGAGCGATGTGTTCATTGGTGACCGACCAGCCTCGGGATCGAAGACGAGCATCGTGATGCCCCCCGCTGACGCGGCCCTGCTGGGCGAAGTGAATCGGGCGCTAACCGAGCGCGGCAGCCGGTGGACGTTCGGGGCAGCCGGGACGCCCGGGCCGGTCACCGGGGCCGTCGCCCCTGAGGGCACACCGGTCGGGCGACGCTATCGGCTGGACGAATCCGGGCAACCGCCGACAGCGGCCCCCGACAGCGTCGTCTTGGCGCGAGTGAACGGCGAGCCCTGGCTGGTGCGAGACGGTTCGGTACTGCTGATCGGCAGCCGGCTGGACACCGGGTGGACCGCGCTCCCCGCGACGCCCGGGTTCGTGCCGTTCGTCGACGCGCTGGCGAACCGGCTGGCACGCAGTGAAGCGCCCGTGGGGGAGGGAGAGGCCGAGGGCGCGCCGCGCGTCGAGTTTCGGACCCGCGGCGCGGATACGTTGGGCGCGACGGTGTTCGGCCTGGACCCCCGGGAATCCGATCTCACGCCCGCCGCTCCCGGGCTGGTACGCGACGTCCTCGGCGCCGACGTGCTCGATGACGCCGCCTTCGCGGCGGCGCGGTTCGCAGGCACGGGGCGGAGCGACATGAGCGGTTTCCTGCTCGCATTGGCGTTGCTCCTCGCGCTCGTCGAGCTCGGCGTGGCGACGCTCTCGCGCTGATGCCGCTCGAGTTTCTGATCGACCGCATGGCGGAGCTACCCGCCACGGGAGCCCTCGCCGGCGACCTCCCGAGCGTCGGGTCCGGGGTCGGCGTCGGAGGCTTGCCGGGCTCGAGTGCCGCCGTGCTGGTTGGCGCGCTCGTCCGGCGGTTCGCGCAACGAGTCTTCGTGGTCCTCACCGCCACGCCGACCGACGCGGAGCGCTGGCTGGCCGATCTCCAGGCGCTGATGGGCCCAGAGAATGCCGCGCTCTACCCGCAGCGCGAGGCGCTGGGCGCCGAGGAGCCGCACGTCGAGATCGCCGGGGAACGGATCGAGACTCTCGAGGTGCTCCTATCGGGTCGGGTCCGGGTGCTGGTGACGACGGCGCGCGCGTCGGCGGAGCGGACGGCGGTGCCGGCCGCCCTCCAGGACATGCGGTTGTCGTTGGCGCCCGGGGAAGCGGGGAGGAGGGAAACCCTCCGAGACATCATCGAACGCCTCGAGCGTATGGGCTACACTCGCGTGCCGACCGTGACCGAGGTCGCACAGTTCAGCGTCCGCGGCGGGATACTCGACGTGTACGGGTTCGGCATGGCGGCGCCGGCCCGCCTGGAATGGTGGGGCGACGATCTCGCGTCCTTGCGAACGTTCGACTTGGACAATCAGCGATCGGGCGAGGAAACCGGACGCGTCACGATCCTGCCGGTGAGAACGGAGGGTTCTGCGACGCCAGGTGGAGGGGCACAGGATGCTGCGCCCCTCCAGCGGCGATCCCTGCTGGATCTCTTGCCCACTGACGCGCTGCTGCTTCTCGAGCAGGAGACTGCCCTCGGGGGGGAAGTGGATCGCGCGTGGACGGACGCCGCCCACCACCTGGAGATCGCGCGGCGGCTCGGGGAGGAGCCGCCGGCGCGCGACGCGCTCTTTGTCGAGCCCTCCACGTGGCGCGCGGCGCTCCATCGATTCGCGCGACTCTCCCTGGACGCCGCCGGTGGCGACGTGCGGTTTCCGATTGCGCCACCCGAGGCGGTGGACCGCGACATCAAACGGCTGCGTCGCATCGTGGCGAGTGAGCCGCCGACCGTGATCCTGTGCGACAACGAGGGTCAGCTCGAGCGGCTTGAAGAGCTGCTCGACGCCGAGCGCGCGACGCTCGTCGTGGGAGCGCTGGACGGCGGGTTCCTGCTCCCGGACCTGCGCGTGCTCACCGATCACGAGATCTTCCGCCGGGCCCGTCGTCTGCGGCGGCCGCGACGCTACCGCGAGGCGCTCGCGACGGCGGCGCAGGCGCTCAAGGCAGGTGACTTCGTGGTGCACCTGGAGCACGGGATCGGTATCTATCGTGGTATCCAGACGATCGCCGTGGGCGCCGACGGCGGCACGCTCGAAGTCGCGGTCGTCGAGTACGAGGGCGGCGACCGCCTCAACGTGCCGCTGTACCGTCTCGACCAGCTCGAGCCCTATCGCGGCGCCGCGGATGGCGACGGCGTGGCGTCGGCACCGCGTCTCCATAAGCTTGGCGCCACGACGTGGCAGCGGCAGCGGGATAAGACACGCGCCGCGATCCGCCAGATGGCCGCCGAGCTGCTCGATTTGTACGCGCGCCGCCAGCTCGCGTCGGGCTTCGCTTTCCCGCTGGACACGCCATGGCAGCGCGAGCTCGAGTCCGCCTTCCTCTATGAGGACACGCCCGACCAGCGGCGCGCGTCCGACGAGGTGAAGCGTGACATGGAGCGGCCCCGACCAATGGACCGGCTGCTCGTCGGCGACGTGGGCTACGGCAAGACGGAGGTCGCGCTGCGGGCGGCGTTCAAAGCCGTGCAGGCGGGCAAGCAAGTGGCCGTGCTCGTCCCCACCACGATTCTCGCCGAGCAGCACGGGCGCACGTTCCGCGAGCGCCTGGCCGATTATCCCGTGCGCGTCGACGTGTTATCGCGGTTCCGGGAGCCTAAGGAGGCGAGGGAGGCAACGCGGCGCCTCGAGAAAGGTGAGGTCGACATCGTGATCGGGACGCACCGCCTGCTCTCGAAGGACGTCGCATTTCACGACCTCGGTCTCCTGGTCGTGGACGAGGAGCACCGGTTCGGCGTGCGGCACAAGGAGCGGCTCAAGGCGCTCAAGCTCGCGGTCGACGTGCTGACCCTGACGGCGACGCCCATTCCACGGACGCTGCACCTCTCGCTGGCGGGCCTGCGGGATCTGACGCTGCTCGAGACGCCCCCGAAAGACCGCTCGCCGGTCCTGACGTTCGTCGAGCCGTGGGACGACGGGCTGCTCGAGGAGGGTCTCGCGCGGGAGCTCGATCGGGCGGGGCAGGTGTACTTCGTGCACAATCGGATCGAGACCATCGACACGATCGCCGAGCGGGTGCGGTCGCTCGCCCCGCCGCGAGCCCGCGTGGCGGTCGCGCACGGCAAGCTGAAGGGAGCGGCGCTCGACGACGTCATGTCCCGGTTCGTGCGGGGCGAGGTGGACATTCTCGTCTCTACGATGATCGTCGAATCCGGGCTCGACGTGCCGAACGCGAACACGATGTTCGTGAGCCGCGCGGATCAGTTCGGGCTGGCGCAGCTCTACCAGTTGCGCGGCCGAGTGGGCCGCAGCCATCGTCGCGCGTACTGCTACCTCCTCGTGCCCGACCTCGTGGACCCCGACGCGGACGAGCGGTTGCACGTCCTCGAGCATCACACCGATCTCGGCTCGGGGTATCGGATCGCGCTGCGTGATCTCGAGCTGCGGGGCGCCGGTGATCTCCTCGGCGCCGCACAGTCGGGCTTCGCGCAGGCGGTGGGGTTCGACACGTACCTCCGGTGGCTGCAGGAGACCGTGACGGCGCTCAAGCAAGGGGAGCGGGGAGCGGGGAGTGGGACGTTTCCGGCACCGGAGGTCATCTTCGACAAGGCCGCGCATCTTTCCGACGCCTATGTGCCGGACGAAGCGGTCAAACTCGATTTGTATCGGCGGCTGGCGCGGGCCGGGACCCCAAGCGAAATTGAAGCCGTTCGCGAGGAGCTGCGCGATCGGTTCGGCCCGTTGCCGGAGGACGCGCAGCGGCTCCTCCTCATCTCCGAGCTTCGCGCGCTCGGCGCCCGGCTGGGATTGGAGACGGCGTTGGTGAAGGGCGACGAGGCACGCCTCACTTTCGCGCGGGACGCGAACCCGCGTCTCGCCGGGCTGACCGCGGCGCTCGACGCCGTGCAGTTCGAGGCCGAGGTTCGGCGCGCGGCGCCTCTTTCCCTGCGACTCCGCCGTCTGGGTGGCGAGGCGATCGGGCCCGGGCTGGTGCGGGCTCTCGCGGCGGCGCTGGCGGATATCCATAGCTAGAGGAGAAGGCATGCGACGGTTGGGTTCGATGGTGACGGCGCTCGCGCTCATGGGGTGTGGCGGCGGGTTGCGCGACGCGTTTTCCGCGCACGCCGCAGTGGCGGGCACGGCCGCGGGGCAAACCCTGACCGTCGAACGGCTCGCGACGCTCGTGGGCAAGGCGCAGCGCATCCCGCTGCGCCCGGATGTGCTCACCGGCGTCGCGAACGTGTACCTGGACTACGCGGTGCTCGCGTCGGCGCTCGGGCAGGGGCGCGACCTGCACGACTCGGCGCTGGTGCTCGCGTCGGAGTGGCCGCTCGTCGCCCAGCTCAAGTGGGAGCAGTATCACGCGCGGCTGATCAGCGCGCGCGGCAAGCTCACGCCCTCCCAGGCCGATTCGGCGTTCAATGAGGGTTCGGTGCGGCTGTTCCAGCACATCCTCCTCCGGGTTCCGCCGAGCGCGGCGCCTCAGGTGGAACAGCAGAAGCTGAAGGAGATGACCGGCATCCTCCGCCAGGCAGCGACGCAGCGCGGGTTCAACTTCGCCCAGCTCGCCCGCCGCTACTCCGAGGACCCCGGCTCGAAGGCCCGGGGCGGCTATCTTCCGGCTACGCCCCAGGGGCAGTTCGTGCCCGCGTTCGACAGCGCCGCGTGGACCCTGCCACCGGGGGCGATGAGCGGCATCGTGCGGACGCCCTTCGGCCTCCACATCATCCGGCGGCCCCCGCTCGCCGAAGTGCGGGACTCCTTCCGCGTGGACGTCGAGAACGCGCGCGGCACGCGCTTCGATTCGCTCTACGTGGACAGCATCGCGACCCAGCGCCACCTCAAGGTCGAATCGGGCGCGCCCGCGCTCGTGCGCCAGGCCGTGCCGCAGATCGTGAAGGCGCGGGAAGACAAGCGGACCCTCGCGAGCTTCACGGGCGGCACGTTCACGGTGAAAGACCTGGCCCGGTGGCTCCTGGCGCTCGATCCCAACGACGTGCGAGGCGTGTCCACGGCGACCGACGCCCAGCTGACGCAGTTCATTAAACTGCTCGCGCAGCGTGACATGCTGCTGACGGAGGTCGACGCCGCGGGCGTGAAGCTCACCCAGAAGGACTGGGGCCAGGTGCGCGCCGAGCACGACTCCGCGGTCGGGCGCCTGGAGGGCCTGCTCCTGCTCAGCCCGCAAATGCTGAAGGACTCCGCCGCCACCCCGGCGGCGCGCGTGCAGCTCGCCATGGCGCACGTAGACCGGTACCTGGATCAGGCGGTCACACAGGGCACTGCGCCGTTCTTTCCCGTGCCGCCGTTCCTCGCGAACGCGCTACGGGAAGGCACGCCGTGGTCGCTCAACCAGGCGGGCATCACGCGCGCATACGAGTCGGCCCAAAGTATGCGCGGGGCGGATTCCGCGGGCCGAGCTGGGCCACCCACCGGTCTCAAGCCGGCCCCCGGCCCGGCGCCCGTGGCGCCCGGCGACTCCAAGCGGAGCCCACCCTGAGTAGGCTCGTGGGGTGCGTCGCGCGCTCGATCGTGTCGGCGGGACTGGCGGTGTTCGCCGCCGCGGCCGCGGGGGCGCAGGGACGGGCCGCGAGCGATCGCCCCGTGGACCGGATCGTGGCGGTGGTCGGCACCAAGCCGATCCTCGCGTCGCAGGTGGAGGAACAGCTCGTACTGGCGCAGTCGCAGGGGACCAAGCTCCCGGACGACTCGGTGGGCCGCGAAGCGGTGCGCAAGCAGATTCTTTCGCAGATGGTGGACGAAGAGCTGCTCGTGCAGCAGGCAGAGCGCGATACGACGATCAAGGTGACGGAGCAGGAAGTGCAGGACGCCGTCGAGCAGACGGTGCAGAACGTGCGGAAGCAATTCACATCGATCATGGAGTTTCAAAGCCAGCTGCGCGCGGCCGGCTTCGTGTCCGAGGAAGAATGGCGCCGCTGGCTCGCGGACCAGCAGCGCCGCTCGATCGAGCAGCAACGGCTCATCGAAGACCTGAAACAGAAGGGAAAGCTCCGGCCGATCCCGCCCTCCGACGCGGAGATGCACGCGTTCTGGGAGGCGAACCGGGCCTCGCAGCCCAAGCGTCCGGCGGCGATCTCATTCCGCCAGATCGTGATCGTGCCGAAGCCCGACTCGGCCGCCGACCTGAAGGCGTATCAGCTCGCCGAATCACTCGTCGTCGCGCTGCGCCGGGGCGTGAGCTTCCCGGACTACGCGAAGAAATACTCGGCCGACAGCGCGTCCCGCGAGCAGGGAGGCGAGCTCGGCTGGTTCCGCCGCGGCGTGATGGTCAAGCAGTTCGAAGACGTGGCCTTCCGGCTCAAGCCCGGCGTCATCTCGGACGTGGTCCGGACCGAATTCGGGTTCCACATCATCCAGGTGGAGCGGGCGCAGCCGGCGGAGATACTCGCCCGCCATATCCTCATCCAGCCGACTATCTCGCCCGCGCAGATCGCGATCGCAAAGGGCAAGGCCGACTCCGTGCACGACGCGCTGACGCACGGCGCCCAGTTCGATTCGCTGGCGCGCCGCTACGCGGACGCGAACGAGCCGAAGCTGGCGGACGCGCTCCCAGTGTCGCAGCTGCCGCCGGATTATATCAAGGTGATCGGGAACGACAGTGTGCCGGGCCTGAAGCCCGTGTTCGAGGTCGGCGAGGGGACCTCCCGGCCGCGCTTCGTCGTGTTCGAGCTGACCAAGCGCCTGCCCGAGGGTGAGCTGTCGTTCGATGAGGTGAAGGACCGCATCAAGGACGCCCTCGGCCAGCAGCTCGCGATCAAGCATTATCTCGACCTGCTCCGTCGCATGACGTACGTCGACGTCCGGTACTAGCCGCATGCGCCGTCCCCGCTTGGCGGTGACGCTGGGGGATCCGCGGGGCATCGGACCCGAAGTGGTGAAAAAAGCGTTAGCGCTGGCTCCCCTCGACGCCGATGTCACCATTGTTGCGGAGGGTACCGCTCCCCGCTCCCCGCTCCCAGAGGAAGCCGGGAGGATCGCCGGGGAAGCGGTGACGGAGGCAGTTCGGCTCGCGCTCGCCGGCGATGTCGACGCCATCGTGACGGGACCCGTGGAGAAACGCGCGCTCCACCTCGCGGGCTTCGCGTATCCCGGACTAACGGAGTTCCTGGGTCATCTGGCGGGCGACGTCGAAGTCGCGATGATGCTCGCCACCGGTTCACTCCGCGTGGTGCTCGTCACAACGCACATCCCCCTCAAGGACGTCCCCGCCCACGTCACGACGGAGCGTGTGGTGTGCACCGGGCGGATCGCCGAGCGGGCGCTGCGCGAGTGGTGGGGGATCGCGGCGCCGCGGCTCGCGGTCTGCGCCCTCAATCCGCATGGGGGTGAATCCGGGCTGTTTGGCGACGAGGACGACCGCGTGCTCGTGCCGGCGGCCAAGGCCATCGGCGCCGCGGGTCCGCTGCCCGCCGACACCGTGTTCGTCCGTGCCCTGAAGGGCGAGTTCGACGCCGTGATCACGCCCTACCACGACGTGGGAATGACCGCGGTAAAGGTCGCGGGCTTCGGGAAGGGTGTGAACGTGACGCTGGGGTTGCCGTTCCCCCGCGTAGCCCCCGACCACGGAACGGCCTTCGACATCGCGGGCCGTGGCGTGGCGCAGCCGGGCTCCATGCGCGCGGCGCTCGAGCTCGCCGCCGATCTGGCGCGTCGCCGGCTCTAGGCTTCGGCTGCCACGCGCCGGTTGACGCGCACCGCGCCCACCCGGCGCCCGTCCATCTCCACGATCTCGAACACGGCGCCCTTCACGGCGACCTGATCACCCGCCTTGGGCAGACGACCCAGCGCCCCGAAGAGAAAACCCCCGATCGTCGTATAGTCCCGCTCGTCGAGCTCGAGCCCGAACGCGACGTTGACCTCGCGGATCGGGGTCGACCCGGTGATCACGGGCGCGGTGCCCGAGGGCGTGCCGCGCGCTTCGCCGCTCGGCCGGTCGTACTCGTCGTAGATCTGGCCGACGATCTCCTCGAGCAGGTCCTCCATGGTCACCAGGCCGGCGGTGCCCCCGAACTCGTCGAGCACGATGGCGAGGTGGATCTTCTGGCGCTTCATGTCGGCGAGCACATCTTCCACCTCGCGCGTGCCGGGAACGAACATCCCGGGCCGCAGCACCGCTCGCAGGCCGCCGCCCTTGAGCGAGCGCAGGCCGGCCAGAATGTCCTTTGCGTGGACCACACCCAAGATGTCGTCCAGTGACTCGCCGTACACGGGATAGCGCGACCGGCCGGCGACGGCAACCTGATCCGCGGCCTCCTCGAGGGTCAAATCGGCCGGTAGCGCGACCATCTCGGTGCGCGGCGTCATCACTTCCCGCGCTGTCTTCTCACTGAACTCGAACACGCCCTGGAGCAGCCGCGCATCGTCGGCGTCGAGCTTGCCGCGCTCCTGGCTCTGCTTCACGAGCATCCGGATCTCCTCCGGCGAGTGGATCCGATCGAGCTCGGCGGTGGTGCCCTTCAGGCCCAGGAGGCGGACCACGCGGTTGGCGCTCCAGTTGAGCAAATCCGTGAAGGGGCGCGTGATCCACGAAAAGAAGATGAGCGGCGCGGCGATCCAGCGGCTAGTGCGCTCGGGATGGGTGATCGCCCAGGCCTTCGGCGCCTGCTCGCCGAAGACCACGTGGAGGAAGGACACGACGGCCACCGCCACGGTGGACGCGATGCCGCCACGGGTGAGGAACTGGAGGGCTGCCGGCAAGGCCGCGAACCAGTCGCGGAACAAGTGCGCGACGGTGTCCTCCGCCACATAGCCGAGCAGGATCGAGGCGACCGTGATGCCGAGCTGCGCGGCGGAGAGCTGGCGATAGAGATCTTGCAGCGCGGTCTGCACGGTGCGCGCCCGCCGGTCGCCCCGGCGTACCATCGCCTCGATGCGGGTGCGGCGGGCGGCGACGAGGGCGAACTCCGCGGCGACGAAGAACGCGTTCGCCAGCACGAGCCCCACCACCGCCAGCAGGCGGAGGCCGAGCGACTCCGTTGCAGGATCGGACATAGAGGCCGGAACATAGAGCGTGTTGCCCGGTGGCGGAACGGGCGCGTTATCTTGTGAGCATGAGCGCGACGCTGCCAATCGACGTTCAATGCACGCATCGGGCACCGCTCCGCGCCGAAAGCCGGCGGCGGATCCGGACGGTCCTGGCCATCACGGCCGGCGTGATGGTGGCGGAGGCATTCGGCGGCTGGCTCGCGCATTCGCTGGCGCTGCTCGCCGACGCGGGCCATATGCTGGCGGACGTCGCCGCGCTCGGCCTCTCCCTCGTGGTCGCGTCACTCGCGCAGCGTCCGGTGACGGCCGAGCGCACGTTCGGCCTGATGCGCCTCGAGATCCTCGCCGCGCTCGTCAACGGCGCCGCGTTGATCGTGATCTCCATCGGCGTCGCCGTTGAGGCGATTCACCGGTTGCGGTCGCCCGATCCCGTCAACGGCGTCCTGCTGCTCTCGATCGCCGGTGTGGGCCTGGCGGCCAACACGGCGGGCGCCGCGATCCTGCACCACGGGCACGACCATTCGCTCAACCAGCGGGGCGCCTATCTCCATATTCTGAGCGATCTCCTGGGGTCGCTCGGCGCGGTGGTGGCCGGTTTGGTCATCCTGGCGACCGGCTGGGTGCGGGTCGACCCCCTCATCTCGCTCTTCATCTCCGTGCTCATCCTCGGCAGCGCCTGGCGCCTCGTAAAGGAGAGCACGGACGTGCTGCTCGAAGCGGCGCCGGCGTACATCAATCTCTCAGACGTGCACGACTGCATGGCCTCGATCCCGGGCGTGGCCTCGGTGCACGACCTGCACGTGTGGACCGTTACGAGCGGCGTGATCGCCATGAGTGGGCACCTCGTGGTGCAGAACCCGGCGGACAACCAGCGCGTGCTCGAAGCGGTACAGCAGCGCCTGGGGACGATGGGGATCGGCCATGTGACGGTACAGATGGAGAGAGATCCGACGTGTGAATAGGGGCGTGGTGCGGGGCACGTGGTTGCTGGCGGCCCGGGGACCAGACCCGCAGCCAGGATAACCACGCACCACTCACCACGTACCACGATTTCTGTGATTTCCCGCCTTGTCTTTTCCCCGGCTCTCTTCTATACTGCGCCCCTCACGGAAAGCGCCCTAACGGAGCCCCTCTAGGACCTAGTCCCTTGCAGATCCGTAACATCGCCATCATCGCGCACGTCGATCACGGCAAGACCACGCTGGTGGACCAGATGCTCCGCCAGGCGGGGGTATTTCGCGCCAACGAGCGGCTCACCGAGCGCGTGATGGACTCGAACCCCCTCGAGCGGGAGCGCGGGATCACGATCCTGTCGAAGAACACCGCGGTGCATTGGGGTGAGACCAAGATCAACATCGTGGACACGCCGGGCCATGCCGATTTCGGCGGCGAGGTGGAGCGGATTCTCCGGATGGTAGACGGGTTCCTGCTCCTGGTGGACGCGGCCGAGGGGCCGATGCCGCAGACCAAGTTCGTGGCGGGGAAGGCGTTGGCGTTGGGCCTGCGGCCGATCGTGCTGGTGAACAAGATCGATCGGCAGGACGCCGAGCCGCTGCGGGTACACGACGAGGTGCTCGAGCTGTTCCTGGACCTCGAGGCGACTCCCGAGCAGTTCAACTGCCCCTTCCTCTATACATCGAGCAGGGCAGGCACCGCCACGTTCGATCTCAAGACCCCGGGAACGGACCTGAAGCCGTTGTTCCAGACGATCTTGGCCACCATCCCGGCGCCTCAGGCGGACCCCAGCGGGCCGTTCCAGATGCTGGTCTCGACGCTCGACTATTCCTCCTATCTGGGCCGGATCGCGATCGGCCGGATCGAGCGGGGTCGCGTGCGAGTAGGCGAGACGGTCGCGTTACTTCCGCTCGGTGAGCCCGGTCCTGTGGGGGATGGGCCCTATGAGCAGGCGCGGGTGGTGAAGCTGTTCTCGTTCTACGGGGTGGAGCGGGTGGAGGTGCAGGAAGCGTCGGCAGGGGACATCGTGGCGCTTGCCGGGCTCGTGGGCGTCGAAATCGGGAAGACCGTGACGGCGCCCGACTACCTCGAGCGGCTACAGGGGATCGCGGTCGAGGAGCCCACGATCTCGGTGGACTTCAAGGTGAACGACTCGCCGTTCGCGGGACGCGAGGGCAAGTTCGTCACCGGCCGGCAGCTGCGCGAGCGGCTGTTTCGGGAGCTCGAGAAGAACGTCGCCCTCCGCGTGGAGGAAACAGACGATCCCCAGACGCTCACGGTCTCGGGCCGAGGAGAGCTGCACCTGGGCATCCTCATGGAGACGATGCGCCGCGAGGGATTCGAGTTCCAGGTGAGCCGGCCGCGGATCATCCCCCGCGAGGGGCCGAACGGGGAGCGCCTCGAGCCGTACGAGGAACTGATGATCGATGCCCCCGAGGGGTATCTCGGCGTCGTGATGGAAAAGCTCGGACCGCGCCGGGGCGAGCTCCTGGACATGCGGAACCCGGGGGTGGGCACGGTCCGCATGCGGTTCAAGATCCCCGCGCGGGGGCTCCTGGGGTACCGGTCGGAGTTCTTGACGGATACGCGGGGAACGGGGATCATGCACCACCGGTTTTTCGACTACGGCCCGTGGGCGGGGCCACTCTCGGGGCGGAGCCGGGGGGTGCTGGTGGCAGACCGGGAGGGCGTGTCGGTGGGCTACGCGCTCTTCAATCTGCAGGAGCGCGGGACGATGTTCGTGAAGCCGGGCGACCCCGTGTATGAGGGGATGATCGTGGGCGAGAACGCCCGGGTCGGGGACATCGACGTGAATCCCGCGAAAGAGAAGAAGCTCACGAATATGCGGACGACCGCGTCGGACGAGATGATCATCCTGGAGCCGGCGCGGCAAGTGACGCTCGAGCTCGCGCTCGAATACATCGAGGACGACGAGCTGATCGAGGTGACGCCGTCGTCCATCCGGCTGCGCAAGCGCGCACTGGGTGCCACGGAGCGTCGCAAGCTGGCGCGGAACGCGCGATCGGCCGAGGAGTCGTAGGGGGCAGGGGGCAGCGTCGGATAGCTCGTTCACTTGAACCACAACCTCAGCTGGGGGTGACAATGTTGTCCCGTGAGACGTCGGACTGGTCGCTCAAGCGTCGTAGCGACAGTCTCGACGACGAGGAGTTCGGAGACTTCGAGGAAGACAAGGACGTGGACGAAGACTTCGACGACGAGCTGGACGAGGACGAGCTGGACGAGGAGGACCTGGACGATCTCGACGAGTACGACGACCTGGACGACGAATTCGACGACGACGAGGACGAAGAGTTCCGGCCCAAGAAAGGGCCGCGCCGGGACTGGGAGTAACACGAGCAGTGGCACGAGGTGCGGGAGCATGCGGCCATGCTCCCGCATCTGCTTTAGGACGTCACCGCCGCCAGCACGCGCCGGGCCGATGACCGCGCGGCCGTAGCGCCGGGCGTTGCGGCCGTCCTACACCGTACCCCTCCACCTGTCGAATGCGCTTCGCCCTGGAGGTCCTAACCGGGGGCCTTACGCATGCCCTAGGGTTGCCGCGGCGGGCCTGACCTGGCACCAGCCCTGCGTTATAGCCGGCGCCGGCCGGGTCGTTGATTCTTCCCGAACCGAGCGTGGCTGCGCCGCGGCAATTCGATGCTGCGCTGGCGGGGGGTCGCAGGCGGCGTCGAGGAGTATTGTGGGCCGGACGGTTGCGAGGGCGACGTGATGCTCCACGAGCCGCACGTGCGGATGATCGCCGAGCAGTTCCAGGGCTGCTCGCGGGGCATCGAGATGAGAGTCGCCCCTTGTCGCCGTGAACAGGGCTCCGCGGTGGGTACCGAATCCAGAAACACGCCGCTATCTTGGGTCCGCGGGGCCTGTAGCTCAGGTGGTTAGAGCGCACGCCTGATAAGCGTGAGGTCGGTGGTTCAACTCCACCCGGGCCCATTCTTCACACCTGCGAT
>JACXTT010001717.1_pt1 | contig 35984 bp, 37 predicted proteins | sample 9270951 | NCBI WGS metagenome assembly JACXTT01 (sample SAMN15532306, study PRJNA645909) | rock metagenome | isolation source: weathered quartz diorite | place: Puerto Rico | collected 2017-06-21 | reverse complement strand
AGCAGTGCCGGCTCGATCGGCATCAAGGCAACCAGCCTTGCCACCGCTCGATCCGTCCCTGCTGCTTGGTGCATGCCCTCCCCGCAGGCATGCCTAACCCACATCAAGCCTCTAGAGGTCGCGTACGACCGCGGCGAACGCGGGATCGTCCGACAGCCGGTCGAAATCCGAGTCCCCGGCGACTGCCTGCCGGAAAGAGGGATCGAGCTCGAGCGCCTGCGCAACGTGCGCGATCGCATCCTCCGCGTGTCCTTCGAGAGACTCGAAGCAGGCGAGGTCGTAGAGAATCGTCGCGTCGTCCGGAAACCGCTCGTTCGCAGCAGCGAGGATGGCGATTCCGTACGCGTAGCGCCCGGGCGCGTAGTGCGCCTGGGCGCGCCGGAGCGCGTCCCAACGGAGGTGGATCTCGAGCAGCCTACGCAGCTCGGCGATCGGCTCGGCGTGATCGTCGACGCGCAGATCGCAGACCCGGTCGATTCCCTCACGCGTCTCCGCGGCAGCACCGGGACGCTCGACCACGATCGCCGCGGATTGCTGTCCGCGCGAGTCGCCGCCCGCAGCCTGTCCGGCCTCGAGAGCGGCAACGAGCCGCTCGGCCAGCGTGCCCGGCGAGTCGAGGTACCCACGCTCCATCTCGAGCACCACCTCCTCGCCGGCGAGGATGTTCCCCTGCACGGCATAGCCCGCACCGGTGCGGTGCCCGGCCCACGGGTTGCAGTCCGACCCGGTATGCGCCGCTGCCGCACCGTCGGCGCGAACGACGCCGAGCTGCCGGGTCTCACGGCCGTCGTCACCCTCGAGTGCCGCGGCGATCGCCGCGTCCGGCGAGAGCCGCTCGCTCTCGAGCAGGCCCAGGATGGTCGGGCCGTACGCGGCGACTCCCGCCGCCTGGGTGGCGACGGCGCCGACACCCGCCCTGACCCACGGCACTACGGTGCCGACGGCGAAGTATTTCGACTGCACTGCACACCCGATCTCGCCGGTGACGTGGTCGGTTGCGACGATCGAGAACGTCGCCTTGATCGATTCACGGGGCATGCGGCAAGCCTACGGATCTACCAGCGCACGCTGTAGCTGGTCGACGCGGCCGGTTCCTTGCCGCAGCTGTCGCGCAGCGGCGGCCCGGGTTGCGTCTCGACGGTGGCGTCGATCTCGCCCACCGGCGTCGCCAGCCGCACTCGACCACCGTCCGCGGACAGGAGGCTGACGTCGGCCAGACCGGTCAGCCCGAGGTGCTCCCGCACCGCCGCGTCGGCGGCCTGCGCCTCGGGTGGATGGAACGTCCTGCCGCGGTAGTGGTCGAGTGGAATCCGGCCCGCCGCGATCTCGGCCGCAACGGTGTGGGCATCCTGCGGCCGGACGCGGCCGAGCAGAACTCCGGCCGGCAGCGCGAGCACGTTCGCCGCGAAGCGATGGCCACCCAGATGGGACGACTGCCAGAGCGCAGCGTCCGGCAGGTGCGCGCGCAGTGCGTCGAACACCGGTGTCCCGAATCGCGCACAGCACGGGTCTCGGCGCCCGTGGCAGCAGACGAGCAGCAGCGGACCGTCGACGGGCTCGGCGGAGTCCACGCTTTCCGGCGAGGCGGCGCGACGGAGCGCGCCACCATCCTCTTGTGACTCGGCGACGAAGATCAGCTGCCGGCCGTCGCGGCGATCCGGACGCCGAATCAGCTGCGCACGGCCGTCGAATCCGTCCACGAGCCACCTGGTCTCGATGGGGAGCTCCGTCTCCTCGACGTCGCGCGCCCACGCGCCCCGAGCCTCGACGAGAAGCCAGCGTGATGCGTGAGTCGCCGTGCCGGCCAACGGCTCGCCGGCGGCAAGCGAAGAGGCGGAGCACGGCTCTTCCGGCGTCACGTGACTGTGGGGAGCTGGTCGGCGAGGAGGCGTTCGAGTGTCGGCTCGATTCCGAGCTCTGCCTTGAAGGCCAGGTACGAACGATGGGCCTTCGTACGATCTCGCCGCGGCCGACGCACCGCGCGGATGAGGACGTTCTTGGGCGTGTGCTCGAGCTCGACGAACTCGACGAGCTGTACGTCGTAGCCCACGGCCTCGAGGAGCTGGGCGCGGGCCGCATCGGTGACGTCCGCGGCGAAGCGCTGGCGGAGGAGCCCGCGCGACAGCAGCGGCGCGAGCGTGGCGCTCTCGAGCTGCGTCGCGAGCTCGTGCTGACAGCACGGCACCGCGAGAATCACAGGCGCCTGCCAGCGGACGGCGCGATCGAGCGCAGCGTCGGTGGCCGTGTCGCAGGCGTGGAGCGAGACGACGAGATCCGGCGCGTCGCCCGCGTAGTCGGAGATGTCTCCTACTTCGAAGCGCAGCCCCTCGGCGCCGAGTCGCCGGGCGAGCACCCGACACGTCTCGACTACGTCCTCCTTCAGGTCCAGACCGACGATCTCGACGTCCCGCCAGTGGACGACCGTGAGCAGATGGTGCAGCGCGAACGTCAGATACGACTTCCCGGAGCCGAAGTCGACCACTCGGAGCTTCCCCTGCGGTAGCGCGCTCAGCACGTGCTCGACCAACTCCAGAAAACGGTTGACCTGGCGGAACTTCGCGTACCTGGCCGAGCGGACGCGGCCGTCGCGCGTCATCACGCCGAGCTCGACGAGAAAGGGCACGGCTACCCCGTCCTCGAGCAGCCGTCTCTTGTGGCGGTCGTGCTCGAGCGGTACCGGCCGGCGCGTCGGCGGCCGCCGGAGCACCTTCGCGGCGGCTCCGCCCGCGAGCACCTGATGATCCGCATCGGCGCCGTGAAGGTGAGCCTGGCGGAACTCGCCGCCGATGAGGTGGAGCAACCGCCTTTCCGTCTCGTCTGCGCCCAGATTCTCATCCGTCGTGCGTGTCGGCGCGTGCCCGCGCCACCGGTAGCGCATCTCGCCTGCGAGCAGGACCGGCTCGACCGTGACCTTCGCCGCCCGAGACGGATCGCGGCGGCGCGGCTTGCTCAGCGTAGCCCCGAGCAGCGCTTCGCGGGCGATCAGGTCCCGGACGAGACCGCTCACCGCTGCATCGAGCTCATTCGTCCTCGACAACGCAGATCACCTGCCCGATGGCGATCGGCTCACCGCGTGCGACCGCCAGCTTGCGGACGAACCCGTCGCGGTGCGCGACGATCTCGTTTTCCATCTTCATCGCCTCGACGACGCATACGATCTGGCCGGCAGCCACCTGGTCACCCTCGGCGACGTCGACCTCGAGCACCGTGCCCTGCATCGGGCTGACGACGGTCCCCGCCCCGCTCCCGTGAAGCCCCGCGCTGCGCGCCCGCCGGCGGCGCGCCAGCTCGGCCCAGGCAGGCTCGGCGGTGACGAGATTCACCTCGTAGGCCCGTCCGTCCACCTCGACCGAGACGAGCCGGGATCGCGTGCCCGCTCCGTCCGACCTCGCAGCTACACTTGTTGTCATATGAGACAACTGATTGGAGATCTCGTTCGCGCGCTGCGCGAGCTCCTTCGACTCGACGACACCGTTGCAGGTGTCTCCGGCCACGAAGCACGGGTGCTCGAGCAGCGCACGGTGGAACCCGAGGAGGGTCGGCGTACCCTCGATCACGAACTCCTCCAGTGCTCGCAGCATGCGCCGCCGAGCAGCGTCACGGTCGGCGTCGTGGACGATCACCTTGGCGATCATCGGGTCGTAGAGCGCCAGGATCTCGTCCCCGGCGCGGACGCCGGAGTCGACGCGCACGCCCGGCCCCCCGGGCTCGCGGTAACCCGTGATGCGCCCGGGCGCCGGGAGAAAGCCGTTGGAGACGTCCTCGGCGTTGATGCGGCACTCGATCGCATGGCCGCGCAGGCTCACGTCGGCCTGCGAGAGGGAGAGTCTCTCGCCCGCTGCGATCCACACCTGCTCGCGCACGAGGTCGAGCCCGGTCACCAGCTCGGTGACGGTGTGCTCCACCTGGATCCGCGTGTTCATCTCGAGGAAGAAGTACTCGCCGTCCGCGGTCAGAAGGCCTTCGACAGTCCCGGCGGAGCGATAGCCGACTGCACGCGCCGCCTCGACGGCGATCGCGCCGATGCGCACGCGCAGGTCTTCGTCGACGGCGGGAGACGGCGTCTCCTCGACGAGCTTCTGATGCCGGCGCTGGATCGTGCAATCGCGCTCTCCGAGATGGATGACGTTCCCATGGCCGTCGGCAAGAACCTGAACCTCGACGTGCCGCGGGTTTGCGAGGTAGCGCTCGACAAAGACAGCGGAGTCCGCGAAGTACGCCTCCCCTTCGCGCTTGGCGGACTCGAACGCCCGCACCAACTCACCCTCGCCCGCAACGATTTTCAGCCCCTTGCCGCCGCCGCCCGCGGAGGCCTTGATCGCGAGTGGATACCCGATCTCGCACGCGACGGCCCGCAGCTCGTCGACCGTCTCGATCGGTTCCGTCGTCCCCGGGATGATCGGCACGCCCGCCGCCTGCATCCGGCTGCGTGCGGCGATCTTCGAGCCCATCGCTTCGATCGCGTCCGGAGGCGGCCCGATCCAGACCAGCCCTGCATCCTCGACGAGGCGCGCGAAGCCTGCGTTCTCGGCGAGGAAGCCGTACCCCGGATGGATGGCCTGCGCTCCGGCCCGGACAGCTGTCTCGACCACGACGTCCCCGCGGAGGTAGCTCTCGGCAGCCGGCCCCGGCCCGATCAGGTACGCCTCGTCGGCGACCTCTGCGTGCAGACGCCCACGGTCGGCCTCGGAGTAGACCGCAACCGTGGCGATCTCCAGCTCGCGAAGCGTCCTGAAGATGCGAACCGCAATCTCGCCGCGGTTGGCGACCAGCACTTTCGTGAACAGCGGGGTTGGGCGGCTCACCGGCCGCGTATTCTCTCTCAGATGGTTGATCGGCAATTCGACGCCGCGCGGATGGTGGCCGCGACACGGCGCCGTTGTCGCCGCTCGTCCTCGCACGCATGGACCGATACGGGCTGCGGCGATCGGCGCCAACGGCTTGGTCTCGACCATCCCCGCATCGACCCCAATTACCGATCAACCATCTAGTGTGACGCTTCCCGACCAGCTGACGGTCGCGCGGGCTCTGTCGGTTCCCCTGGTCGTGACGCTGTTCGCGTGGGATTTCCGCGATCACGCGTACTGGGCGACTGGTGTCTTCCTGGCCGCCATGGCGACGGATCAGATCGACGGCTGGCTCGCGCGCCGCCGGAATCAGACGTCTGCGCTCGGCTCGCTCCTCGATCCCATCGCCGACAAGGTGCTGGTGATGGCGGCGCTGATCATGCTGGTCGGCGAGGATATCGCGCCCGCTTGGATGGTGGCGGCGATCGTCTCGCGCGAGCTCCTGATCTCGGGTCTCCGGCTCGCCGCCATCGAGCGAAACGTCGTGATGGCTGCGCGCGACCTCGGGAAGCTCAAGACATGGGCCCAGACGGTAGCGGTCGGAGTCGGCGGCTTCGCGGCAGCCGGGGCATGGCGTGACCGGATCGCGTGGTGGGCGTTGCTCGTCGCCGTCGTGCTGACGTGGGTGTCGGGGCTGGACTACGCGCGCATTGCGCCGCGCACCCTGCGTCGCGAGGGCGCCGCGTAGCGTCGAGGCTCCGCCTCGCCCCCGGATGGCGTTGCCCCAGCTGCGAGGCCGGCCCGGCGCCATGGGCTCGTATACGCCGGATGGGCGGGCTCGAGGTCTGCACCGGACCTACGCGCCGCCTCGGTCACTGCAGCGGTCACGCCGGACGCCGGTGCCGGTCTCAGCTCGATCGCCACGGCGAAACTGTAGAGGCTAGGCGAGCGGAAGCAGCCGAGACGCCGTCGCCTTGAACGAGGCGACGATGGCATCTCCCTCACGGAGCGCAAGCCGCTCGGCGGACGCGGAGGTCACCTCGGCGACCAGCGGTCCGATCCTGACGCGCGCACGGTTCCCGAGCGAGACCACGGACAGCACGGACGCGCGTAGGTGGTTCACCGTCGAATCCGAGGGCAGCTCGTGCGAGAGGCTGACCTCCCACGGATACACGGCGAGCGCGACGCGGCCCTTGCCCTCCTCCGTCGTGTACATCACTCCACCCTGATCGAGCACGACGGCGGTGAGGCCGTCGCCGGCGCGCTCTGCGTTTCCGGACAGGAGATTCGCGCCGGTGAAGCCGGCGACGAACGCGTCCGCCGGTGCCGCGAGGAGCTCCTCGACGGTGCCCACCTGCAGCAGGCGGCCGTCGCTGACGACCCCGATGCGGTCGGCGAGCGCCGCCGCGTCTTCGAAGTCGTGCGTGACGAGAACGGTCGGCAACCCCGTCTCGCGCAGGAACTGATGGAGCTCGCCTCGGACCGCGGCGCGCGTTCGCGAGTCGAGCGCGGAGAGGGGCTCGTCGAGCAGCATCACCCGCGGATCCCGCGCAAGCGCGCGGGCGAGGGCCACGCGCTGGCGCTCGCCGCCGGACAGCTCGCCGGGGCGCTCGGATGCGAGGTACCCGATGTTCAGCCGTTCCAGCACCTCGTCCGTGCGCTCGCGCCCGCCGAAGGCGACGTTGTCCGCGACGGACATGTGCGGAAACAGCGCGTACTCCTGAAAGACGAGGCCGACGGAGCGCCGCTCGGGTGGGAGGTCGACGCCGGCGGCGGAGTCGAGCCAGCGCTCCTCGCCGAGGCGCACGGTGCCGGTGACGCGCGCGAGGCCCGCGACCGCCCGCAGCACCGTCGACTTGCCTGCTCCCGACGGACCCACGAGCGCGACGGTCTCGCCCGCGCCCACCTCGAGGCTCAGGGCGAGATCGAAGAGGCGAAGACGGCTGGTGAGGTCGAGCGTGAGCGTGTCCATAGAGGAACGAGCTTGGCGACGAGAAGGACCGAGAGCGAGAGGACGACCAGCAGGGCGCCGAGCGAAAGCGCCACGTCGAAGTTGATCTCGAACTGCTGGTAGATCGCGAGCGACAGGGTCTGCGTGACGCCGCGGAGGCTGCCGGCGAACATGATGGTCGCTCCGAACTCGCCGATCCCACGCGCGAACGAGAGCGCCATCCCGGCGCCCAGCCCGCCCAGCGCGAGCGGAAGCCAGACCCGGAAGAACGTCTTGGCCGGCCCGGCACCGAGCGTCCGGGCAGCTGCCGGCAGGTCGGGATCGACTGCCGCGAAGGCCGCAATCGCCGTGCGGACGTAGAACGGCCCCGCCACGAAGGCCACCGCGAGCACGACCGCCGCCTGCGTCAGCGCAATGTGCAGGCCAAGCGCGTCCAGCGTCGATCCGAGCAGCCCCAGGCGCCCGAACGTCGCGAACAGGCCCAGCCCGGCAACGGCCGGCGGGAGGACGAGCGGCAGCTCGACGAGGCTGATCACCAGCGACCGCCCTCGAAAGCGGCGGATCGCGAGGATGAACGCAAGAGGCGTGCCGAGAGCGAGGACGAACGCTTGCGCGATCAGCGTCGTCTTGGCGGTGACCACGAGCGCGTCGAGCACGGCAGGGTCGTCGAGGCGCCTCACGAGCTCGACAGGCGGAACGCGCAGAAAGATGGCGAGCACCGGCAGCGTCATGAAGGTCAAGGCGAACGCGGCGGCCAGCCACATGCTGCCACTGAAGACGCGGTTCATCGAACCGCGGCGCGGCCTCACCGCTCGACCATCACGCTCGTCGACTTGACGACCCCCGCCGCCGAGACGCCGGGCTTCAACCGGAGAGCCTCGACCGACTCGCGGGTGATGATCGCAACGACCCGCGCGGGCTCGGTGACGTCGATCTCGACCCGCGCGAGCAGGCCGTCGACCTCCACCGAGCGCACGACGCCGCGAAAGTGGTTCCGGGCCGAGAGCGCGTCGGCCGAGCCGCCGCGGAGCCGGTCGACCTCCGACTGCTCGACGATTCGACGGTTGCCCGAGTCCCGCAGGACGCGGATCTTCCCAGCCCGGTCCCAGCGGCGGAGCGTGTCGAGACTGATGCCGAGCGCGCGCGTCGCCTCGGAGGCTGACAAGATCTGCTTAGGCACTACCTAAGCAGTATCGCACACGGCTGCACAAATGCTGAAACCCGCGGCCTTCCCTCCGAGGAGTTCAAGCTACGGGCTTCAGCGCCACCACCATCTCATGAGGCGCAGGCCGTGTCAAACGGCAACGGTCGTGCCGCGGAGACGGGTGGCTACGATCGGCGGGTGGACGTTCGCCTCGTCTCGGACCCCGAAGAGTTCCTGGCGAGGGCCACACCGTTGCTCCTCCAGGACGAGGCGCGGCACAACCTGATCCTCGGTCTGGCCGCGACGCTGCGGGATCACCCGCGGTACTACCCCGAGCACCGGCTCTGGCTCGTCGAGGAGGGAGGCCGTCCAGTCGGCGCGGCCCTGCGAACGCCGCCGCGCGGCCTGGTGCTCGCCCAGCCGCAGGCCGACAGCGCACTCGAGGCGCTGGCGGCAGCGATCGACGACGACCTACCGTGGATGGTCGGCGCGCTTCCCGAGGCGTTGGTCTTCGCGGAGGCGTGGTCTGCGAAGACCTGGTGTACGTGGCGCACAGCGAGGGCGCAGGGGATCTATGCGCTCTCCTCCGTACGCTTCCCGGCCGGGGTCACCGGCGTCCCGCGACCGGCACATGTCACCGACGCGCCGCTGGTGGTGGCGTGGTGGCACGCGTTTGCGGTCGAGGCGCTCCACGAGGACGATCCCGACGTCGCCGACATCGAGCGCCAGGTCGATCAGCGACTCGTGGCCGCCGGCTGGGGGCTCGTCGTCTGGGAGTACGAGGGGACACCCGTCTCGTTCGCCGGGTACGGCGGAGAGACACCCCACGGGGTGCGGATCGGTCCTGTCTACACACCGCCCGCCCACCGAGGTCGCGGCTACGCGTCCGCGCTGGTCGCGTCGGTGTCGGCCGACCGGCTGACCGAGGGGAAGCGGTTCTGCTTCCTCTACACCGACCTCGCCAACCCGACGTCGAATCGCATCTACGAGCGAATCGGCTACGAATGGGTCTGCGAGTCGGCCGAGATCGAGTTCGCGTACTCCTGACCCGCGTCAGAGCGGGATGTTGCCGTGCTTGCGCTGGGGCGCCTCGGTCCGTTTCGTCAGGGCGGTCTCGAGGGCGTTGACGAGCGCCGGCCGCGTTCGCCGCGGCTCGATCACGTCGTCGACGTACCCGCGCTCGGCGGCCGCGTACGGATTGGCGAAGCGCTCCTTGTAGTCGGCGATCAGCTCGGCCCGGCGCGCCTCCGGGTCGGCGGCCTCGTCGATCTCGTTGCGGAAGACGATGTTCACGGCGCCTTCCGGCCCCATCACGGCGACCTCTGCAGTCGGCCACGCGAGGTTGAAGTCGGCCCTGATGTGCTTGGAGCTCATGACGTCGTAGGCACCGCCGTACGCCTTGCGCGTGATCACCGTCAGCTTCGGCACCGTCGCTTCGGCAAAGGCGTAGAGCAGCTTTGCGCCGTGGCGGATGATCCCGCCCCACTCCTGGGCTGTGCCCGGGAGAAAGCCGGGCACGTCGACGAAGGTGACGAGCGGGACGTTGAATGCGTCGCAAGTCCGCACGAAGCGCGCCGCCTTCACCGACGCGTCGATGTCGAGGACGCCCGCAAGCGCGCTCGGCTGGTTCCCGACCACACCGACGGCGTGACCCCCCAGCCGCGCGAAGCCGCACACGATGTTCTCGGCGTGGTGCGGCTGCACCTCGAGAAAGTCGCCGTCGTCGACGACTCGTCCGATCACCTGCTTCATGTCGTACGGCTTGTGGGGGCTGTCGGGGACGATCTCGTCCAGCGCCGGGTCCTCGCGATCGACCGGATCGGACGGAGCCGCGTACGGCGGCGACTCGAGGTTGTTCTGCGGCAGGAAGGAGAGGAGGTAGCGAGCATCCTCGAGGCAGGACTCCTCGTCGGCGGCCGTGAAGTGGGCAACGCCGGACTTCGTCGCATGCGCGGCCGCGCCGCCCAGTTCTTCCTGCGTGACCTCCTCGCCCGTGACCGTCTTCACGACGTCGGGCCCGGTGATGAACATGTAGGACGAACCCTCGACCATCAGCGTGAAGTCCGTGATCGCGGGCGAGTAGACGGCGCCGCCGGCGCACGGCCCCATGATCAGGGAGATCTGCGGGATCACCCCCGAGGCCTGCACGTTCCGCCAGAAGATCTCGGCGTACCCGGCGAGCGAGACGACGCCCTCCTGGATCCGCGCGCCGCCCGAGTCGTTGATCCCGATCACGGGGCAGCCGTAGGAGACGGCCATGTCCATGACCTTGCACACTTTCTCGGCGAAGACTTCCGAGAGGGAGCCCCCGAACACGGTGAAGTCCTGCGAGAACACGAAGACCTTCCGGCCGAGGATCGTGCCGTGACCCGTCACGACCGCGTCGCCCCAGGGCCGGCGCTCGCGCATCTCGAACTCGACCTCCCGATGACGGACGTAGCGATCGAGCTCGACGAAGCTCCCCGGGTCGAGCAGCCTCTCGACTCGTTCCCGCGCGAGCAGCTTGCCCCGCTCGCGCTGCCGCTCGACCGCCTTGTCAGTGCCCGCGTGCTCGGCCTGGTCGCGTAATTCTCTCAGCCACTCCAGCTTGGCGGCGGTGGTGTCGTGGGTACTCACGAGGCCGGAGCCTAACGGCTCTCGCCGGCTGAGCCGCGAGCGCGCAGCGGTAGAGTCGGGCCCGTGACCACACCGCTCGACCGGTCGGCTACCTGGCCGTACGAGGACGCCGAGCCGCAGCGCTTCTCGTACGCGCGGGCGGACCATCCGACAGGCGTCGCCGCCGAGGAGGCTCTCGGCGAACTGGACCGCGGCCGCGCGCTGCTCTTCCCGGCGGGGATGTCCGCGATCACGACGGTCGTGCTCACGCTCTGCCGGCCCGGCGCGACGATCGCGCTCGCCGAGGGCGCCTACTACGGGACCGCGGTGCTGTTCGAGCACCTGGAGCCGTGGGGCCTGCGCTTCGTCGAGTACGACCAGACCGGCCCGCCGCCCGCCGACGCAGATCTCGTCTGGCTCGAGGCACCCGCCAACCCGATGCTGACGATGCCGGACTTCGCCGCGGCCGCGACCCACCCCGCTCCCGTCGTCTGCGACTCAACAGTCGCGACCCCGGTCGACCTGCGGCCGCTCGAGCTCGGATGCGACGTCACCGTGCACTCGGCGACCAAGTACCTGGGCGGCCACGACGATCTCCTGGCCGGCGTCGCCGTCGTCCGCGACGACGACCTCCGTCGGCGGCTGTGGGAGACGCGCCGGCTCACCGGAGCGGTCGCTTCCGCCGACACTGCGTGGCTCGTCCTGCGTGGGCTGAAGACGCTCGCCGTTCGTGTCGCGCGCCAGAAGGCCACCGCCGCCGACCTGGCGGAGCGGCTGCGGGCGCACCCGGCGGTCTCGGTCGTCCGCTATCCGGGCATCGGCGGACTCGTCTGCTTCGACGTGGCCGACGGCGAGGCGGCAGTGCGTGTCGAGTCTGCCGTGCGTGTGATCGAGAACGCCACCAGCCTCGGCGGCACACGGTCGAAGATCGAGTCCCGTCACCGCTGGGAGGGCGACAGGTGCCCACGCGGGCTCCTGCGCCTGTCCGTCGGCCTCGAGGACGCCGACGAGCTCTGGGCCGATCTCGCACGCGCGCTCGCCGAGCTGTAACTAACGTCGGTTCGTCGGTCGGCGGCTGGGTGATCCGCAGGAGCTACGGACACACGGTCGCGTACTGCCTACCGGCGACGAAGCGTGACCACTCCTCGCGCGTGAGGTTGCGGCCGGCTACGCGGCACGCGTGCGCCTTCCAGGCGGAGAGGCTCACCGGCCAGACGGCGCCCTGGCCGTCGTCGTAGAGCGTCAAGAGCTGCGTCCCGCCGGCCGTGAAGATCGCAGACGCCATCCCTCCGAGCCGTCGAGCGCGCCGCTGCGAAGCGCAGGCACCAGCCCAGCGCGAACGACAGACGACTTGCCGCTCTCACCGGGCGCAGCGAGGCTGCAGAGACGTGACGCGAGATTGAGCGCCCCGCCGCGATACCCGTCGTCGACCGGCACAGCCTCGCCGGCGTCGAGCCCGATCCCACCGCAAGCGGAAGGGTCGGGTCGGCGACGGTCTCTTCGACGAACTGCTTCGGAGTCGGAAGCCGCTGCCGGACTCGCTACGCTGGTAGCTATGAACCTCTTCACACGGAAGCCCGTAGACATCCCGACGGCCGAAGATGCGTTGCCTGGTCGTGATGAGCCGATCGAGACGCATTTCGCGCCCCACCTGGTGCTGGGCACGCCTATCACGCCCCCGTTTCCAGAGGGCACCGAGCAGGCGATCTTCGGAATGGGCTGCTTCTGGGGCGCCGAGCGCCTCTTCTGGCAGGCGCCCGGGATCTACACCACCGCCGTCGGCTACGCGGGTGGCCACACTCAGAACCCGACCTACGAGGAGACGTGCAGCGGCCGCACCGGTCACGCCGAGGTCGTCCTCGCGGTCTTCCACCCCGCGCAGACGAGCTACGACGAGTTGCTCCGCATCTTCTGGGAGGGCCACGATCCGACTCAGGGCATGCGCCAGGGAAACGACGTCGGCACCCAGTACCGCTCGGCCGTGCACTGGACGGCGGAGGCGCAGCGCGATGCCGCGCTCGCTTCGCGCGACCGTTTCCAGGAGGCGCTGTCGCGCGCGGGTCACGGACGGATCACCTCGGAGATCGCGGAGGTCGGGCCTTTCTACTACGCCGAGGACTACCACCAGCAGTACCTCGCGCGGAACCCGCTCGGCTATTGCGGACTGGGCGGGACGGGTGTCTCGTGCCCGGTCGGAACCGGCATCTCCACCACGAGCTGAGCGATCAGGCCGCGGGCTCTGTGTTGGCCGGAGCGGCGACCGGCCCCACCGCCGACGTGCGCTCGACGTCGTGGCCCGACGTGAGCCGCTGCGCCAGGAACACGGGCACGATCGTCAGCACGATCACGAACAGTGCGATCGCATTGACCTCCGGGAGCTGCTGACCTTCGCGGATCTTCCCGTAGATGAGTAGCGGCAACGTGTTCTGCGCGCCGGCGGTGAAGAACGTGACCACGATCTCGTCCCAGGAGAGGGCGAAGGCGAGGAGTGCCCCGGCGACCAGCGCTGTCCGCACAGCCGGGAACGTGATGTAGCGGAACGTCTGCCAGCCGTCGGCGCCGAGGTCGGCAGACGCCTCGAAGTACGAGCCCGACGTGCGCCGTAGCCGGGCGAGCACGTTGTTGAAGACGATCACGACGCAGAACGTCGCGTGACCGATCACGATCGTCCACAGGCTGAAGGTCGCGTGCCAGAAGTTGAGGAACGAGTTGAGCGCCATGGCCGTGACGATTCCCGGCAATGCGATCGGGAGCACGAGCAGGAACGAAACAGCGCTCTGCCCGAAGAAGCTGAACCGGGCAAGCGCGAACGCGGCCATCGTGCCGAGCACGAGTGCGATCCCCGTCGCATAGAGACCGGCCTGAACCGAGAGCCAGAGCGCGTTTCGCACCTCGGTGTCGTGCCAGGCGACCGAGAACCAGTGCGTCGTCAAGCCCGGGATCGGCCAGCTCTGGATGTTCGAGGAGTTGAACGCGTAGACGACCATGATCGCGAGCGGGATCCAGAGGAAGGCGACGACCAGGCCGGCCCAGACTCCGAGCCCGATCCGGGTCCGTCGCGTCAGCACCGGAACACCTCGCCGCTCACAGGTTCTCGAATGCGCCAAGCCGGCGCATGATCGTCAGGTAGGCGGCCATGATCGCGAGCGGCACCGTCGCGAACGCCGCCGCGAAGGGGACGTTGTTGGCGACACCGACGTTGGCGAAGACCACGTTCCCGATCAGCTGCGAGTTGGGCCCGCCGACGAGGCCGGGCGCGATGTAGTCGCCGAGCGTGAGCGAGAACGTGAAGATCGAGCCGGCCGCGATGCCGGGCACCGCGAGCGGCAGCACCACACGGCGCAGCGTCGTCGGGCTCTTCGCGCCGAGATCGGCCGACGCCTCGAGGTACGAGCCGGGAACCCTCTCCAGCGCCGCGTAGACCGGCAGGATCATGAACGGGAACCAGATGTAGGAGTAGACGACCCACATCGCCCAGTTCGTGTAGAGGATGTTCTGGCCGGGAAGCCCGAGCTTGTCGAACGCCCAGTTGACCGCGCCGTCGGGGTTGAGGATGAGGCGCCACGAGTAGACGCGCACGAGGTAGCTCACCCAAAGCGGCAGGACGGTCGCGACGAGCAGGATCACACGTACTCGCGAGCTCGCGACGCGCACGAGGAAGAGCGCGTACGGAAACGCAAGCACGATGCACGTGGCCGTGACCGCCGAGGCGATGCCCAGCGTACGAAGCGCGATCGTGCGGTACGCCGGATCGTGGACGAGCGTCGAGAAGTTGCCGAAGCCCCACTGCCGTACGATCTCGCTCGTGAAGTCGTCCACGCGCCACAAGCTCGAGATGAGCAGGACGACCAGCGCGGCGACGTAAACGAGCAGGAAGGCAGCTACCGGCGGTCCGAGCTGGCCGAGTGCCTTCAGCCACGGTTTGCGCCAGGCGATCGTCGACAAGGCGCGGAGAGCCCCCCGTCTCGGGGGGCTCTCCGCGATCATTCCCGCCTCCATCAGAGCATCGGTCGCGAAGCGGTCGTTCTAGCTCTTCACCTGGGTCCAGGCCTGCACCCACTTCGTGTAGGGCATGCAGACCTTGCCGCGGCTGTCACCGCAATCCGCGAGCGGCGTCTTCCAGAATTTGATCGACCGGTAGTACGCGTCGGGAGCGTTCGCCTTGTACACCGCGCACGAGCCGGGGGTGATCTTGTTCATGAACGGGCACGCCTTCTTGTTGACCGGCGTCTCCCCGTAGAACGTCGCCTGCATCGCCTGCACCTTCGGCGACGAGATGTAGTTCCACCACTTGTAGGCGCAGTTCGGATGCTTCGCCTTCGCGGACATCATCCAGGTGTCCAACCAGCCTGTGACCCCCTCCTTCGGGTCGACGGCGGCGACCGGCACCTTGGCGGCCTTCAGCGTCGAGAGCTGATACGGCCAGGACGCCCCGAGCGTGGAGCCGCCGTTCTTGAACAGGTCGATCTGATCCGACGCGAGCACCCAGTACTTCTTGAGCAGCGGCTTCTGCTGCTTGAGCAAGGTGATCGCCGCGTCGAACTGCTTCTGGTCGAGCTCGTACGGATCCTTGATTCCGAGCGCGGGCTGCGTCTTGGAGAGGTACAGCGCCGCGTCCGCGATCTGGATCGGGTTGTCGGGGATCGTGATCTTACCCTTGTTCTTCGGGTCGTAGATCGCGCTCCACGACGTCGGCTTCTTCTCCTTCTTCGTGTTGTAGAGGAGAAGGTTTGGCCCGAACTGGAGCGAGATGCCGTAGTGCTTGCCCTTGACCGTGTTGTTGGGCGGAGATTTGAACGCCCCCTGGAAGTCTTTCCAGGCCGGCACGAGCTTGACGTTCGTTTCCGCGATGTCGCCGCCGTAGATGAGGCGCAGGCTCGCGTCACCCGAGGCCGAGACCATGTCGTACTGGCCGCCGCCGCCGGAACGCATCAGGTTGACCATCTCGTCCGAGCTGCCTGCGTACTTGGCGGTGACCTTGCAGCCGGTCTGCTGCTCGAACGGCTTGACCCACGACTTGTCCGTGTAGCCCTCCCAGGCTACGAGCGTCAGCTTGCCCTCGCCCTTGCCGATCGACGTCGGCATGCCGCCGGCCGTCTTCGACACACCCAGCGCCGGCACCGCGAGCACCGCGACCGCCGCTGCGAGCGCGACGTGCCAGCCACGAATGCGTGTTCTCACCTTCCCTCCTTGATCACGAACTCCACGTCCGGGCTCCACGCGAGCCGGACGTGCTTTCCCTCCATCGCACGTACGTCGAACGACGAGACTTCCAGATTCTGCTGCAGCGCGACGAGCTCGCCACCGCGATCGAGCGCGACGACGAACCGCGTCACGGCTCCCAGGTAGACCGCAGCCCGAACGACCCCAGGCTCGCCCTCACCGTCCTGGCCTAGAAGCACGCGGATCTTCTCCGGTCGCACCGTGAACCGCCGACCGTCGCGCTCGAGCACGTTCGAGGTGCCGATGAAGCCCGCCACGAACTCTGTCTGCGGATGCTCGTACATCTCCGCCGGCGTCCCGATCTGCTCGATCTTGCCCTCGTTGAAGACGGCGATCCGGTCGGACATCGTCAGCGCCTCTTCCTGGTCGTGCGTGACGTAGATGAACGTCAGGCCGAGCTCCTGCTGGATCTGCTTCAGCTCGATCTGGAGCTCCTGCCGGAGCTTCAGGTCGAGCGCGCCGAGCGGCTCGTCCAGGAGAAGCGCCTGCGGACGGTTGACAATCGCACGGGCGAGCGCGACGCGCTGCCGCTGGCCGCCGGAGAGCTGACCGGGCTTGCGGTCGCCGTAGCCGTCGAGGCGGACCATCCGCAGCGCCTCCTGGGCGCGCTGGCGCCGCTCCGCCTTCGGTGTCTTCTTGACCAGTAAGCCGTACTCCACGTTCTGCTGCACGGTCATGTGCGGGAAGAGCGCGTAGTCCTGGAAGACGGTGTTCACGTCGCGCTCGTAGGGCGGCAGGTCGGACACGTCTCTTCCCTGCAGCTGCACCACACCGCCGTCAGGACGCTCGAAGCCTGCGATCAGGCGGAGCGTGGTCGTCTTCCCGGAGCCCGACGGCCCGAGCATCGTGAAGAACTCGCCACTCGCGATGTCGAGGTCGACGCCGTCGACCGCTTTCACATCGCCGTAGTGCTTGCGCAGCGCCGAGACGCTGACGTCGGGCGTGTCTCCGCTACTCACCTTCCGCGAGTGCCTCCTCCAGGATCGTCATCCCCTCGTCGAGCTCGTCGTCCGCAATCGTGAGCGGCGGCAGCAAGCGGATCACGTTTCCGTAGAGGCCGCACGCGAGCAGGAGCAGGGAGCGGTCGAAGGCGGCGGCGACGACGGCCTGCGCGCGATCCGGGGTCTGCTCGGCGAACTCGAAGGCGAGCATCGAGCCGAGCCCGCGCACCTCGCCGATCGCGGCGTGGCGCGACGCGAGGCCGTCGAGACGCTCCCGCAGGGTGGCACCCAGCCGTGTAGCGGCCGCCAGGAACTCGGGTTGCGAGACGGCGTCGAGAACGGCCACGGCAGCGGCGCATGAGAGTGGGTTTCCCCCGAACGTCCCACCCAGGCCACCCGGCGGCACCGCGTCCACGATCTCCTGACGTCCCGTCACGCCCGCGAGTGGGAGACCCCCGCCGAGCGACTTGCCGGTGACGAGCAGATCGGGCTCGAGCCCGTCGTAGTGCTCGATCGCCCACATCTTCCCCGTGCGGCCAATACCGGACTGGACCTCGTCGTCGACGTAGAGGATCCCGTGCGTGCGGCAGATCTCGTGCAGCTGCGCCGGAAAGTCCGGCGGCATCGGGATGAACCCGCCTTCGCCCTGCACCGGCTCGAGCACCACGCACGCCACCGTCTCCGGATCGACGTCGCCCTTGAAGAGATGCTCGAGCGAGGCGATCGCAGTGTCGGACGTGATCCCGCGGTACGGATACGGGGCCGGCGTGCGGTAGACCTCGGGTGCGAACGGCCCGAAGCCCGCCTTGTACGGCTTCACCTTGCTCGTCATCGTCATCGTCAACAGCGTCCGGCCGTGGAAGGCGTTGTCGAAGACGATGACCGCAGGCCTGCCGGTAGCGACGCGCGCGATTTTCACGGCGTTCTCGATCGCCTCGGCACCGGAGTTGACGAGGATCGACCGCTGCTCGCCCGTACCGCACGGCGACAGCTCGGCAAGCCGGCGGCACACCTCGACGTAGGGCTCGTAGGTCCCGACCATGAAGCACTGGTGCAGGTACCGGTCGGCCTGCTCGTGGACCGCCGCGACGACCGGGGCGAACCCGTGCCCGGTGTTCTGGCACGCGATGCCACCGGCGAAATCGAGGAAGGTGCGGCCGTCGACGTCTGTGACGCGCGCACCTGAGGCGCTCTCGACCACGAGTTTCGGTGTCGAGACCCCACGCGCGACGTACTTGCTCCGCTCGGTGCTGACGCGCGCCGAAGCACTCTGTTCGGTCAGAGACACTCCGGAATCTTCCGCTCTTCTGACCGAGAGGTCAAACGCCAGCCCCTCGCAACAGTGTGGGCAGCCGTACCACGGCCGAAAGCCGCATCTGCCACGATTCGTGCTCGTCGCAGCATCCGGCGCACGAGGCTTCGTGCCCAAGGCCGAGCTCTCCGGCGAAGGGCTGTCGAGCCTCCTCGCGTGACCACCCGCAGCGTCGCACTTCTCGCGGCGGCCGGCGTTCTGCTCTACGGCGGAGCGATCGCGCTGGCCGCGACGAGCAACCACGCGAGCACCGGCGTCGTCGTGCTCGCGATCGTGGCCGGCATCTCGTTCACCGCCCGGGATCGTCGCCACGCTGCGGCGCCCGCACAACCGCGCCGGCCCGCTGATGCTGGCGGTCGGGTACTTCTGGGCGCTCGGAGCGCTGCAGCTGACACAGTCGTCCGTGCTCTTCACGATCGTCGACGACGAGCCCGAGCTCGTCCAGGGTGTCGCAGCCACGGCGGCGCTGGCCCTCCAGGCCGAACGGCTGCAGGCGGAGCTGCGAAACCAGTACGAGTTCCTGATCACTCTCGTCGACACGGCGCCGAGCCTGCTCATCACCGTCGATCTTGAGGGCCGGATCCTGAACCAGAACGTCGCCGTGCTCGAGGCGAGCGGCTACGACGATGAAGAGCTGGTGCGCGGGCTCTTCTTCTGGGACGTCTTCGGCGATCCCGAGAACCGCGACGAGATGCGACGCGCCTTCGAAGCTGCCGCGCCGGAGTTTGCCCCCTCCGAGTACGAAAACGCGTTCACGAACGAGCGTCGTGTGCCGCGCGTGATCGCCTGGACGAGCGCGCCGGTGGGGGACGAGGGCGAGATCCTCAGCATCGTCGCCGGAGGCATCGACATCACCGAGCGGAAGCACCAGGAGGTCGAGCTCCGCAGCAACGAGGAGCGCCTCCGTGCCGTGATCGAGTCCTCGCCGGTGGCGATCGTCGACGTCGACCTGGAGAACCGGGTGCTGACCTGGAACCCGGGCGCCGAGCGGACGTTCGGCTGGGCGGCGGAGGAGGTCGTGGGCAGCCGCGTGCCGGTGATCGGACCCGAGCACGAACGGAGTCGGGCGAGCTCGACGCGCGCATTCGCGCCGGAGCCGTCGGTGCGGGTCTCGAGACCACTCGCCGCCGCAAGGACACCAACGTCGACGTCGAGGTGGCGGCGGCGCCCGTCCGCGGCAGCGACGGGAACGTGGTCGGCTTCATCGCGCTGTACATGGACGTCACCGAGCGCAAGCAACGCACGCTCGAGCTGCAGCGTGAGCGGGACGCAAGGCTCGGCGGCCGACGGTGTTCCGGCCGTCGAGCGCATGTCCCGCTGGCGCCGGGCAAACGGTGAGTCGGTCGTCGTCGAGTGGACGGCGACGCCGATGCCGGATCCCTCGGCGGATGCGCGCCGGCTCGTGCTCATCTCCGCAACCGATGTGACCGGGCGAGCGCAGCACGAGGAAGAGATCCGGGCCTCCCGCACGCGCATCGTCCAGGCGGCCGTCTGAGACCGCCGCATCCGAGTCGCACGGGTACGGCTAGCCACACCTCGAAACACGTGCCAGCACCAGGGCGAATAGCGCAGCCGCCTGTCACGTTTCTCCTATTACGAGCACTACTGGAAGAGGCACCACAGAGGAGACGACGATGACCCAGAGGAACCTCACCGAACTGGCACAGCGGCGAAACGACGGGCTCGAGATCACCCTCCTCTGGGCCCGCACAGACGACAGCGTCCACGTCAGTGTCATGAACGAGCGCACCGGCCGCACGGTTGCCTTCCCCGTCGACCGGGCCAAGGCCCTGGACGCCTTCTACCACCCCTTCGCGTACGCAGCCTGAACCCGCTCCACCACCGCCCTCCTCCTTCCTCCCGAGACGAGCCCCCGAGGTCAGGTCCAAGACCTGACCGCGGCTCGTCTCGTTGTACGGCTGACCGCACCTCGAGACACAAGCGCGCCGGACTGCGACGACGGCCCTCCGCTGCGATGGTGCGAGAACATCCTCAACTTCAAGTCCAATGGCGGCATCGCCTTCTGGCTGCCGATCTCTCGACATGAAGGAGATGGGGATCGGTCTGTGCGGCCGCAGTCCTGATCGACGCCACAATCGTCCGCGCGGTGCTCCTGCCCGCGACGATGAAGCTCCTCGGCGACTGGAACTGGTACCTGCCCAAGTGGCTGGACTGGCTTCCGCGTCGCGAGCACGAGGCGCGTCCCGAGCCGGCACTCGAGCCGGTGGTGGAGCGGCTCGCCGCCTGATCTCGCCGGGCTTCCTCCGTCCCGGCGACGTGCCGAGGGCCCGGGTCACGGGGCCCTCGGCGTTTACGATGAAGGTGTCCCGCCGGAGTAGCTCAGCTGGCAGAGCACTCGCCTTGTAAGCGAGCGGTCGAGGGTTCGAGTCCCTCCTCCGGCTTCAGCCCGTCAGGCGCGCGCGATCAGGAAATGCCATCCGTTTCACCCCGCTCAAGAGCGAGCCGCTCCTCCGCCTGCTGATCGCCGACCTCGTCGGCGAGGCGCCCACCCGCGAGAGCATCGCCTCGCTCCGCGAGGACATCGCCGAGCTCTCCGCCCAGCTCGACGAGGGCGAGCGGAGCGCCGCCGATCTGCCGCACCGGCAGAAGTACCTGGTGCTCGTGATCGGGTTCCTCCGCCGGCTCCTCGAGCTGCACCTCGAGTGGATCGACGAGGTCGAACGGGAGCTTTCCTAAGCCTTATGCGATGACCGGATTCGCAGTCCTGCGAACCCGGCCATCGCCTGTACTTCAGCGCCCCGTCGCCCCGGAAGGGGGCCGCCCGCGGCCCGTTCGCAGCTCTGGAATCCTCCGGATTTCAGAGCGCGAAGAAGAAGGACTCATGCAGGTACTGAGCGCGTCGCCTGGTGCGCGAGGATCTTTCGCTTCACGCGCTGCAGCGCGTTGTCGATCGTCTTCGTGTCGCACCCGAGCTCATCGGCCATGTCTTCGTAGGAGAGGCCGTCGAGGTACCGGCGTAATGCATCCGACTCGAGCGGGGACAGACCCGTGCCAAGACAGAAGACGAGGCTCTGGAGCTCCTCGGTCGAGATCACGCAGGTCGAGGGCTCGTCCACGCTTGGGCCCGGGAGGGCGTCTCCGAGCGTGCACTCCCCGTCGCCGTCGTAGCCGGCCGGGGTGTGACTGAAGGACACGTAGCTGTTCAGCGGGGTGTGCTTGAAGCGAGTCGCCGTCTTGATGGCGGTGATGATCTGCCGCGTCACACAGAGCTCCGCGAAGCTGCGGAAGGACGTCTCCTTGTCGGAGCGATAGTCTCGGATCGCCTTGTAGAGCCCGATCATCCCCTCCTGGATCAGGTCGTCGCTGTCGCCGCCGGCGAGGAAGTACGAGCTCGCCTTCAGCCTGACGAAGCCGTGGTAGCGCTTCAGCAGCGCATCGAGCGCGGCCTGGCTGCCGTTTCTGGCCTTGAGGACGAGCTGGAGGTCCTCGAGCTCGCGCTGCTGTCGCTGGGCGGTTTTCGGGGCTGCGGCTGTGCGAGTCGACATGGGACCCCCTGGTCGCAGAAGGGTGATCGTTGCGCGCCGGAACGTGCCCGCCCCACAAGTCTCACCCTAAGGTTGAGGGAGAAAGTAGCACCTTTGTGCGCGCGTTACAACCCCATTGCAATATCTGCATGGTGCTAAGAACATATGTTCGCAGTCAGCGTGCTCGGCTCAGGTTTCGCCGCGTCTCAGACGCTCGAGCTTGGCGCGCGTGTCGTCGTCCAGCCGGTCGCGAACGCGGCTCGAGGACTCCTCGACATGCCCCGTCGAGCCGAGCTCCGCCAGAAAAGCGCGCGAGCCGGCCTTCTGGACGCTCTGACCGGCCGTGCCCCGCACCGCGACGTCGGAGGTGACGACGAGGACATCCTCACGGTCACGGTGCTCGGCGGCAAGGCGTTCGAGCACGTCGTCGGCGTGCGGGGCGTAACGGACGGTGAGCCGGCCGACCGTCCTCTCTGCTCCGACGCCGTCGAACACCACCACCCCACGCGCACCGCGCAGTGCGATGAAGCTCGCGAGCGCGTCGACCAGCTCGTCCCGATCGGCGTACGACCCGGCGTGGAAGAGGTTCGAGCCGTCGAACAGATAGAGCGTGGGATCCATCTGCCAGATGATTGCAAGCCGTGTCCCCGACACTAGTTCATGCAGGTCAGACCCGGAGGTCTGACCCCAGTCGCTGCCGACGTGCCTCGTAGAGGAGCAGCGCCGCTGCGACGGAGACGTTCAGCGACTCGAGGCCCGGTTCGAGCGGAATCGTGACCAGTGCATCGCATGTTCGGCGAACGAGTGGCCGGACGCCCTTGCCCTCGGCTCCGAAGACGAGCGCGACGCCGCCGCTCAGGTCCGACCGCCACATCGGCTCGCCGCCGTCCGCCACGGCCGCGAACGCCCACAGATCGCCACGCTTGACGTCCGCCAGATAGCGGGCGAGATTGGGGACGACCGCGACGGGCAGGTGCTCGACGGCGCCGGCCGAGGAGCGGCACACGGCCGGGGTCACCCGGGCAGCTCCGTGCGCAGGTACGACGACACCGGTTGCGCCTGCGCCGAGCGCGCTCCGCACGACCGCCCCGAGGTTCCTCGGATCCGTCACCTGGTCGAGGCAGGCGAGCAGCGGACGATCTCCCGCGGCGAGCTCCCACGCGTCCGTGTACGGGTACGGGGCTGCCCAGGCGACCACGCCCTGGTGGTCTGCGGATCCCGCCACCGCCGTGAGCTCGCGCTCCTTGTGGACGTGGACGCGCAGCCCGTCCGCGAGCCACGGCAGGACCGCGACGGCGCGCTCGCTCGCCCAGACCTCCAACACCTCGCGACGGCCGCGCAGTGCCTCGCGCACGGCGTTCCGGCCGTACACCAGCTCGCGCGTCACGACCTGGGAACGAGCACGGAGCCGTCGGGCCTGTCACGGACGGTCCAGCCGTGCTCCTCGATCCTGGCCCGATTCTCGTCCGCCGCCTCGAAGTTCCGTTCCGCTCGAGCCGCGTCGCGTGCCTCCTTGAACACGTTCACCTCCGCCGGTGGATCGGCGCGCTCGATCTCCAGGCCGAACACCGAGAGCCCTCGGTTCATCAGCTCGAGCTGCCCGGCCGTGCGCCACTCGTGCAGGATCGCAAGCGCTTCCGGGGTGTTGAAGTCGTCCTCCAACGCCTCCGCGAACGCCTCCCAGCCTCGGGCCGGGCGCTGCTCGGGCGGGTCATAGACGCTGGCGACGAAATCGCTCCACTGCGCATTGGCTGCCGCGATCGTCTCCTCCGTGTAGTCGAGCGGCTTCCGCCAATGACCGGAGAGGAAGAAGACGAGCAGCGTCTCGCGGCCCCAGCGGTCGAGCGCCTCCCTCAGGCTGACGACGTTCCCGACGGACTTCGACATCTTTTCGCCCCCGAAGCGAAGCAGGCCGTTGTGCGTCCAGATGTGTGCAAACCCGTGCCCGAGGGCACGCGATTGTGCGAGCTCGTTCTCATGGTGGGGGAAGACGAGGTCGAGCCCGCCACCGTGGATCTCGAACTCGGGCCCGAGGTGCTTCTCCGCCATCACCGAGCACTCGATGTGCCAGCCAGGCCGGCCGCGACCCCACGGAGAGTCCCACCACGTGTCCTCGGCAGGCTTGTTCGCCTTCCAGAGCGCAAAATCGCGCGGATCCTCCTTGCGCGGGTTCGGCTCCTGCTCCTCCACCTGATCGGGGTTCTGCCCCGAAAGCCGGCCGTACTCGGGGAACGACCGAACGCGGTAGTAGACGTCGCCGTCCGACTCGTACGCACTACCCGCGTCGATCAGCGCTGAGATCATCCGGATCTGGTCCGCAACGGTCTCGACCGCAGTCGGCTCCACATCGGGCCGTCCGAGTCCGAGAAGACTCGTGTCCTCGATGTACCACACCGTTGCGTCGCTCGAGAGCTTCGCGCTCGCGCCGGGAGCGGCGTCGTAGATCTTGTCGTTGATGTCCGTGATGTTGATGACGAGCTTCGTCTGGTAGCCGCCGAGCTCAAGCCAGCGCTTCAACCACAGCGGGAGCACGAAGGGGATCGCGTTCCCGACGTGGATGCGCTGGTAGACCGTCGGCCCGCAGAAGTACATCCCGATCGGCCCGGGTGGCGGCGGCAGCTCGACGAGACCGCGCGTGTAGGTGTCGTAGAGACGCACCCGCCGATCGTATCGGCGACTAACCGGAGAGAGCCGCGGCGGCTCGTCGGACCGCCTCGTCACGCGGCAACGCGGTGACGACGGCTGCCAGCTCCGGGCCTCGCTCGGCACCCGTGAGCGCGAGACGCAGCGCTTTCAGGTCGCCGCCGACCGCCTTGAGCTCGCGGATGATCGACCGTGCGGCGTCGGCGTCCAGATGCTCCCCCGCCGCCTCTCGCAGCTCGACGAAACGGTCGATGGTCGGGCGCGCATCCTCCGCCAGCACAACCGTGGGGACACCGACGATCTGCTGGGCGATCTCCACCGCCTCGACGAGAGTTCGCGCACCACGCAGGGCCGGCACGAGCTCGAGCGGCGCTCGTGCCGCGCCGGCGAGCTCGTCGTCGGGCATCGCCTCGATCGCGTCGATCGCGAGTCGGCGAACGCGGCCGAGATCCAGGTGGATGTCGTGCCGGGGCAGATCCAGCTCCTCGAGGTAGGCCCGTGCAGCCCGACCTGGGATCCCCTCGTCACGCAGCTCGGCGAGGGTCGCCACATGGTGACCGTGGCGCTTGGACAGCTTCTTCCCGTCGTCGCCCAGCACAAGCCCGTGGTGGATCACCTCCGGAAACGTTCCTCCGAGCGCAGCGGCGATCCGCCTGTGCACAGGCTCGTTCGGCCTGTGGTCGGACCCGCGGATGACGTGTGTAATGCCGAGCTCGAGATCGTCGACGACGGTTGCCAGCTGATAGGTGGCGGACCCGTCTGCCCGCACGAGCGTCGTCCCGTCCAGCCGGATCGAGCCGTCGGCGTCGCGCCCCGCACCGCCACCGAGGGCTCGCTCAGCTGCAGCCGCGTAGAGATCGGCACGCCCGCTCTGGCGGTACGGGCCTTCGTCCCAGGTCACTCCGAGCCACGCCAGATCCTCCAGGATCGCGACCTCGCCGCCGGGCACGACTCTCGCCGGGTCGGTGTCGTCGATCCGCAGCACGAGCGCGCCGCCGCGCTCGGTCGCGAACAACCGGTTCGCCACCGCGCTCAGTGCATTGCCGATGTGCAGCGAGCCCGTCGGTGACGGGGCAAACCGAACGCGAACCGGCGCAGGGCCCACGCGGTCAATCTACAGCCGCCTGCCGTGGACGCTACCGTCCCCGCCGATGACGGAGCGAGCCGGCAAACCCCTCTGGGAGCCCTCTGCGGCGGTCGTCGAGCGATCGGCGCTCACCCGCTATGTGCGCTGGCTCGAGACGGAGCGTGGACTGAGCTTCCGCGGGTATCACGAGCTCTGGGAGTGGTCCGTCCGTGAACTCGAGGGGTTCTGGCAGTCGATCTGGGACTTCTTCGGCGTCACGGCCACGCAGCGTCCCGACCACGTCCTCGGACGCAGCGACATGCCGGGGGCCGAGTGGTGCCCGGAAGCGGTGCTGTCGTACGTCGAGCACGTGTTCCGCGACAAGAAGGACGACGCTCTGGCCGTCGTGCACCAGTCGGAGCTGCGACCGCTCGCACGGATGTCCTGGGGTGAGCTACGGAGCCGCACCGCGGAGATCGCGGGCGGGCTGCGCCGGCTCGGGGTGGAGCAGGGCGACCGCGTCGTGGCCTACATGCCGAACATCCCCGAGACGGCCGCGGCCTTCTTCGCCTGCGCGTCGATTGGTGCCATCTGGTCCTCGTGCTCACCGGACTTCGGGGTGCGGAGCGTCGTCGACCGCTTCGCCCAGATCGAGCCCAAGGTGCTGCTCACGGTCGACGGATACCGCTACGGCGGCAAGGACTTCGACCGCCGCGACGCAGTCGCAGAGCTGCAAAGTGCGTTGCCGACGCTGGAGCACACCTTCGTGCTCCCTTACCTCGGCTCGGAGGGCAACTGGCACGAACTTCCGCTGGCCGCTGGCGCGCTCGAGTTCGCGCAACTCCCGTTCGACCACCCACTCTGGGTGCTCTACTCGTCCGGCACCACCGGGCTGCCGAAGCCGATCGTCCACTGCCAGGGTGGCATCCTGCTCGAGCATCTGAAGACGCTGCACCTCCACGTCGACGCACAGCCCGGAGACCGTCTGTTCTGGTTCACGACCACGGGCTGGATGATGTGGAACTTCCTGCTCGGCGGGCTCCTCACCGAGGCGGCGATCGTGCTGTACGACGGCAGCCCGGCCGCACCGGACGCCTCGGTTCTCTGGGATCTCGCCGAGCAGGCCGGCATCACGTGCTTCGGCACGAGCGCTGCCTACATCTCGGCCTGCATGAAGGCCGGGCTGGAGCCGGCCGTGGGCCGGGATCTCTCGCGCCTGCGGAGCGTCGGCTCGACTGGCTCGCCGCTCTCGCCCGAGGGCTTCCAGTGGGTCTACGAGCATGTCGGCGAGGACACCTGGCTCTTCTCCACGAGCGGCGGCACCGACGTCTGCACCGCGTTCGTCGGAGGGGTGCCGACGCTGCCGGTGTACGCGGGCGAGCTGCAGGCGCGTTCGCTGGGCGCGAAGGTCGAGGCCTTCGATCCCGACGGCAACTCGGTCATCGACGAGGTCGGCGAACTCGTCCTCACGGAGCCCTTGCCTTCGATGCCTGTCTTCTTCTGGGGCGACGAGAGCGGTGACCGCTACCGGGAGAGCTACTTCTCCGTCTACCCGGGGGTGTGGCGGCACGGCGACTGGATCGAGATCACGTCGCGCGGCACCGCCGTCATCTACGGCCGCTCCGACTCGACGGTCAACCGCGGCGGCGTCCGCATGGGCACGAGCGAGATCTATCGCGCGGTTCTCGGGCTCGACTCCGTCGTCGACGCACTCGCGGTGGACGTTCCCCGCGAGGGAACCGACGGCAGGCTCTCGCTGTTCGTGGTCCTCCGCGCCGGGGAGATGCTCGACGACGAGCTCGTGACGGAGATCGGGCAGCGGATCCGGATGGACTGCTCCCCTCGGCACGTGCCCGACGAGATCCACGCCATCCCCGAGATTCCACGCACGCTCTCAGGCAAGATCCTCGAGGTCCCGGTGAAAAGAATCCTGATGGGCGAGCCGCCCGAACGCGTCGCGAGCCGGGACGCACTGGCGAACCCCCAGGCGCTCGACTGGTTCGTGGAGCTGGCCCGGCGTAAGGGGTCAGACCTTCCGGTCTGACCCGCCTTTCGAAATCGCCACCACAAATGCGGGTCTGGCCAGAAGGCCAGACCCTATAACCGCTCGATCAGCGTCGCCGTTCCCAGGCCGCCGCCGCAGCACATCGCGACGAGGCCGACCGTCTTGTCCGATCGCTCGAGCTCGCTGACGAGCGTCGTGATCAGCCGCGCGCCCGTGGATCCCAACGGGTGCCCGAGGGCGATCGCGCCGCCGTTGACGTTGACGCGTTCGGGATCGGGCTGAAGCTCCCGTTGCCACGCGAGGACGACCGACGCGAACGCCTCGTTGATCTCGAAGAGGTCGACGTCGGCCACCGTCATGCCGTTGCGCTCGAGGATCTGCCGGGTCGCGGGGATGGGGCCCGTGAGCATGATCACGGGGTCGACACCGACCGTCGTCTGGTCGACGATCCGGGCACGCGGCTTCAGTCCCAGCTCGTCCGCCTTGTCGCGCGACGCGAGCAGCACGGCGGCGGCGCCGTCCGAGATCTGCGACGAGTTGCCCGCCGTGACCTTGCCGCCGGCTTTGAACGCCGGCTCGAGACCCGCAAGGGCATCGAGGCTCGTGTCGGCGCGGATCCCCTGATCGTCGACGTACGTGGCCCCGTTCGTCGCGAAGGTCATGGTCTCGCCCCTGAACCGGCCCTCCTCGCGCGCGGTCGTCGCTCGCCGGTGCGACCGCAACGCGAACTCGTCGAGCTCCTCACGCGAGATCTCCCAGCGATCCGCGATCATCTCCGCTGCGATCCCCTGGACGACGAGCTCGTGCCGCTCGAGCAGTTCCGGCGGGAACGGCGTACCCACGTCATCGACCCACTTGTGAGTGATGAACAGCGGGATGTGCCCCATGTGCTCGACACCGCCGCCGACGACGAGGTCGTGGACGCCGCTCGCGACGAGCGCGGCCGCGAAGTTGACCGCCTGCTGCCCCGACCCGCACTGCCGGTCGATCGTCGTTGCAGGCGTCTCCACAGGCAGACCAGCCTGGAGCCAGGCGTTGCGGCCGACGTTGTACGTCTGCTCGCCGTACTGCTGGACGCAACCCGTGATCACGTCCTCGATCGCGGCAGGGTCGACACCGGCGCGGTCGAGCAACTCGACGAACGTCGCACCGAGGAGCGTGTTCGGGTGGACGTCCTTGTAGTAGCCACGCTCCGGATGACCCCGCCCGATGGGCGTCCGAACTGCGTCGACGACGACAACCTCGCGACCGGTCACACAGGCCAATGTAACTGTCGGGGCCGTACGATCGGCTCGATGGACGCGCTCTTGTCGGCGTGGTTCGAGCGCGAGGGCAGGGATCTGCCCTGGCGCCGGACGCGCGATCCGTACGCGACCCTCGTTTCGGAGGTGATGCTGCAGCAGACGCAGGTCGAGCGGGTGATCCCGCGCTACCTGGCCTGGCTCGAGCGGTGGCCGACGGCCGAGGCGCTCGCCGCCGCGAGTCCCGCGGACGTCATCCGCGAGTGGCAGGGGCTCGGCTACAACCGCAGAGCCGTCAACCTCCACCGCGCAGCCCAGCTCGTCGCGCGTAGCGGCTGGCCGGCCGACCTCACGACCCTGCCGGGCGTGGGCGCCTACACGGCGGCAGCGATCCGCAACTTCGCCCTCGGCGAGCCGCTGCTTCCCGTCGACGTCAACGTCGCCCGGGTGCTCGAGCGCACCGGCCACGAGTTCGACCCGACCGCCGGCCAGGCGCTGATGGATCTCGGCGCGACCGTCTGTCTCGCGCGCGTGCCGCGATGTGGTGTCTGCCCGCTGGCGAAGGAGTGTCCGTCACGAGGGCGGCGATTCGAGCCCGCGCGCAAGCAGGGGCCGTTCGAGGGCTCGTTTCGGCAACTTCGCTCGGAGACGCTGCGCCGCATTGCGGAGGAGCCGCGCGCCGCCTGCGAGCTCGATCCCCGCGTCATCCAGTCGCTGCTGCGCGACGGCCTTGTCGAGAGCGACGGGGAACTCGTCCGGCTGCCCGCCGGCTCAGCGGCGCCGTAGGAGCGCGACCGCCTCGGCCGCGAGCCCCTCGCCGCGACCCGTGAAACCGAGCCTGTCGGTCGTCGTCGCACGGACGTTCACGTCCGCGGCGTCGACACCGAGCGCACCCGCCAACCTGCTGCGCATCGCCTCGCGGTGGGGCGCGATGCGAGGCTCCTCGCCGACCAGGATGCAGTCTGCGTTGACGAGCTCGAACCCCGCCTCGCGCACGTGGCGGTAGGCCTCCGCGAGCAACTCGAGCGAGTCGGCGCAGTGGAACTGCTCGTCGTCCGACGAGAACAGGGAGCCGATGTCGCCGAGCCCCGCGGCGCCCAGGACGGCGTCCGTGAGCGCGTGCGCCACGACGTCACCGTCCGAATGGCCGGCGAGACCGCGCCCGTGCTCGAAGCGAACCCCGCCGAGCACGAGCGGCGTCCCGTCCTCGAGCGCGTGCGCATCCACGCCGAGACCGATACGGAGGTCGCTCACGGCGTCATTCTGACGGCACGCCGCGCGCCCGGGCTACCCCATCGACGCGAGCGCAGCGGGCAGCTCCGTCAGCGACCCGATCTGGAGCGCCGCCACCTCGCCGCCGCGCTGGAGCAGCCCCCATGGGCCCCGTCGGATCCAGAGGGCGACGAGCCCCGCCCCCGCGGCCGGCACGACGTCGTTGTCGACCCGGTCGCCGACGTATGCGACCTCGTGCGCCGGGAATCCCGCTTCGGCCACCAGCCGTACGAAGAACTCCGGCGACGGCTTGCGGACGCCCCAGGATGCGGACGAGCCGATCACGTCGACCGGGAGCTCCGCTGATCGCGCCCACGCCTCCAGCCGGGCCGACTGGTTGCCGGCCAGCCCGACCCGGTAGCCGGCGGCGCGGACTGCCTCCAGGCATGGACGCGCGTCCGGGTAGAGGTCGGAGACGTCGTAGACGACCACCTCATCGATCTCGGCCGGGCGCTCGATGCCGAGATGCCGGAACAGCGCCGTGTGGTCCTCCCCGTGCTCGATCGTCACCCCGAGAGCAGCCCAGAGCACGTGCTCGGGCACGCCGGCGAGCTCCGCCACGTGTCGCCAGTAGCGACGCTCGTCGACGAGCGTCTCGCCGACGTCGAAGAAAACCGCGCGAACGGGCACGAGCCGCTACCCGCCGAGCAGCCGCTCGACGCGCTCGAGATCCTGCCGGGTGGTCACCTTCAAGAGTTGCGGGTCGCCCTCGACGATGCGAACGCGGCCGCCCCTGCGTTCGACAAGCGATGCGCAGTCGGTCGCCCCCTCGAGATCGCCGGCGAATGCAGCGCGGAGCACATCTGCTCTGAACGCCTGCGGCGTCTGGACTGCCACGAGCTCGGCCCGGTCGAGGGTCTCGACGACCTCGTGCCCGCGCACCCGCTTGACGGTGTCCGCGAGCGGTAGACCCGGCACGGCACCGTCGAGCCCTTCACCGAGCGGCTCGAGCACACGCCCGATCACGGCGTCGGTGAGCAGCGGACGGGCCGCGTCGTGCACAACGACCACGAGCGCGTCGGGACTGACCTCTGCCAGGCCCGCCCGCACCGACTCAGCTCTCGTGGCTCCCCCCGTTGCCACCGACGTCACCTTCGTCGCCACGAGCTCCTCGGCGAGGAGGATCGCAGGCTCCTCCCACTCCGGCGGCGCAACGACGACGATCGCATCGATCCAGCCCGACGCCTCGAGCCGTTCCAGGCTCTCCGCCAGCAGCGGGCGTCCGCGCAGGGCCGCGAACGCCTTCGGCCGGTCGCTTCCGAGCCGCTCTCCTGCTCCCGCGGCGACGAGGATGGCCCACGTGTTTCCGACCATGTCGGAAACACTAGAACCCATCGACACCGCTGCCTGCTAACGCTCTCGCGAAGCGAAAGCGCTGCACGACCGTCAGACGGCTGCAGCCGCCGCCTTGGGCTTCGATTTGGCAGCTCGCTTGGCGGCCGGTCTTGCGACCACCTCGTCGAGCCACTCCGCGGCCTGCTCCTCGGTCATCTCCTTCGCGTACATCAGCTCGGAGGCGAGGATCTTCTTGGCCTTGACGAACATCTGCTTCTCGCCGGTCGAAAGGCCCTTGTCGTGGTCGCGCAGTGCGAGGTTCCTCACGACTTCCGCGAGCTCGAGGATGTCACCGGTCTTCATCTTGTCGCGGTTGTGCTTGAAGCGCCGGTTCCAATTCTTCGGCATCTCCGTCGAGACACCGGTCAGGGTCTTGACGACGACCTCGACCATCTGCTCGTCGATCACCCAGCGTAGACCGACCTTCTCGGCGTTCTCGCTCGGAACGTTCACGGTCATGTCGTTGTGCAGGATCTTGATCGTCAGGTACTCCCGCTCCGCGCCGAGCACCAGCCGCTTCTCCTTGCTGACAACCGTTCCTGCACCGTGATGCGGATACACGACCTTGTCGCCGATGTCGAACAAGCCAGCCTCCCCGTGGTCCCGACTGCCTCACAAAAAAGCGCCGGCAGCATCTTCCTCTACCGGCGAACAGAGGACATTCTAGCCGTTTCCGGGGGGTCTCGGGGACCGAACCGTCGGGCGTTCCAACCGTGTCTCAGAGGTTGAGATAGCGCTCGACGAGGTTGTGCTCCTGCAGCCTGCGCAGGCTTTCCTTGATCTCCTTGGCCCTGACCGCGCCGACGCCCTCCACGGCCTCCAGCTCGCGCAGCGACGCGCGTGCGAGGGCCTCGAGGCCGTCCACCTCGCTGACCAGGCGCCGGATGATCGCTGGCGGCAGGCGCGGCACGTGCGAGAGGGCACGGTAGCCCCGCGGGCTGACGGCCGTGTCCAACGGGTTGACGCCGCGCGGATACCCGAGCACCTCGGCCACGGTCTCCGGCTCGAGGAGGTGCTCGTGCGGCAGCGCAGCCAGCTTCTCTAGCGCAAGGACCGGATCGAGTGAGCCGTCCCCCGCGTGGTAGTCGGCGACGACGGCAGCGAGCTCCTCGGGGAGCTGGGTCGACAGCTCGTCGAGACGCGCGCGGATCAGGCGCCCTTCGGAGCCGAGCTCGACGATGTCACGCTCGACCTCCCTGACCATTCGCGCCGTCATCTCGCCGCGCTGCACGACGACGAGGACGTCGTCGAGCACGGCCGCGCCCTGGAACTCCAGCGCCGTCAGCCGCGTGAACACCTGGTCGAGCCGCCTGCGGTAGGTCTCCAGCGCCGCCAGACCCTGATTCGCCTTGGCGAACACCGAGAAAGTCGGGTCGAGCAGGTGCCGCGCGGGCCCGATGAAGATCGTCACCGTCTCGCGCTGCTGCGAGATGGAGACGACGAGAACCCCCGTCTGCTTCGCAACCCGCTCGGCGGTTCGATGGCGTGTCCCTGTCTCCGCCGACGGGATGGTCGGGTCGGGCATCAGCTGGACGTTCGCATACGCGATCCTCGTCAGCGACTCGTCGACGACGATGGCCCCGTCCATCTTCGCCAGCTCGTAGACGAGCTGGGGCGTGAACGGTTGGTCGATCCGTATGCCGCCGGAGTAAAGGAACGAGAGCTCGTCGGGGTGGCCGATCACGATCAGCGCCCCCTGATGCGAGCGGATGATGTCGTCGATGCCCTGGCGCAACGGCGTACCGGGCGCCACACGGGAGACGGCGTCGCGCAGCCGCCCTTCCCACCCCGAGGAATCGCTCCTATCGCTCGTGATCTCGGTTGTCATCGCCCTCCGTCCCCGCCAGCGCGTGTCCGACGGCAGCACGTAGCGTCGGTGCTGCCAGCAGATGGAGTCTGCCATGCGCCGGCGTCTCCGACGGTGCGACGACGGAGCGAATGCCCAGCTTCGCGCACTCCTCGAGCCGCCGTTCCGCCTGTGTGGCGAGCCGGAGCCGGCCGGTGAGCCCTATCTCGCCGAAGGCGGCGGACCGCTCTGCGACGGAGACGCCGCGCGCGGCCGAGGCAATGGCGAGCGCGATCGCCAGGTCGGCCCCGGGCTCGTCGATCCTCACGCCGCCCGCGACGTTGACGAAGACGTCCGCGGCGCCGAGTGCGACGCCGGCGTGGCGTGAGAGCACGGCGACGATCATCGCCAGCCGCTTCGGATCGACCCCGGTCGCCACGCGGCGCGGCATCGCCAGATCGCTCGGTGCGACGAGCGCCTGGATCTCGAGGAGAAGAGGCCGGGTTCCCTCGAGTGCGCACGCCACGGCCGCGCCGACCTCACCGGCCTCGCTTCTGCCGAAGAGCTCGGACGGCTCCGGCACACCAACCAGACCGGTCCCGGTCATCTCGAACACGCCCAGCTCGTTCGTCGAGCCGAATCGGTTCTTCGTGGCGCGGAGGATGCGGTGCGCGTGGTAGCGGTCGCCTTCGAACTGGAGCACACAGTCGACGAGATGCTCGAGCACCCGCGGGCCGGCGACGGCGCCGTCCTTCGTCACGTGACCGACCAGGATCGTCGCCACACCGTGCTCCTTCGCCGTGCGCAGCAGCCGTCCCGCGGCCTCACGGACCTGGGCCACCGACCCAGGAGCGGAGGCGAGTGCCGACGCGTTGAGCGTCTGTACCGAGTCGATCACACACACGGCCGGGCGTTCCTTCTCGATGGTCGCGCAGACCGCGTCGAGCTCGGTCTCGGCGAGGATCTCGATAGTCTCCGACCCGCCCAGGCGGGCGGCTCGGAGACTAACTTGCGCGGGGGACTCCTCTCCGGTGACGAGCAGGACTCTCCTAGTCTTGCTCATGGCGCGAAGTGCCATGAGCAAGAGAGTCGACTTTCCCACACCCGGTTCGCCGCCGACAAGGACGAGCGAGGCCGGAACGATCCCGCCGCCCAGCACCCGGTCGAGCTCCGGGATGCCGCTCGAGATGCGCTCCTGCACATCCGCCTGGACATCGGCGAGGCGCAAGATGGGTTGCGCAGACGCCGCCTTCGACTCGGTTTCGCGGCCGGTCAGCTCCTCGACGAGCGTCCCGAACTCGCCGCAGCCCGGGCAGCGCCCGAGCCAGCGCCCGGCGGTGTTCCCACATTTGCTGCACACGAACTGGACGACGACCTTGGCCACGCCGACAGCGTAGCCGCCGTGTCGGACGTACGTTGGCCAATCTGTAAACAGTTACGCGGCTACGAGCCTCTTGACGAACAGCACCCGATCTTCGCCGGGGCCGTCATAGTCCTTCGCGATGCGATCTACCTCGAAGCCGAGGGCCTGATGGAACGCGAGCGAGTCCTCGTTCGACGGCGAGGTCACGCACCGGACGACGGTGCGGCCGTGCTCCTGCGCCGTCGCGAAGAACCGCTCGTACAGGTCGCGGCCGAGACCGGTGCCTCGCTGGTCGGGAGCGACGCCTACGAAGTGGACGTAGGCCTCGTCGTCGCTCGTCTGTGAGAGGAAGCCGCACAAGAACCCCGCGATCGTCCCGTCCTCGCGCTCGGCGACGAAGCTCGTCCCTTCGAAATGGAGGAAGAACAGCTTCGGCAGCATCGGTGTCATCTCGCGACCGCCCCACCACGCATCGACGTGCTGGATCACCCGTCCGTAGTCGGGCGGTTGGGCGTGCCGGATCGTCGTGCTCATCGCGGAGAGCCTACGTAACCTCTAACTCGTCTTGAACGCATCGTCCACGGGCACGGCGAGCCCGTTCGCCAGCGCGTTCGTCTCGTTCGCCATGCCGACGACCGCCAGCAGCTCACCGTGTTGCTCGTCCGTCATCCCCTTCGCGCGCGCGGCTGCGGTGTGCGAGGCGATGCAGTACTCGCACCCGTTCGTGACGGAGACGGCGACGTAGAGCATCTCCTTGACCAGGGGATCGAGCGCTCCGGGCGCCATGACCTCCTTCACCGACTCCCACGTGCGCCGCAGCGCGGGCGGATGCACGGCCAGCGCTTTCCAGAAGTTGTTGACGCGATCGACCTGACGCGTCGTCTTGATGTCGTCGTAGACCGCCCGCACCTCGGACGCGGCGTCGGACTCCTCGATCAGCGGCATGTGGTCTCCCTTCCGACTCTCGTCGGAAGGGAGACTAATCACGAGTCTTCGAGAGGTGCGTCGTCCGGCTCGTCGGGCTCGTCGGCGGGAACCGTGACCTTCTCCGGCTCCGGCGCGGCGCCCTCGACGATGGAGATGTCGACGAGCGAGTCGTCGGGGCCGGGCTCCGCACGGCGGTCGACGACGATCGTCGAGCCTTCCTTGAGATCCCGTCCGAGCACGAAGTCCGCCAGCGGATCCTCGATCAGACGCTGGATCGAGCGGCGCAGCGGCCGGGCGCCCATCGCCGGGTCGTAGCCCTGCTCGACGAGCAGCTCCCTCGCCGCGTCGGTCAGCTCGACGGCCGCCCCGTGGATCGACATCTGGTCGCGCAGCCGCTTCATCATCAGGTCGACGATCTGGAGGATCTCCTCGCGCTCGAGCTTGTGGAAGACGATGATCTCGTCGATCCGGTTCAGGAGCTCTGGACGGAAGACCTTCTTCAGCTCGCCCATGACGCGGCCCTTCATCTCGTCGTACGTGAGCCCGCTTTCGTCCCCGACGGTGAAGCCGAGCGTCATGTTCTTCGAGATCTGGCTGGCGCCGATGTTCGAGGTCATGATCACGATCGTGTTGCGGAAGTCCACCTTGCGACCCTGCGAGTCGGTCAGCTTCCCGTCCTCCAGGATCTGCAGGAGGATGTTGAACACGTCCGGGTGCGCCTTCTCGATCTCGTCCAGAAGCAGCACCGAGTACGGCTTGCGGCGGACGGCCTCGGTGAGCTGGCCGCCCTCGTCGTAGCCGACGTAGCCCGGAGGTGAGCCGACGAGCCGGGACACGGAGTGCTTCTCCATGTACTCCGACATGTCGACCTGGATCATCGCGTCCTCGTCGCTGAAGAGGAACTCGGC
>JACXTT010001716.1_pt1 | contig 35994 bp, 40 predicted proteins | sample 9270951 | NCBI WGS metagenome assembly JACXTT01 (sample SAMN15532306, study PRJNA645909) | rock metagenome | isolation source: weathered quartz diorite | place: Puerto Rico | collected 2017-06-21 | reverse complement strand
CCTCGTATGCCGTTTCGGTTTCATCCCCTCCCGCGAGTTCCGCATGCGTCTTTAAAAAGAGATCGCCCAGCAGCGTGTCCTTCCAGGGCGTCATAACTCCCGGCCCGACTGCCGAGATATCGGCCGCAGTCAGGACGAACAGCATCTTCAGCGCTTCCGGTGTACCGACCTGACGGGCAAACCTCAGCACGACTTTCTCGTCTGAGGAATCACGGCGGAATGCGGTGTTGGCCATCAGCAGATGCTGACGGACGAGAAACACCAGAAGTTGGGTTTCGTGTTCACTCAGGCCCAGGAGGTTGGCCACGTCCAGGGCGATCCGCTCTCCGATCAGACTGTGATCCTCCTCCTGCCCCTTGCCGACATCGTGAAGCAGCACGGCCAGGTGCAGGAGGTCTTTACGTCTGATTTCACGATAGACCTTGCCCACCAGACCCTTTCCAGAGCCAAGTTCCTCCGCCTGGCTGACGGCCAAAAGGCTGTGCTGGTCGACTGTGTACTTGTGGTAGGCATTGAACTGCATGAGGCCTCGGACCGTCCCGAACGCTGGGACGATCCTTTCCAACAGGCAGGCGCGATGCATTGCAGCCAGGGTCTCCGCGACGCGTCCAGGCCCGGACAGAATGGCAAGGAACCATCGCCTTGCTGTGTCGTTTCGAAATGCCCCATCCGGCACGGCAGCGATGCGGTCGGGAAGTTCCTGGACAACGTCGTCGGCCACGTTCAAGCCGTGCATTTGGGCCAGGTGAAAGAGCCGCAGGATTCGTCCGCTATCAGACAGCGCGTCGGCCCGAAGCTCAGGCGGCACCGTGATGTCATTCCGCGTCAGTGCGAAGTAGCGCTCGATTCGCCGTGCCGGGAGCCATGCGGCAAGACGTTGCCAGGTCGTACGCTGCATCGCCTGCGACACGAACCGCGCGGTGAGATCACAAATCCGAGTCGAATGACGGTAGTACTGCTGCATGAACTGCTCGACCGCCAGGAGATGCGGCAGGTCCTTGAACCCACGCAGGCCGGCGATACGGATCTGTTCATCAAACGTCAGAATATCCTGAGCGCGAAGCGCATAGAAGTGGAGGTCGTTCCGTACCCGCCAGAGAAACTCCTGAGCTTCCCAGAGAGCTGTGGCGTCCCCGGCACTCAGCAAACCGCCCGCCGTGAGCTCCTCGAACGACCACGTGCCGTACCGGGCCATGGCAGTCCATTTGAGCAGGTGCAGGTCTCTCAGCCCTCCTCTTCCCTTTTTAAGGTTCGGCTCAAGAAGAAAATTAGTCGAGCCGTACCGGCTATATTCCTGCTGCCGTTCCTCAAGCTTTCTGCCAACATACTCCCGCACGCCCTTCCCGGAGACCGCGACACGATAGTCCCGCGTGAATTCAGTGCAGAGATCCCGGTCCCCCGCCAGCCAACGGGCCTCCATTAAAGCCGTGCGCACGGTGAGATCCGACCGTCCCATCTCCAGGCAATCCGCGATCGTTCGCAGGCTGTGCCCGACCTGAAACCCGAGATCCCAGAGTGTGTGCAGGATCGCCGTGGACAACGCGCCGGCTTTCTGCTTCTGGCGAGGGGCATAGAGAAACATGAGGTCAATATCCGAGTACGGCGACAGCTCACGCCGTCCGTAGCCACCGAGGGCCACGAGGGCGACGCCGGACTGATCGGGCGTCCCGTTTGTTCCAAGGCTTGATCGGTAGAGATCCAGCAGGATCCCATCCGCCAGGTCGGTCAGCGCGGTCACGATCTCCACGCCGGTCGCACCGCGCATGTGCGCCGCCGCAATCGCCTGCCGGCGGGCATCAAGGGTTTCCCTGGTCCATTGACGGCCCGTCGCCCGGCTGAGCACCGGTTCCATCATAAGCATTACAGCGCGCGGTCTCCGCTCTCTCCTGTCCGGATACGCACGACTCCTTCGAGATTGGACACAAAAATCTTCCCATCTCCGATGCTCCCGGTCTTGGCGGTACGGATGATCGTTTCGACCACCTTGTCGGCCACGGCATCGGAGACCACGACTTCGATCTTGGTTTTCGGCACAAACTCGATCGTGTACTCGGTGCCGCGATAAGCTTCCTTGTGCCCCTTCTGGCGGCCGAATCCCCGGACTTCCGAGACCGTCATGCCGAAAACCCCCAACTCGGTCAACGCATCCTTCACTTCCTCAAGCTTGAACGGCTTAATGATCGCATCGATTTTTTTCATACACCTGCTCCCTTCTATACCCCACCGCAATTCAGCAGGTTCATTAGGCGGGTCTCGCTCAGGCCATCGCTGTGGCTCGCCCTTACCAGCAAACCATCATAGCCCAACCCTCTCTTCCACACAACCATGCTTCGGCAGGCCCCGTGCCAGAGAAAACCAGGACACGCTCTCTGGCACGGGTTGCGCCTGTCTATCTTGGATATCGCGCTGTCATACCGTTCTCAGAGGTTGATGTCCAATTGAACAGTCCATTTCCACTGGCCGTTGATGACGTGGTCGTTGAACCAAACCGGACCTGTCAGGAGGCTGATGTCCTTCGTAAAGAAGTGGTACATGCCGAATCCGCCCCCCCCGATGTAGTTCTTCCCGCTGGCGTAGTCAGCTGCGAACATCCACTTGTTGTACTCGTTGCCCGCCTTGTCCTTGACCGGCCAGAAGCCGTAGTCGTAGCCGACCATTACGCCGGCATTCTGATGGGCGTCACTTGAAGAAGTTCCGCCTTGACCGGGAGCGCATGCGAACCCGCTCATGGGCGAGGCCCCCGGCTTACAACCATTTTTATTCATCAAGACCGATCCGGGATTCCCGTAATAGCCGCCGCCATGGATCCTCCCGAACGGTCCGAGCGTCTTCCCTACCAGGAAGTCCACGATATCCATGTTTGACACTTGGGATTTCGTTCCCACATTGAAAATGCCCAGGTTGAAGGCCGGGAACCAGCTCCCGAAAAACGCGCCCTCAGGGGTTCCTATTTTTGCATTGAACAACCCGCTGTGTGCCATGGACCGGAGTGCCGGGTGGGCAAAAACGCCCGGCGCGAGATAGTCAATGCCCATTTCCATGTTGATCTTTTCAAAGGGTAAGACACCCACAGTCAAGCCAATATCGGTAGGTAAAGCCATCGCCTGTCCATGGTCTATATCCCCTTGTGTCTGCGACAACCGAAAATAGTTGTCCACTCCGATGTGCCAGACGTTAAAGCCCTGGATGTCAGACGTGGCCGGCGTCCAATAAGTTGTGGAAGGCGTGGCAAAAACAGTCCCTGTCAGGACGAGGGACAAAAGCAATACGGGAATTGCGATGCGTCCAAGTTGTTTCATGGCAGTGTCGCCTCCTTTTTGAATTCAGCAGCCGTGACCGACTTCTTGTTACCGGCGACACCATCGTCCTCCCCGCACTCCATTGTGCGAGCAACACGCTCAATAACTGCGATAGCGATTCGTGATCGGCATGCGCCGATCCTTCCCCAGCGCCCGGTGCGTGATCTTGACGCCCGGCGGCGACTGGCGGCGCTTGTATTCGCTGCCGTCCACCAATGCCATGACTTTTTCGATCGTCTGCCGGCCAAATCCGGCGGCGAGTAGATCGGTCTTCCCTTGATCCTCTTCGACATACCCGCGAATAATCGGATCCAGCACCTCATACGGCGGCAGGGAATCTTGATCCTTCTGGTTAGGACGCAACTCGGCCGTCGGCGGACGGGTAAAGACCCGCTTGGGAATCACGGGGCCGGCCTCACGCCCGTTCCGCCACCGGGCGAGTTCGTAGACCAATGTCTTGGGTACGTCCTTGATAGCCGCGAATCCGCCGGCCATATCGCCGTACAGCGTGGCGTACCCGACGCTCATTTCGCTCTTGTTCCCTGTCGTCAGGACGAGCCACCCGTATTTGTTGGACAATGCCATCAAGAGATTCCCGCGAATTCTCGCTTGCAGGTTTTCCTCGGTCACGTCCGGATTCCGCCCTTTGAAAACGGACGCCAACAGCGTGGTGTAGGCATGAAAAACCGGTGTAATGGGCAAACTATGGAACCGGATCCCAAGATGGCGGGCCAAGGCGAGAGCATCCTCACGGCTCTCTATGGAAGAGTAAGGAGACGGCATGAACACGCCGACGACATTGCGCGCGCCCAATGCATCCACGGCAAGGACGGCGGTCAACGCCGAGTCTATACCTCCGCTCAGCCCCAACACCGCCTTCTGGAACCCATTTTTTCTGGCATAATCGCTGATACCCAGCACGAGCGCCTTATAGACTTCCTCTAAAGGAGACGGCACGGCAGGAATGCCTCCATGCACCAGACTGCGGCGCACAGGACGGTACCGCGAGGAGACGACGACCCTGTCGACGACAACCCCCTTGCGTTCGAGAAGCCGCCGATCGCGCCTCCGGCGCGTGTCATGCAAGCGGGCGCGCGATACGGCGTCGACATCCACATCGGCGACCACCAGGTCCTCCTCAAACGCCCGGCCACGCGCAACGATGCCGCCGCTTTGATCCACCACCAGGCTGTTTCCGTCGAACACCAGCTCGTCTTGTCCTCCAACCAGGTTGGCGTACACCACCACCACCAGATTGTCCATGGCGCGGGTGGCCAGCATCTCCTCTCGAACGCGCAGTTTGCCCCTATGGTAGGGCGACGCGCTGATGTTGATGATCACCTCCGCGTCCCCGACCAGCGATTGTACGCGTGTCGGGCCTTCCGGGAACCAGATGTCTTCACAAATGTTAAAGCCGATGGTGACGCCGTTCAGAACGACCGTAGTCGATCGGGTGCCGGCCTGGAAGTAGCGATTCTCATCGAAAACCCCGTAGTTCGGAAGATAGGTCTTGCGCTGCGTGGCCACGACCCGTCCGCCGTAAATGAATGCCGCGGCGTTATACACGTCGTCGTGGCGGTCGACGAAGCCCACTACGGCGGCAATCCCCTTCTTCACCTTTCGGGCGGTCCGTTCCAAAACGGCGAGGTTGTCGGCAATGAATTGGGAGCGTAACAGGAGGTCTTCCGGAGGATATCCCGTCAATGTCAACTCGGGAAACACGACCAGGTCGGCGCCTGCCTCGCGGGCCACGGAAACCCCCCGAAGCACGCGCGCCGCATTTCCGTCAAGATCACCGACGGTCGTGTTGATCTGGGCCAGAGCGATCCGCAATAACCTCATCGCGTCATATCACCCTCAACAAAACGTCCTCTCGCCGCCTATCCCAAAGAGGAAACAGCAAGAGGACGTCATCGTCCACAAACAGAAGCGGCGTCTTTCCCCTTAAAGGCTAGGAGCCACCTTTTCTTGTGCTCCTAAAGGGAAAGACGCCGTCGTCAGCTAGCACAACAACGTGCTATGGTGTGCGTTATAGCAAAAGCCCCTTGGGGCTGTCAATAGATTTCTGGTCCCTGGGCATCAGCCAATTCTGCACCCTGGTATCAATCTGGATTCTAATATCGGATCAAGAGCTTGCAGCATTTTTGATCGCACGCCGAGAAACCTGCCCTGGCGCCTTTGCCTACGACTATTACCTCTGGAACCGCTTGATTGCTCTCCAACGCCACATTGCGTAGAGCACAGGGATCACTAGCAGCGTGAGGATGGTCGCGCTGACCATGCCGCCGATCATCGGCGCCGCGATGCGCTTCATCACGTCCGCGCCGGTGCCTGTGGTCCACATGATCGGCAGCAGTCCGCCCATGATCGCCGCCACGGTCATGATCACGGGCCGCACTCGTTGCACGGCGCCTTCCAGGATGGCCTCGCGCAGGTCTTGCGGCGTGGTCATCCGGCCTTCGCGCACGCGCCGTTCATACGCCTCGTCCAGGTACACCAACATGACGACGCCGGTTTCCGCCGCCACGCCGGCGAGCGCAATGATGCCTACCCAGACCGCCACGCTCAGGTTGTAGCCCAGTAGGTATAGCAGCCAAACGGCCCCGATCACGGCAAACGGAACCGACAGGAGCACGATCAGCGACTTCGCGAGGGACCGAAAATTCAGATACAGGAGCAACACGATCAGACCCAGCGTCACAGGCACCACGAGCTTCATCCGTTCTTCAGCCCGGACGAGATGCTCGTACTGTCCCGTCCATTTGAGCGTGTACCCTGCCGGAAGCGTGACTCGTTCCCCGACGGCCCGCCGGGCGTCTTCCACATAGCTCCGCAGGTCCCGCCCGATAACCGAAACCGACACCAAGCCGGCCAGCGCTCCGCTTTCGTCGGAGATGGAGGACGGCCCTTTCGTCCGCACCACGTCGGCCACCTGTTTGAGCGGGACTTGCGCCCCCGAAGGGGTTGGGATCAGCACACGCTGGAACCGCGTCGGGTCGTCTCGCAGCTCGCGCTTGTAGCGGACACTCACGGTGTACCGCTCGCGTCCTTCGACGGTCGTCGTCACCGGTTCGCCGCCGATGGCCGAGGTGATGACGGCCTGTACGTCGCCGACCGTCAGGCCATAGCGGGCCGCTTCACGCCGGTTTACGATCACGTCCAGGTAGTACCCCTCGTTCAACCGCTCCGCAAACGCGCTGCGCGTGCCGGACACGGAGGCCAGCACCTGCTCGATCTGTTTCCCGATGTCTTCGATGGTCTTCAGGTCGGGTCCCAGCACCTTGACGCCGACCGGACTTCGCACGCCGGTCGTGATCATCTCGGTGCGGGTCTGGATCGGCATCCACCAGATATTGGGAAAGCCTGGAATCCTCAGCTTCGCGTCCATCTCGTCGAGCAGCCGGTCCCAGGTCATGCCGAGTCGCCACTGCGTCTCCGGCTTGAGCGTCACCGTGATTTCCGCCATGCCGGTGAAGGCGGGATCCGTGGCGGTCTGCGCCTTGCCCATCTTGCCGAACACCCGCTCGACTTCCGGGAACTCTTTGAGCAAGCGGTCCTGCACCTGCAGGACCTTGACGGACTCCGGGATCGAAAGGCCCGGGACCGTGGTCGGCATGTACAGGATCGTGCCTTCATCCAGCGGCGGCATGAACTCCGCCCCTAATCGGGTGAACACCGGCACGGTCGCCGCGAGGGCGCCCAGCGCCGCGAGCACCGTGAGCCACCGGACGCGCAGCACACCGGACAAGATGGGTCGGTAGAGCGTGATCAACAGCCAATTCAACGGATTCCGCGTTTCCGCCCTGATGCGGCCGCGGATCAGGCCGATCATCAGCACCGGGGCCAGCGTGACCGAGAGCGCCGTGGCAAACACCATGGAAAAGGTCTTGGTGTAGGCCAAGGGCGCGAACAAGCGCCCCTCCTGAGCTTCCAAAGCAAAGATCGGCAGGAACGACACGGCAATTATCAATAACGAGAAGAATAAGGGGCGGCCGACCCCCTTCGCGGCGGCGATGATGGTTTCAATCCGGTCGGCTCCGGGGTTTTGCTCCAGCCGCTTGTGGGCGTTTTCAACCATGACGATGGCGGCGTCCACCATGGCCCCGATGGCGATGGCGATCCCGCCGAGGGACATGATGTTCGAGGTCACCTTCAGATAGGCCATTGGGATGAACGAGAGCAGGACCGCAACCGGCAACACCAAAATCGCCACGAGGGCGCTCCGGAAGTGAAAAAGGAACACCACCGTCACGAGGCTGACGATGAGACTCTCCTCCACCAGTTTCTCGCGCAGCACCGCGATGGCCCGCAGAATGAGATCCGAACGGTCGTAGGTGGGGACGATGCGAACACCGGGCGGCAATGAGGTCTTGACCTCCTCCAGTTTGGCCTTCACCCGGTTGATCACATTGAGGGCGTTCTCCCCGAATCGCATGACCACGATGCCCCCGACGGTCTGCCCCTTCCCATCCAACTCGGCGATGCCCCTCCGCTGGTCCGGCCCCAGTTGCACGCGCCCGATGTCACGAATCAGGATCGGCGTGCCCCGTCGATCCACCCCGACTGGGATCGTCTCGATGTCCTCCACGGAGCGCAGGTAGCCACGGCCCCTGACGACATACTCCGTGCCGGCCATCTCCAACACGCGGGCCCCAACTTCCGCATTGCTGTTGCGGACAGCCTCAATCACGGTCTTGATCGGCATGCGATACGCGGCCAGCGTATTCGGGTCCACCTCGATCTGATACTGCTTGACGAAGCCGCCCACAGACGCGACCTCGGCCACGCCGGGCACGCTCTCCAGTTCGTAGCGCAGATACCAGTCCTGGAGGCTCCGGAGCTGCGCCAGATCATGCCGGCCGGACTCGTCCACCAGGGCATACTGATAGACCCATCCCACGCCCGTGGCATCCGGGCCCAACGTCGGCGTCACGCCCTCCGGGAGCTTCCCGGCCAGCTTCTGCATGTATTCCAGGACGCGGCTGCGCGCCCAGTAGAGGTCGGTCTGGTCCTGGAAGATCACATACACGTAGGAGAACCCGTATTCCGACGCACCCCGGACCAATTTGACCTGCGGCGCGGCCAGCATTGAGGTCACGATTGGATAGGTGATCTGATCTTCGACCAAGGTCGGGCTGCGGCCTGGCCACTCGGTGTAGATGATCACCTGGACATCCGAGAGGTCCGGGATCGCATCCAGCGGGACTGCAAACACCGCCCACACTCCGCTGGCAGCCAGCAACAACACAAAGAGGATCACTAGAAATGGGTTGCGGGCGCTCGTTTCGATGAGTCGTGTGATCATGACTTACATGCCCATGCCGCCGACCTGCAGCCGAAACTTCTCGCTGATGGACGGCTTTCCAGGAATCGTCACGTTCGCGGTCACGTCCCATGTGCCGCCCATCCCGAGCATCGCCTTGCCTTCATAGACGCCGTCCTTGGTATGCGCCGCCTGCGCTTTGGAGTCGATCATTCCAGGCATCGGCATGGTGTAAACGAACAGCACCTGCGCATTCGTCACTGGCTTGCCAGCCTGGTCCGTCACCTTCAGGCGCAGCACATTCTCGCCCGCTTTCGGCACCTCCGACGCCGTACTCAGGGTTAACACATAACCGGACACCTTCAGCGTCTCAGAGACCAACTTGGCCGGAGTGGACATGCCGGGCATATCTTTCATGCCTTCCATACCCTGCATTCCCTCCATGCCTTCCATCTTTTTCTCGTAGGCGCCGCGCATCTGCCAGTCAGCCATCCCCAGTTGGCCCATCATGGCCTGCATGCTTCCGGCGGAGGCGAGCTTGCTCTCGGCATCCAGCAGGAAATTGGCCGAGGTCACGACCCGGTCTCCCTCCTTGACGCCTTCCAGGACTTCGATTCGGTCCTGGCCTTGACGACCCAACTTGACTGGCGTTGGCATGTAGATCCCTTGCCCGAGATCACGGAACACCAGTTGCCGAAGACCAGTATCCAGCACGGCCTCCTTCGGCACGGCGAGCCGCTTCTGCGTATCGATCTGCAACGTGACCGTGCCGTACATGCCCGGCTTCAGTTTCAGCCCTGGATTGGGGAATTCCACCCGCACGCGGACTGTCCGTGCCTGTTCGTTCAAGTAGGGATAGATGTAGATCACCTTTCCCCGGAAGGTTTCCCCCGGGTAGGCTTCGAAAGTGACCGCGGCTGGTTGGTTGAGCTTCACCGAGGGCATCTCATATTCGTAGACGTCGGCAGCGATCCAGACGGTCGAGAGATCAGCCAACTCATAGAGCGTCGTATTGGGTTCAACATATTTGCCTGGGAGTGCTTCACGCTTGAGCACAATCCCTCTGGACGGCGCATACACAGTGAGGACCGGCTCCGCTTTCACACGACGCTCGAGGGCCGCGATCTGTTCATCGGTCAAATTCCAGAGTTTGAGCCGTTCCCGGGCGCTGGCCACCAGCACAGCCGCACCTTCTTTGGCTTCGGGTACCGGACTGCCGCTGACCTGAGCCTGCACTTTCAACGCCAACAAGTATTCATCCTGTGTCGCCAATAGATCAGGAGAATAGAGGGTAAAGAGCGGTTCGCCCTTGCGGACCGGCCTCCCGACTGAATCGACAAACACCTCTTGGATCCAGCCAAGGACTCGCAAGTTCACATGCGTGAGTTTCCGCTCGTCGTAGTCCACAATCCCGACCGCCCGGATCTCTTGCTGCAAAGAGGCGTACCCGACCGGCGCGCTGCGGACTCCGATCAACTGGCGGGTGCCTGCCGGAATGGCGATCGCCCCCGGCGGCGCCGCTGGCATGCCTTTCATTCCCTGCATGCCTTTCATGTCCATTTCTTTCCTGGGCATGTCCTTCATAGGCGTCTGCTTTATGCCGGACATGTCGCCCATCATCATTTGGGCCGCCCAGAAGCCACTGACAACTCCGACAAGCACACCGGCCATAGCGACACTGATCAGCGCGATTCTCCATCTGATTACTGTATTCATCGGTTGTTCCTCCTTCACGGACGTCCACTCAGATCCACACCGACCGCTCGCTCGAGCTCGGCCATCCGCTGTTCGGATTCGGTCAACGCCCGGTAATAGGCGAGTTGAAAGTCTTTGATCACCCGCTCGGCGTCCAGCAAGGTCAGAAACTCCGCCTTGCTCGTCTGGTAGCCGATCCGAGCGGACTCGAGTGTCTGCTGCGCCTGCGGCAGTACGGTGGTTTTGTAGAGCATGACCATCTTCTCTGCCGCCTCGATCTTGGCCAGAAGATCCTTCACTTCGAAGAGGATCTGGTTCTGCAAGGCCTGAAAGGCCGCTCTGGCCGAATCCGCATTGGACGCCGCTTCCCGGATGCCCGCCTCATATTTGGGCTTGGTCCAGAAGGAAAACGGGAGGCTCATGGTGACCATCCCCCCAAAACCGTCCCGTGCGCCAAAATTTTGATACCGGTCGAAGCTCACGCTGAAATCCGGGTACAACTGTTTGTGCGCCAGCGCCGTGGCCGTCTGGCTCTTGGCAATGTCGAGGTCCAAGACTCGCAACTCGGGACGGTTCAGCATCGCCCGTTGGTACAGCTCGTCGAGCGTCAGCCGCGTCTTGTTCGCGTCGGGTCCGGCCGGCTCGACGGGCTCGCCGAGCGGAGTCTCGGGGGCGTGCCCCAAGAAAAGGTTGAGCTTGGCCTTGGCGGTCTCGCGCTGCTGCTCCAACACCGGCAGCTCGTTGGACAGCTTCGACAGCTCCACCGTGGATTTAAGCACGTCTACCTGCGTCCCCTTCCCGGCCCGAAACCGCGCATTGGTGATTTCAAAGAATTCTTTCAAGAGATCGATCTGACGGTGGTGCACCTCGATCGCCTTGTGCGCGAGAAAAACCTCGTAGTAGGCGTTCTTGGCCTGCGCGGCCACTTCACGCTCCTTGGCGTTGAGCAGCGCAGCCGCCATCTCGGCCTCTTTGACCGCCAGGCTTTCCTTGAGGCCGCGCTTGCCAGGATAGGGGAAGCGCTGCGACAGGCCGAAGATCGTGTTGGCCGACGCGTCGGGGTAGAGCCGGTTGGGATAGTTGAACAGCTCGACCTTGAACTCGGGATCGTCCAAAGACGCCACCTGTGGCGCACGCTCCTGGGCGGCTTTCCACCGATGCCGGGCCGCCTGGATCTCGGGATTCCGTTCGAGGGCCTCGGCAACTACAGCCTCAAGTTGGAGTGGTGGTTCGCCGACCGCCCCAGCAGAGGGAATGGGCCCGAATCCAATCGCTGAAAACACAAGTGCAATGAGCACACAATGACGCACACACATGGCCGACCTCCGAAGCAAAGAAGTCCACGAGGGCCCCTGCGGGACCCGGATAGAGTCAGCTTGTGCGGCGGATCAGATGCGGAGGATCGAAATCAGAGAGAGAGGGTCGCGGTCAAGAAAGGGAGGATTCCATGAGAAAGAATGCAGACGAGACAGAACCGACTCGGAAATCGGGATCGAAACCTGCTCGTCCACAACCACCTGCACGTGGCCATCAGGGAGCGGTTGGGCTGCAGAAAACGCCTGGACGACAAGAGCCTTAAAGGCATCGCAGGCGTCTCGGACGGGCTGCTCCTTCGGCATCGTGCAGTCGCTTTTCTTCGCCACGTCCACGCCACCATACAACGGAAGCAAACAAGCATAGGCATTGAACGAGAGAGATAGATAGAAGAGGGCTAAGGAGAGTGCGAGAAGCGAACGTCTCATATTCGAAATCGTATCATGAACGAGCGTCATGCGCAAGTTATGAAGAAGAGTACGGTGGACCTGCCACGTAAATCGCTGTTACGCCTTCATCGGCGTCATTTTCCGGCCACCCGTTTGTCGAGTTCCCCGGCGAGCAAGATAGCCTCGGCGATCTCTCGCATTGAGCGCCGCGTGTCCATGCTCTGGCGCTGCATGATCCGAAACGCTTCCTCCTCCACAATGTGCTTGCTTCGCATGAGCTGGCCCTTGGCGCGCTCGACCAGCTTGCGCACTTCAAGCGCTTCCTGCATTTCGAATGACTTCTCCATCAGGCTTGTATTTTCGATCGTGATCGCCGCTTGGTTCGCCACCGCCTGCAACACTTTGATTTCCTCGGCGGTAAACAGATGCTCGTGCGCCGTGTAGCTGTTGATGACCCCAATCGGCTTGTCTTTGACCAGCATGGGAACCGACAACAGCGAGCAGAGCCCTTCCTTACGCGCCAAATCCGGGTACATATAGCCGGGGTCTTTGGTGACATCCAGAACCGCGATGGGTCGTCGATCCTTGAGCACGCGGCCGCTGATGCTCTGCCCGACTTTCAGGTTAGGTTTTCGACGATAGCTCTCGCTAAGGCTTTGGGTGGCCACAATGCGAAGCTCATCGCGCTCTGAGTCCAACAGCATGATCGAGCAGATCGCCGACCCCATCATCTCCGCCGTCATGGTCACCAGGAGATGTAAAACTTCTTCCAGCAGACGCCCAGACGTGATTGTCGCGCTGACCCGGGAAAGCGTTTCGACCTGACGGGCTTTTTGAGTGATTTCCGCATGAAGCCTCGCGGTTTCGATCGCGCCCCCGACCTGACGCCCCATCGTGGTCATAAGCGCCACTTCATCGGGAAGGTGCCGGTGGAGTTTTTTATGCTGGACGTTGATAACTCCGATCACCTCCCGTTTGGCGATGATGGGAACGGAGAGAAAGGCCTGATGGCGATCTTCCGGGAGGTTGTGGAACACCTTGAACCGGGGATCGTCGCTGGCATTGCTGGCGATTGCAACGTGTCTCCCCTGTTGTGCAACCCATCCGGTGATCCCTTCACCCAGGCCCAAGCGGATGCGGCCGATCAATTTGGGATGGGGATTTTTGGACGCCCTGAGGACGAGCTCGTCGCGGCGGGGACTGAGGAGATAGATGAGGCACGAGTCCGCCTTGGTAACTTCCGTTGCGACCTCGACGATATCATGCAGAACGGCATCAAGATCGAGGTTTCCGCTGACCGTCTCGCTGACTCGATGCAGAATCTCGGCTTCCCGTGTTTTGTCGCGGAGGGTCCGCTGCAAAGCGGCGACTGACACCCGATTGTTCTGCTTCATCCCGGCAACGCTCCCCTCGCGCAGGGGCACTATAACACGGGGAGAGGATCAGGTTCCAGACTGCCGCGTTCCGAGGATTCGCCGGATGTGGGATTCTTCAACGGGCTGGACGGACACGTGGCCAATGCGCTCAGGCAAAACAAAGTGGATGCGTTGATCCTGGACTTTTTTATCCTGCCTCATCGCACGAAGAAGCGCAGGTGTCGAAATCACGGGCAGCCGGTCAGGGAGGCCGGCCTTGTGCACAAGACCGCGGATGCGCCCAGTGATATGCATTTCCGCCAGGCCAAGATGCGCGGCCAATCGTGCGGCAATGACCATGCCTATGGCAACGGCCTCCCCATGCTTGTAACGCCGATACTTCGTGACCGTTTCCAAGGCATGGCCCAACGTATGTCCGAAATTCAGGATGCGCCGCCGGTCACCTTCTCGTTCATCTTCGGACACAATCGCCGCCTTAATGGCTGAGGACGTCAGGATGAGCCGGTGGACAACCGCCGGATCAAGGTCGAGAATCCGGTTCATATTGTCCTCCAGAAAGGCAAAAAACCCGGCGTCCGCGATCACCCCGTATTTGATGACTTCCGCCAACCCGGCACGGTACTCGCGGGCAGAGAGCGTCCGAAGAACCCCAGGATCGCTCAATACCAATTGGGGCTGATAGAACGAGCCGATAAGGTTCTTGCCCAGCGGATGGTTGACGCCTGTCTTTCCGCCGATACTGGAATCGACCTGCGCGACGAGGGTCGTCGGCACCTGCACGAAAGGAATGCCGCGCAAATAAACGGAAGCCGCAAAACCGGCGAGGTCGCCGATGACCCCGCCCCCCAATGCAAGGAGCACGCTTTTTCGTTCACACCGGCGGCGGACAAGCTCATCGAGGATGGCGGACACCCACTTTAGCGACTTGGTGCGTTCGCCGTCCGGCAGACACAAAATGTTCGTCCGGAATCCTGCGCCTTTGAGGCCGCGCAATAATCGGGCGCCGTAGAGCCGCTTAACCACAGCATTCGTGACGACTACGGCATCAGCGCCTGTTGTGAGGGGGCGCAGCAGTTCTCCGGCCCCGTCAATCAGTCCTTCCTGGATGAGGACATCATAGCCCCGATCGGCGAGGTCCACGCGTACGCGATCAGGTTGCGGCAAGGAACGGCGGTTCTCTAGAGAATCGGATTTCATCGGATACAGCAAGACGGATACGGCATGAACGAAGTTCGTGAATGCTGCGTCAGAACTGTTTGACGTACGCCTGGTAGGAGTCGTAATTGCGTCGCATCTCGTCCAGCGTATCGCCACCGAATTTTTCGATTAGCGCGGCGGCGATTTCGTACGCCACCACGGCCTCTCCCACCACGCCTGCCGCCGGCACCGTACAAATATCGGATCGTTCGATGGTGGCTTCAAGCGGCTTTTTCGTCTGTATATCCACGCTTTTCTTGGGGGAATAGAGCGTGGCAATGGGCTTCATCGCGGTTCTCAATACAATCGGCTGGCCGTTGGTGATGCCTCCCTCCAAACCACCAGCGTTGTTGCTGCCTCGTATGAATCCTGTCTTCTGCTCATAAAAAATTTCGTCATGCACTTCAGAGCCGAACTTTCGGGCCGCATCAAACCCCATGCCCACTTCGACCCCCTTCATCGCCTGGATGCTCATCAGCGCCATGGCCAACCTGCCGGTCAGACGGCGGTCCCATTGCGCATAACTGCCGAGCCCAAGCGGAGGATTGCTTACGATCACTTCAAAGATGCCTCCCAGCGTATCGCCCTTATGCTTGGCCTCACGGATTCGCTCCACCATCAGTGCCGAACTCTTTGCTTCGGGACAGCGTACTTCAGATTCTTCCGCCTGTTGGAAGGCCTGTTCCGTCGTCAACCCTTCCAAGGAAGCCTGTACTCCACCGATCTCAACGGTATAGCTGTAGACGCGCATCCCGAATTCAGCCAGGAGCCTCTTCGCAACGCCTCCCACCGCCACACGGATGGCCGTCTCGCGAGCGCTGGCCTTCTCCAGGACGTTGCGGATGTCGCGGTGGTTATATTTGATCGCGCCGACCAGATCGGCATGGCCCGGGCGCGGGCAGGTGACGACTTTTTCCGTGACCGGGGGACCCGGTTCGGGCGCCATGACCGCTTTCCAGTTTTCCCAGTCCCTATTCGCAACGTGCAACGTGATCGGCGTGCCGAGAGTCTTCCCCTTGCGGACGCCGGACAAAAATTCAACGTGATCCTGCTCGATCCGCATGCGGCCACCACGGCCATAGCCTTTTTGCCGTCTGGAGAGGTCTCGATTGATGTCGTCAGCGGTCAGAGGCAGGCCGGAGGGGACCCCTTCCAGGACGGCGATGAGACCTTTCCCGTGGGATTCCCCCCCGTTCAGATACCGCAACATAGGGGGACAGTACCCTACTTGCGGCTAATCTTTCAAGATCGTCGGCGTAACGAAGACCAGCAATTCGGTTTGCTGCACGGAGATCGCTTCGGTTTTGAAGAGCCATCCCAGGAACGGGATTCGATTGAACCACGGGACGCCGGACGTATTATCATTTCTCGTTTCTTCGAAAATCCCGCCGAGCACGGTGGTTTCTCCGTCACGGAGAAGAATTTCCGTCGTCGCCTCCTTCTTGTCGATCGTGGGGCCCGCCGCAGTCGATCCCGAACCGAGAGAATTCTTTGTTGCTTTAATCTCAAGCCTTACCGTATTCGCATGCAAAATGACATGCGGCGTCACGTTCAACGTCAGTGTGGCGTCGACGAACGTTGTTTGCGTGCCCTGGAGCGATGTCGTCTGGTACGGAATTTGGCTCCCTTGCTCGATTTTGGCCGGCTTGTTGTCAAGGGTAATGATCTTGGGCGAAGAGACGACTTTGCTCAACCCCAACGACTCGCCGGCCGACAGACGCATGTCGAGTGTGCTGCTCGTACCCAGGAACCTGCCGACGAGCAAACCGAACGTACTCGTGCCGGCTCCAGCCGCAGGAAGATTGACCAGGAAGTCGCTCGTCTGGGAAAAAGCGGCTCCCCCCGATACGCCCAGGTTAGTCGTAATCGGCCCTCCACCCGACCCGCCCTTTAGTGAACTGATTCCCCATTGGACGCCGAGCCCGCGCGCGAAGGTTTTGCCCGCTTGAACGATCCGGGCTTCGATCTGCACCTGCGGCGTCCGTTGGTCAAGATCACGCACGATCTTCTCAACCTTGGCGATATTGTCCGCAATGTCGCGCACGACCAATGAATTCGTCCGGCTGTCAATTTTGATCTCGCCCCGCGTGCTCAGATTACTCTTCGCTACGTCGACCGACTTTGCGGCGTCCGCGTAGTTCAAGTACATGATGCGTGTGACGAGATCTTCAGCTTTGAGATTCGCATCCTTGGCCTTCACCGCCTCGTCTCGCAGCCTGGTGATATTTGTAAGGGTGTCGATCCACAGGATATTGCCTTCCCGGATCTGGCCGAGATTGTTCAATTTCAGAATCAAATCCAGCGCCTGATCCCACGGGACATTGAGCAGTTTGAGGGTGACTTTGGCCCTCACGCTTTCGCCAACGACCATATTGAGGCCGCTCACATCTGCGATCAATCTTAAGACGCTGCTGATCTCGGCGTCCTGGAAGTCCAGCGAAATGCGTTTTCCTGGAAAGCGTTCACCGCCTGCCGCCGCTCCGCTATCCACCGAATCGCCAGCCTTTGGTTGGGCCAGCGGCGGCAACGGATCCAACGACTTCAATCTTTCCGGGACAGGAACAGGCACACTCTTGCGGCGGTTCTCCATTGCCGGCTTTTCCGCCGTTGCAGGGGCGCTCTGCGTAGATGCCATTGCTTCCTGAGTGCCCGGCAAGGACACTCGATCGGACAGCGTCACGCGGAGCTGTGAACCATTTTTTTCGATCGTATACGGAACGGCTCGTTCAAGATCCAGCACCAGCCTCAACTTAGGCTGTGGCAGCTGGTGCATTCCGATTCTGATTTGGCGCACCATGTGGTGACCGATAGGAATCGCATGCCGCTTCGTTCCGTTGACAACCCCCGGCAGATCAAGAATGAGACGATTGCCGTCAAGGCGCATAACTTGGTAGCTCAGATCTCCGTCGCCCGTGATTACAATCACCAGGCCCTCGTCCTGGCGTTGAATATCAATAGCCGTTAATGTCTTCGCGGGGCCCAAAGGTTGTGAAGGCGTCACCTCCATTGGCACAGACGCTGGAGTGGTGATTTCCGCCGCCTTTGCCGCCGGAGTCGGCTCGCTCGCCGGTTTAGGCGTTTCCGCCTGGATAGCCTGCACATCCACCGCGCGCTCAACAGGCGAGGCTTCGGCTTGAGCGGCTGGCGGCGGCTCGGAACCTGTCGGACTCACCAAGGCTTCAGTCTGGGCACAGCCTTGTCCCAACCCCAAAGCCAATGTTCCCGCCAGGAGCACCCACAGGCGAGGAGATTGCGTTTTCATTAGCTCACCTCTTTTGGACGCAGAAGGAGTTCGACTTCCTTCGTGCTTTTGTTGCCCATGACGTCAATGCTCGGCTCAGATACGATGATGGCTTTATCAGTGATTGTCGTGATGACGCCATTATTCGTCCCCATGAGCATGCCTTCCTTCACCGTATAACCTTTCCCGTCCGGTGTTTGAACCAAGCCGTAATAGCCGTATCCTCCCCACATAATACCCAGCAGTTTTAAATCGCTGATCTGGACCCGTTGCAGCGGAGGCATTTCGGCTCTCGTTTTGTCGACCTTGACCAGGCGGGTAAGGGAAAGGAACGGATCCCGCCGGCTCTTCGGATCGTACGTGTATCCCTCCGTTGATTCCACCAACGCAGGCGCGTTGACGGTTGCTGGCGAAGCTGTCGTCGGCGCTTTCAGCGGCGCTGGCGCCCCTGTACCGGCGGCCGGTTTCGGCGATTCCTTTGCCCTTTCACCTGCTTGAACAGGCGGTACAGGCATTGCGGGCGCGATTGGCGCCGTTGCGGGTTGCCCCCCCACCGACTTAGACGCGCCGGCAGCCGGAGCAGCCGGCGTCGCAGGGCTTGCACCTGTTTGTGCTGGCGCGCCAAGTGCGGGACCGGTCGTTGCGGCTGGCCCTGCGGGTTTCGCGCCAGGCTGTCCTGGAGCCGGTTTCGGCGGCGGCGCGGCGGGTTTCGGCTCCTCCCCCATGAAAAGGGACATCGCGACCAAAATCTGTTCACTACTCGAGCCCGATTGCGCTGCCGCGGTCGAAACAGAGACGCCTCCAATCAATTCGAGACCTCCCGCAAGTAACACAATGCCCAATACGACTCGCATTTGCAGCACCTTCATGACTTCTGCTCTTCGCTCCTATTTCACAGGCGGTTTGGCCGCGGCGGCAGCGGGGGGTGCAATCGGAGCCGACGGGGACGCAAAAGCCGTAATCTGGAATGTGGCTTGAACCGACACGCGATCTCTTTCCACTTTTCCGGATCCCATTTGGATTTTACTGACATTAATGATCCGAGGAAGCTTGCTAATGCGATCAAAAAACAGCGCCAGGGTATGGTAGCCCCCGGTCATTACGACATCCGCAGGCAGCCTCACAAAGAGCTTGGAAGCGTCTTCTTGGCGGCTGCCTGGTTTCCAACTCTTCAGGCTGAGTCCGATTCGCGTTCCCAGATCAGAAAGCTGTTTGAGAAGCGTCGCCGCTTCCGATTCCGGGGGAAGATGGTCTTGGTTCTTGGCAAGCTGTATTTCCAGTTCGGCATTCAACTGCTTGAGTGCCGCAAGATTCTTCACCTTCTCTTTATTGATTGTGATTTCCTTGTCGAGCTTCTCGACTTCTGTTCTTAAAGTCTGAATGACCTGTTGCTGTGGGTCTTCGACAAGGTAATAAAATCCCGCCCCGATGCCGGCCAACAGGAGAACCAGAAGGGCAATCTTCTGGTTCATGGGGATAGCTTTGAATGCGGCTATGTTGGGCATTTGAAGTGCCATATGCTAACCCTTTACCGTCATACTGATTCTAAACGAGTAGACGGTTACGCCGTCTTCCTGCCCTTGCACGCTCTCCTGCAGAGTCACGGATAAAAAATAATTCGACTGCTGAAGGTTCTTGATGAACTCGACAATGTCGTCATTGGTCAAGGCCTTTCCCACTACCATGACCTGCGTGTCGCCTTCCATGCTCGTCAACCAGACCTTCACAGGATCAAGACCCTGGCTCAGATAATCGAGAAGCCGGACCGGACCGCCTTGATTCTTTCTGAGTTGCTCGATGACCCGGATTTTATCTTCCAGTAAGCGTTTCTTCTTCTCGTAGCCTTCGACTTCCTCGACCTGCTTCTTTAAGGCATCAAGTTCTTTCGTCTTCGTCGCTTTCGCTTGAGTCTGAAAAGTGACTTCATCCACAAGCATCTGCCACCGATATCCGCACGCCCCCAAAAAGATCAGGATGACTCCCAGCCCGACTCCGAGCTGCATCATCGCCTCGTCAGCCGGGGTTTTGGCTTTCTTGGCCGCGCGCTTGACCGGCAGAAGATTGATTTTAATCAACGGTCGCCCTCCCGGCGAAGAGCCAGACCGACCACTACTGCCGCATCCGGCGCCACCTCTGCCAGCTCTTCTGGACTCATTTTGAGACCCGTGGCATCCAACTTCACAAAAGGATTCGCCACTGACGTCTCAATACCCACCTGCTCCGAAATCCGTGCTGGCAAGCTCTTGATCTTCGAGCATCCGCCGCACACGACAATACGCGCGATCTCATCGTCCGGCGATGTCGTGCGAAAGTAATCGAAGGAACGGCCTATTTCAGTTGCCACTTCCATATCAACAGCAGCAATTGCCTCATTGAGAGCAGCCTCATTCACACCCGGATAGCGTCCCTTTTTGGCCGCTTCCGAATCATCAAGACTTAAGCCAAGATCTTGCTGAATGCGCTCCGAGTAACGGTTTCCCCCGATCGTGATATCGCGCGTGAACACCGAAATACCGCCTTTTAGAACGTTGATATTCATCACGCTCGCTCCGATGTTGACAAGAGCGGTCAGTTCAGCAGGAACGATGTCGTAATTGGCACAGTACATATTCTCAATTGCGAAAGCATCAACGTCCACAACCTTTGGGGTCAAGCCCGCTTCGCGGACGGCATTAGCGTAATCGTTCAGTTTGTCTTTTTTGGTGGCGACCAACAAGACTTCCATTTCTGCCTGGCCTTCGCCGCGTTGTTCTTCCTGTGTCAGGATATGGAAATCAAGGTAGACATCGTTAATATCAAATGGAATGTACTGCTCGGCCTCAAATTTGATCTGTTTCTCTAATTCTTCTTCCGGCATATGCGGAAGGGCGATTTTTTTAACAATCACGGAAGTGCCTGATATGGACAAAGCGACGTCCTTAATTTTCAGCTTCTGCTCACCGGCCAACTCTTTGATTGCCGTCACAACACCGAGCCCATCCATGATCGCCCCATCAACGATCATCTCAGCCGGCAGCGATTTCATGCCGAATCGTTCGATCTTCAGCTTCCCTTTGGCCTCCTTGAGTTGCAAGGCCTTGACGGAGCCGGACCCTATATCCAATCCGAGCAAGTATTCTTTCGAACCAAATCCAAACACTGCGTGACCCTGTCCTTCCTACGTCTAGTTAGACGCACGTCTCCGAATGATTCGCTTGATCTCTTCAAGGTTCGTAGTGGTATACAGGCGCCAATTTCTCCAATCCCGCGGCGGCGTTGAAATCAGCCCCTCACGTTCCCATCGAAATAAGGTCGCCTTAGAAATATCAAACAAGTGACACACTTCGAGCGTCGAAAATCGACGGGGACGAGGAGAGGATTTCCGGCTCGCATGGCGGGCGCCGGAAAGTTTCTTTTTCACCTCGACGGCTTTCATATGGGCCATACTCCGTTTGCCGCACGCATCCTGACTCTAAAGTGTCTTAAGTATAGTTAATATAATTTTAATGTCAAGAATTTTTTCTCCTAATGTTTTCAATGATTTCCCCCATCCATGCCGCCGCCGTTCAGCACATAAAACAGTGCACGAGACATCTTGACTGTTGCCAGATACAACCCAGAAGAAATGAATCGCGCGGGAGGGAGAGTATCGATCAGTATGCGCGCTTGCGTCGGCTTGCTGGAGGAATGTTCAGCTCCATCCGATACTTGGCAACTGTCCGCCTGGCGAGAATGACGTTTTGAGCCGTGAGGCGAGCAACGATCTCCTGGTCCTTCAGAGGCCGCTGGTCGTCCTCTTCATCGACCATCTTCCGAATTATTTCGCGAACCGCCACCGAAGACAAGTCGGTCAGACCTTCCTGGGAACGGGGAATGCTCGTATTAAAGAAAAATTTCAGTTCGAAAATGCCCTGTGAGCAATGGAGATATTTATTGGATGTCACGCGACTGATCGTGGATTCATGCATCGCAACGTCTTCCGCGACATCCCGCAAAACCATCGGCCGCAAGTATTGGATGCCGTGCTCGAAGAATGGTTCTTGGACCTTCACGATGCTTTCGACAACCCGCACAATCGTTTTGTTGCGCTGTTCAATACTCCGTATAAGCCACTGGGCAGATCGAAGTTTTTCATCCAGGAACGCTCTCGTGGCGTCCGATGGGTCCCGCCGACCGGCCAAAAATCTTCGATAGGATGAGCTGATCCGGAACCGCGGCATGCCATCATCATTCAGCATCACCACCCAATTCCCATCCGATTTCACAACGTATACATCAGGAATTATTGGATGATTGTCGGCGGTAAAAAACGGGCGCCCCGGCTTGGGCTCGAGCCCTTCAATAACCTTCGTGGCATGGACCACTGCATCAACAGAGACGCCGAGAGTTTTAGCAATCGCCGGATACCGCTTGCGCTCCAAATCCGCAAGATGGTTCCGGATGATCGCGTCAGCTAGAGATCCACCCAACCCCAATTGTTCGATCTGAGTCAGCAAGCACTCCCGGAGGTCGCGCGCAGCAACCCCGACGGGGTCAAAAGCCTGAATGACTTTGAGAACGTGCACTGCCTGCGAGAGTGGCACTCCTGATTCGGCCGCCAGTTCTTCCAGTGGGATGCGTAGATAACCGTCCTCGTCAAGATTGCCGATGATGGCCTTGCTGATTTCCTGCTCACTCTTCTCGAGCGGAGAGAGCGCCAACTGCCATAGCAGATGATCCTCAAGCGACGCGGTTTTCGCCGTCGTCTGTTCGAACGAAGGCAGTTCGTCGCGCCCGTTTCGTGGGGTCTCAATATCTCCCCATTTCCGATCATCGTCAAAATACTCGTCCCAGGAACCTGATAAGTCGTTTCCACCGACCTCTTCCCCTCCCGCCCCCGCCGGAGTGGCGTCCTCCTCTCGGCCTTCACTTTTTATTGTCTCGGGCGTTTCCTCTGCCGCTTCCGACTCGGCATCTCCGTCTTCGAGTTCAGACCCTGCTTCTTCGAGCATGGGATTTTCTTCCATCTGCTGAGTGAGCGCCTCCTGCAATTCCAGGCGCGACAGTTGCAACAGCTTGATCGCCTGCTGTAACTGCGGCGTCATGATGAGCCGTTGCGACAGTCGTAAGTCGAGTCTTGGCTGCATGGTCTACGTCTCAGCTACAGGCGGAATCCCTCTCCCAGATACACCTCGCGTGCTCGACGGCTGTTCACAAGATGCGCGGGAGGCCCTTCCTCAAGGATCTCACCGTTATTGATGATATACGCGCGGTCCGTAATGGAAAGGGTCTGCTGGACATTATGATCGGTAATCAGAATCCCAATGCCTCGCCCTTTCAGTCCTCGGATAATCGCTTGAATGTCACCGACCGCGATGGGATCTATTCCGGCGAACGGCTCGTCTAACATCAGGAAATGAGGCCGCGTCACCAGAGCCCTGGCGATCTCCACGCGACGACGTTCCCCGCCTGAAAGAGTGAACGCTTTACTTTTTCTCACGTGGTCAAGCCCAAGGTCCCGGATGGCTGTTTCCATCCGTTCCTCGCGCTGGTCCTTGCGCAAATCCACCAATTCCAAAATCGCAACCAGGTTTTGCTCAACGGTCATGCGACGGAAGACCGACGATTCCTGAGGCAAATATCCGATGCCGCGCCGTGCACGTTGATACATCGGCAGGTGCGTGATCCTTTCCATGCCTAGGAATACGTCTCCCCCATCCGGCATCGTGAGGCCCACCATCACATCGAATGCCGTCGTTTTCCCTGCCCCATTCGGTCCAAGAAGCCCGACAATCTCACCGGACTGTACAGCCAAACTCACATCCTTGACGACACATCGACCGCGGTAGCTTTTTTGTAGTCCCTTCGACTCAAACGTCAGGGCTTCCTGCCCACCACTCAAGATTCCAGGAAAATCGCTCACCGCGGTTTGGATTCCGCATCATTGATGACCACACGACTTCCCTCAACAACGCTCCGGTCTTCTTTTAAAAACATGGTCATCTTCGTGCCCGTCACGTGATAGCCCTCTTCCCAAGCTTCCGGGTTTTCCGTCAGGACAAGCATATCGTCGCGCTGGTGATAGACTGCCTTTCTCGATTTGGCTTTCTTGGCTCCCTTTTGCAGCACGACATTGCCGGTCGCATCGATCTGAGAAACCGCCCGATTCCCGAATGTGGGTAGCTCCGTTGTGGTCGCTTGCGTTTGCGCCGCGGCCTTTCCAGACTTGGGCGAGGGAGTGGAAGGGGATTCGCCTACGAAATGGACGACCATCTGGTCTGCATACATGACAAAATCGCCTTTTGTCATCACCACTTTACCTTCAAAGAGTGCCGTATTTTCCTGATTTTTGAACACGAGCGACTGTGCGGTAATGATGATTTCGGGAGGAGCCGGCGATTGCGCAGGCGGGGGCGCCGCCAAGGCCAACGCGCTACCGACGAGGAGAAAACCGCTAGTGAATCCCCACGCGGACATTGCGGCGGACCCTCATTTCTTGTGTGGTGAGAAACGCATCCAGGCCTTGCCCTGTGATTTCCAACCTGGGGCCCTTGATCGTGACTGGTTCATCTGTCCAAACTCGATGTTTCTGATTATCCCAGGTGAACCGAGTTGTATAAATCGTATACCCGCTATTGAGGACCAAGGCAAGATCCCCGATTTTCTTGCTGATGACAAAATCTTTGGACAAAGTGCTGATCGTCCCATCGTCTCCCGTGACTGTCATGACAACACCATCAGGACCCATCAGCGTGACCTGCACAGCATCGCTGAGCACGGCTTTGGCATCGGCGTCAAAAACCTGGGCCTGTTTGGCTTGAATTTTCCAATCAACGAGGCCGTCTCTGCTCTGCACAAATGAAAACCCTTGCACGCCGGCATCCGCCGTTTGCGGGAGCGCTGGTGCAGCAACTTGCGGAATCCGATGAGAGGGTCCGCCCACGATAAAAATCAGAAGGGTTGCCAGCACAGCAAAAATGATGCCTAGTAGCCCGACTTTGGCAACATGCTGAAAGGACAACGTGGATTTAGCCGTCATACGGCCGACTATAGCACACCATTTTAATATGAGTAAAGACGGGGCCGCCTGCCTCTTCGGGCCTGTCACCGTCAGAACCGAAGGCGTGTGGGAGTGAACGAACTCCGCGCTGGCTAGTTTACGCGTGAGCAGCCATAGGGGTCTTGGACTGGGGCGATTCGGCCTTGGTCGAGCTGCCGCCCGTGTCTTTCTGATCGGCGGGCTGCCCCTTCCCAAGGTCTTTCTTATCTGCCGGACGGCCGACCAACTCTATGACGACCATCGGTGCCGCATCCCCCACTCGCCGGCGAGTCTTGATAAGCCGCGTATACCCGCCTTTCCGTTCCGAGAAGCGTCCTGCAATCTCCTTGAAGAGCTTGGCGACGATGGACTTTGTTCGAATGTACGCGGCGGCGCGGCGCCTGGCATACAGACTTCCGTTTTTGCCGAGCGTGATCATGCGGTCGGCCAAAACGCGGATCTCTTTGGCTTTGGCGCCGGTGGTCTCAATCCTTTCATGCTCCAATAGAGACGTCACCAGACTCCGAAATAGTGCCATCCTATGATGTGTATTCCGGCCGAGTTGACGGCCGCTTTTCCGATGTCGCATATTCCGATCTACTCCTCTCGCTTCTCCGCCGCCACGGCTTGCGGGAGGTGGTCCATCTTCATGCCCAGGCTCAGTCCCATTTCCGCAAGAATTTCCTTGATCTCGTTGAGGGATTTCTTGCCGAAGTTCTTGGTCCGCAGCATATCGGATTCGGTCTTCTGAACGAGATCCGCGATCGTTTTGATGTTGGCGTTTTTCAAGCAATTGGCCGCTCGGACCGACAGCTCCAGCTCATTCACGCTGCGGAGAAGATTCTTGTTTATCTCAGTGATTGTCTCCTGGGCGGCAGGCTGCGTAATCGTCTCTTCCATGTCCTTGACGTTGATGAAGATATCCAAGTGCCCGCGGACGATCAATGCTGCGGCCGACAGCGCATCTTCAGGGGAAATGCTCCCATCGGTCCAGATTTCGAGAATCACCTTGTCATAATCGGTCATACGTCCGACACGGGCGTTCTCCACAAGATAGTTCACGCGAGTGACCGGCGAATAAATAGCGTCCACGGGAATCACGCCGATCGGCATGCCTTCTTCCTTGTTCCGATCCGCAGGGACATATCCCCGTCCGCGCTTGACAACGATCTCCATATCCAACGTCGTGCCTTTATCAAGCGTCGCGATATGAAGTTCCGGCGTCAATATCTCGATATCGGCATCGTGCTCGATATCCCCAGCCTTCGCCACTCCGGCACCTTTCTTTCGAAAATGGACCGTTTTGGGCTTATCGGAATGGAGCTTGAATCGGACCTTCTTGATGTTGAGAATAATATCGGTGACGTCCTCGGTGATGCCTGGAATCGTGGAAAATTCATGCAGGACGCCTTCGATTTTGACGGAAACGACGGCGGCGCCGGAAAGAGACGACAAGAGTACCCGGCGCAAGGAATTACCAACGGTCATGCCGAACCCACGCTCAAAAGGTTCGGCGGTAAACCGCCCGTAGGTCGCCGTCAAGCTTTCCTTGTCGACTTCAACTTTCGTCGGGATCTGAAAATCTCGCATACCCTTCAACATACTGGCTCCCTTTTCACCGGTTTATAAAAGGAACTGCGCTCCCACGGTACGGTTCCACGCCGGTGTCACGCGCACGTTACCTCGAATAGAGATCCACCACCAACTGCTCATTGACGGGTAAGGGAATTTCATCCTTGGTCGGAAGCCCCCGCACCGTCGCTTTGAAATTAGCCTTATCCAAATCCAGCCATGCTGGAATGCCACGTCCCTCCGCAGCATCAAGCGCAGCAATAATCGGCACGACGGTCCGGCTCCGTTCCTTCACCTCAATTACATCGCCTTCCCGAACCAGGAACGAAGGTCGGTTGACCTTGCGTCCGTTCACACGATAATGGCCATGATTCACAAACAGTCTGGCTTCCTTGCGGGATGCCGCAAATCCGATCCGGTACACCACGTTATCCAGACGCCGCTCGAGCATACGGAGCAGATTCTCGCCCGTAATACCCTCTTGCCGCTCGGCCTTGGTGAACGTTCCACGAAACTGACGCTCTAGGATGCCGTAAATGCGCTTTAGCTTCTGCTTTTCGCGAAGCTGCGCACTATACTCAGATACGCGCTGACGACCCTGCCCATGCTGCCCGGGCGGGTACGCGCGACGCTCTACGGCGCATTTTTCGGTCATGCAGCGGGAGCCCTTCAAAAAGAGCTTAACGCCTTCTCGACGGCACAACCGACACACGGGTCCACGATATTTAGCCACAGTAGTTTCTCCCAACCTCGCTTGCACATGCCGCCGCTTCGCTCGAAAACCGGCGGATCTTCAATGCCATTTTCCCCTTACACTCTCCGCCGTTTCGGTGGCCGGCATCCGTTATGGGGGATCGGCGTGACATCCCGAATCATGTTGATCCGAAGACCGGCCGACTGAAGCGCACGAATAGCGGATTCGCGACCTGCGCCGGGCCCCTTGACGTACACATCGATCTGGCGCATCCCGCACTCGATCGCCTTCTTTGCCGCCACTTCCCCCGCTCGAGTAGCCGCAAACGGCGTGCTTTTCCGGGACCCTTTGAAGCCCTGATTCCCGGCGCTGGCCCACACGACCGTGTTGCCCCCCATATCCGTGATGGTCACGATGGTGTTATTGAACGAGGCTTGAATGTGCGCGACCCCGCTTTGAACGATTTTCTTTTCTCGCTTCTTTCCTTTTTTCACACCCATGCGCTCGACTCCTTCACCCGACCTTCAATGTCTTCCGCGCTTTGCCCTGGCCCTTGGGCCCTTTCCGGGTTCTTGCATTTGTCTTCGTTCGCTGCCCCCTGACCGGCAGCCCCTTGCGATGCCTGAGTCCGCGGTACGATCCGATGTCGATGAGCCGTTTGATATTCATCGACACTTCTTTACGAAGGTCCCCTTCTACTTTGTTCTCCCGTTCAATGATTTCGCGCAGCTTCACGATCTCATCCTCGCGCAGATCTTTCACACGTGTAGCCGGCGCCACGCCGCTTTTAGCAAGAATCTGTCGGGCTAGAGACCTCCCAATCCCAAAAATATAGGTCAGGCCGACATGGACCTGCTTATCCCTGGGAAGATCGACGCCGGCGATGCGAGCCATGAGCTTCTCCTATCCTTGGCGCTGCTTATGTCGAGGGTTCGGACACAGCACCCGCAACACGCCGCGCCGTCGTATAACTTTACACTTCGAGCAGATAAGCTTGACCGATGATTTGACTTTCATGACTTTCCCAACGCCCCCCGTCTACTTAAAGCGGTACGTGATCCTGCCGCGAGTGAGATCGTAGGGCGACAGCTCCACGGTCACCTTGTCGCCTGGCAGGATTCTGATAAAATGCATCCGCATCTTTCCTGAAATATGGGCAAGCACTTTATGCCCGTTATCCAATTCGACCCGGAACATGGCGTTGGGAAGCGTTTCGGCGACGGTTCCCTGAACCTCGATGACATCTTCTTTCGCCATAGCTCCGACTATTCCGTTTCTCACAGCTTGGTCAAAATTCTCGGCCCTGCCTCAGTGACCACAATGGTATGTTCAAAGTGAGCCGACAGGCTGCCGTCCCGGGTCACCGCCGTCCACCCATCTGCAAGGTGTGCAGTTTCCGGACGACCCAGATTGACCATGGGCTCGATAGCCAACGTCATCCCCGGCTTCAAACGGGGCCCTTTCCCCGGCTCGCCGTAGTTTGGCACTTGCGGCTCTTCGTGAAGTTTCCGTCCGATTCCATGCCCGACAAATTCCGTCACGACGGAAAAACTGGCTGCTTCTGCATGCGTCTGTACGGCATGAGAAATATCAGAAATGCGATTGCCGACGACAGCTTGAGCGATCCCCTTGTGCAGGGCTTCCTCCGTCACCTGTAAGAGACGGCGCGCTTGCTCCGTGATGGCGCCAACCGGAACCGTGATCGCCGCATCTCCATAATATCCGTCCATGACGACGCCGACATCCAAACCGACGATGTCCCCCTCTTTCAATACGCGACCAGATGGAATCCCGTGAACAACCGCCTCGTTCACCGACACGCACAGCGTATGACGGTAGACCTGGTCGCGGACCTGATACCCTTTAAACGCCGGCCGTCCACCCCGATCCAAAATGAATTTTTCTGCAAACCCATCGAGCTCGCCCGTCGTGACTCCCGGCTTGATCTGGTGCCGGAGGGCTTCCAAGACTTCGGCCACAATACGCGAGGCCCGACTCATCTTGTCGATTTCGTCGGGCGACTTCAATTCAATGCCGGTCATCACGCCCCTGCCAACCCCAGCACCTTGCGTAACCGACGGTAGACTTCGTTAATGTCACCCGTCGAATCCACGCGTCGCAGCAAGCCCTGTTGCTGATAGTACGCAACCAGAGGACTGGTCTGCTGGTCAAATACCTTGAGCCGGGCCTCTACCGTTTCCGACTTGTCGTCCGCTCGCTGCACCAGCGCCCCGCCACACTTGTCGCAACGCCCTTCCTTCTTGGGCCGATCGTGTTCGATATGATAGACCGTCTGGCATGACGGGCAACTGCGTCGTCCCGACAGGCGTTTGATAATTTCGGCATTCGGAACGTCGAAACTGACCACATGATCGAGACCCGGGGTTCCCGTCTCCCGAAACATCCGATCGAGCGCCTCAGCCTGCGCGACGGTTCTGGGGAAACCATCCAAAATGTACCCGCGGGAACATCCTGGACTCGTCAGTTTTTCCCGCGCAAGCCCGATCACAACATCATCCGGAACTAGCTTCCCCGACTCCATGAACCCTTTGGCCTGCAGGCCGAGGGGCGTGCCTTGCTTGACGGATTCCCGGAGAATCTCCCCGGTCGAGACTTGGGGAATCCGCTCCTGCGCGGCCAAGCGCTGGGCTTGTGTCCCCTTTCCGACTCCGGGCGCACCGAAAAATACCAGCCGCATGGCTCTACCCGCTTCGTCCTTTCAGGCGTCCTTTGGCCAGAAACCCCTCATAATTGCGCATGAGCATATGCGATTCGATTTGCTGCGCGGTATCCAGCCCAACGCCGACGGTGATCAACAGCGAGGTCCCCCCAAAATAGAACGGAACGCCGAGTTTGTAGATCAAGATCTCGGGAATGATGCAGACGCCCGCGAGATAGAGCGATCCGGCGAACGTGACGCGATTGAGTACCCGATAAATATAATCGGATGTGCGTTGGCCCGGCCGAATACCCGGAATAAATCCTCCATATTTTTTCATATTGTCAGAAATGTCCACGGGATTCAGTACGACCGCCGTATAGAAATAGCAAAAAAAGACGATCAGGCTGACGTACAGGATCGTATAGGTGACGGACCCGGGGGCCAGCATGGAGCCCACATTCTGCACCCAGGGAATCTGGACGAACCCCGCAATCGTAGCCGGAAACGCGATAATGGACGAAGCGAAAATCGGCGGAATCACACCAGCGGTGTTGATCTTGAGCGGGATATGCGTGCTCTGTCCGCCGAACACACGCCGCCCTACCACACGCTTCGCGTATTGGACCGGAATCTTTCGTCGGCCGGTTTCCAAGAATACGATGGCCGCGATCACGCTGACCATTCCCGCAATGAGCGCAATCAGCCAAAATCCCGTCAGTTGCCCGACTTCGAACAATTGGTACGTTTCCACCACCGCATGCGGCAGGCGCGCCACGATCCCCGCAAAAATGATCAGGGAGATGCCGTTGCCGATACCGCGTTCGGTGATCTGCTCGCCCAGCCACATGAGGAACGCAGTGCCGGCCGTCAGAGTCAGCATCGTCATAAGGCGAAATCCCCACCCGGGAGACTGCACGAAGGCCCCACGATTCATATTTTCCAACCCGACGGCAATGCCGAACGATTGGATCAATCCGATCCCGATCGTTCCGAATCGCGTGTATTGGACAATCTTTTTTCGTCCGCGTTCTCCTTCTTTGGCCAGCTTTGTCAGGTGGGGAATCACCACCGTCAGCAGCTGGAGAATGATCGACGCGCTGATGTACGGCATGATGCCGAGCGCGAAAATCGTCAGGCGCGAAAGAGCTCCCCCGGAAAAGATATCGAGAAAGCCGAGCAGCGCGCCGCCTTCCTTCAGCAGAAACTTCCCGAGTTCATCGTTATTGATACCTGGGGTCGGGATGTGCGCCCCGATGCGGTAGACGGCCAACATCCCCAGCGTAAACAGAATCCGATTACGCAGTTCCGGAATATTAAAAACATTCTTGATGTTGGTGATCAGCCGCTCAAGCACTGCCTAATACCTCTGCCCTCCCCCCAGCGGCTTGAATCTTTGCAATCGCTGACGCGCTGAATCGGTGCGCCTTGATATAGAGCGGACGGGAAGGCGTCCCTTCACCCAACACTTTGATTTGGGACGCGCGGCTCCGCACGAGACCAGCCTGGATCAACGTTTCCGGCGTCACGTCCTGAACGTCTTTGAGCCGGTTCAGGTCCCGGATATTGACCACCGCCCATTCCTGCTTGAAAATATTCGTAAAGCCGCGCTTCGGCACGCGCCGCTTGAGCGGCATCTGCCCTCCCTCGAACCCAGGCCGTTTCCCGCCTCCAGACCTGGCCTTGAGGCCTTTATGCCCTCGCGTCGCCGTTTTGCCATGCCCGGAACCGATCCCCCGCCCGATCCGTTTCCGGCGTGTCCTCGCTCCCCGCGCAGGCTTCAGTTCGTGAAGTTTCATCTGGCCGCTTTCCCGGCTTCCCGAACATCCAGAAGGTACGACAGTTTGTGCACCAATCCCTTCACCTGAGGCGTGGCGGGACGAATGACCGTATGCCGGATTCGACGAAGGCCGAGTCCGAGTAAAACGATCCGATGCGCCCTAGGCGTCCCGATCGGGCTCCGAACCAAAGTGATCGCAAGCTTGCCTGTAGATTTGGCCTGCGCCGCCATCATTTACCCCGCCTGCTCAACAAAGGACTTGCGAACACGCAGCACTTCCTCCGGATCGCGCAACTGATTCAGTCCATCAAGAGTCGCCTGCACGACGTTGAATGGGTTGCCCCGCCCTAACGTTTTCGCCACGATGTTGTGGATGCCCGACAGCTCAATGACGGCCCGAACCGCCCCCCCGGCGACGATCCCCGTTCCCGCAGACGCCGGCTTGAGCATCACATGCTCGGCGCCGAAGTGCCCGCGAACCTCGTGTGGAATGGTGCCATTTTTAATCGATACGCGGACGAGTTTTTTCTTGGCATGCTGGACGGCCTTGGAGATGGCCTCGGGCACCTCCGCCGCTTTCCCCTTGCCGATCCCGACCCAGCCCTGCTCATCCCCCACGACCACCAATGCGGTGAAGTTAAACCGTTTCCCGCCTTTCACCACTTTGGCCACGCGGTTGATATAGACGACCTTGTCTTTCAGATTCAGTTCATCTGGATTGACTTTCACGGTCAGCCTCGCTCCCTTCTAAAACTTCAGTCCCTTTTCACGAGAGGCTTCGGCCAACGCCTTGATGCGCCCATGGAACCGATACCCGCCCCGGTCGAACACCATCGCCTTCAGGTTGGCCTTCAACGCCCGTTCGGCGACCAACCGGCCGACGGCCGTGGCGGCGGCCAGGTTTGCTCCCGCCTTCAGCTTGCCTCGGATCTCTTTATCCAAAGTCGACGCGCTTACCAACGTCCTTCCAGTGGTATCATCAATTACCTGCGCATAGAGATGCGCGTTGCTCCTGAAGACATTCAGTCGCGGACGATCCGGCGTCCCATAGACGCGGAGCCTGACCCGCTGATGCCGACGTCCCCGGCTGCGTTCCCGTTTGCTCACATCCAACATGGTCAGCCTATTTCCCGGTCTTGCCTTCCTTACGGATTAGAATTTCGCCGGCGTACTTGATGCCTTTGGCTTTGTACACATCTGGTTTCTTCAACGCGCGAATGTTCGCGGCCGTCTGGCCGACCAGCGCTTTATCCCTCCCTTTGATCATCACAATCGTTTGCTTGTCCACCTTCGCGTCAATGCCCTCCGGAAGAGGAAATTCGATGGCATGGGTATAGCCCAGGCTGAAACTGATGGTCCGTCCCGACAGATTTGCCTTGTAGCCCACGCCGCTAATCTCCAGGGTCCGTTCGAACCCTTCGGTCACGCCTTGAACCATGTTGCGGATCTCGTTGCGAATGAGGCCGTGGAGCGCGCGTTGATGCCGCCCTTCGGAAACCCGACGGACCTCCACTTGTTTATTCGTCACCGCAACGGCGATTTCGGGAGGAACCACCCGCAGCAAGCTGCCCAACGGTCCCTTCACCGAGATTCGCTGGCCGTCAGCTTTGACCTCAACCTTGTCCGGAATCGGTACGGGTTTTCTGCCAATACGTGACATCGTGACCCTGTCGGTTTACCAGACGTAGCATACGACTTCGCCGCCGGTCATCTGCGCGCGCGAGTCGGTTCCCGTCATTACCCCTTTGGGTGTCGAGAGGATGGTGATTCCCATCCCCCCTCTCACATTCGGAATGCGCGAACGCCGGACGTACACCCGTTTGCCCGGCCTGCTGATCCGGCGAATTCCGGTAATCATGGGAACTTCGTCCTCTTGATACCGGAGATGCAAACGGAGCACCGGATGCCCGTCTGCAGTCATGCGATCGACAGACTGGATAAACCCTTCCTTCTGCAGAACGCGGGCGATCTCAACTTTCAGCTTCGACGCCGGCATCTGCACCACGGCGTGCCGGCGCCGGGTAGCATTGGAAATGCGGTTGAACATATCGGCCAACGGATCGGTCATTGCCATAGCATCACCAGCTTGATTTCATAATGCCGGGAATTTCTCCCCGGAGGCTGAGGAATCGAAAGCAAATGCGGCAGAGCTTGAACTTGCGGAGGAACCCTCTAACCCGGCCGCAATTGGGACATCGGTTATACGCCCGAGTTGTGAACTTCGGGGTCTTTTTAACTTTTAATCGCAGCGCCAAGCGGGACACAGTTCTGAAACCTCCTGTCAGATCAGGTTCGATAGGGAATGCCCATGTGTTTCAAGAGCGCCTTCCCTTCATCATTGGTGGCGGCGGTCGTGACAATCGTGATGTCCATCCCGTGGATGGACTCCACCGCATCATATTTGATTTCCGGAAAGATCAACTGCTCCTTCAGCCCCAGCGTGTAATTGCCGCGTCCGTCGAACGATTTCGGCGACACCCCCTTGAAGTCGCGAATGCGAGGGAGGGCAACGGTGATCAGGCGGTCTAAAAACTCATGCATGCGACGGCCACGCAGCGTGACCTTGGCTCCGATCGGGAGCCCTTTCCTGAGTTTGAAATTGGCGATGGCCTTGCGCGCTCTCGTCACCACCGGACGCTGCCCTGTGATAATCCCCAGTTCCTTCACCGCAGCATCCAGCAACTTGACGTTCTGGGTCGCCTCCCCCATACCGACGTTGAGCACAATGCACTCGAGCCGCGGCACCTGCATGCGATTGCCGTATGAGAACTCTTTCATCAGTGCTGGAACGACTTTTTTCTGATAATGCTCCTGGAGCCTGACCGGACCTTTCGGTTCAGGCGCGGCCTTGACCGGCTTGCCTTCGGGCTTCGGCGTCGGTTTGGGATCGGGCTTCGCGACCGGCTTTTTCTCGGGTTTCGCCACCGTTACGTCCGTTCCGGAGACTCGATCAGCTGCTGGCATTTCTTGCACACGCGGACGCGGGACCCGTCAGCCATCGTCTTCGATCCCACCCGCACCGGTTTGAGGCACGTCGCGCAATAAATCATCACGTTGGAAAGGTGAATCGGCGCTTCCCGCTCGAGAATGCCGCCCTGCCGGTTTTGCTGGTTTGGTTTTGTGTGCCGTTTGATGATATTGATCTTCTCTATCGTCACTTTCTGTGCACATCGCGACACCGAAAGGACTTTCCCTGATTTTCCGCGATCCTTCCCGGCAATCACAACGACCATATCCCCTTTACGCACCACACACTTGGGAGGCTCTGCAAGGGCACTGTTGGCGCTCAGCCACCCGCTTCTCCGCATCACAGCACCTCCGGCGCAAGCGAGATGATCTTCATGTATTTTTTCCAGCGCAGCTCGCGGGCCACGGGCCCGAAGATCCGGGTCCCCACCGGTTCTCCCTGGGCATTGATCAGCACGCAGGCATTGCGGTCAAACTTGATGTATGAACCGTCATCCCGCCGGAATCCCTTGGTCGTTCGGACGACGACCGCCTTGCTGATATCTCCTTTTTTGACGGTCGCTTGTGGAATCGCCTCTTTGACCGTCACCATGATGACATCACCGAGACCCCCGTACCGACGCTTGGTGCCGCCGAATACATGAAAGCACATGACTTTTTTCGCGCCTGAGTTATCGGCCACATCCAACCTAGAATAGATTTGAATCATCGCGCCCTGGCTTTTTCCACGACTTCCAAAACCCGGAAGTGTTTATCCTTGCTCAGCGGGCGAGTCTCCGCCAGCTTCACGCGGTCACCGATTTGGCATTCATTTTTTTCATCATGCGCCTTCAGCCGTGTGACACGGCGAAGCACCTTGCCATAGCGGCCATGGCGGACCAGCCGCTTCACAACCACGACAACAGTTTTTTGCATTTTGTTGCTCACCACTTCCCCAACAAACTCGCGGCGGTGAGCGCGCTCAGCCTGTCCTGCGTGATTCATGTTTTCCCTGCCGCACTTTGCACGGCCCCGCCTTTCTGTTTTTCGCGGAGGATCGTCTTGACACGGGCGATTTCTCGGCGCGTGTGTTTGATTTTCGCCGGACTTTCAACACGGCCGGCTACAAATTGGAAGCGCAAGTTGAACAGTTCCTTTTTCAGGTCCCGCGCCTTTTCCTCCAATTCCACGTCAGTCCTATTGCGGAGATTCTTCACATGGAGCGCACGTGTCTCCATTACGCTCCTCCGCGCATGACAAAGCAGGTCGCAACGGGAAGCTTGTGCGCGGCCAGTCGGAGGGCTTCTTTGGCGACATCCAGCGTCATGCCATCCATTTCATAAAGAATCCGGCCCGGCCTGACCACCGCCACCCAATACTCGGGATTGCCTTTCCCTTTCCCCATACGTGTTTCGGCCGGCTTCTTGGTGATGGGCTTGTCAGGAAAGATCCGTACCCATACACGCCCCCCACGCTTGACGTGACGGGTCATGGCAATGCGAGCCGCCTCGATCTGTCGGTTCGTTACCCAGCCGGGTTCGAGCGCCTTGAGCCCATATTCTCCCCACGTGG
>JACXTT010001715.1_pt1 | contig 36014 bp, 29 predicted proteins | sample 9270951 | NCBI WGS metagenome assembly JACXTT01 (sample SAMN15532306, study PRJNA645909) | rock metagenome | isolation source: weathered quartz diorite | place: Puerto Rico | collected 2017-06-21 | reverse complement strand
AACAATCAAACGCAGGGCGTGACCACCTTCAGCTCCAGCAGCAACGATGAATATTCTTACGAAGATGAAAAATGGCAGAACGGGGCGTTTACTTACTCCATCAAAGAAGCGCTTAAAGATGGAAAGGCCGACAAGGACAAGAACGGCATCATCACCATCGGGGAACTGTATGAATATGTTTCAGGGCGCGTGCCCCAGATCGTGACCGAGGTAAAATCCAAATCACAGCACCCTACCATGCCCGTGAACGAACTCAAGAACCTTGGTGTGTTCGTAGTCGGAAAATGATGTATCGGGCGTCCCGATGCCTTGAAGCAGGCACAGCGGGTTCGTTAGCGGGGAGGCTCATTGAGCAATATCCAGTACAGCCCCAGCTCCGAAACAACTTTCACGAACGCATTGAAATCGACCGGCTTCACGATGTAGCTGTTGGTGCCCAGCTCGTAGCAAGTGCGGATGTCCGGGTCTTCCTTCGAAGAGGTGAGGACCACTACGGGGATCCTTTTGGTGCGTTCGTCACCCTTTAACTTCCTAAGCACCTCGATCCCGTTCAGCTTAGGCATTTTCAGGTCGAGGAGGATCACTTTAGGAATGTTCCCCATGTCCCTGCTGCTGTATTTGCCCTCTGCAAAGATAAAGTCCACCGCCTCCGCCCCATCCTTCAGGTGGGTGATCTTGTTCGACAGGTTGTTCTTTTTGAGAGCGCGGATGGTAAGTTCTGCATCGCTCGGGTTGTCTTCCACCAGCAGGATCTCGATCTCATTTGCTTTGTCCATAATGGTATTTGTTGGTTAATTTTTAAGTGTAAAATAAAAAGTGGCTCCTTTTTCGGGCTCGCCTTCGGCCCATACTTCTCCCCCGTGGCGGGTGATGATGCGGTGCACGATGGCCAGGCCCACGCCCGTACCTTCGAACTCCTCCTGCTGGTGCAGGCGCTGGAACACTCCGAACAATTTATCGTAGAACCGCATGTCGAAGCCCGCCCCGTTGTCCTTCACATAAAATGCCTCCCCCTTTTCCGTCTGCGCCCGGCCGATCTCGATCTCTGGGTTTTGTTTTTTAGCGCTGTACTTGATGGCGTTCGCCAACAGGTTGCTGAGCACCTGGGTGATGAGCGTGGGATCGCCCGTTACTTCGCCCATGGGGTGCACGGTTATTTTTGCCCGGTTGGGCATGTACTCGTTCGTCTGCCTTATCACCGTTTCTGCGGCCTGCTTCATGTCGACCCTTACCCGGCTCAGCTCTCTTCGACCCAGCCGCGAGAACTCGAGCAGGCTGTCGATGAGCGTGCCCATCTGTGCGGAGTTGTTCAGCATGGTATCGAGCAGGTGCTGCCCGTCCTCGTTCAGCTTGTCGTTGTATTCTTCCCTGAGCAGCTGCGCAAACCCGTGCACCGCCCGAACGGGCGCGCGCAGGTCGTGCGATACGGTGTAGGTGAACGACTCCAGTTCCTTGTTGGCGGCTACCAGCTGGCGGTTCGATTCCGTGAGCGAATCTTCCAGCTCTTTTCTCTTCGTCAGGTCGCGCGTGATCTTTGAATAGCCGATGAGCTGTCCTTCCGCTTTCAGGGCGGTGATCACCGCGTTGGCCCAGAACAGCGATCCGTTCTTCCTCACCCGCCACCCTTCGTCCTCGAACCGGCCTTCCTTCTTTGCCATGTCCAGCTCGTGCTGCGGGTAATTGTTTCCCTTCGCTTCTTCCGTATAGAAAACGGAAAAGTGCTTCCCGATGATCTCTTCCTCGGTATATCCTTTGATGCGCTCGGCACCCCTGTTCCAGCTCATCACCATTCCCTGGGGCGAAAGGGTGAAGATGGCATAGTCGCGCACCTCGGCCGTAACGAGGCGGGTGCGCTCTTCGTTCAGCCTCAGGAGGCGATTGACATGCTCCAGCTCTTCGGTGTAGGTTTTCCTGGCGTTCATCAGGAACTGGATCTCTTCCACCAGCACATTCAGGCCGGCTGCAAGGGCATCTATCTCATCGCCCCGGCCGCTCAGCGTTGCACGCTGCGAAAAGTCGAGCTGGGTGTAGTTCAGCATTGCATGAAGCAGGGTGTTCACCCGTTCGGTATCGTAGCGCTCCCGTTCTTGCCGCAGCCGATGGTCCATCTCCTCGCCCAGCGTGTTGAGCCCGGCAATGATGGCATCTACCTCATCGCCTTTTCCTGAAACAGGTATCCGGCAGGCGAGGTCGCTTGCCGCAAAGCGGAGGAGCTGGTCAAGCACCCGGCCGATGCGTTCGTCCTTTTTCAAATATTGTAAAGGATCAGAGATATTGCTTAAGCCACGCATGCGCCTCTTCCACGCTGTTGAACATCCTTGACGGGTAGGGTTGAGTTTTAAGGGTGAAGAACAGGTTGGCTAGCATTTTGCCCAGCACCGAACCCGATACCATGGCCACGGCCTTCACGATCTTGGGAAGCTCCTCTGCCGCCCATTCGCGCGTTTCGCGGCTGGTCTCCGGAGAATAGGTGACATCGGCCAGCAGGCACACCTTCTTACCGCCCGTGACCTTCACGAACTCTTCGAGTGTTTTCCGGGATTCCTCCAGGGACTGCCCCGGCACATTCTTGGACACCGACCACAGTATCCCGTCCTTGTCGAACCAAATGGTGGAAGTGGACAATTCATGCACTTTTACACCGGGAGGTGGAGAAAACATCATGCATCTTATTTTTTAGAGTTATTTCAGGCGGAAAGTTAACAGTACGCCTTACAGCTAATAGGACATTTCGGTGAACGTGTGCTTTTGATAGCTGACCCGATTTTTTTTCAGGCTATATCACACATTCCGATTCTTATGACCATTCCCCGATGGAGAACCTGGCCGCGTTCGTGGTGAGCAAATGATCACATTAAAAGCCCCGCAAGCGTGGCGGAAAGATAGGAAGCCAGCGTTCCACACAGCAACGCTTTCAAGCCGAGCATGGCAAGGTCCCTTCTCCGCTCGGGCACCAGCGCGCTGATCCCTCCTATCTGCATGCCCACGCTGCTGAAGTTGGCAAACCCGCAAATGGCAATGCTTACGATGAGCGTCCCCTTCTCGGTGACCAGCGGCACCGCATGGCTCGTCATGTTCCGGAAGGCCACGAACTCATTGACGGTGATCTTCTGCCCGAGCAGGGTGGCCGCGCTGTTCAGGTCCTGCAGGGGCACGCCCATCGACCAGGCAAAGGGCATGAATGCTTTCGCGAAAATGTAGTCCAGCGTAAGGTCCAGTTTCGGATCGAACCAATGCCCGACATGCAGCAGAATCCAATTGATGAAGGCGATCAGCGCAATGAAGCCGATGAGCATGGCGATCACGTTCATCGATATTTTGAAGCCGTCCGATGCCCCGTGGCTGATGGCATCGATGAGGTTACTGTAGGTGCTTTTCACTTCCAGCTTCACCTTGCCCATCGTCTGTGATTCTTCCGTTTCCGGGAAAACTATTTTGGAAATGACGAGCGCACCCGGTGCGGCCATCAGGCTGGCGGCAAGCAGGTATTCCGCTTTTGCTCCCATGCTGGCATAGACGATGAGAATGCCGCCTGCAATGCAGGCCAGGCTCCCGCTCATCGAAGCAAGCAGCTCGCTCCGGGTCATGCCGTGCAGGTACGGGCGGATCATCACCTGCGCCTCCACTTGTCCTACGAACGCGCTCGCTACGTTGCTCAGCGCTTCCGCACCGCTCACGCGCATCACGAAGTTCATGGCGCGGGCAATAACAGAAACCACCCGCTGCATGATGCCGAGATGATAAAGCATGGCCACCAGCACGCAAACCAAAATGATCGTGGCGGTGATGTTGAACGCGAACACGAATGCATGGGGTGCGCGAAAATCGGAAACGGTGCCAGTGGCATCGTACGATGCAATGCCCCCGTAAACAAAGTTGGCGCCTTCCTTGGCGAACATCTCGATCTTTTCCATTCCCTTGCCGAGCAGCTGGAAGAACTGGCGCACGGGCTCCACGCGGAGGATCAGCACGGCAATGAGCACCTGCAGCGCGACCCCGCTCAGAACAAGACGGTAATTTATTGCCTTGCGGTTGTTGGAGAACAGGAACGCGATGCCGAAAATGAGTGCGATGCCGATCAGGCCGGTTAGGCGTTCCATGTACGGAGGTCAGGATTTTTTCCGCTTGTTCAGTTCATCGCGGATCTTGGAAGCACGCTCGTAATGTTCTTCATCGAGCGCTTTCTTCAGGAGCTCTTTCAGCTCTTCGGTGGAACGGGACGTGTAATCGCCTGTGTCCTTCACTTCGGCCTTGGCCTCCGCCTTCACCTTCTCTTTCTCCGGCTGCTCTTCGAGGATGATTCCTGCGGACGAAAGGATGAACTCGTACGTATACACCGGGCAATCGAACCGGACGGCCAGGGCGATGGCATCGGATGTGCGCGCATCGATCTCGGTCTCCTTGCCGTCATTGTCGCATATCAGCTTGGCGTAGAATATCCCTTCGACCAGGTTGTAGATGATCACTTCTTTGAGCTTGATCGCAAAGGTGTCTGCGAAATTCTTGAAGAGGTCGTGCGTGAGCGGGCGGCTGGGTGTCATTTTCTCGAGCTGGATCGCGATGGCCTGCGCCTCGAACCCCCCGATAATGATGGGCAGCCTTCTCTTGCCTTTTGCTTCACCGAGCACCAGCGCATAGGCCCCGCTCTGCGTCTGGCTGTAAGAAAGTCCGACTATATCCAGCTTGATTTTTTTCACAAGGTCCCCTTGGAAGAGGTACTAATTTAAGAATAATTCTTCATCAGTGGTGGGCCGCTTTGAATTTTTTTACGGCTTCGATCAGTTTCGGCACCACTTCGAACGCATCGCCCACTATGCCGTAGTCGGCTGCCTTGAAGAACGGGGCCTCGGGGTCGGAGTTGATCACCGCGATCACTTTGGAGGAGCTCACGCCCGCCAGGTGCTGGATCGCGCCCGAAATGCCGATGGCGATATAGAGGTTCGGCCCGATGGTGATGCCGGTCTGCCCCACGTGCTCGTGGTGCGGGCGCCAGCCCACATCGGCAACAGGCTTGGAGCAGGCCGTTGCGGCTCCGAGAAGCCCGGCCAGCTGCTCGATCATTCCCCAGTTCTCGGGGCCCTTCAGCCCGCGTCCGCCCGACACTACGATCTCCGCTTCGGTGAGCACCACCTTGCCGGATGTTTTCTTTACTTCTTTTACCGATGAGTTCAAGTCTGCATCCGAAATAGAGGGGGAAAAACTTTCCACTGCTGCCTCGGTGCTTCCAGTGTTCACCTGGTACGAGTTCGGTGTGATCGCGATCACTTTTACGTCCGAGGAGATGACCACATCGGTAAGTCCTTTGCCGGAGAAACATTTTTTGCGAACGGTGAAAGGAGAAGCGGAGGACGGCAAGGCCGTTGCACCCGAAACGAGGCCAGCCTTAAGCTTCACCGCTACCCGCCCTGCAATGGATTTGCCGGAATAGGTGTTCGAAATGACAACAACCTTTGCATTTTCTTTTTGCGCGGCTTGCGCGATCACGGCAGCATACGCAGCGGGAACCAGCGAACTCAGCTTGTCGCTCTTGACTGATAATACTTTTGCGGCACCGTACTTCCCAAGCGTTCTGAGATCATTGTCACTTACATCACCGATCACGACCGCAACTGCAGATCCGCCAACCTGCTTCGCAACCTCTGCAGCGTAAGATACCGATTCGAAGGTCGATTTCTTGAAGCGGCCTCCTCCCGAAGAGGGTCCTTCGGACCAGTTCTCTGCAAACACAATAACGCTCATATCACTTTGGCTTCTGAATGTAACAGTTCGATCAGCTTTTCGGGCGTATCCTTGTCGATCAGCTTCACAGCCGTTTTGGCTGGCGGGTTATCATACAGCACGGAGGCGGTCAATTTTGTATCACCGACCGGCTCCACCACGGCCAGGGGCTTGGTGCGCGCGGTCATGATTCCGCGCATGTTTGGTATGCGCGGCTCCGCCATGCCCTTTTGGGCAGAAGCCACGAACGGCAGCTTCACCGACACCACCTCCTTTCCGCCATCGATCTCGCGCTCCACGGTGGCCTCGCTCCCGCTGATGTCCAGCTTCGTAGCAACGGAAACGGACGGAAGACCCAGCAGCTCGGCCAGCATGGTTCCCACCTGCGCGCTGTTGTAGTCGATGCTTTCTCTTCCCGTAAGAACCAGGTCGTAATTATTTTTTTTCGCCACTTCCGCAATTTGCGATGCAACAAAACAGGCATCGGTGGGTTCGGCATTCACGCGGATGGAGTCATCTGCCCCGATGGCCAGCGCCTTGCGGATGTTCGGCTCGGTGTTGGCCTGGCCCACGTTGATCACGGTTACCGTGCCGCCCAGCGATTCCTTGAGCTCGAGCGCGCGCGTAAGCGCGATCTCATCGTAAGGATTGATGATGAACTGTACGCCCTGGGCATTGAATGCTTTTTTATCGGGGGTGAAGGTGATCTTCGTAGTGGTATCCGGTACCTGCGAAATGCAGACTAAAATTTTCATTCGGTGTTTTTAAGAGGGGCAAATTTAAATAAATATCACAGATTCGGAAATGATATTCCTCCAGGCGAAACCATAAAAATGCTACTTTTGCTTTCTTTTATTTTCCAGATGAGAACCATTGAATTCCGGGAAGCGCTGCGCGAGGCACTGAGCGAAGAGATGCGGCACGATGAGAAGATCGTGCTGATAGGCGAAGAGGTGGCCGAGTACAATGGTGCGTACAAGGTGAGCAAGGGCATGCTGGCCGAGTTCGGGCCGAGGCGCGTGGTGGACACGCCCATTGCGGAGCTGGGCTTCGCAGGCATCGCCATCGGTGCGGCCATGAACGGCCTGCGCCCCATCGTGGAGTTCATGACGTTCAATTTTTCCCTCGTGGCGATTGACCAGGTGATAAACTCGGCTGCCAAGATGTACGAGATGAGCGGTGGACAGTTCAGCGTGCCGATCGTGTTCCGCGGTCCTACCGGCAATGCGGGCATGCTGGCCGCACAGCACTCGCAGGCATTCGACAACTGGTATGCGAACTGTCCCGGGCTGAAAGTGGTGGTGCCCAGCAATCCTGCCGATGCGAAAGGACTTTTGAAATCGAGCATACGCGACAACGACCCGGTGATCTTCATGGAGAGCGAAGTGATGTATGGCGATAAGGGCGAAGTGCCGGAAGGAGAATACATCATCCCTATCGGCTTGGCCGATGTGAGGAAGGAAGGCACCGATGTAACGATCGTTTCATTCGGAAAGATATTTAAAGTGGCAAAAGCAGCAGCCGATGCACTTGCGAAAGATGGTGTGAATGCCGAGCTGATCGACCTGCGCACGGTACGCCCGATCGATTACGCCACCGTTATCAATTCAGTAAAGAAAACGAACCGCCTGGTGATCGTGGAAGAGGCCTGGCCGCTGGGATCGATCGCCACCGAGCTGACCTTTGTCGTTCAGAAAAATGCATTTGATTATCTCGATGCGCCCATCCGCAGGGTGGTTTCGGCCGATGTGCCCTTGCCCTACGCGCCCACCCTGATCGAGCAGGCGCTTCCGAACGCGGCCAAAGTGGTACAGGCCGTGAAGGACGTGATGTACGTTGCCTGACTACTTTACGAACCCGTACTTCACCAGCACCAATCCTTCATCTTTAATTAAACCGATCCCGGGAGCGTAGTATTTGTATTCTTTTTCTTTGGGCTCCACAGGTGTGGTTTCCTCCACCTTCAACACATTACTGAACGCACCCGCAGGAGTCTTCATCGTTTCGGTTGTGCTAACGATCTCCCCGCGGTCCATCGCAATGCCTGGTGCGATCTCTTCGTAGAACCGCGCGCCAAGCAGGACCAATCCCGGCATGGCAACCCCGGAACGATTGGTCTTCCCGTCAGCCATCCATGCGCCTTCGTGCTTATCTACTTTGCCATCCTTATTGTAGATATCCACCTCTTCCCCGAAATAATAAATGCTGCTCGTTTGTTTGCAGAAGGCGAAGAAGTTGCGGGATATTTCCACGGGCTTCCCGTTCTTCGATTCGTTCTCTTCCACGATGCGCGTCTCCACGTTCCCGATCTTTTTTGTTTCGTTCAGCACGGTTATTACCAGTTGGACCGAGTCTTTTTCATCCAGTCCTTTCAGCACCAGGCGATAACCGGGCTCCAGCACGAAATAAGCATTACGGCCCGATGCGAGGAACTGGCACGTATCCTGCATAAGGTCCTTTGTGAAGGTATCGGCCGCCTCCTTTTTTTGAGCAAGCGAAAGCAGCGGTGCTGCAGCTAAAACGGTAAGAATGGTCTTCATGGCTTCCTTGTATTGGTTTTGTGATTACGTGTGCAAACATATCATGAAATTCTGAAGGAATTCTGCCACAAACCCGTTTTGAATTTTCATTTTTATTCCTATCTTTGCGTCCCTTTTTGAAAAAGCAGGGGAAACAGGCGCCCCTGCAAGTCGAACCGCTGATGAGCCTGGTCAGCCAACACGCTCCGCTGGACGGAGCACTTGAAATGTCAGAAGAACAAAAGACCGCAGTCACCCAGACTGCCGCTCCCGTAAAAGTTGACTGGAGCAAGCTCGGTAAAAAAGAAAACTCCTACACCGAGGACGAAAAGAAAAAATTAGAAGCGCTTTACGGAAAGAACCTCAAGAGCATCGAGAACCACGATGTGGTGGAGGGCACCGTAGTGAGCAAGACCGCCAAGGAAGTGGTGATCGACATCGGCTACAAATCCGATGGAGTGGTGGCCAGCAACGAGTTCCGCTACAACCCCGACCTGAAGCCGGGCGACAAGGTGGAGGTGTACATCGAGAACCTCGAAGACTCGAACGGCCAGCTCATCCTATCGCACAAGACCGCGCGCACGCTCAAGGCGTGGGAGCGCGTAAATGAGTCGTACCGCACGGGCGAAGTGATACAGGGGTTCGTGAAGTGCCGCACCAAGGGCGGCCTGATCGTGGATGTGTTCGGCATCGAATCGTTCCTGCCCGGATCGCAGATCGATGTGAAGCCCATCCGTGACTACGATATATACGTAGGCAAGATCATGGAATTCAAAGTGGTCAAGATCAACGAAGAGTTCAAGAACGTGGTCGTATCGCACAAGGCGCTCATCGAAGCCGAGATCGAGCAGCAGAAGAAGGAGATCATCTCCAAGCTGGAGAAGGGCCAGGTGCTGGAAGGAACGGTGAAGAACATCACATCCTACGGTGTGTTCATCGACCTCGGAGGCGTGGACGGGCTGATCCACATCACCGACCTCAGCTGGGGGCGCATCAACCACCCCGAAGAGATCGTGAAGCTCGACCAGAAGATCAACGTGGTTATCCTTGATTTCGATAACGAGAAGAAGCGCATTGCGCTGGGGCTGAAGCAGCTCACTCCCCATCCGTGGGACTCGCTGAGCGCTGAGCTGAAGCAGGGCGACAAGATCAAAGGAAGAGTGATGGTGGTTACCGACTACGGTGCGTTCGTGGAGATCCAGCCCGGCATCGAAGGGCTCATCCACGTGAGCGAGATGAGCTGGAACCAGAACTACCGTTCGGCACACGAGTTCCTGAAGCATGGCGAAGAGGTGGAAGCGGTGATCCTGAACATCGACCGTAACGAGCGCAAGATCTCGCTCGGCATGAAGCAGCTTACGCCCGACCCGTGGACCAGCATCCTCGATAAATATCCCAAAGGCAGCAAGCATACCGGCACGGTGCGCGCATTCACCAACTACGGGGTGTTCGTGCAGTTGGAAGAAGGCATTGACGGCATGGTGCACATTTCCGACCTGAGCTGGAGCAAGAAGATCAAGCACCCGAGCGAGTTCACCAAGGTGGGAGAAAAGATGGAGGTGGTGGTGCTCGAAGTGAACCTGGATGAAAGAAAGCTTTCGCTCGGCCACAAGCAGCTTGAAGAAAACCCCTGGGACGTGTTCGAAACCGTATTCACGGTCGACAGCGTGCACAAGGCCACGGTGGTGAAGGTGGTGGAGAAAGGCGCGATCGTGAACCTGCCCTATGGCGTGGAAGCCTTCATGCCCGGCAAGCACATGTTCAAGCAGGGCGGTGAGACCGTGAAGCTGGACGAACAGGTAGACGTAAAGATCAAGGAGTTCGACAAGGGCGCGCGCAGGATCGTGGTGAGCCACACCAACGTTTGGCGCACTTCGGAGCGGGAAGAAAGAAAAGCCGAGATGGACGCCAAGAAAGAGGAACGCAAGGATACCCGCAAGGCCGTGAAGAAGGTGAAGGACAGCGTGGAGAAGACCACCCTGGGCGACATCGAAGCGCTTTCGAACCTGAAGAACGAGATGGAGGGCGGAAAGAAGAAGGAAGAGTAATTCCTGCCGCAGATAACAGAAAGCCGCTTCGCAAGAGGCGGCTTTTTCTTTTGGGGCAATTTGTATCTTCGCCCGTTCTCAAAAATTACGATCATGAAAAACATTTCTGTGATTGGCTCGGGCACCATGGGTAACGGCATTGCGCACGTGTTCGCCCAAAAAGGCTTTTCCGTTTCGCTCATCGATATTTCGGAAGAGCAGCTGAAGAAAGCGCTGGCCACCATTGCAAAGAACTTAGACCGGCAGGTTGCCAAGGGCGCGCTTACCGAGGCCGACAAAACCAAGACGCTCGGCAACATCAAAACCTTTTCAAAGGTGGAAGAGGGCGTAAAGAATGCCGACCTGGTGGTGGAAGCCGCCACGGAGAACATGGAGATCAAGCTGAACCTCTTCCGCCAGCTCGATGCGGTGTGCCGGACCGCCTGCATGCTGGCCTCCAACACGTCTTCCATCTCCATCACTAAAATAGCTTCCGTAACCAAACGCGCAGACCAGGTGATCGGCATGCACTTCATGAACCCCGTGCCGGTGATGAAGCTGGTGGAGGTGATCCGCGGAAAGCAAACATCGGATGCCGTAACGAGAACGATCATGGATCTTTCGCGCGCGCTGGGCAAGGTGCCGGTGGAAGTGAACGATGCGCCCGGGTTCGCGGCCAACCGCATCCTGATGCCCATGCTCAACGAAGCCATTTTCACTTTGCATGAAGGCGTTTCGGGCGTGGAAGAAATCGATACGGTGATGAAGCTGGGCATGTCGCACCCGATGGGCCCGCTCCAGCTTGCCGATTTCATCGGGCTGGATGTGTGCCTGGCCATCATCAACGTACTGCACCAAGGATTTACAGATGAAAAATACCAGCCCTGCCCGCTGCTGGTTGAAATGGTGAAGGCCGGAGAACTGGGAGTTAAATCAGGAAAAGGGTTTTACAGTTACGCTGCCGGAAGCAAGGAGCTGGTTGTTGCAGATCGGTTCAAAAAAAAATAAAGGCTTTCGACCCGCTGCTACTTTTTCTTCTCCTCCCCTTCCCCTTCGTCTTTTTTCACGGGCTTCTTGTATTCGTACAGCTCCTCCTCCTCGCTTTTCTTCGCCTGCTTGTGGTACTCTTCCTTCGTCATGAAATAAAGCCTGCGGTCCTTCATGCTGTACATGCTTACCAGGTTCCGGCCGATCACTTCGTGCTTTTCCCACTTGATGAACTTTTTGTAGAGGAGCAGGTTGCATACATCCGTTGCCGTTATCAGGTCGGTCATGCCGCCCGTGTGGTAGTGGTACGATGACTTGATGACCTCGTTCAGCCTGTCCCTACGCGGAACGTATTTGGTCGGCACCATGATGAGGTTTGGATGGATCTTTTCGCGGGAGATCTGCGTGCCATCGCGCTTGAAGCGCAGGTAATAATCGTTGCCCATCGGGACAAAGTCCGTCTTCGCGGTGGTACTCAGGATGTACACCTCAAAGTCTTTCCCGGTGTCGTAAATGATGGCGCTCAACTTCGTATCGGCATACTCGTGGTAGAAGGAGGTGTCCTTGTCGATGTCATCGTATATTTTATTTCGGAGCGCGATCAACTTCTTCTCGTAATCGGTGAGCGTGCGCATCGAATCCTGCACCCGTATCGCGTCCTTCGATACATTGGAAAGCTTGAACGACATCATATAGGCCGCACTCAGCAGCTCTTTTTTCTTTTTGCTCTGTTCGATGGAATCTTCTTTCGTAAGTGCCTTGATGCTCGTGTCGTTCTGCACGTAGAACACTGTGCGGATCGAATCTTTGTCCTTGTACGTAATGGAACCGGCCGGGTGCACCACCCGGTCGTACTCGTAGTCGTAAAAATTATCGGTGGCCGTCCAACTCGCGAGTTGAAGGGTGTATAAGGCAGTGCCCTTTATGATAAGATCATCACCCGAAGGTTTCTTCTGCGCGAAGCTGTTGAAGGCAAAGAGCAACAGGAACAGAAAAGGGCTGAAACGCTTCAGCCCGGTCCTGGTAAAAAAATGTATGGGGATGTTACACGGATCCATCTTCGATCTGGCCGATGATCTGCTCGATCATCTTGTCATCGCCATTGGCATCGTATTCGTATTTGAGCGAGCTTCCGAACAGGCGCGCCACGCTCTGCCACATGAACGCGGAGAACGAGCCGCGCAGTTCCTTCACGAGATCATACGAGGTATGTCCCGTTTCGCGGTCGATCAGCTTGATGAGGATCTTTCCCTGGTTAACGGTAAGGTTGCGCAGGTCCTTCTCAAACTGGTTCTTCAAGTCTTCTTCGGCCTTTGCCATGTACTTTTTCTTATCGGCATCCTTGGGCATGGAAGCCAGCACCTTTTCATATTCCTGGAATTTGAGCCCGGCCAGCACGGCATAGGGATAGGCCTTCTTCACATCGCGCACCAGCTTGTTCCAGCGTACCTCATCCTTCTTATTCCTGAATATGCGTTTATCCTCGATCCTTACCGGGTCGATGGAGCGGTACAGCATGGTGTCGCCATTGGAAAAGGAAGCCCACACCAGCACGCCTTTTTTATCGGTCTTTTCCTGAGAAAAAGCGGCAGTAATTAATAAGGAAGAAAGTAATATGGCAGAAATTCTTTTCATGGTCGACTCCCGTCTGCAATGATTATGCCACCGTTTGGGAAGTTTAACGCTAAGTTACGAAAAAGGGTTCAATTGTCGGCCGAAAGGCGGTTTTTTCTCCACTTTGACGTGTTAGCAACGCCATTGCTTAAAGAGGGGGATCCCTTCCTGTCGGATCGGAGCAGGTAGCCGGCAAGGAGGGCAGCAATTTCCATTTCATCATTTTTTTCTTCGGCAAGGAGCCCGGGCTTGAAATACTTGCTCACGAAATGCGTATCAAACTTGCCTGAAGTGAATGCTTTATGCTGCAATACAAACCTGCAAAATGCCAATGTGTTCTCCACTCCTATGATCTTGTAGTCTGATATCGCGCGAAGCATACGCGCAATGGCTTCCTCCCTGTCCTTGCCGTGCGTGACCAGTTTGGCGATCATCGGGTCGTAATAGATGGGAATGTCCATCCCTTCCTCGAACCCGTCATCCACCCGCACGCCCGGCCCTTTAGGCGGCCGGTAGGTAACCAGCTTACCGATGTCGGGTAAAAAATTATTTGCTGGATCTTCAGCATACACACGGATCTCGATGGCATGCCCCTTTATGGCAAGATCGTCTTGCCTGAATGAAAGTTTTTCTCCCTGCGCGATCCGCACCTGCTCCTTCACCAGGTCGATGCCGGTAATCATTTCCGTTACGGGATGCTCCACCTGCAGGCGGGTGTTCATCTCGAGAAAATAAAAGTTCAGCTTATCATCGAGCAGGAATTCCACCGTGCCGGCACCGGTGTAATTGCACGACCTTGCCACGTTCACCGCGCACTCGCCCATCTTTTTACGCAGGGCCGATGTGAGCACGGACGAAGGCGCCTCCTCGATCACCTTCTGGTGCCTGCGCTGCACGGAGCATTCGCGCTCGAACAAGTGCACGATGTTGCCGTGCGTATCGCCCAGCACCTGTATCTCGATGTGGCGCGGTGATGAAACGTATTTCTCGATGAACACGCTGCCATCACCGAATGCAGACTTTGCCTCGCTGACAGCGCGTTTCATTTCCTCTTCAAAATCTTCAGGTTTGTGAACAATGCGCATGCCCTTGCCTCCACCGCCCGCGCTCGCTTTAATAAGAACCGGGAAACCCGTTTGCTTCGCGATCTTTTTACCTTCTTCTACGTTCTTGATCGCGCCATCGCTTCCCGGCACCATGGGTATTTTATATTTCGCTGCTGCTGCCTTGGCCGACAGCTTGTCGCCCATGATATCCATTGCGAGGGGTGACGGCCCGATGAAAATGATGTTTGCCTTCTTCACCTTTTCAGCAAATTCCGAATTCTCCGAAAGGAAACCGTAGCCGGGGTGAATGGCATCGGCCTTCGTTTGCCTGCACGTTGCAATGATCTTGTCCCCGTTGAGATAGCTTTTCGCTGAAGGAGCTTCGCCAATGCAAACCGCCTCTTCGGCATGGCGCACGAACGGGGCATTGCGGTCGGCCTCCGAAAAAACGGCAACCGTGCGTATCCCCATCTCCCTGCACGAACGCATCACGCGCAGGGCGATCTCACCGCGGTTGGCCACAAGCACCTTGCTGATCTTCTTCATGAGCAGCAAATGTAACCATTGTTGTTAGCAAAATAAATCACTTATCGTGAATATTTTTTTCTATCATTGCATCCAAGCATATCCCTTATGCAAAGACATTTTTCCTGCGCAGGATTCCTCTTCCTTCTTTCCATTTTTGCAGGCGCTCAGAACAAGGGCGGGTTCGATGCGACCGAGTTCCAGCAGCTGATCTTCAACGGCATTAACGGCATGCGGGCCGATGCGGGCTACGACTCGCTGCAGCAGAACGAAGTGCTTATGAAAGCAGCCGCCATCCAGGCGGAATACATGGCGAAGCAGAACAAGGCCATGCTCGACAACAAGGGCAAGTACAAAACAACAGGCAACCGGGTTAAGGAGTCGGGCGGCACCTCGAACGCAGCGGAGGTGGTCATCGGCATAGCCGTCATGAAAGGAAAGGCCGCGCTTTCCTCCAAAGAAGTGGCGGATGCAGTGCTCAATAAATGGAAGCTCGGGCGGAAAGAGAAACCCATTCTTACGAACGGGAACTACGTGTTTGGCGGACTATCGGCTATCACGGACGACAATGGCAAGAAAGTGTACCTGAGCGTGGTGATGGGCAGCTTTAACACGTTCAACACGGGAGCGGACAAGCGCAACATGATGAAGGTGCCTTATACAAAGAAGCCAAAAAAAATGAAGCCGCGCGTGGTGAACTTCTGCAAGAACACCGACAAGTGGAAAGACTATATCGGCCTGTACAACGGGCTGTACATGAAGGGCAACAAAGTGTTCCTGAAGTATGATAACCTGCGCATGTTCAAGCGGCTGATGCGCAAGCCAAGCGATGCGATCGCGGTGGATGTTGTTCAGAAGGAACAATACGAGCACCCGGATTTCAACATTGTGGACAACAACCTCGTGAGCAAGGGCGTGGTGCTGAAACCCATGAGCGCAAAGGCATTGTTAAGCAAGAACCTGATCAAGGGAAAGTTCGTGAAGAAGCTGGACGTGCAGCTGGGCGAAGTGCCCAAAACGATCAAAGGTGATTACGAGCTGAACCTGATCATCATCCAGAACGGCTCGGCCTGCAGGGTGGTGACCCGTTCGTACATCGACAAGGGCGAGCAGGAAGGAAATTCCGCAGCCGAGCTCCTGCTCACGCCCGACACGACCAAGTACCTGAAGCCCCCCTTCGAGCCGAAGTCAGAATCTTCGCTGCTCACGTTCATCGTTCCCTTCGAAAAGAACAAATACGATTACAAGCCGCAGGACATCAAGCCGTTCCTGGATGCGCTGCAGGAACCCGATTTCATCGTGGAGGACATGTACGTGTATGCATACTCTTCCATCGAAGGCGATTCCGCAAAGAATGCAGAGCTTCAGAGGAAGCGGGCCGAGAGCATCATTACAGCCGTTAAACAGATGCAGGAAAAGAAGATCGAGCCCAGCATCATCCTGAACGATTCGTGGGGTATGTTCCTCCTGGAAATGGAAGACACCCCCTACGAATACCTGACCCAGAAAAAAAAGAAGGATGCCATCCAGGAGATCAACACCAAGCCCGGTCTTTCCGAAAAGCTGGAGCCCTATCTTTCCAAGCAGCGTTTCGCCCAGATCGTAATGGACATCACATACGACATCACAGGACCGAAAGAAGAAAAATTTTCGACCGTGCAATTCAACCGCACACTGAAGAAAAGTCCCAGCGAAGCCATGCGCATCATGGACTATATCAACAAGAAAGAAATGGCCGGTGCTTACTCCAACGAGGCGATGAACAAGCTTGTTATCCCGACCGAAACGAAGAACACGGGTGTGCTGAACAATAAAGTAGTGTATGAATACCGCAGGAACGGCAAGTTGTGCACCGAGGAGCAGATGAAGCAGCTGAACGATCTCGTTAAAATGGACCCGTCAAGCAACACCATTGCCTTCAACCAGCTCTTCTGCCGCATCGCGGTGGACAGCGTGATCACGAAAGAATGGATCGATGAGGTGCAGAAGAAGGTGGACGCCATGTACACCACCGACATCCCGAAGAAGACCGTTGACGCGCTGAACACCGAGCTCCAGTTCAAGATCATCGATGCGTTCGATACTTCGGAAAAGGCCGCCCCCCTGGTGCAGGCCTGCGTGGAAAAGGTGAAAACATTCTACAACGTGAAGGAATCATCGTGGCAGAACAACCTGAAGCTGGCCTACGTGTTCATGCGCTTCCGGGATTTTCGTTATGCCTGTGCGCTGCTGGAACCGTTCATCCGGGAGGAGAAGCCCGATGAACATTTGCTTTTCGCTTACATCAGTTCCTGCTGGCAAATACCGGAAAAACAAAAATCCAAAACATTTGCTGAAGCCCTGCACAAGGCCCGCCTTGCCAACCCCGATAAATACTGCAAGCTGTTCGGGGCTCCTTTTCTTTCCTTCCAGCTGCTCGACAACCCGTTCGTGAAGCAGGATTACAATAAGGGGAATTGTAAATGACCCCTCCCCTGTTTCCAGGGAAAGGGCCTGCTGAATAGAATTTATTTCTTCTCGAACCGCATGGAAGCGGAATTCATGCAATAGCGCATGCCCGTGGGCTTTGGGCCATCATCGAACAGGTGGCCCAGGTGCGCCCCGCACTTTTTACAGGTCACTTCGGTCCGGATCATGCCGTAAGAGGTGTCGTCTTTGGTGGAAACGCTTTCGGCCGATGCCGGCTTGAAGAAACTGGGCCAGCCCGTACCGGAATCATATTTCGTATCGCTGTCGAACAGCTTATTCCCGCAGCAGCGGCAATAATACACACCTGTATTGTGATTGTCCCAATACATATTATTGAACGCAGGCTCAGTGGCGCTGCATTGGGTCACCTGGTATTCGAGCGAAGAAAGCTCCTTCTTCAGCTCGTCCTTCGATTTTAATTTGTCCTGGCTCATGGCATCTTTGGATGTTTGTTTAACCGTTTTGTCCTCATTCGTTTTTGTCTGTGCACAGGCGCTCATGCAGATCACTGCAAAGATAGCGCTCATCAGGATGGTGGTCTTCATGTTCTTTGGGTTTTCCCGGATAAACGAAGATACTTCTTATCCGGATCTGTAAAGCCGGACCCGTTTAACAACTTTTAACAAATGGCATGGTTCCTGCAAAATTGAAATCTAAATCGTATTTTCGCATCGCCAAACAAAGAACACATGAAGAAGCTCATCCTTTTCTCTGCGCTTGCCCTCGGCACACTGCCGGCCTTTTCTCAAAAGAAAATGGAGATCCCGGTAACGGACGAAGACACCACCATCCTTTATAAATACACCAAGCGCGATATCCGCGACCTGAAGCTGGATGATATTACCCAATCGACCGACAGCCTGCGGATGCGTATCTGGAGCAACAAGTGGGTAGTGGAACTGAATGTGTCGTCTGCGGGCGAAAAAACGGGAAGGCTTACTCTTTTTGTAAGGAAATACAGCACTTCCAAGAAGCAGGCCGGGGCACCCGTCACAACAGAGTTCAACATTACAAGCGACACAGCAAAGTTCCTGCTCCGGAAGCTTTTCGACCAGGATGTCACCAACCTGCGCGATGATGACAAGGTATATGGCTACCGCAGCGGGGTGGAAGGCCTGAACTACATCTTCGAGATCTCCACTCCTAAGATCTACCGCTACTACACTTACTACGATCCGGACGCCCAAACCAACAAGGATATCCCCGAGCTGAAAAAAGTAATCGCCATGCTCGATGCGCTCGAAGGCAAGCTGATGGTGAATGAAAAGTTTACCAAGTTCAGGAATGAACTGCGCAGCGGGTACTACATATTCGGACAGGTCGTTTTTAAACAGAAGTAAATGTGAGTGTGATCGTGAATGGACGCGCACGATCACCTTTCCAATCACTTTCACAATCCCATTCACATGAAAAGATATCTTCTCCTCTACCCGGTTGGAATTTTTACCTGTTCCACGATCCTTGCCCAGTTCAACTATCCCAAAACACGCAAAGACACAACAGTTGTGGACGACTACTTCGGCACGAAAGTGAAAGATCCCTACCGGTGGCTGGAAGATGACAACTCGAAAGAAACGGCCGAATGGGTGAAGCAGGAGAATTCGATCACGTTCAGCTACCTCGATAAGATCCCCTACCGGAACAAGATCAAGGAGCGGCTGACGAAGATCTGGAACTACGAGAAAGTGTCCATTCCGTACAAGCGCGGAAACTATTATTTCTTCAGTAAGAATGACGGGATACAGAACCAGAGCGTGCTGTATGTGCAGGAAGGGCTGAAAGGGGCATCGCGCGTGCTGCTCGATCCGAACAAGATGGATGCAGCGGGAACCACTGCGCTGGGCGGGACGTACGTACGCACGGACGGAAAATACATGGCCTACAGCGTGTCGAAAGCGGGCAGCGACTGGACCATGATCTGCTGCCTGGAAGTGGCTTCAGGCAAGGTGCTGAACGACACCATCCGCTGGGTGAAATTTTCCGGGGCTTCCTGGAGCAATGACGGTTTTTACTATTCTGCATTCGATGCTCCGAAGGACGGGCACACTTATTCCAAAAAGAACGAGAACGACAAAGTGTTCTACCATAAGCTCGGAACGAAGCAAAGCGAAGATCGGCTTATTTATTCCGAGCCGGCCCATCCCGAGCGAAACTTCAGCATGGATGTTTCGGACGAGGGGAAGATCGCATCGCTGTACAAGACCGAATCCACAAGCGGTAACGCGCTGTTCCTGGAAAATCTTTCCGCCAATGCCTCGAAATGGAAAGCCGTGGATACCACCTTTCAATACGATTACGGTATCGTGGAGTATCTTGATGAAGAAAATGCGGTGCTCATACACACCAACAACGGGGCTCCTAAAAAACGGCTGATCAAAGTTTATGTCAACAATCCTTCTCCTTCGAACTGGAAGACCGTCATTCCCGAGAGCGCTGACCTGCTCGAAGCCGTAACGGTGAGCGGCAACAAGATCGTGGCCAAGCACCAGCACGATGTGACAACCAGCCTCACGGTATACTCTATGGATGGGAAAAAAGAAAAGGAGATCGCGCTGCCCGGGCTCGGCATTGCAAGCTTCAGCGGTGACCGCAAGGACAGCATTGCATTCTTCTCTTTTACCAATTATACCACACCGGGGATGATATTCAAGTACAACATGTCGAACGGATCGGGTGCGATATTCTTCAAGCCGAACGTGGACATCAACCCCTCGTTGTATGAATCGAAGCAGGTGTTTTACGCCAGCAAGGACGGAACGAAGGTCCCTATGTTCATCACCTATAAGAAAGGAATGGTGCAGAACGGGAACAACCCGTGCTTTCTCTACGGCTACGGAGGTTTCGACATCAGCATCACGCCCGGGTTTTCCGCGAGCACATTCTTCTTTATCGAAGCGGGCGGCATCTATGCGGTTGCCAACCTGCGCGGTGGCGGGGAATACGGAGAAGACTGGCACAGGGCCGGGACCAAATGCCAGAAGCAGAATGTATTCGATGATTTTATTTCTGCAGGAGAATATCTCATTAAAGAAAAGTATACCTCGCACGATAAGCTGGCCATTCACGGCCGCTCGAACGGGGGATTGCTGGCCGGTGCCACGCTCACCGAGCGCCCCGACCTGGCAAAGGTGGCGATACCTTCTGTTGGCGTGCTCGACATGCTGCGGTACCACAAGTTCACCATCGGGCATTTCTGGGCGAGCGACTACGGCCGGAGCGACAGCGCGAAATATTTTCCGTGCCTGTACAAGTATTCCCCTCTTCACAACGTAAAAAAGACCGGCTACCCCGCAACGCTCGTCACTACGGGCGATCATGACGATCGCGTGGTGCCCGCACACTCGTTCAAGTTCGCGGCCACCCTGCAGGAGAACCAGCAGGGCACCAACCCCGTGCTGATCCGCATCGATGTGAATGCGGGGCACGGTGCGGGCAAACCGACATCCAAGCTCATTGATGAGTGGACGGATATCTGGAGCTTCGTATTCTATAACCTTGGGATGAGCTATTAAGGAAGAATGGAAGGTTGGAAGACTGGAGGGTTGTGGTTGTGTTCAATCGTGTTTCTTCTGCTGTCGCATTGCTCGCTATCCCAAAATCCTTCCCGGCCGGAAAAATGGTGGGCGATCACACATCCGTTCGTGGCCTGCAAAGCCATCCGGCTTACAAAATATGCGCTTGCCGTTACTGATTCCCTGTACAAAACAAGAACATTAGGTGCCGTCATTGATGGTGGAAAGATCGATGCGTTCAAGCACGTCTACTGGATGGCGCTGCTGGCGCAGAAAATGAACGTGCGCAAAGCGCGCGGGCTGGGCAAGGCACACGAGAAAGGAAATTACCTTCAATACAAAAAACATAAGCTTGAGGACACGGCCCTGCCCGACTCGATGAGCTCGGTGATGGACCTCTTCAACAACGAAGCAGGTTTGAAAGCCGGGAAAGATAACAAATGCCTTTCCCGGAAGGAGCTGGCGGACCTGGTTATTAAAAAAGTACGCGAGGGAGAAATGAAAATGATATGGCGGGATGCGGAAGGAAAATTCCTGGATTGCCAGGGGAAGCCCATTGATATGAACCTGTGGAGAGGGAAATGGGGAATTCCGAAGTGCCTGGTGGATTCGGGGAGATAAAGTTGCAGCTAATATTACTTATGATTTAAATTGTATTGATGCACCCAATAATAGATTTGGGTAACTTTTTCTTTTTCAGAAAGTTTTTTGAGCGGATTTTTTTTCATTTCATCCAAAATAGTTTCGTCATCTTTAATAAGCTTTTTTAAGTTTTCTTCGGTAAAATCTGCTAAATTTCCATTCAACCCTTCCGATAACTTCAGCTTATTGACATAATGTTCGCTACTAAACATTGTTAAATCTTGCCTGGGATCCCGTAAGTATAATCCAAATACTTTTCCATTATTATTGCGAAAAGCAGTAACATAGGTTGCCTTACCATAAAGACAAATTTTACCGTTTTCAATCACCGAAAAGGCAGCACCATATTTTTTACTCATGCGATACAATTCATTTCCTGCAAAAATTCCCCATATGTTATTCCCGCTGTAACTATACTTTATTTTTTGTCCCTTATTGGTAAATATTACATTGAAACTTTCAAACGCGTTAAACATTTCTTGGCATGTTATCTTTTGATTAGAATAATCATCTAAAGTCTGAAAAACGCCTTCACAATCAAATTTATGATATGTACTCACTGAATCATTAGGAAAAGTTTTTACAGATTGGATATCTGTATGAATATAGTTATCATGAGGATCATTACGATACTTTGGTTTATGCTTAAAAAACTCATCTGCTCTTTTAAATGGATCAGTCCTAAGTTTAGCGGCATCTTGCCCTTGAGAAAAAACCTCTCCTCCAAGAAATACAAGTAATCCAAACAACAGGCATCTCATTGCCATATGGTTATCTTTTTGATATTTTCTTTATTATACTATTGCCTCCCGGTTCGGTAATCTTTAGAAAATAAATTCCAGAAGCAAATGATGAAACATCGATCCTCTCAACTGTGTGTATGCTAGTTGCAGTGAAGAGCCTTTCGCATATCAAATTATATATTTCCATCTGGGATCGTGTTTGCAACCCAGCAACGGTGAGCACGCCCTCCGTTGGATTCGGAAAAACAGAGATCGCATCGCTGCCCGAAATTTCATTCGTGCTTTGTGCAACCGGTGGAACAATGCGGCTGTAATACACATCCTCTTCACCGTTCAGCGTGTTTGCCCAGGCCAGGTGAACGCCACCGTTATCCGATACCATGTCGAAATAATCTCCCATCTTGTTCTGCTGGGGGTAGCCGATGTGCGGATCAAAAAGCGGGGAGAGCTTTTCGTTCACCGACCACGTGTTTCCCTGGTCCGTTGAGTACGAATAGTAAAGCGCGGAAGAATCGGATCCGTTCCCGTTACGCGTATCGAGCCAGATCGCATCGATGCGGCCGTTAGGCGCCACCGACATGGTGCCGAACCATTGGGTATTGCTGGTCGAAGCATCATCGTTTATCCTCTGGGCCGTGCTCCAGGTGAGCCCGCCATCGGTGCTGCGTGAGAACATCACATCGCCCGGATCGAAGCTGGCCAGGGGTGTTACCGATGCCAGCACATACACGTTGCCCTGCCCCGCCCCGTTAGAGCGGTCGATATCCAGGCTGGCCATTCCCAGTAATCCTTCCGGATTGATGTTCATCCAGCCGGTGAGCGGGCCGGTGAGATCCACCATCACGGGAGCATTCCATACGATGGACGAGTTGGGTACCTGTGCGTTCAGCGATTTTACCACCAGCATGTTGCCTGTGGATGTATCGGCACCGGCTACGAACAGTTCCCCGTTCACACCCACGGCCATGCTATGCCACACCGGGCTCCCATCCACGCTGGTGCAGGTCTCGTACGTAGTTCCGCCATCGGTTGAACGCGTAAAGATGCCTGTGCTGCAATAGCTATAAAAAACAGACCACGAAGAATAGATATTTCCGCTGCCGATCCCGTTGGTGCGGTCGATGGTCATCCATTGCTTGTCGCCACCGCCCGCATCGGTGCCGGTGTTCCAGGTTGCCCCGCCATTGGTGCTGATGAATACGCGCGTGGCGAAGGTGTTGGTAAGGCTGTTGTAATAAAAGGTACCTGTCTTGTTGTAATCCAGCACAGGGTCGGAGCGGAACACGCCCTGCTCGATCACGCCAGGAAAAATCCAGCTCACCCCGGCATTGGACGAATAGCCCCATCCCGCCTGCCGGAAGTTGCTGTACACGTTATCGAACTGCCTCCACCCGATCACGATCTCGTTCGGGTTAAGCGGGTTCACTGCAATGTTGGGCTCGTTGGCCGCATCGTTTAAAATATTCTGCCCGCTGCCATCCACGTTCACCTGGTTCGTGAAGATGGTGCTGCCGGCCTGCTTCTGCCCGGCATTGGTGTAGTGATAGCCGGGAGATGTTCGCTTGTTGTTGAAGGGATTCGGCAGGTACGAATCGTCCATCGTTTCCTTTTCGCGGAAGGATTGTTTTTTTACGTTCGTGTTTTGCGCAAAGCCAGGGCAGGAGCAAAAAAGAAAAACTGGTGCAGCAAGCAAGAGCAGCGGCTGTTTGGTTTTCATGGTGGGTTAGTTTAGCAATAAACCTGTCCCTTCTGCCTTTTCTGTACTACAACAAATTTAAAGTGTTTTATTTACACCACAAAATCTGGCAATCACTTTCCCGGAAAGATCATCCGAATTACCAAGCGCCTCTGCCCTTTGCGGAACACGCCCGAAGCCGTGTCGCGCACATCTTCCACCGAATAAAATGCCGAAGGATTGTGCTGCGCGATCATTTCGGCCACTTCGTTCACATCCTTCCGTTTTACGATCGTAAAGATCACCTTCACCGGTCCCACCGCGCCTTTCCCATCCACCAGGGTAAAACCGTGGCCGGTGGCTTTCATCTTTTGTAAAAGGGCCGCGCAGTCCTGGTTGGTTATAATGCGGATCACCTGCAGGCCGAGCGCCAACCGTTCCTCGATGCGCATGCCCACGTAATTGCCGGTAGCGAAGCCGCCTGCCCAAGCAATGAAGCAGGCCCAGTTGTTTGCCTGGTTCATCACCTGGCGGATCACAACGATCCAGATGAGCACTTCGAAAAAGCCGAGAATGGGCGTAATGTTCTTCATCCCGCGCGAGACAAATACGTGCCGGAGCGTGCCGAGCGTCACATCGCACACGCGCGAGCCGAAAATGATGAGCGGGAGAACGACCCAGCTGAACGCATCTAAATGTTCCACGATACAAATTTATGCCCGCCAGGGCTCACCAACAGGCAGGATGGTTTTACTTTTGAAACTTTGCTTGTTAATACTCTTGCATCTAAAACCTCCCGGGATAACAGGAAATTCTAAATTTGCGGAACAAAATGCTCCCCATGAAAAAACTTGCTCTCTCTTTCCTCCTTATTACATCCGCCCGCATTGCTTTTCCGCAATGCGCCAGCCAATCGAACATCTATGCATTCACTTTTGGCGGGCGAACTTACGAAGTGGTGAAAGAGCTCAAGACCTGGTCGCAGGCTGCGGCCTGCGCGGTGCAGCGCGGGGGATACCTGGTGCAAATCGACAGCGCGAGCGAGCAATCGGCCGTTTACACCGGCATCCTTAACGCAGGCGTTACCTCGAACTACCATCCTGTTTCGGACGGTGGCGGAGCATCATACGTATGGATCGGTGCCACCGACAAGCTGAACGAAGGAGCGTGGCTGTGGGATGGGGATGATAACGGCAGCGGAACGAATTTCTGGAACGGGCAGGGCCAGGCCGGGACCGGTGGCGGCTCTGCGATTGGCGGTTCGTATGTGAACTGGGGAGGCGCTTCGCTCGGTCCGTACAACGAGCCGGACAACTATAACAATATCCAGGATTGCGGGGGGGTTGGCGTTTCACCGTGGCCTTACGGCATAGCCAGCGAATGGAACGATATCAATTGCGCGAACACGCTTTATTACGTGATCGAGTACAACAACTCTTCTTCCACGGGCCCGATTGTTTCCGATCGGCAACAACCGGAGATCTATCCTAACCCGTTCGGTGAGTATATGAACGTGACTGTTGCTGCGGCCGGGGAAGCCGCATTGATCAATGTATTGGGAAAAGAGATCCTGCTGAAAAAAATAACGGCAGGAACAAACCGCATCGAAACTGCGGGGCTGGCGCCAGGGATCTATTTTGTCCGAATTAAAACAGCAGCGGGCGTCATCACCCTCCGGATCACACATCAATGAACCACCCGGCTTGAAGAGCTTTCGCCCCTATAGTTTCCTGATCAGTCCCGTCCTGCCTCTTGCGTTGCTTTTTGCAGTAACGCAACCGGTGCCCGCACAGAAAGCAACGAAGCAATTTCCCTCTTACGAAGCGGTTGCAACAGCATTTTACGAGACCTACTCCCTGTCTCAAATTGAAAACATGAGCCGTATCTTTTTCCAGAAGAAGCCGGTGGGATGGGACGTAGCGATCACCCGGTTTAACGGGGACTCGGAGAGCACCGCTTTCAACGGGCTGTTCTGGACCAAAGAAAAAAAGAATTACCTCCAACTCGATCTTCCGGCCGTAAAAGATAAAGACGAGAACAGGCGCGCCATCGAAGAAGCGGTGAACAGCTACCTGAAGAACTGGTACAAAGTGTTTCCTTACTATGGTTACAACGGCTGGGACAGGGATGTGATCGGCTTGCTGGAAAAAGAGAAACAGCTGAGCGATACTGATCTTTATGCGCTCGGGCGCGCCTACTCATCCGTGGCGAGCAATTTTCTAAGCTACAATGAAGGTTTTATGGGGCCCGAGAACAAATTTTCGCTCCCCGAAGGGCCGAACAGCATGACTAGCGAGCAGCTTGCGGAGTATCGCAGGTACAGGCATCTGGCGATCGCCAGCTTCAGGAAGCTCATGAAGCAGAATTCCGAATTCGAGACCATTGTGGGAAGGATCGATATGAAGACGGGAAATGAACACATGACCTCCTTCCTCGATCTCAGGATGTACCAGAACGAGGATGAAGCGAACAAGGAGCTGGCCGACAGCATTTACAGCCCCTTCATGATCTCTTGCGCCAGGAATTACCTGAACTCCTGCGAAAAGAACGCAGTGCTTTGGACCAACGGGGACAATGATACCTACCCCTTGCTGTATGTTCAATCCAGGCTGGGGTTCAGGAAGGATGTGCTGGTCGTGAACCTGAGCCTGCTCAACCTTTCGCGGTACGTCAACAACTTCCGCTCCTCCATACTGGATGCCCCTCCCATCGAGTTCATGACCACGCCCGAGGAGATCAAAAATGATCTGCGCGATTACCTGCCGGTACAGGAAGAAAAAAACGAATACACGGAACTCTCCGACCTTATCGCTTTCCAGAAACAAAAAGAGCACACGATAGCGATCGGCACAAAGGCTCTCCCCTACTTTCCTTCAAAAAAAATTCAGCTTACCTGTGCAGACGGGTCGAAAATGAAATGGAAACTGGAAAAGGAATACTTGTTAAGAAGTGAACTGATCGTGCTCGATATGCTGGCCGTTTATGCCTGCAAGCGCCCTTTATACATGGCCGTCACCTGCGCACCTGAATCCTATCTCGGCATGCAAAAGTATTTCCGGCAGGAAGGACTGGCATACCGCATTACCTCTCACACGGAAGGCTCCGATCCGTACATCGACACAGGGATCTTGTACGATCGGCTGATGAACTCCTTCGCGTGGGACGGGAAGGATGCAATAGCCCAGCATGACAAATTTTTCTGTTCCGCTTATCTAAGGGTACTTGGCGACCTGGCAGGCGCACTTATCCGGGAGAACAAAAAAGATTCCGCGCTGGCTGTGCTCGAGAAGGCATCGGGACTCTTCCCGGAAAAAAAATACCGTACCGATGAGTTCTTTATCCCGCTTATGGAGTCGTATTACCTGCTCGGCAGGAACGAGAAGGCAGAAGCGATCTTTCTTAAACTGCTGTATAATATCAAAAACAGGATCGACAATTATTATGACATCAAGGACGTGAGCCCGGGAGATACAAAATCTGCGATACTAACGAAGCTTTTGGATATTTCCGATCGCTACGAACCCAGGCTGTCGAAAGAAGTACGGTCGTTGAATGAACATTGACGGGAGTCCTAACCCTTCCCGATCAGTTCTATAGCATGCTTCACCTTCTCTCCCAGCAACGCATAATGGACCACATCGATCATTTGCTCCACGTAGCAAAATTTTAATCCCTTCAGGTATTCCTGGCGGATCTCGTCAACATCCTTCTTATTTTCTGTGCTCAGGATGATCTCCCTGATGCCGGCACGCTTGGCTGCCAGGATCTTCTCTTTGATCCCTCCTACGGCCAGCACACGCCCGCGCAAGGTGACCTCTCCGGTCATGGCCACCTGCTTTTTTACTTTACGCTGGGTGAATGCCGATGCGAGAGCGGTAAGCATCGCCACACCTGCAGAAGGTCCATCCTTCGGAGTTGCACCCTCGGGTACGTGCAGGTGCACGTTCCAGTGGTCGAACACGCTGGGTTTGATGTTCAGCGTTTCAGAATGCGACTTCAGGTACTCGAAGGCGATGACGGCAGATTCTTTCATCACATCGCCCAGGTTTCCGGTGAGGGTAAGTTTCTCTCCTTTTCCGCGCGACAGGCTGGTCTCGATGAAAAGAATGTCTCCCCCCGTGGGCGTCCAGGCCAGGCCAGTGACCACGCCCGCCACATCGTTGCCCTGGTATTTGTCCTTTAAATGGGCCGGGCCGAGGATCCTGGTCAGGTCCTCTTCATTTGGCGTAATGCTGTACTTAATCTTCATCGCGATCGACTTAGCGATACTGCGGATGATCTTCGCAATCATTTTCTCCAGCCCCCGCACACCCGACTCGCGGGTGTAATTCTCGATGATGAACTCGATGGCCTTATCGGTAAGCCTGAACTGGCCGGACTTGAGGCCGTGCTCGTCCATTTGCTTGGGAAGCAGGTGCTGCTTCGCAATGTTGATCTTCTCTTCAACGGAATAGCCGGTAAGCTCGATGATCTCCATGCGATCGCGGAGGGCCGGCTGAATGGTCTGCAGCGTGTTGGCCGTGGCAATGAACATGACCTTGCTGAGGTCGTAATCGAGCTCCACGTAATTATCATAAAAAGCATTATTCTGCTCGGGGTCGAGCGCCTCCAGCAGTGCAGATGACGGATCTCCGTGGTAATCATTCCCCACCTTGTCTATTTCATCGAGTACAAATACAGGGTTAGAGGTCTGCGCCTTTTTGATGTTCTGCAGGATGCGCCCCGGCATTGCGCCAATGTAGGTTTTGCGGTGGCCGCGTATCTCACTCTCGTCCTTCAGTCCGCCCAGGCTCATGCGCACGTACTTGCGGCCGAGCGCTTTGGCGATCGATCTCCCGAGGGAGGTCTTTCCCACCCCGGGAGGGCCAACAAGGCAGAGTATGGGCGATTTCATATTGCCCTTAAGCTTGAGCACGGCCAGGTGCTCGATGATGCGCTCCTTTATTTTTTCCAGCCCGTAATGGTCTTCGTCCAATATCTTTTGGGCCCGCTTCAGATCGAAATTATCCTCGGAATAATCGCTCCAGGGCAGGTCGAGCAGCAGTTCGAGGTAATTGTTCTGCACCGAATATTCCGCTGCGTTTGGATTCATCCGCTCGAGTTTTTTGAGCTCTTTTTCAAAAACCTCTTTTACCTCCTTTGCCCATTTCTTTTCGGCCGACCGGGTCTTGAGCTCCTGGATCTCCTGTTCGAACGAATTGCCGCCCAGCTCCTCCTGGATGGTCTTCATCTGCTGGTGCAGGAAATATTCGCGCTGCTGCTTGTCGATATCGTTCTTCACCTTGTTCTGGATCTGGTTCTTCAGTTCGAGCATCTGCTCTTCGCGGGTGAGCATCTCCAGCAGCAGCTTGGCACGGGCCTTCAGGTCGGCTATCTCCAGCGTTTGCTGCTTCTCGTTCACCGAGGCGTTCATGTTCGAAGAGATGAAGTTGATCAGGAATGATGGGCTTTCGATGTTGCGGATGGCAATGCCTGCCTCGGACGGGATCTGGGGCGAGAGCTTGATGATCTGCAAGGAGAGGTCCTTAAGCGAAGCGATGAAGGCATCAAACTCCTTGTCTCCCTTGGCAGGACGTTTTTCATTAAAGGCACCGATCTTTGCCTTGATATACGGCTCGGACTGCACCTGCTCCACCAGCTGGAAGCGTTTTTTACCCTGGATGATCACCGTCAGGTTCCCATCGGGCATCTTCAGCATACGCAGAATAAGCGCAATGGTGCCCACGCTGTTAAGCTGGTCAAAAGTGGGGTCTTCAACCGTATCGCTCTTCTGGGCCACCACGCCTATGGTTTTATCGCCTTTGTAGGCATCGCGGATCAGCCGCACGCTTTTATCGCGCCCCACGGTGATGGGAATGACCACACCGGGGAAAAGAACCGTGTTGCGGAGCGGCAGGATGAAAAGCTCATCGGGTATCTTTTCGGAATCGAGCTGGTTCTCCTCTTCGATGGTAAGAAGCGGTATAAGCTCGCTGTCCTCTTCGGGCATGTCGGCCAGGGATACCGGTTTAATGGGAAAGTCTTCGTTCATACAGGCATTTCTTTCCTTATTTTTTCAATCATCATACCAATAAGTGTGATACGACAAAATGTCGGGCAAAGTTAGCCATTAGTCCGCACAACGCCATTTAATCGCTCAAAACAAGAATTTATTGCATCAATGCAGTGGATTATTTTCCCCAGGGGCTTATCAACAATTGCAGTTAATAGCCATTTTTAAAAAACTTTCACATTATCAAAAAGTTATTATTTTTGCCCCGACTTGAATGGAAGCGCGCATGTGCGCTACTTTAACGAAACAAAAAATAACCTGATGAAAAAGAAAACCCTACACATCTTCGGACTGGCAGCGATTGCCGTTATCGGATTCACCGCCTGCAACGGCCTTGGCAAAATGGTGAAGAAAGCGCCCACCGTGAACTACACGGTTACCCCCAGCCCGCTCGAAGAGCATGGCGACAGCGTAAGCGTGGCCATTAGCGTGAAATACCCTGCAAAATACTTCGGCAAGAAAGTGACCCTTACATTCGCACCAGAGCTGAAATATGGCAGCGGCTCCAAGCCCCTGAAGCAGATGACCGTGCTGGGTGAAAAAGCACTGGGCAACGGACCAAAGATCGCCTATGCCACTGGCGGTTCTTTTTCATACACGGATAAGATCCCGTATACTCCCGAGCTGAAGACCTGCTCGCTGATGGCGAAGGCCACAGGAGCGGTGAAGAGCAAGAGCAAAGTGATTCCCGAGCGCATGATCGCAGAAGGGACCATCACCACGCCCCTGCTCACCAAAAGCGATGACCGACCGATAGCCGGCAAGGACGACCTGAAGGATATGCCAGTGAACCAGCAAGGTCAGATCTTCTTCCAGGTGAGCCAGTCGGTGATCCGCCCGACCGAGATCAAAGGGAAAGAGATGACCGACACGAAAGACTTCATCACCAAAGGGTTGAACAGGGTCCGCTTCGTATTCAACGGCATGACCATTTCGGCCTACGCTTCCCCGGACGGAGAGCAAGCGATGAACGGACACCTTGCCGAAGACCGCGCCAAGGTTACCAAGAAGTATTACATGGATATGTTCAAGGAAAAGGACAAGAAGACCAAAAAGGAAATGCTCGAGGCCGGAACAAAGGATGAGTTCTTCAGCATCAAGACCACGGCCGAGGACTGGGATGGCTTCAAGTCGCTCATGGAACAATCCGGCATAGCTGACAAGAACATTATCCTAGGCATACTTAGCAAATATTCTGACCTGGATGTGCGCGAAAAAGAGATCAAGAACCTTTCGGCCACTTACAACGAGATCCGCGAGCAGATCCTGCCAAAGCTGCGCAGGAGCATCTTCACGATGAACTGCACGCAGAAGCGCAGGCCGGATGATGAGATCGCCAAGCTGGCCGCCACCACTCCTGATTCGCTCAACGTGGAGGAGATCCTGTATGCAGGCACCCTTACCACCGACTGGAACACCAAGATGGCGATCTATAAGAACGCTGCCCGGATGTTCCCGAACGATTGGAGGTCCAATAATAACCTCGCCTGCTCTTACATCATGCTGAACAAGGTGAATGATGCCGATGCAGCCCTGCAGGCTGCAAACAAGGCCAACGCAAACAATCCTGTTATCTGGAACAACATGGGCATCGTAGCCCGCTGGAAGGGTGACCGCAAGACCGCTATGGAAGATTACAAAAAAGCTTCCGGTGCCGGACCCGAGGTTTCCTACAACATGGGCATCTGCGAAATTCTGAACGGCAACTACGCAGCAGCGGTGTCGGATTTCGGGAGCGACTGCTCGTTCAATGCAGCGCTGGCCAAGCTCCTGAGCGGTGATGGCAGCGGTGCTTCGGGCGCTCTCGATTGCAGCAAGGAAAAAGATTCCGGATGGGCCTATTACCTCCGCGCCATCATTGCAGCCCGTGGCGGTAATAAGGACGGTGTGACCACGAACCTGAAGACCGCCATTCAAAAAGACGGCTCATTCAGGGAAATGGCCAAGACCGACCTCGAATTCTACAAAATGCGCGATGATGCTGGGTTTAAAAGCGCAATTCAGTAACATAAGACTTAAAATTTTCGCAGGAACCCGGCCAAAAGCCGGGTTTCTTCGTTAATAAGTATACCCACACACATTTTCACCTTCGGGGAACTTTTTTAGCTTTGTATTCGCTTTCGAAGTACAGCGAAAAATGTCATGAAAAACATATTTTTTGCGATCATTCCAGGTATCCTCATCAGCCTTTTGCTCTGTTCTTCTTTCGGACAGGAAACGGCAAAGGACAGCTTCGTTGTCGATAAGAAAAAGAACATTGAGATGCGGGGCTTTGTAAAGCGAACCCGGTCGGCAGCCAAGGAGATAGAAAATCCGCTTGACAGTGCGCTTATCCGCGTGTTCAATGAAAAGAACACCGAAGTGCTTCACCTGCTGTCTAACAAGAAAGGAAAATGTAATTTCAAGCTACCGCTGTTCCGGCAGTTCACCATCCTGATCTCCAAACCGGGGTACGTACCGAAGATCATCGCGATAGATACCGAAGTGCCGATGGGAAAAGAAAACAATTATACGTTCTTCTTCGATGTTGACATATTTGAGGACATTAAAGGGTTAGACGTTTCGGTTCTGAAAAAGCCCATTGCGAAGATCGTTTACAGCACGGGCAACAACCGGTTCCTGTACGATGTGCAGTATACCACCAAGATCAATATGGACCTGAAAAAAATGTATAAGAACTATTACTTTCTGCAAAGCATCGAAGCGGATACCGTAACTGTTTCAGGAAAAACGGGAAAGCAAATGCGGCAAAAGCGGGATTAGGCCTTCCTGAGCTTCGAGCAGATCTCCCACACAACCACCCCCACGCACACGGCAATGTTCAAGGAATGCTTCATACCGGATTGGGGGATTTCTATCACACCGTCACACAGGTCCACCGCTTCCTGCTGAACGCCCGACACTTCGTTACCGAATATCACTGCCGTTTTCCCCGGGAGAATGAATTCGTGCAGCGGCACCGACCGCTCGGCCTGTTCCACCGCGTATACCTTCCAGCCATTCTTCTTCAGCTCTGCTATCGCATCTCCGATGCCGGCATAGTGCTTCCAGGAAACGGTTTCCGTTGCCCCTAATGCGGTCTTCTGTATCTCGCGGTGAGGAGGCGTCCCCGTATATCCACAAAGGTAAACGGCCTCAGCAAGGAACGCATCGGCCGTACGGAACACCGAGCCCACGTTGAGCAGGCTGCGCACGTTATCCAGCACGATGATGACCGGTGTCTTGGTTGCCTGACGGAACTCTTCAACAGATTTCCGATGCAGCTCCTGATTCTTCAGCTTACGCATGTGCAAATGTAGATTTTATGTTTAAAACTTTGGGGAAACGCTGTTGTGTCTATTTGTACTTTTATCGCAGTGAAGAACCGTTCGATGATAAAAAGTGCTACAGCGGAGAAGGAAACCCCGCTGATGAAACAGTACAACCAGATCAAGGCCAAATACCCGGATGCGATCCTGCTGTTTCGCGTGGGCGACTTTTACGAAACGTTTGCCGAAGATGCCGTTAAGGCTGCTGCCATACTGGGCATCGTTCTCACGAGAAGGGCCAACGGGGCCGCATCGTACGTTGAGCTGGCCGGCTTCCCGCACCACTCGCTCGACTCGTACCTGCCCAAGCTGGTGCGTGCAGGACACCGGGTAGCCATCTGCGACCAGCTGGAAGACCCGAAGCTCGCCAAGACCATCGTGAAGCGCGGGGTGACCGAGCTGGTGACCCCGGGTGTGTCGTACAACGACAAAACGCTCGACCATAAATCGAACAACTTCCTGGCCTGCGTGCACCTCGACAACAAAGCAGCGGGCATTTCTTTTCTCGATGTCTCGACCGGGGAGTTCCTCGTAGCAGAAGGCGGTTTCGATCATATTGAAAAACTGCTCGCAAGCTTTAAGCCCAACGAGATACTTTTCCAGAAGAACAAGAAAAATATATTTTCAGAGCACTTCGGAGGAAAATATTACACCTATGGTCTCGAAGACTGGGTGTTTACCCGCGAATTTTCGGGCGAGCTGCTGCTGAAGCATTTCGGAACGACCTCGCTGAAAGGCTTCGGCATCGAGAACCTTTCGCTGGGCATAATCGCAGCAGGCGGGGCCCTTCACTACCTGGCCGACACCGCGCACGACAAGGTGCAGCACATCACCAGTATCTCGCGCATCGAGGAAGAGCATTACGTATGGCTCGACCGGTTCACCGTACGCAACCTCGAGCTTTTTAATTCAACGAATGAGAATGCGAAGACCCTCATCGATGTGATCGATCATACGGTCTCGCCCATGGGATCGAGGCTTTTGAAGCGGTGGCTGGCCCTGCCGCTCAAGGACAGGCAGCCCATTGAAGAACGGCTCGATATCGTGGAGAGCTTCCTGCACGATAAGGATGCGGCCGACAAGATGGTGCAGGACATCCGCCAGATTGGCGACCTGGAGCGGATCGTATCGAAGGTTTCCACCGGCAGGATCTCTCCCAAGGAGGTGGTACAGCTCAAGCGCGCGCTCACATCCATTATCCCGGTCAAAGAATCGTGCGAAGGCTCAGCGAACCGCTCGCTGAAAAAGATCGGGGAGCAATTGAATCCCTGCAAGCTGGCCATCGGACGGATCGCGAAGGAACTGGTGCCCGACCCGCCTTTCCTCGTAGCAAAAGGGAATGTGATCGCCAGCGGGGTGAATGCCGAGCTGGATGAGCTGCGCAAGATCGCTTTTTCGGGTAAGGACTACCTGCTTCAGATCCAGCAGCGGGAGATTGGGCGGACAGGCATTTCTTCGCTTAAGGTCGCCTTTAATAATGTGTTCGGATATTATCTTGAAGTCACGAATGCCCACAAGCACAAGGTGCCGGCCGACTGGATGCGGAAGCAAACGCTCACCAATGCCGAGCGGTACATCACCGAAGAGCTGAAGCAGTACGAGGAAAAAATATTGGGAGCAGAAGAAAAAATACTCGCACTCGAAACACAATTGTTCTCCGACCTCGTGCTCGCCCTTGCCGACTACATCGTGCCCGTCCAGCTCAACGCTTCGCTGGTGGCCCGGCTCGATTGCCTGCTTTCGTTCGCCTTGCTCGCAGAGGCCAACAATTATGTACGCCCGCACGTGAACGATGGGCTGATGATCGACATAAAGAACGGCCGCCACCCCGTGATCGAGCGCCAGCTTCCGCCCGGTGAGGAATACGTTGCCAACGATATGTATCTCGATAACGAAAAGCAGCAGATCATTATTATCACCGGTCCCAACATGTCCGGTAAATCAGCCCTGCTGCGGCAAACAGCCCTGATCGTGCTGCTGGCGCAGATGGGAAGCTTTGTACCTGCGAAGCATGCCGCCATCGGGCTGGTGGATAAGATATTTACCCGGGTGGGTGCGAGCGACAACATCTCCTCGGGCGAATCCACCTTCATGGTGGAGATGAACGAGACCGCCAGCATCCTCAACAACATCTCCAGCCGAAGCCTGATCTTGCTCGATGAGATCGGCCGGGGAACAAGCACGTATGACGGGATCTCCATTGCCTGGGCTATAGCCGAGTTCCTGCACGAGAACCCGGCAAAAGCAAAAACGCTCTTCGCTACGCATTACCACGAGCTGAACGAAATGGCGGATTCGTTCGTGCGCATCAGGAACTTCAACGTATCGGTAAAGGAAGCGGGCAACAAGGTGCTGTTCATGCGCAAGCTGGTGCCTGGAGGCAGCGAGCACAGCTTCGGCATTCACGTGGCGAAGATGGCGGGCATGCCGCGGGCGGTGATCGAACGGGCCAACCACATCCTGAAACAGCTGGAAGGGTCGCACAGCAATGCGGAGCTTACGAAGAAAGAATCGAAAAGATCGGAAATGCAGCTCAGTTTTTTTCAGCTGGATGACCCTGTGCTGGGACAGATCAAGAACGAGATACTGAGAACCGATATCAATACCTTGACCCCGGTGGAAGCTTTAATGAAGCTCAATGAAATAAAGAAACTGATCGGAGGATAATTCGAATCTCGTTAATGATTTTTGATTATTTTTGCCGCATTAAGCGGAAGTAGCTCATTTGGTAGAGCATCACCTTGCCAAGGTGAGGGTGGCCGGTTCGAGCCCGGTCTTCCGCTCAGCCTCAACTCCGATCCCCTCTCCTGAAGGAGAGGGGACTTTAGTTTATAGGGGTGTGCTTGAATTGTCCCGGTGGGAACAAATATGACCTCCGGAATTTCTGTGAAGGAGGAGAGAATGCCTGGGTGGCGGAACTGGTATACGCGAGGGACTTAAAATCCCTTGGGCCAAAAGCCCGTACGGGTTCAACTCCCGTCCCAGGTACAAAATGTAAGTTTTAATAATTCCTACTCTATCTGTGATGCCTGAAGGTCCGTGAACGCTGTTCTTACAGAGTAAATATCCCCCACCAAAGGTGGGGGCTTTAATTTAAACTCTAAAAGAGTTTATAGCTCTTATCATCCTGTTCTGCCTGCTTCTCGTGTTTCTCCTGGTACTTTATGTAGCGCTGTA
>JACXTT010001714.1_pt1 | contig 36024 bp, 32 predicted proteins | sample 9270951 | NCBI WGS metagenome assembly JACXTT01 (sample SAMN15532306, study PRJNA645909) | rock metagenome | isolation source: weathered quartz diorite | place: Puerto Rico | collected 2017-06-21 | reverse complement strand
GCCGGCCACTCTCCCGCCCGCTCGGCCAGCCCGACCTGCGCCAGCACGGCGGCGGCTTCGGCCAGCCGGTGCCGCGGCAGGCCCAGCGCCACGTTGTCCAGCACACGCTTCCACGGCAGCAGGCGCGAATCCTGGAACATCACGCGGATCGCCCCCAGGGCGTCGTGGCCGGCATGCACCGGTTCGCCATCGAGCGCGACCGCGCCACCGTCCGGCGCCTCCAGCCCCGCCACCAGCCGCAACAGCGTGCTCTTGCCGCAACCGCTGCGCCCGACAATCGCCACGAACTCGCCGGGCCTCACCTGCAGGTCGATGCCATGCAGGACCTCTCGGCCGTTGTAACGCTTGACCACCTGTTCCACGCGCAGCGCCAACCCACCCTGTTCAGTCGGCGCTGCCGCGGCGTGTTGCCTGGCCAGGCCCGCATCGGCATAGGCGAGCGCGGCCTGTTCCACCGGATTCGATTGCATCGCGATTCCTTAAGTTGATGCGGCCTGGTAGCCCGGATGCCACCGCAGCCAGAAACGCTCCAGCCCGCGCGACAGCAGATCGGCCAGCTTGCCGAGCAGCGCGTAGAGCAGGATGCCCACCAGCACCACGTCGGTCTGCAGGAATTCGCGCGCGTTCATCGTCATGTAGCCGATGCCCGACTGCGCGGAGATGGTTTCCGCCACGATCAGGATCACCCACATCAGGCCCAGCGAGAACCGCACACCGACGAGAATGCTTGGCAGCGCGCCCGGCAGGATCACCTCGCGATACAGCCGCCAGCCGGAAAGCCCATAGCTGCGCGCCATTTCGACCAGCCCCGGATCGACCGCGCGGATACCGTGGTACGTGTTCAGGTAGACCGGGAAGAACACGCCCAGCGCCACCAGGAACAGCTTGGCGGTCTCGTCGATACCAAACCACAGGATCACCAGCGGAATCAGCGCGAGCGGCGGGATGTTGCGCACCATCTGCAGCGTGCTGTCGAGCAGCGTGGCCGCCGGGCGGAACGTGCCGGTCAGGAGCCCCAGCAGCAGGCCAAAGCCGCCGCCGATGGCAAACCCGGCCAGCGCGCGCCACGTGCTGACCCACACGTGGGTCCACAGTTCGCCAGATGCGGCCAACCCCCATGCAGCCTGGACGACCGCCAGCGGTGCCGGCAGCACGCGGCTGGACAACCAGCCGTATTGCGATGCCGCCTGCCAGGCCACGATCAGCAGGGCCGGCACGACCCACGGCGCAAGCGCGCGGGCGGCGCGGCGGCCATCGATGCGCAGCACTGCGGGCAGGCGGCGCGGTGGCGGGAACGAAGGCGCGGACATGGTTCGCCCTCCTCAGCTCTGCGCGGCGCGCGGCACGGCGCGGGGCACGATGCCGGTCGCCATCACCTCGCCGAACGGTCCGGACAGCACGTTGCCCGGCAGCTTCTCGCGCACCGCGCGCGGCAGCAGCGGGAACACCAGTTCGGCAAAGCGGTAGGCCTCTTCCAAGTGCGGATAGCCGGACAGGATGAAGGTATCGATGCCCAGGTCCGCGTATTCGGCCATGCGCGCGGCCACAGTGTGCGGATCGCCGACCAGCGCCGTGCCTGCGCCGCCGCGCACCAGGCCCACGCCGGCCCACAGGTTGGGGCTGATCTCCAGCGCCTCGCGCGTGCGGTTGGCGCCGCCGGCATGCAGCGCGGCCATGCGGCGCTGGCCTTCGGAATCCATCTTCGCGAACACCGCCTGCGCGCGCGCCACGGTCTCGTCATCGAGCTTGCTGATCAGCGCATCGGCCGCCGCCCATGCCTTGTCTTCCGTCTCGCGCGCGATCACATGCAGGCGGATTCCGAACTTCACGGTGCGGCCGTGGCGCGCGGCGTGCTCGCGCACGTCGGCCAGTTTCTTCGCCACTTCGGCGGGCGGCTCGCCCCACGTCAGGTACGTATCGACCTGCTCGCCGGCCAGCGCATGCGCCGCCGCCGACGAGCCGCCGAAGTACACCGGCGGATGCGGCATCTGCACCGACGGGTACAGCACGCGGGCGCCCTTGACCTTGAGATGCTTGCCCGTGTAGTCCAGCTCGGCGTTGTCGTGGCTGGCGGCAAGCACCTCGCGCCAGATGCGGATGAACTCGGCCGAGGCCTCGTAGCGCGCCGCGTGATCGAGAAACAGGCCGTCGCCCTCCAGTTCGGCCACGTCGCCGCCGGTCACCAGGTTGACAAGCAGGCGGCCGCCCGAGATGCGGTCGAACGTCGCCGCCATGCGCGCGGCGAGCGTCGGCGTCATCAGGCCCGGGCGCACGGCGACCAGGAACTTCAGCCGGCGCGTGACGGCGGCGAGCGCCGAGGCGGCGACCCACGGGTCCTCGCACGAGCGCCCGGTCGGGATCAGCACGCCCTCGTAGCCGAGCGTATCGGCGGCCACGGCGATCTGGCGCAGGTAGTCAAAGCTGACCTCGCGCGCGCCCTCGGTGGTGCCAAGGTAGCGGCTGTCGCCGTGGGTGGGGATGAACCAGAAAACTTGCATGTTGCGGCCTTGTTGTCTTGTTGCCTCGATGGTGTTGCGCACCGGTGCGCGTTCAGCGCTGCGCCTGCTGCCAGGTGGCATCGGCGACGCGGATCGGCTTGGGGATCAGCTTGAGCGCCTGGAACACGTCGGCGATGCGCTGCTGCTCGGCCAGCACCTGCGGCGTGACTGGCTTCGCGCCATAGGAGAAGCGCGCGACCGCCAGGTCGAGCACGGCGGCATCCAGCCCCAGTTCGGCGGTCAGCACGGCCGACGCATCCTTCGGATTCTTCTGCGCCCACGCGCCCAACGCCGCCAGTTCGTCCAGGATTCCAGTCACCACGTCGGGACGTGCCTGCGCATAAGGACGCGACGCCAGGTAGAACTGGTGATTGCTGACCACGTTCTTGCCGTCCGCGCCGCGGCCGTCGGCCAGCACGCGGGCGCCGAGCTGCTTCTCTGCGGCGGCCAGGAACGGGTCCCAGATCACCCAGGCGTCCACCGCGCCGCGCTCGAAGGCGGCGCGCGCGTCGGCCGGTGGCAGGTAGACCGTCTGGACCTCGTTGTACGGCACGCCCGCCTTCTCCAGCAGGCGCACCAGCAGGTAGTGCACGTTGGAGCCCTTGTTCAGCGCCACGCGCTTGCCGCGCAGGTCGGCCACGCTGCGGATCGGCGAGCCCTTCGGAACCACAATGGCCTCGGCGGTCGGCGCCGGCGGCTCGTTGCCGATGTAGGCCAGTTGCGCGCCGGCCGCCTGCGCGAAGATCGGCGGGGCTTCGCCCACCGTGCCGAAATCGACGGCGCCGACGTTGAGCCCTTCCAGCAACTGCGGGCCGGCCGGAAACTCCGTCCACTTGACGGTGATGCCCTGCGGCGCGAGGCGCTTTTCCAGCGTGCCGCGCGCCTTGAGCAGCGTCAGCGTGCCGTACTTCTGGTAGCCGATGCGCAGCAGCTTGGGATTGACGGTTTGCGACTGCGCCTCCGCGCGGCCGGCGAAGAGGCCATAGGACAGGCCGGTGGCGATCACCAGCGCGGCGGCCAGCAAGCGGCGGCGCACGGGTGTGGTGGGCGGCGCGGTGTCGGCGTCGTGGTGGATATCGAGCGGCTGGAGCGTGGGCGATGTCATGCGGGTTCCTTGGAATCTGTCGAAAAACCGGGCCGGTGCGGGCGGCGGCGCGGGCAACACCCCGCCCTGCCGGGCCGGATGGCTGGCATGACGGGAAAGGGTGTTGCCGGAAGCGGCGCCGCGGCAAGGTGCGCGGCGCGTGGACTCAGGTCAGGCGGGACATCGCCCCGGTTGGCGGCGAGTGGCGGACGGCTGGCGGGACATTTTGGATTCCTCGGGTTGCTGGCGTTCCATGCCGGGTAGGCTTACTTCTTGCCCGGCTGGTAAACCTGATCGAACGAGCCACCGTCGGCAAAGTGCGTTTTCTGCGCCTTCTGCCAGCCACCGAACACCTCGTCGATCGTGAACAGCTTCACCTTCGGGAACGTCGCCGCGTACTTGGCGGCCACTTTCTGCGAGATCGGACGGTAGTAGTTCTTGGCCGCGATCTCCTGGCCCTCGTCGGTGTACAGGAACTGCAGGTAGGCTTCCGCGGCCTTGCGCGTGCCCTTCTTGTCGACGACCTTGTCCACCACCGCCACCGGTGGCTCGGCCAGGATCGAGAGCGACGGCGCAACGATATCGAACTTGTCCGGACCAAGTTCCTTGATGGCGAGGATGGCCTCGTTCTCCCAGGCGATCAGCACGTCGCCGAGGCCGCGCTCGACGAACGTGGTGGTCGCGCCGCGCGCGCCGGAATCGAGCACCGGCACGTTCTTGAGCAGCGCGCCGACAAACTCGCGCGCCTTCGCATCGTTGCCGCCCGGCTGGCGCAGCGCGTAGCCCCACGCGGCCAGGTAGTTCCAGCGCGCGCCGCCCGAGGTCTTGGGATTGGGCGTGATCACCTGCACGCCCGGCTTGATCAGGTCGTTCCAGTCCTTGATGGCCTTCGGATTGCCCTTGCGCACCAGGAACACAATGGTCGAGGTATAGGGCGCCGCGTTGTGCGGCAGGCGCTTCTGCCAGTCGGGCTTGAGCAGGCCCTTGTCGGCGATCGCGTCAATGTCGTAGCCGAGCGCCAGCGTCACCACGTCGGCATCCAGGCCGTCGATCACCGAACGGGCCTGCTTGCCCGAGCCGCCGTGCGACTGGCGGATGGTCACGGCGTCGCCGCCCTGGGCCTTCCAGGCCTTGGCGAAGGCCGCATTCACGTCCACATACAGCTCGCGCGTGGGGTCGTAGGAAACGTTGAGCAGGCCGGTGTTGGCCGATGCCGGATGAAAGGCGCCGAGCGTGCCCAGCACCGCGAGTCCGATGGCCAGTTTGCGAATCATGAGGTAAGGCTCCCGTCAGGTGTCGTGAAGTGGCGAGAGCGCCGTGGCACCCTCCTTGCCGGTCCGCCTTGCGTGGGCGGACCGCTGTCAGGAGCAAGACTACCGAGGGGGGTATCTGAACGGAACGAATGGTTTCGCCGAACCTTGCATGTTTTCCGCATAAGATCGCGCGGGAATATGCACATGTCGGCACAGGGGATGGCCCACTGGCGGCCGCACAAAGAAAAATGCCCGCACCGCCAAGGCGGTGCGGGCAAAGTTTCCGTGTTGGAAACGGGTAGACAAGCCATGGAGAGCGCCCCCGCATCTCCATGACAGATGCCATCTTATCGAGCAGCGCCGGCGCCGCGGTTGACCCACATCAACCGTGCGGCAGGTTCGCAGGGTTTCGTAAGAGTGCGATGAAACGCAGGCATGAAAAACCGGCGCCCCAAAAGAAGAAGGCCCCCGAAGGGGCCTGGCATCCAAGCGCCAGACTGCGGCTTGCGCCGCCGCCCGTCAGTGCGCGAGCCGGCCGAACGTGAACTCGCCGTCGACGTAGTCCACCGGCACCACGTCCTTGGCCACGAACCGGCCTTCCAGGATCGCCCGCGCCACCGGGTTCTCGATCTGCTGCTGGATCGCCCGCTTCAACGGACGGGCGCCGAACACCGGGTCGTAGCCCGCGGTGGCGATCTTCTCCAGTGCCCCCTCGCTCACCTCCAGCGTCATGTCCATGCGGGCCAGGCGTGCCTGCAGGCGCTGCAACTGGATGCGCGCGATCGACTCGATGTGCTGCTGATCGAGCGCATGGAACACCACGACTTCATCGATCCGGTTCAGGAACTCGGGCCGGAAATGCGTGCGCACCTCCTGCCAGACCGCGCCCTTGACCGCTTCCTGCGGCTCGCCGGCCATCGACTGGATGATGTGCGAGCCGAGGTTCGACGTCATCACGATCACCGTGTTCTTGAAGTCGACCGTGCGCCCCTGCCCGTCGGTCAGCCGTCCGTCGTCCAGCACCTGCAGCAGCACGTTGAAGACGTCCGGGTGGGCCTTCTCCACTTCATCGAGCAGCACCACGCTGTACGGCTTGCGGCGCACGGCTTCGGTCAGGTAGCCGCCTTCCTCGTAGCCCACGTATCCCGGCGGCGCGCCGATCAGCCGGCTGACGCTGTGCTTCTCCATGAACTCGCTCATGTCGATGCGGATCAGGTGCTCCTGCGAATCGAACAGGAACTCGGCCAGGGCCTTGCACAGTTCGGTCTTGCCCACGCCGGTCGGCCCCAGGAACAGGAACGAGCCATAGGGCTTGTTCTCGTCCGACAGGCCCGCGCGCGAGCGGCGGATGGCGTCCGACACCAGCCGCACAGCCTCGTCCTGGCCCACCACGCGCGCGTGCAGGCGGTCTTCCATCTTCAGGAGCTTCTCGCGCTCGCCCTGCATCATCTTCGAGACCGGGATGCCGGTCGCGCGGCTCACCACCTCGGCGATCTCCTCGGTGCCCACCTGCGTGCGCAGCAGCTTGTTGGGCTGCTTCTGCTCGCTGGCCTCCGCCTTGTTGGCCGCCTGCAGCTTGCCTTCCAGCTCGGGCAGCTTGCCGTATTGCAGTTCCGCCACCTTGTCGAGCTTGCCCTCGCGCTGCAGCCGCGTGATGTCGAGCTTGATTTTCTCGATCTCTTCCTTCAGCGCGGCCGCGCCCTGGGCCGCGCCCTTCTCGGCGCGCCAGATTTCATCCAGGTCGGCGTATTCCTTCTCCAGCCGGGTGATCTCCTGCTCGATCAGTTCAAGGCGCTTCTTCGAGGCCTCGTCGGTCTCTTTCTTGACCGCCTCGCGCTCGATCTTCAGTTGAATCGTGCGGCGCTCCAGCTTGTCCATCACCTCCGGCTTGGAGTCGATTTCCATCTTGATGCGCGCGGCCGCCTCGTCGATCAGGTCGATCGCCTTGTCCGGCAGGAAGCGGTCGGTGATGTAGCGGTGCGACAGTTCCGCCGCCGCGACGATGGCCGGGTCGGTGATCTCCACGCCGTGATGCAGTTCGTATTTCTCTTGCAGGCCGCGCAGGATGGCAATGGTCGCCTCCACGCTCGGCTCGTCGACCAGCACCTTCTGGAAGCGACGCTCCAGCGCGGCGTCCTTCTCGATGTACTTGCGGTATTCGTCCAGCGTGGTCGCGCCGATGCAGTGCAGTTCGCCACGCGCGAGCGCCGGCTTGAGCATGTTGCCCGCGTCGATCGCGCCCTCGGCCTTGCCGGCGCCAACCATGGTGTGGATCTCGTCGATAAAGACGATGGTCTGGCCCTCATCCTTGGCGATGTCGTTGAGCACGGCCTTCAGGCGTTCCTCGAACTCGCCGCGATACTTGGCGCCGGCCAGCAGGCCCGCCATGTCCAGCACCAGCACGCGCTTGTTCTTCAGGCTCTCCGGCACTTCGCCGTTGACGATGCGCTGCGCGAGGCCTTCCACGATGGCGGTCTTGCCCACGCCCGGCTCGCCGATCAGCACGGGGTTGTTCTTGGTGCGGCGCTGCAGGATCTGGATGGCGCGGCGGATCTCGTCGTCGCGACCGATCACCGGGTCGAGCTTGCCGATGCGGGCGCGCTCGGTCAGGTCGATGGTGTATTTCTTGAGCGCCTCGCGCTGCGATTCGGCATCGGCGCTGCCGACGGCCTCGCCGCCGCGCACAGCCTGCACGGCCGCTTCCAGCGACTTGCGGGCCAAGCCGTTCTCGCGCGCGATGCGCCCGGTCTCGCCCTTGTCGTCGGAGACGGCGAGCAGGAACAGCTCGCTGGCAATGAACTGGTCGCCACGCTTGATGGCTTCCTTCTCGGCGGCATTGAGCAGGTTGACCAGATCGCGGCCCACCTGGACCTCGCTGGTGCCCTGCACCTGCGGCAAGCGGCCGATGGCCGCGTCGAGCGCGCTCTGCAGGCCGCTCACGTTCACGCCGGCGCGCTGCAGCAGCGCCCGGGCGGCGCCGTCGTTCTGCGCAATCAGCGCGCGCAGCAGATGCTGCGGTTCGATGTACTGGTTATCGTGGCCCAGCGCCAGGCTCTGCGCATCTGCCAGCGCTTCCTGGAACCGGGTGGTAAGTTTGTCAAGACGCATATCGGAACTCCTTCTCTCGGATGAGTGTCCGCTTGCGGGAGCCGGCGGCGCGGCTCAATGATCGCCTGCGCGCGTATGCCCTGCCGGACACTGGATGTCTTTCCGAAAGATAAGGCTTGGCGTCGACATTTCAAGGCCGCGCCGGGGCCATCCATCGCCCGTCGGACAGGGCCCGACCCCATCCGACAAAGCGCCCGATAAATCACCTTGACTGCAAGACCAATTCTGGCTCTCTATGCTGCCCTGGCCTCGCGCTTGTCCTCCAGGTTGCGCACCAGCACCAGCGCCTCGCCCTGCAGCACCACGCGGCCGTCGCTGCCGGTCACCACGGTGGCAAGGTTGACGAGATCCTTGTCGGCACGCAGCCGCACGATCCGCACCGAGGCGGTCAGCGGCTCGCCCAGGCGCGCCGCCGAGACGAGCCGCAGCGACTGCTTCATCCAGCCCGTCCCGCGACCGGGCAGGCGCGTGCCGAGCAGGTCGGAGAACATGCCCGCCAGCAGCGGCAGCGGCACGATGGCGCCGTCGAACCCGCGCGAGCGGGCAAACACCGGGTCCGTATAGAAAGCGTTGGCGTCGTCGGTCAGCGATACGTACTCGTCGATGTCGTCCGCGCCGAAGGTTCGCGCCGCGCTGGCCTCCTGCCCCACGCTGAGGTGGTAGAGCGAGCGGTCGCCCGGCTGCGCCGCCGCCGTGGCCGAATGTTCGACGTAGCGCAGCGCGGCCAGCGCCTGGGCATTGGCCGCCTGCGCGTCGGCATCGACCAGCAACTCGGCCTCGCCGTGGGCCGTGACCTGCATTTCCGGATCGGTGATCCGCTCCCCCCCGCGCTGCACGCAGCGGATCGCGGTATCCAGCGCGATCCGCTGCGGCCCCGGCATGTCCTGCAGCGTCAGCACCGCGGCCACGCCGTCGCCGACGAACGTGGGTCGTGGAAACATCAGCGTCTGGGCCACCGGCAGCACCGGGCGCGGATGGCTGCGCTGCATCTGCGCGCACAGCAGCGAGAACAGGAACATGCCGTGCGCCACCGTGGCGCCGAAATGCGTGGTCCTGGCGAATTCCGGGTCGCAGTGGATCGGGTTGTCGTCGCGCGACAGCGCGGCAAAGCGATCGAAATCGTTCTGCGTCAGCACGCGCGGGCGGGAAGCAGTCATCAGTTGGGTACCTCCACGGTGTTGCCGTTGACGACGATGCGGTCGGCGTTGCCCGGCGTTGCGGCGATCGGCGGCACGTTGGACGGCAGGATGGCGGGCGCCGGCGAACCGACGATGCCGCCGCGCGGCACGGTGCGCACCACCTGGGACGGCGGCAGCGACTTGCCGTTGCGCAGGTTGTCGAACACGGCGTCGAGCGCGCGATTCAGGTAGACGTGCAGCGGGATATAGCGGATGTCGTAACCGGCGACCAGGTCGATGAACCCATCGAAGTGCTGGGCATTCTCCACCTCGATGTACGACAGCTTGCTGCCCGCCCCCTCCTGCTGCTTGTTGAAGCCGAGGTACGGGCGCGACGTGTGGTTGACCGGCAGCAGCGCGTCGTTGCGACCGTGCACGATCAGCGCCGGCTTGCCGCGCAGGTTGCCGGTGCGCAGCGTCTGCGCCAGGCCCGTCTGCAGCGCCAGCGCGCTGGCGTCGGCACCGGTCAGCAGCTTGCGCAGACAGTTGGCGCCATCGAAGTTGGCGTCCTGGCGCGACGTCGACGGCGACACCGAGAACGTGTTGGCAAACGGCCCGCCCGGGTTGTTGTCGTTGAACAGCGCCACGTCCGCATTGGGCGGCACGCCGTTGCCGGTCGAGTACATCGCGGCCAGCTTGAACGGCGCGACCACGGCCGGCTTGAAGTCCACGCCTGCCGCGGCGAAGCTGTAGCCGCACAGGCGGTCCGTCACGCTCGCGCGCGCCAGCGCATTGGCGAACGTGACCGATACGGCGGCGGCGGTATCGAAAGCGGCCAGCGACGGATGCAGGTCGTCGGAGTCGGCTTCCCAGCCGAAGGCCCGCAGTTTGGCCAGCGCGTCGTCGGCCTGGACGCTGGTCGTCACGCCGCTGATGATGCCGGCGTTGGCCAGAGACTGGCAGCGCCCCGCCGCGACGGCCGCGACCGCAGGGACGATCAGCTTGGCCCCGGACGCGTTGACCAGCGACGGGCTTTGCGACGCGCAGAGCTGCAACAGGTTGGCCGTGGTGGTGTAGTCATAGAGCGTGCGGCCGGACAGGCTGACCTGGCCGCCGCCACGCCGGACCACGATGCCGGTGTTGGCCGGCAGGTTCACATTGGGCTCGCTCACGGCGACGCCGTCGATCAGGCCTTGCGTATCCTGTTCGGCGGCCGCGATCGCCGCGCCGCCGCCGTTGGACACGCTGGAGGCGATGACCAGGATCTTGTCCTTGTTGATGCTGTGCAGGCGTGTGCCGTCCGCCGCCACCGTGCCGAAGCGGTCGTTGATCGCCCAGATCGCGAAGTCCACCGCCTGCAGCGTGAACGTGCCCCAGTCCTTTTCGGGATTGCGCTGCGAGTGCGCGTGCTTGAAGGCCATCCGGTGTGGCGCCGCCGTGGTGAAATCGGCCAGCGTAGTGCCCGCGCCCGGCTGCGCGACGAACTGCGCATTCTTGCCGGCGGCGGTGCGCGTGGCGCGGGTGCCGTCGATCAGCGGCACCGTGTCGGTGTCCAGGTCGTGCGGCGCCGCGCCGGTGCCCTTGTCGGTGTAGGCCACCGCGCAGCCACGCTTGAGGCCCCACTCGCCGGTGGAAATGCCGCCATACACGCCGCGCGAGCCGGACGAGGTGGCGGTGATCACGCACGGACTGGTGGTACTGAACGTGGCGGGAATCTGCACCAGCATGGTCACGTTCTGCTGGCCGCTGCCGTCGTCGGAAAATGCCAGGTACTCCACGCCGGCGATCTTGCCCTGCCCGCCGGTGACGTTGCCCTGCGCATCGACGTTGGGACCGTACAGCGAGCCGTAGCCGCCGGCGGTACGCGTATCGACGATGGCGTTGTAGTTCACGTGGATCGCATTGCGGCGCAGCTCGGCCGCGGTCGGCGTCAGCGGATCCGCGAATGCGGGTGCCTTGGCGGCCAGCCCGTCCTTGCCAAGGCCCGCGGTCAGCAGGTCATCGGCGTTGCCGTCGAACGCCGTGATCTTGACGGTGCCGATATTGGCCGGCTTGGTGTTGGGCGTGCCCGTGTTGCCCCCGCCACCATCGCCGCCGCAGCCGGCGGCCAGCATGCCCGCCGCGACCGCGGCGAGAATGGTCTTGCCGCCGTGGCGGCCCTGTCGTGTTGCGTCCTGGTATGGCATGTGACCCTCTCCTTGTTCGAATGTTTGATGTTCTGGTTCGGATGGCAATGCAAAACCTGCAAACTGCTCGGGCACGCCGGTGGCGCGCGGCCGCCGTGGCTAGCGATGGCTAGGCGTGCCCGGGAAAGCGCGTGCGCAGCTTGTGCTTTTCCACCTTGCCGGAAGGCGTGCGCGGCAGCGCCTCCAGGAAGCGCACGTGGCGCGGCACCTTGTAGCCGGCCAGTCGCGCCTTGCAGTGGGCGATGACCGCGTCGGCATCCAGCGCGGCCCCGGCGCGCAGCACAACGAGCGCCATGCCCACCTCGCCCCAGCGCGCGTCGACGGTGCCAATCACGGCGGCCTCGGCAACCTCGGGCAGTTGGAACAGCACGTTCTCGACCTCGGCCGGATAGACGTTCTCGCCGCCGGAGATGAACATGTCCTTGGCGCGGTCGACGATGTAGTAGTCGCCCTCCTCGTCCACGTAGGCGATATCGCCGGAATGCAGCCAGCCGTCGCGGATCGCGGCGGCCGTGGCCTCGGGCATGTTCCAGTAGCCGGGCGTCACGCCCGGCCCCTTGATCAACAGTTCGCCGCGCTCGCCGGGCGCCACGTCGTCGCCGAGCGGGTCCACCACGCGCGTGAGCATCGAGCCAACCGGCTTGCCGATCGTGCCGATCTTGCGCCGCGCGGTGGCCTCGTCGCAGACGAAGACCGTGGGGCCGGTTTCGGTCATGCCGAAGCCGAAGCAGATCGTCACGCCTTTGTCGAGGTAGGCCTGCAGGAGCGGCTGCGGCACCGGTGAGCCGCCGGCCGACATGTTGCGCACCGCCGAGAAATCGGCGTCGGCAAAGCCGGGATGCTGCGAGAGGAACAGGTAGACGGCGGGCACCGCGAAGAACATCGTGATGCGCCCCCCCGCGTCCGCCAGCGCACGGCGGTCGAGCTTGCCCATCGTCACCTGCGCGTCGAACTGGCGCATGATGTGGACCGTGCCGCCGGCGTGCAGCACCGGATTCGCATACAGGTTCAGGCCGCCCGTGTGGAAGAACGGCAGCACGTTCAGGAACACGTCGTCGCGCGTGATCTTGTTGGCCAGCATCGCGTTGACGGCATTGAAGAACACCATGCCGTAGGTCTGGATCACGCCCTTCGGGCGGCCGGTGGTGCCCGAGGTATAGAGCAGGTGCCAGATCTCGTGCTCGTCGCGGCACGGCATCTCGATGCGGCGGCCCGAGGAATGCGCGAGCACGGCCTCGTACTCGTTCCAGCCGGCTGGAACGTCGGCGGCCTCGTCGTCCGCCAGGTGCAGCACCGCGCGCAGCGGCATGACGCGGGCAAGTTCGGCCGCAACGCCGAGAAAGCCGTCGCCGGCCACCAGGACCTCGGGCGTGCAGTCCGCCAGGATCGGCTGCAGTTCCGCGGCCGGCAGCCGCCAGTTCAGGCAGACTAGGACCATGCCGGCCTTGGCGCAGCCGTACAGCATCTCGAAATAGTCGGAGCTGTTGTGCGCGAGCACAGCCACACGCGAGCCGGGTGCCAGGCGCAAATGCTGCGTCAGGTATTCCGCGAAGCGGCTGGCGCGCTCGTCGAACTGCCGGTAGGTCACGTGCCGTCCACTCTCCACATCCACCAGCGCGACCTTGTCTGGAAAATGCTGGGCGTTCTTGTACAGCCAGTCGATCACATACATACGTTATGCCCCTCGCCGGTCTTACGCCGCGATCTCATGATCGCCGCGGTCGCCACGCAGGCGGCCGACCACGCCCTGCGGGAAGTAGTACACGCTCAGGATGAACAGCAGGCCCAGCCACAGCAGCCAGCGGTCCGGGTGCAGCAGGCCCGACAGCAGCGGTACGGCAACCGTGGCCTCGCTCGCCAGCTTCATCACGTCCTGCAGATAGGTCTGTGCGACCAGGAACAGAACGGTGCCGATGATGGCGCCATAGAGCGTGCCCATGCCGCCGATCACGACAATCAGCAGGATGTCGACCATGATCTCGAACGACAGTGACGTATCCGGCCCGTTATAGCGCAGCCAGAGCGCCATCAGCACGCCGGCCAGCGTGGCGAACATTGCCGACAGCACCGTGGACACCGTGCGGTACACCACCGTGCGGTAGCCGATGGCCTCGGCGCGGAAATCGTTCTCGCGGATCGCCTGCAGCACGCGGCCGAATGGCGAGTTGACGATGCGCAGCAACAGCAGGAACAGCGCCAGTGCGCCGGCAAACACCACGTAGTAGGACAGCAGCTTGCCGTTGAGCGGCACGCCGAACCACTCGGCATCGCCAAACGAGAAGCCCGGCGTCAGCATCTCCGGCACCTTGAACGTCAGACCGTCCTCGCCGCCGGTCCATTCGGACAGTTGCGACACCAGCGTGGCGAATGCCGTGGCCACGGCCAGCGTGATCATCGCGAAGAAGATTGCCCGCACGCGCAGCGAGAACAAGCCGATCAGGAACGCCAGCAGCGCCGACACCGCCAGCGCGCCGACCGTGCCGACGGCTAGCGCGCCCCAACCCGGCTCCATGCGCGACATGGCGATGGCGACGCCATAGCCGCCAATGCCAAAGAACATCGTATGCGCGAACGACACGATGCCCGTATAGCCGAGCAGCAGGTCGTAGCTGGCCACCAGCACCACGAAGATGCAGATCTTGGCGGCCATGTTGAGCGCGCGGGCGCCGGGGAAGACAAACGGCGCGCACGCGAGCGCGAGCAGTATCACCACCAGGATGACGGTCAGCACGCGGCTGCGCGGAAGGTCGCCGGAAAGCAAACGGATCATGGTTGTTGTCTCCCAGGCTTTCAGCGTTTGGCGACCGGATACAGGCCCTGCGGACGCCACAACAGGATTCCCATCATCAGCAGGATGTTCGAGAACAGTGCGATCTTGGGAAACAGGAAGCCGGTGTAGTTGGCCATCAGCCCGACCAGCATCGCGCCAATGAAGCAGCCGGTCGTCGAGCCCAGGCCGCCGATGATGATGACGATGAAGATCAGAACGTTAACCTGCGCGCCGATGGCAGCGGTGATGTTCTGCTGGTACAGCCCCCACAGCACGCCGCCCAACCCGGCCAGCCCGGCGCCCACGACGAACACGCCGATGAAGAGGCGCCGGATGCGATAGCCGAGCGACTCCACCATCTCGCGGTTCTCCACGCCGGCGCGGATCAACAGGCCGATGCGCGTGCGGTTGAGCACCAGCAGCATGGCGATGAAGATCACCAGGCCCAGCGCCACGGCGATCAGCCGGTATTTCTCGATGGCGGCATCGCCCAGCAGCACGGCGCCGCGGAACGTGGCCGGCACCTGCAGCGCGATCGTCTCCGGGCCCCAGATCGCCTTGATCAGTTGCTCGGCGACGATCATGCCGCCCATGGTGATGAGGATCTGCTTCAGGTGCTGGCCGTAGACGGGCCGCACGACCACGCGCTCGAAGAACACCCCGACCGCGCCGGCCGCCAGCATGGCCGCGCCGATGGCCAGCGCGAACACGGAGAGGTTCAGCGCCAGGCTGTCGGCCTCGACCCACGCCCCCAGCGGCAGCAGCACCGAGGCCGCCACATAGGCGCCCAGCGCGATGAAGGCGCCGTGGCCGAAGTTGAGCACGTCCATCAGCCCGAACACCAATGTGAGGCCCGACGAGACCACGAAGATGATCATGCCCATCGCCAGCCCGGCGATAGTCAGCGTGAGCCAGGTCGACGGGCTGCCGATCAGTGGAAAGGCCAGCAGCGCCAGCACGGGCGCCAGCGCGAGCGGCGTCCAGTCCAGGCGAACCTTGGGCAGGTCCGCCGGTGCAGCTGCCGTCTTTGGCAGGGTGGTGGTTGTCGTCATGTGTCTCTTCCCGAAGCGAGCCGGCTGGCGCATGGCTTGCGCGCCGGCTTCGTCGTTGTTCTTGTCACTGATGCGCCGCCAGCGACAGCCCCAGCAGCCGCTGCTGCAGGTCGTCGTCCTCGGCCAGCGCGCGCATCGCGCCCGCATGCACGGTCCTGCCGTCGTCCATCACCGCCACGGTGTCGCCCACCGACTTGGCCATATGGAAGTTCTGCTCCACCAGCAGGATCGAGACCTCGGTCTGCTTCAACTCGCGAAACACCGCGATCATGTTCTGGATGATGGCCGGGGCGAGGCCCTTGGTCGGCTCGTCGACGATCAGCAGCTTGCGCGGCTCGATGATCGCCCGCGCCACCGACAGCATCTGCTTCTGCCCGCCGGACAGCACACCGGCGCGCTGGTGCCAGAACGTCTTGAGCGCCGGGAACATGCGAAAGACCCAGTCCAGGCGCCGCTCGTCGATGGCGCCCTCGCGCGCGGCAAGGCGCATGTTCTCGGCCACCGTGAGGTCGGAAAACACGCTCATGTTCTCCGGCACGTAGGCGATGCCGGCCTGCGCGATGGCCGGCGTATCGCGGCGCGTGATGTCCGCGCCGTCGAACTCCACGCTGCCGGCACTGGCTCGCCACAAGCCCATGATGGTGCGCAGCGTCGTGGTCTTGCCCGCGCCGTTGCGGCCCAGCAGCATCGTCACGCCGCCGCGCGGCACCTCGAAGCTGACGCCATGCAGGATGTGGTACGGACCAATGTGCGTTTGCACGTCGCGCAGGCGCAGGATCGGCGAGTTGGCGGCATCAGCCATGACCGGCCTCCGTCGCGAGATCGGCGGCGGCGGCAACGTTGGCCGTACCGAGGTACGCCTGCTGCACGATGGGCGAGGCGATCACCTCGTCGGGATCGCCGTCGGCCATCAGCGTGCCGTTGTGCAGCACGATGATGCGATCGGCCAGCGAGCGCACCACGTCCATCTTGTGTTCCACCAGCAGCACGGTCTTGCTTCTGTCTTGCCGGATTTCCTGAATCAGGTCGAGGATCACCGGCACCTCGTCGACGCTCATGCCGGCTGTCGGCTCGTCGAACATGAAGATGCGCGGCTGCAGCGCCAGCAAAATGCCGACCTCCAGCTTGCGCTGATCGCCGTGCGGCAGCGACGCCACCGGCAGGTGCCGCTTGTCGGCCAGCGCCACGCGTTCCAGGCATTGCTCCGCCTCTTCGCGCACGCCGCGATGGCTGGTCCAGACCGACAGCAGATCCAGCCCCTGGTGCCGGCGCGCCTGTACGGCAAGCCGCACGTTTTCCATCACCGAGAGATTCGGGAACAGGTTGGTCAGCTGGAAGGCGCGACCGATGCCCCGGCGCGTCTTCTGCGAGACCGGCAGCCGCGTCACGTCCTGCCCGTCGAGCAGGATCTGCCCGGCGCTCGGCGCCAACTGGCCCGAGATCAGGTTGAAATAGGTGGTCTTGCCCGCGCCGTTGGGGCCGACGATGCAGGTCAGCTCGCCCGGCATGAACGCGCAGGACACCGCGTTGACGGCCACGTGGCCGCCAAAGCGGATGGTCAGGCCACGCGTTTCCAGCGCGGGCGCGGTGGCCGTGGTGGCCGCCGCACCGGGCATGCCCGGTGCGGCGCGCGGCGCGGCATGTTGCGGGGCCGCGGCCCGCACGGTGGTAGTGTCCACGGTCATCAGCGACGGTTGCGGATCGGCACGTTCATCTCTTCCGGCTTGATCTCGCGGACCAGTTCCGGCACGCCCCAGGCAAACGCGGGATCGACCTTGATCTTGAAGTGGTACATCGACTGCATGGCCTGGTGATCCTCCTTGCGGAACGTCATCTTGCCCTTGGGCGTCTCGAACGACATGCCTTCCATTGCCGTGATCAGCTTCTCGCTGCCGGTGTCGCCGTTGGTCTTCTTCAGCGCTTCCACGATCGCGATGCCCGAGGCCATGCCGCCCGCCGTGAAGAAATCGGGCGGCGCCTTGAACTTGCTGTAGTGGTTGGAGACCAGCCACTCGTTGGCCTTGTTCTTGGGAATGCCAAAGTAGTAATAGGTGGCGCCTTCCATGCCGGGGAAGTTCTTGTAGTTGGTCATGGCCGGCAGGATGTTGCCGCCGGTGGCGATCTCGATGCCGTAGCGCTTGGGATCGAGATCGGCGATCTTGAACGGGTTGCCCGCGCCGGCCCAGATGATGAAGATGATCTTGCGGCCGGGCTTGTCCTTGAGCGAGTCAAACAGGCGTTGCGCGCCAGCGGTGAAATCCGTGGTGCTGGTCGGCAGGTATTCCTCGTGGACGATCTTCGCGTTCTTCAGCGCGCCCTTGAATGCCTTCACGCCGTCGCGGCCGAAGGCGTAGTCCTGCGCCAGCGTGGCGATCTGCACGCCCGGCTTGTCCAGCGCCACGGCGTTGGAGATGGCGTCCTGCGACGAATTGCGACCGGTGCGGAAGATGTAGCGGTTCCACTTCTCGCCGGTGATGGAGTCGGCCACGGCCGGCTCGACCAGCAGAACCTTCTTGTACTCCTCGGCCACCGGCAGCATCGCCAGCGCGGTGCCGGACGAGGTGGGGCCGACCGCGATGTCGGCGCGGTCGTCGCTGTAGGCGGCGGCCAGTTGCGCCTTGGCCACGTCGGGCTTGCCTTGCGTGTCCTTCTCGATCACCACCAGCTTGTTGCCGTTGACGGTCATCGTGCCGTTGGTGGCGTAATCCAGGCCCATCAGCAGGCCCGTCTGCGTCTGTTTGGCGTAGGCCTCCAGCGCGCCGGTCTTGTCGTAGACGTGGGCGATCTTGATGTCCTTGGCCAGCGCGCCGCTGGCGGCCAGCAGGCCGGCGGCAAGGGCGACGCCCGTTGCGGCGTGCTTCGCGATGAACTTCGCGGTGCGGTTGCGTTGCATGTTGTCTCCTGTTTCCGCTCTGGTTGCTGTTTGTCTTGTTGCTGTTCGATTTGATGGAAACCCTGCTGCTGGCCGTGGGCCGTCGCTATGTGGTGTCCGCCTTGCCTGCCAGGAACCGGCGCATGCCGTCGGCAGCCTCCGGCGTCACCACCTGCGCGACGAACTCCCGGCGCTCACGTTCCAGCCCGGCGGCGAGCCGGTCCTGATCCCAGCGCAACAGCGCGCGTGTGCGCGCCACGCTGCCGGGTATCTTGTCTTGCAGCCCGGTGGCCAGCGCCAGTGCCGCCTGTTCGGCCTCGCCGACCGGCGCCAGCGCGGCCGCCAGGCCGTGCCCCACGGCCTCATCGGCCGTCAGCACGGTGTTGTTCAATTGCCAGGCACGGGCACGCGCCGCGCCGGCCAACTCGGGCAACATCGCCGTCCAGCCACCGTCGGGACTGAATCCGACCACGGTGTAGTACGGGGCAATGCGCACACCACGGCCGAGCACGGCCATGTCGCAGGCCAGCACCAGCCCGAGCGAGCCGCCCGTCAGCCATCCCTCCACGGCCACCACCACCGGACAGCGCAGCGTGGCCAGGCGCAGGATCGTGCGATTCAGCAAATCGAGCAGCCGGTCGGCATAGGCGGCCAGCGCGTCGCCCTGCTCCGAGAACGCCTGCACGTCGCCGCCCGTGGAGAAATGCCGGCCGGCGTGCGTCAGCACCACGGCGCCGGCGCGCGCATCGGCGTCCACCTCGTCCAACGCCGCCAGCAGTTGCTCCAGCAACGCGGGCACCAGACTGTTGTGACGTTCGGCGCGGTTCAGGCGCAGCACGGCGATTTTTCCGGTGCGCTCCACGCTGACCAGCGAGCTGGCGGCGGTCATCGGGCCTCGAGTCCGCGCGTGATCATGTCGAACGCGGCGTCGACCACCTTGTCCATCGACGCCGGCCGTTTCCAGAGCGCATAACGCATGCCCAGGAAATTGCTGATGCCGATCAGGCACCAGGCGCGCACCTCGGCATCGCCCGGCACGACCTCGCCCTGCTCCTGCGCCTTGGTCAGGCGGCGGCTGTACAGGTCGGCGAAGACCTGGAAATACCCGATGTACAGCGACTCGTCCACCGAGTAAGAATCGAGCACGATCCGATAGAGATTCTTGTGCCGCGAGACGAACGACAGGAAGGCCTTCAGGCCGAGGCGCTCCGCCTCGATCTGGTTGGCGGCGGCCGCGACGTGCTTGCGCAGGTGGGCGCGCACCAGTTCCAGCATGTGCTGGACCAGCGCCCGAAAGATGTCTTCCTTGTCCTTGAAATACAGATAGAAGGTGCCCATGGCCACCTGCGCTTCCTGCGTAATTTCCGAGATCGAGGCGGCGTAGTAGCCCTTCTCGCCGAACACTTTCTCGGCGGCGCGCAACAGCGCCTCGCGCGTCTTCTGGCCGCGGGCGGTCTTGGGCTGGGCAACAGCGGATTCGGTCAGGGACATCGGTTCTCCGGCGGAAGGCGGCTCACCGCCAAAAACATGATAGCTGATTCATGTTTCATGATATAAAGCCATCAATCCGTATGTCAATACATGGCTTACCCGGAACGCACTGGGAACCACACTCGCCAGGGGAATCGCCGTTGAATGTCACGCAAGCGCCCTCGGCTGCCCGCCAACGGACAGCCTTCGTCGAACACCCGGCGAGCACCGGCCTGCCGGGCTGGCGCGAGGCCGGCGCCGGGCGGCCGTTGTTGCTGCTGCACGGGTGGTCGGTATCGGGAGAGGCCTTTGGGGCCCAGGCGGCGCTCGCCGGCCACGGCTGGCGCCTGATCGCGCCGGATCACGCCGGCCACGGACTATCGGCCGCCCGGCGCGGGCCGGCCACCATTGCCAGTCTGGCCGATGACACGGCGGCGCTGATCCGTCATCTGGGCTTGCAAGACGTGACTGTCGTTGGATGGTCGATGGGCGCGATGGTGGCGTGGCAACTGATGCACGCGTCCCCCGACCTGCCACTGGCGGCGGTCGGCGCCATCGACATGACACCAAGATTGACGACTGGCCCCGACTGGCCGCATGGCCTGCATGGCCGCTATGACGACGCGCAGGCCAGCCAGATGGCGGCCCGTGTGCGCCAGGACTGGTCGGGTCTTTCCACCGCCGTGGCGGCCGGATTGTGGGCAGCCGGCGCGCCGGCGGATGCCGAACAGGCCGCACGGGTATCGCGCATGATGGCGCGGTGCGATCCGCCAACGCTGGCGTCGCTCTGGGAAGACATGGCGCGGCAGGATTTCCGGCCGGCGCTGCGCGCCGCACGCGTGCCGCTCTTCCACCTGTACGGCGAGCGCAGCCGGCTTTATGCGCCGGCAGTCGGCCAGGCCACGCTGGCATTGCAGCCGACGGCCGGCTTCGCGAGCATTGCCGGTGCCGGCCACAGCCCGCACGTGGAACACCCTGGAGCCTTCAATGCGGCGCTGCTGCGGATGCTGGACGCCGCGACACAGCGCTCAGGACAGTAGCCGATACGTCCACAAGCCGAGCGCGGTCAGCAGCAGCGAGCCGCCCAGGTGCAGCAGCAGGTGCATCAGCGCCCAGCCATAGTCACCGGCCAGCAGGTTGCCGATCACCTCGCTGGAAAACGTCGAGAACGTCGTCAGCCCGCCGAGGAATCCCGTCACGGCAAGCAGGCGCCATTCGGGCGACAGGCTGGCGTGGGTATCGAAGAAGCCGACGGCCACGCCGATCAGGTAGCCGCCGACCAGGTTCGAGGCCAGCGTGCCATACGGCAGCGCCGGATTGACGGTATTCCACAGTACAGAGAAGCCCCAGCGCAGCCACGCGCCCAGCGCAGCGCCGACGCCGACCGCGACAAACCCGAGCAGCCCCATCAGGCGCCGGCCTTATCGGGCCCCTTGTGCGGGTCTTTGCCCTGCCCGGGCGCCTGCGGCGTGTTGAACGATTCCACCCCCCAGCGGCGCAGCGCGGCGTCATCGGTCACGCGCGCATCAACCCAGCGCGCGCCCTCCGGCGTGTCTTCTTTCTTCCAGAACGGCGCCTCGGACTTCAGGTAGTCCATGATGAATTCGCAGGCGGCGAAGGCCTCGCCGCGATGGGCGGAAGCCACGGCCACCAGCACGATCTGGTCCTGCGGCTGCAGCACGCCGACGCGGTGGACGATGGTGACGCCCAGCAGCGGCCAGCGCTCGCGCGCGGCCGCCTCGATGCGCTCCAGCGCCTTTTCCGTCATGCCGGGATAGTGCTCCAACTCCATCGCGCTGACGGCCGAGCCCTCGCTGACGTCGCGCACGGTGCCGATGAAGCTGGCTACCGCACCGACGGCGGGCCGGCCTTCGCGCAGCGCGGCAACTTCCGCGCCCAGGTCGAAATCGCTGGTCTGTACCCGCACGCTCATGTCAGCCCCCGGTTACCGGCGGAAAGAACGCCACCTCGCAACCGTCCGCGAGCACGGTGTCGCCACGGGCCACCGCGTGATCGACGGCCATGCGCAGCGCGCGGCCCTCGGCCAGCGCCTCTTCCCACGCGCCGCCGCGCTGGCGCAGCCATTGGCGCAGGTCGCCGACTGTGCGCACATCTTGCGGCACCTCAGCACGTTCCGCGGCGGTGCCAACCTGCTCGCGCACGCTGGCAAAGAATCGGAGTTCGATGTTCATGACTTGCATCCAGGTCTCGTCCGTTCAGGCCACCAGGCCGTCGAACGGGATGAACTGCACGGTGTCCCCGCGACGGATCGGCTGATTGGGCGGATTGTCGATCAGCCCGTCGCCCCAGACCGTGGAGGTCAGCACGCCCGAACTCTGATTGGGGAACAGGTCCAGCCCACCCTCGGCATTGACGCGCGCGCGCAGGAATTCATTGCGGCGGTCGCCCTTCTCCAGGTCGAAATTGGCTCGCAGCGGCAGGCGGCGCGGCGTCACGTCGCGCACGCCTTGCAGGCGCAGCAAAAACGGCCGCACGAACAGCAGGAACGTGACGAAGCTCGATACCGGGTTGCCGGGCAGGCCGAGGAAGAACGCCGGCTCGACCGTGCCGTTGGCCACCTGGCCAAACGCCAGCGGCTTGCCCGGCTTGATGGCGATCTGCCACAGGTCGAGGCGCCCCTCGGCCTGCACGGCGGGCCGAATGTGGTCTTCCTCTCCGACCGAGACGCCGCCCGACGTGATGATCAGGTCGTGCCCCTCGGCCGCGCGGCGCAGCGTATCGCGCGTGGCCGCCAGCGTGTCGGGCACGATGCCGAAGTCGGTGACCTCGCAGCCGAGGTTTTCCAGCAGCCCACGCAGCGTGAAGCGGTTGGAATTGTAAATGGCGCCGGGCTTGAGCGGCTCGCCCGGCATCGCCAGTTCGTCGCCGGTGAAGAACACCGCCACGCGCGCGCGTCGCACAACGTCGAGCGTGGCCTGGCCAACGGAGGCCGCCAGCCCCAGCGCCTGCGGCGTGAGCCGCGTGCCGGCGGGCAGGATCACGCTACCAGCCTCGATGTCCTCGCCGGCCCGGCGCACCCATTCGCCGGCCTGCGGCACGTGGTTGACGACGACCGCGTCGCCATCCGCCGCGCACTGTTCCTGCATGACGACCGCATCCGCGCCTGGTGGAATCAGGCCGCCGGTGAAGATGCGCGCGGCGGTGCCGGGCGCGAGTTCCGTGCCGACGTGGCCGGCGGGAATGCGCTGCGAAACCGGCAGGCGCACGCCCGGCGCCGTCACGTCGGCAGCGCGCACGGCGTAGCCGTCCATCGATGTGTTGTCGGCGGGCGGCACCTGCAGCGTGCTCGTCACCGGCGCGGCCAGCACGCGGCCATTGGCCTCCAGCGTGGCAACCTGCTCGGTCTGCGCGAGCGGCCGGGCGCCGGCCAGCAAGGCGTCGAGAGCCTGGACCATGGTCAACATCGGGGGACGGGTGTTCGCGGCTTGGGTCATGAATCTGTCGGTAAGCAATGGAAGGCGCCATGGAAAACGGCCCGCCTGCCATGCCGGTGCAATGTTGCATCGGCATGGCTCGCGGGCCGAGGCATGGGCCCGGCTAGCCTGATTGTAGCGAGTTGGCGCGTGGCCGACATGTGGCCGCGCGCGGCGCACTCATGCGCGCCCGGTGATATGGCCGGGCGCGCATGGGCGTGATCGCCGTTTACAGCCCGGTGTGCCGCGCGATGTAGGCCTTGACCTGCGCCGCGTCGGCCGGCATCACCTCGAAGCGCTGCGGCAGACGTTCAATGCCCTCGAAGGCGGCCGGCCGCTCCGGCTCGTGGCCGAGCGCCTCGTGGATGGTATCGGCGAACTTGGCAGGCAGCGCGGTCTCCAGCACGACCATCGGCACGCCAGCCACAAGATGCTCGCGCGCCACTTTGATGCCGTCGGCGGTGTGGGTATCGATGGTGATGCCGTAGCGCACGGACAGGTCGCGGATCGTTGCCAGACGGTCGTCATGCGTGCTGCGTCCAGAGACGAAGCCGAACGCGCGGATGCGGTCGAATTCCGGCGTGCCCGAGAGGTCGAACCCGCCCTTTTCCTCCACGTCGCTGAACAGCGCCGCCAGCTTGCCGGCGTCCTGACCCAGCAGGTCGAAGACAAAACGCTCGAAGTTGGACGCCTTGGAGATGTCCATGCTCGGGCTGGATGTGTGATAGGTCTCGGCCGACTTGCGCACGCGATAGGCGCCGGTGCGGAAGAACTCGTCGAGAACGTCGTTCTCGTTCGTGGCCACCACGAGCTTGTCGATCGGCAGGCCCATCATGCGCGCGATGTGGCCCGCGCAGACGTTGCCGAAGTTGCCGGACGGCACGCAGAACGAGACCTTCTGGCCCGGACCGTCGGTGGCCAGCAGCCATCCCTTGAAGTAGTACACCACCTGGGCCACGACACGCGCCCAGTTGATGGAATTGACCGTGCCGATGCGCTGGCGGGCCTTGTACGCGTGGTCGTTGGAGACAGCCTTGACGATGTCCTGGGCGTCGTCGAACACGCCTTCGATGGCGATGTTGAAGATATTCGGATCCTGCAGGCTGAACATCTGCGCGGTCTGGAACGCGCTCATCTTGCGGTGCGGGCTCAGCATGAACACGCGAATGCCGCGCTTGCCGCGCATCGCGTACTCGGCCGCGCTGCCGGTGTCGCCGGAGGTGGCGCCGAGGATGTTCAGCTCCTGCCCGGCACGCGCGAGCGCGTACTCGAACAGATTGCCGAGCAACTGCATCGCCATGTCCTTGAAGGCCAGCGTCGGGCCGTTGGACAGGCCCAGCAGTTGCAGCTTCGTGCCGCCCTCTTCGCCCAGCGTGCGCAGCGGTGTGATGTCCGCCGTGTTGTCGCCGTCGCGGGCGTTGCAGTAGACCTGTGCCGTGTAGGTCTTGCGCGTCAGCGCGCGCAGGTCCTCGGCCGGGATATCGTCGCAAAATTTGCGCAGGATCTCGAACGCCAGGTCTGCGTAAGGCAGCTTGCGCCAGGACTCCAGTTCATCCGCCGTGACCTGCGGATACTGTTGCGGCAGGTACAGGCCGCCGTCCGGTGCCAGGCCGCCCAGCAGGATCTCGGAGAAGGATTGCGGCACCTGATGGCCGCGCGTCGACTGGTAGTTCATGAAAAATCAGGTGCTCAGTTCAGTTCTTCCATGCGCAGGCGCGTCACCGCGGACAGCACGGTCGGCAACGCCTCGATCCGGGCGATGGCGGCGTTGACCTGCTTCTCGCGCGTCACGTGCGAGAGGATGATGATGTCGGTCTGCGGCTCGCCCTCGCGGGATTCCTTCTGCAGCATGGCGTCGATGGAGATGCCGGCCTCGGCCAGGATGCGGGTGATCTCGGCCAGCACGCCGGTTTCGTCGGACACGCGCATGCGCAGGTAGTAGGCGCTGTTGATCTCCTCGATCGGCAGCACCGGCACGTTGGACAACTCGTCCGGCTGGAACGCCAGGTGCGGCACGCGGTGGCCCGGATCGGCGGTGTGCAGGCGCGTCACGTCGACCAGGTCGGCAATCACGGCCGAGGCGGTCGGCTCGGCGCCCGCGCCCTTGCCGTAGTAGAGCGTGGCGCCCACGGCGTCGCCCTGCACCAGCACCGCGTTCATCGCGCCTTCCACATTGGCGATCAGGCGCGAGGCCGGCACCAGGGTCGGGTGCACGCGCAGTTCCACGCCGTCGTCGCGGCGACGCGTGATGCCAAGCAGTTTGATGCGGTAGCCCAGTTCCTCGGCGTACTTGATGTCGATGGCCGCCAGCTTGGTGATGCCTTCCACGTGGGCGCGGTCGAACTGCACCGGCATGCCGAAGGCAATGGCGCTCATCAGCGTGACCTTGTGGGCGGCGTCGATGCCCTCGATGTCGAACGTCGGGTCGGCTTCCGCGTAGCCGAGCTGCTGCGCTTCCTTCAGGACCGTATCGAAATCCAGGCCCTTGTCGCGCATCTCGGACAGGATGAAGTTGGTGGTGCCGTTGATGATGCCGGCGATCCACTGGATGCGGTTGGCGGTCAGGCCCTCGCGCAGCGCCTTGATGATCGGGATGCCACCGGCGACGGCCGCCTCGAAGGCGACGATCACGCCCTGCTTGCGCGCCGCCTCGAAGATCTCGTTGCCGTGCACGGCCAGCAGCGCCTTGTTGGCGGTGACCACGTGCTTGCCGTTGGCGATGGCCTTGAGCACCAGCTCGCGGGCGATGCCATAGCCGCCGATCAGCTCGATCACGATGTCGATGTCCGGACGCTCGACGACCTGGTTGGCGTCGGCGACAACCTCGACTTCCCCACCGGTCAGCTCGCGGGCGCGCTCGGTGTTGAGGTCGGCCACCAGCGCAATCTCGATGCCGCGGCCGGCACGGCGGCGAATTTCTTCCTGATTGCGCTTGAGCACGTTGAACGTGCCACTACCGACGGTACCGATGCCGAGCAGGCCAACTTTGATGGGGTTCATGAACGTCTGACTCTAGGTTGCTGAAGGATTTGTCTGCCCGGCCAGGCACGGCACCGGGCGGCACGGCGTCACGCCGTGCCGTGCCGTTTGCGATAGGCCTCGAGGAAGCGCGCGACGCGGCCGATGGCCTCGCGCAGGTCTTCCTCGTGCGGCAGGAATACGATACGGAAATGGTCCGGCTTGCCCCAGTTGAAACCCGTGCCCTGCACCAGCAGCACCTTGGATTCCTGCAGCAGCTCGTAGATGAATTCCTGGTCGTCCTGGATCGGGTACATCGACAGGTCGAGCTTCGGGAACAGGTACAGCGCCGCCTTGGGCTTGACGCAGGTGATGCCGGGGATGGCCGTGATCAGTTCGTAGGCCAGGTCGCGCTGGCGGCGCAGGCGGCCGCCTTCGGCCACCAGGTCGTTGATGCTCTGGTAGCCGCCGAGCGCGGTCTGGATCGCCCACTGCGCCGGCACGTTGGCGCACAGGCGCATCGAGGACAGCATGTTCAGGCCCTCGATATAGTCGATCGCCGGGCGCTTGTCGCCGGACACCACCATCCAGCCCGCGCGGTAGCCGCACGAGCGGTAGTTCTTGGACAGGCCGTTGAAGGTGACGGTAAACACATCGGTCGACAGCGAGGCGATCGACGTATGTGAATGGCCGTCGTACAGGACCTTGTCGTAGATCTCATCGGCGAAGATGATCAGCCCGTGCTGGCGCGCGATGGCGACGATCTCCAGCAGCAACGCGTCCGAGTACAGCGCCCCGGTCGGGTTGTTCGGGTTGATGATGACGATCGCCTTGGTATTGGGCGTGATCTTGGCGCGGATGTCGTCGACATCGGGCATCCAGTCGTTGGACTCGTCGCAGACATAGTGCACCGGCGTGCCGCCGGACAGGCTCACGGCGGCGGTCCACAGCGGGTAGTCGGGCGCCGGCACCAGCACTTCGTCGCCGCTGTTGAGCAGCGCGTTGACCGACATCACGATCAGCTCGGAGGCGCCGTTGCCCACGTAGATGTCGTCCAGCCCCACGCCCTCGATGTTCTTCTGCTGCGTGTAGTGCATGATCGCCTTGCGCGCGGCGAAGATGCCCTTGGAATCCGAATAGCCCGCCGAATTCGGCAGGTTGCGCATCATGTCCTGCTGGATCTCTTCCGGCGCGTCGAAGCCGAACACGGCCAGGTTGCCGATGTTCAGCTTGATGATCTTGTGCCCTTCCTCCTCCATCTGCTTGGCCTTCTCCAGCACAGGGCCGCGGATGTCGTAGCAGACATTGTTCAGTTTGTTGGATTTCTGGATCGGTTTCACGGCGGTGTCGGCGAAAGCAAGGGACTGCCGGTCCTTGGGCCTTTCGGTCCTGTTAGTCCATCCGGCAGCGATCGGGAATCAAGGCGAAACGGGGCTGGCTCAGAGCGCCTTCTGCTGCGCTGCAACGCCGGGCGTGGCAGCGAGGGAGGCAAAAGCTATAATTTATCGGATTATGACAGACTTCGGCAGGGATTCTTGCATTGCAGCGCACGCCAGCCGGCGCGCCGTAATCACCGTCCAACTGTCACGACCTGCCACGAACCCGTCACCTGCCCCGCTTTGAAACTCCACGCCGACAAGCCCCTGAGCCTCAACACCGTCACGGCCTACGGGCCGGGATACATCGACATCAACCTGGTCCGCCATACGGAATCGGTGCTGGTCATGCCCGAAGGCGAGGTCCGCCCGTGGCCCGCCCAACGCTTCGAGGATCTGGAGCCGGCCCATTTCGAGGCCTTGGCCGCGCAGAATCCCGAGGTGGTCCTGCTCGGCACCGGCGACCGGCTGCGCTTTCCGCATCCGCGCCTCACGGCCGCCTTGTCGCGCCGCCATATCGGCGTGGACGCCATGGACCTGCAAGCGGCATGCCGCACTTACAATATCCTGATGGCCGAAGGCCGCAGGGTCGCGGCGATCCTGCTGGTGGAGCCGCAAGCGCCGGCGGCCTGATTTCGTCCCGGCCGCGAAGTTGAGCCGGCGCCACGCTTGAAGTCCCGCGGTACGCCCCAATCTGCACCCGCTATGGCGGCAGCCCCATCCGATTCCTGCCCCTCCCAGGAGCCACAAGCATGACAGTCAGTCTCAATAAGGCCGTACCCGACTTCCAGGCGCCGGTGACCGGCGACGACGCGACCTTCCGCCTTGCCGACCAGCGCGGCAAGACCGTGATCCTGTACTTCTACCCCAAGGACAATACGCCCGGCTGCACGACCGAGGCGATGAACTTCCGCGACCAGCATGACGACTTCGTCAAGGCCGGCGCCGTGGTGTTCGGCATCTCCCGGGACAGCCTGCGCTCCCACGAGAACTTCAAGGCCAAGCTGGAACTGCCGTTCGCGCTGATCTCCGACGGCGACGAGGCCGTGTGCAACCTGTTCGATGTCATCAAGCTGAAAAAGCTTTATGGCAAGGAGTACCAGGGCGTCGACCGCAGCACCTTCGTGATCGACGGCAAGGGCATCCTGCGCCACGAACTGCGCGGCATCAAGGTGCCGAACCACGTCGACGAAGTGCTGGAACTCGTGCGCGCGCTCTGAGGCGCCGCCCCCGCCGGCCCCCTTTCCGAGGGGGCGCGGGCAAGTGTCGTTGGCGTTGCCGCGACACTGCGAAGCGGCGGATTGGCTACCGATTGCCAAACCGAAATCCTTCGGATACATTGGCCCGTAATGAGTTCAGATTCCGGATGCCACGCTGTTTCGACTTCCCGGCCCAGGCGGTTCGCGCCACAGGCCGGTAGCGGACCTGCCGTGCCGCCGGTCCGCACAAAAGCCGCCACACCTGCACCCCAGGCATGGCGGCTTTTTTGTTTGTCCGAGCCGCAGACGCGCATGCACGTCTGCGGCGACGGCTGCCCCGGTATCGCCGCGAGCCGCCTGGACAATCCCGCCCCCGTTTGTTCCCCCTGAAAGGAAAGCCAAGCATGCCGCTGCCTACCATGCCCGCCAAGCCTGCCCAACTGCTGGACCCGAGCGAATTCGCACCGGTCTCCGCGCTGCCCAAGGCCAAGTCCGCGACGCAGGGTAAGAAACCTGTGCCGGTGCTCGAACGCGTGGCGCTGCTTGAGACCGGGGATGCCAAATCGCCCGCCGCCAAGGGCCGGGCAGGCGGCACCCGCGCCCGCACGACGGAAACCCCGGTGGCGCCGATCGCACCGATCGCCCCCGCGGCGGTCAGCCTGGTCAAGCCCGCTGCGGGCGCCAACCGGCGCGCGCGCAAGGCCGAAGGCCCGAGCAAGCTGTTCGTGCTGGACACCAACGTGCTGATGCACGACCCGACCTCGCTCTTCCGCTTCGAGGAACACGACATCTATCTGCCGATGATGACGCTGGAGGAGCTGGACAACCACAAGAAGGGCATGAGCGAAGTCGCGCGCAACGCCCGCATGGTCAGCCGCACGCTCGATTCGCTGGTGAGCGGCACCGGCGGCGTGCTCGACGAGGGCCTGCCGCTCGCCAAGCTGGGCAACCGCGACGCGCAGGGCAAGCTGTTCTTCCAGACCCGCCTGAACGATATCAAGCTGCCGGAAGGCCTGCCGCAGGGCAAGGCGGACAACCAGATCCTGGGCGTCGTCAGCGCGCTGCAGCAGCAGTTCCCCGAGCGTCAGGTCGTGCTGGTGTCCAAGGACATCAACATGCGGATCAAGGCCCGGGCACTGGGCCTGCCGGCCGAGGACTACTTCAACGACCAGGTTCTCGAGGACAAGGACCTGCTCTACGCGGGCGTGCTGCAACTGCCCAACGACTTCTGGGCCCGGCACGGCAAGGGCGTGGAAAGCTGGCAGGATCCCAAGTCCGGTGCGATGTTCTACCGCCTGACCGGGCCGCTTGTGCCGTCGTTCCTGGTCAACCAGTTCGTCTACCTGGAGCCGATGGACGGCAGCCTGCCGCTGTACGCGCAGGTCAAGGAGATCAACGGCAAGACCGCGCTGCTGCAGACGCTGAAGGACTTCACGCACCATAAGAACAACGTCTGGAGCGTGACCGCCCGCAACCGCGAGCAGAACTTCGCGCTCAACCTGCTGATGAACCCGGACATCGACTTCGTCACGCTGCTGGGCCAGGCCGGCACCGGCAAAACACTGCTGGCGCTGGCCGCCGGGCTGGAGCAGGTGCTGGACCAGAAGCAGTACAACGAGATCATCGTCACCCGCGCCACCGTGCCGGTCGGCGAGGACATCGGCTTCCTGCCGGGCACCGAGGAAGAAAAGATGCAGCCCTGGATGGGCGCCTTCGACGACAACCTCGAGGTGCTGCAAAAGAGCGACGACAGTGCCGGCGACTGGGGCCGTGCCGCCACGCAGGAGTTGATCCGCTCTCGCATCAAGGTCAAGAGCATGAACTTCATGCGCGGCCGCACGTTCGTCAACAAGTTCGTCATCATCGACGAGGCGCAGAACCTCACGCCCAAGCAGATGAAGACGCTGGTGACGCGCGCGGGCCCTGGCACCAAGATCATCTGCCTTGGTAATATCGCGCAGATCGATACGCCGTACCTGACGGAAGGCTCGTCTGGCCTGACCTACGTGGTGGACCGCTTCAAGGGCTGGAGTCATAGCGGGCACATCACGCTCGCGCGCGGCGAGCGTTCCCGCCTGGCGGACCACGCGGGCGACGTGCTCTAACATCCGTCGCCGCCCGCGGGGCGGCCGGCGCCTGGCGTGCCGGCCGCCCTTTTTGCCTTTGCGCCCATGGCGCAAGTGCGCAAGCGTTTCGCTGTATCCTGAGTGTGCATGCGACTGGAGACATCGATGGGCAAACAGCGATCCTTCCCCCGTCATCCACGCCCGGCCCTTCGCGTTGCCGCGCCGCTCGCGCGCCGTGCCGCGCTTCTCGCCGTTGCCGGCAGCCTGGCGCTGGCGGCGGCCTGGCGCCCCGCGCATGCTGCCCAGGACATGGTGATCCGGACCATGGGGCCGGTCACCTACGTCTGCGGCGGCATTGCCGAGGACGAGCGCGCCGCGCTTGCCGCCAAGGAAAAGGACTACAACCTGGGCATCCTGTTTACCAAGGGACCAGACGGCGAGTACCTGGCCGATGTCGAGGTGCGCCTGCTCATGAACGGGCAGGAAGTTGCCAACTTTCGCGCCACAGGCCCGCGTTGCCTGATACGTGCGCCCGAAGGCAGCTACAATATCGACGCGACTTACAAGGGTCAGGCGAAATCCGTCAAGGTGACCACCGGCAACCGCAACGCGCAGTTGCGGTGGTAGCGACGACAGCGGCGCAACACAACACGCGCCACTGCGCGTCCCGCGCTGCCTGACCTCTTCCTCGCCAACCGGATGAAGAGGATGCCCCTGCGTCAGCCCCACCCCATGCGCCCGGCGCACCCGACACCGCCAACGCCCTCCACGCAGCGGGCGTTCCTGTTTTCCGTGCGGCTGCCGGCCCTCTGCGCGGCGGCACTGCTGCTCGCCGCCTGCGCGGGAACGCCGCCGTCCCGGCAAGGCTCGCTGCCGCGCACACCCGGCAAGCCGATGACCGATCCCAGCGCCGGCCTGGAAGAAGTCTCCATCCAGGCGATGTCGCTGGTCGGCACGCCCTACCGCTACGGCGGCAACACGCCGGATTCGGGATTCGACTGCAGCGGTCTGGTCCGCTACGTGGTGTCGCGCGCAGCCAACGTCAACCTGCCACGCACGACCGAGGCAATGGGTACGCGCGGCGTCGCGCTGGAGCGCAGCGACGTGGCTTCCGGTGATCTGGTTTTCTTCAACACCACCGGCCGCGCCAATTCGCACGTGGGCATCTACGTCGGACAGAACCGCTTTGTCCACGCGCCGTCCTCGGGCGGCACCGTCCGCCTGGAGGACATGGGCAAGTCCTATTGGGCGTCCCGCTACAACGGTGCGCGCCGGGTCGTCGCAGCGACCAACCTGCCAGCGCCGGCCGTGGCACCGCAGCCCACGCCCGCCACACCCGCTGTGCCGATTCCGCCCAGCACGCCAGCCCCCGACAACGAAGACCCCATCGCCGCCTTCGCCAACCGCTAGCCCGGGAAGATCGGAGGCACAAAAGAAAAAGCCAGGCAGAACCTGGCTTTTTCTTTTGCTGCGGAAAGCGTGTTACAGCACGTGCTTGCCGATCCACCATGCGATGGCGGCCATGAACGCCGATGCGGGAATCGTCAGCACCCACGCCCAGACAATGTTGCCGGCCACGCCCCAGCGCACCGCGGACATCTTCTGTGCCGAGCCGACACCGACGATCGCCCCGGTGATGGTGTGCGTGGTGGAAACCGGCACACCAAGGCCGGAGGCCAGGAACAGCGTCAGCGCCCCGCCCGTTTCCGCGCAGAAGCCGCCGACCGGCTTGAGCTTGGTGATCTTCTGGCCCATGGTCCGGACGATACGCCAGCCACCGAAGAGCGTGCCCATGCCGATCGCCACATAGCAACTGACGATGACCCACAGCGGCGGCTCCGAGGCGCTGGTCGCCACATGGCCGCTGGCGATCAGCAGCATCCAGATGATGCCGATGGTCTTCTGCGCGTCGTTACCGCCGTGACCCAGGCTGTAGAGCGAGGCCGAGACGAGCTGCAGCCGGCGGAACCAGCGGTCCACCCGCGACGGCGGCGTGCGGAAGAAGGTCCAGCCGACAATGACCATCATCAGCGAGCCAAGCAGGAAGCCCAGCAGCGGCGACACCAGGATGAACGCCACCGTCTTGATCAGCCCGGTGCCAACCAGCGCGCCGGTACCCGACTTGGCAACCGCGGCGCCCACCAGGCCACCGATCAGCGCGTGCGACGACGACGACGGGATGCCGTAGTACCACGTGATCAGGTTCCAACTGATCGCCCCGACCAGCGCGCCGAAGATCACGTAGTGATCGACGACATGGACGTCGATCGTGCCCGTGCCCACCGTGGCCGCCACCTTCAGGTGGAAGATAAAGATGGCGATGACGTTGCACATGGCCGCCATGGCCACCGCGTGGTGCGGCTTGAGCACGCCGGTGGACACCACCGTGGCGATCGAGTTCGCGGCATCGTGGAAGCCGTTCATAAAGTCGAACAGCAGTGCGAGCACGACCAGCAGGCCAATGACCCACAGGCTCATTTGAATAGTCTGCATGCCGGGTCCGCCTTATGCGTTCTCCAGGACGATGCCTTCGATGATGTTGGCAACGTCCTCGCACTTATCGGTGATGGTCTCCAGCTGCTCGTAGATGGCCTTCAGCTTGATCAGGCGCTTGACGTCCGTTTCGTCGCGGAACAGCTTGGACATGGCCGCACGCATCAGGCGGTCGGCCTCGGACTCCAGTTGGTCGATCTGCTGCGCGGTCTTCAGGATCGTGCTGGCGTTGCCCATGTCCTCCAGCAGGCCCACCGCGATCTTGACCTGCTCGCAACACTGCACGCAGATCGTGGCGAGACGCCGCGCCTCGTCGGTCAGGCTGGTCACGTCGTACAGCGAGATGGTCTCGGCCACGTCCTCCATCAGGTCCAGGATGTCGTCCATGGTCGTGATGAGCTTGTGGATCTCGTCGCGATCCAGCGGCGTGATGAACGTCTTGTGCAGCAGGTCGATGGTGTCGTGCGTGATCCGGTCCGCCTTCTTTTCGGTGGCCTGGACCCGGCGGGCGTGCGCCTCGGCGTTGGGCAGGTCGTTGACCAGGGCCTCCAGTTCGTGGGCGGCGGTCACCGCGCAGTCGGCGTGCTGGTTGAAATACTCGAAGAACTTGCCCTCTGTGGGCATGAATCGGCCGAACATGGAATGTTCCTTGTCGAAGCGCGGATGGCGCTGCTAGGTTTGTTGCTAACGTTACGGATGCGGATCGCACGGCAGCCGCCAGGGGGTGGCCCCGGCGGCTGTCATCAAAGCGCAATATTTTACAGGGTTGCGGGCCAAATGCCCGTCTGTTTGGCGCAACCAGCCCCGGCTCGCGCCGCAGGTCAGTTGTCGTTGTCGAAGAACGCCGGGCCGCCGCTGAAATTGTCGAACTTGGTGAACTGGCCCAGGAAAGTCAGGCGCACGGTGCCGATCGGGCCGTTACGCTGCTTGCCGATGATGATTTCGGCCGTGCCTTTGTCCTGCGAATCGGCGTTGTACACCTCGTCGCGGTAGATGAACAGGATCACGTCGGCATCCTGTTCGATGGCGCCCGATTCGCGCAGATCGGACATCACCGGCCGCTTGTTCGGGCGCTGCTCTAGGCTGCGGTTCAACTGCGACAGTGCGATCACCGGGCAGTTGAGTTCCTTGGCCAGCCCCTTCAGCGAACGGGAAATTTCCGAAATTTCGGTAGCCCGGTTCTCGCCGCCGCCGGAACCCGACATCAGCTGCAGGTAATCGATGATGATGAGGCCGAGCTGCCCGCACTGGCGCGCCAGGCGGCGCGAGCGGGCGCGCAACTCCATCGGGTTCAGCGCCGGCGTCTCGTCGATGAACAACTGCGTGTCATTCATGCGCTGGATGGCATGCGTCAGCCGGGGCCAGTCCTCGTCCAGCAGGCGTCCGGTACGCAGCCGGTGCTGATCGAGCCGCCCCACCGAGCCGAGCATACGCATGGCCAGCTGGGTACCCGCCATTTCCATCGAGAACACGGCGACCGGCAAGCCCTGCTCCACGGCCACGTGCTCGCCAATGTTCAGGGAGAACGCCGTCTTACCCATCGACGGGCGCCCGGCGACGATGACCAGGTCACCTGGCTGCATGCCGCTGGTCATCTTGTCGAGGTCGATGAAACCGCTCGGCACGCCGGTCACTTCCGAAGGCGAGTCGCGGTGATACAGCTCGTCGATGCGCTCGACCACCTGCGTCAGCAGCGGCTGGATCTCCTGGAAGCCCTTCTGGCCGCGGGAGCCCTCCTCGGCAATCGCAAATACCTTGGATTCGGCCTCGTCCAGCAGCTCCCGAACCTCGCGGCCCTTGGGCGCGAACGCCGCAGAGGCAATGTCGTCAGCTACCGTGACCAGCTTGCGCAGCACCGAGCGCTCGCGCACGATCTCCGCGTAGCGGCGGATGTTGGCCGCGCTCGGCGTGTTCTGCGCGAGCGAGTTCAGGTAGGCCAGTCCGCCCACCTCCTCGGCCTTGCCGGCCACCTGGAGCATTTCATAGACCGTGATCACGTCCGCCGGCTTCGTGGCGGAAATCAGGCGAGCGATGCTCTGGAAGATCAGCCGATGGTCGAAGCGATAGAAATCCGCCTCGGACAGGAAATCGGCAATGCGGTCCCAGGCGGCATTGTCCAGCAGCAGGCCACCCAGCACCGATTGCTCGGCCTCGATGGAATGCGGCGGTACCTTGAGACTGTCTAGTTGGGGATCGGCGACGGGCGCGTTCATGGGGTGGGATTATAACGGTGGCGCAACGGGAACCGTCTGAGAATTGCGTCCGCGTGACGCAGCCGCCAAGGCACTACCAAAGAAAAAGGCAGGAGCATCGCTCCTGCCTTTCATCGCTTTCCGGCCGGCGGACGCCCGAGCGGGCGCCCGATCAGCCTGGCCGCGCGGTCTTAGACCTGCTCGCCCAGCACGGCGACGGTCACGTCGACCACCACATCCGTGTGCAGCGCGACGCTGACCGGGTGGTCGCCCACCATCTTCAGCGGGCCGTTCGGCAGGCGAACCTGTGCCTTCTCGACCTTGAAGCCTTGGCCAGCCAGGGCTTCAGCGATGTCGGCGTTGGTCACCGAGCCAAACAGACGGCCGTCCACACCCGACTTCTGGGAGATCTGAACGGTCAGGCCGTTCAGCTTCTCGCCTTCGCCTTGCGCGGCAGCCAGCTTTTCGGCGGCGAACTTTTCCAGCTCGGCGCGCTTGACTTCAAATTCCGCGATGGCGGTTTGCGTGGCGCGGCGGGCCAGCTTGGTCGGGATCAGGAAGTTACGTGCGTAACCGTCCTTCACCTTGACGATGTCACCCAGGTTGCCCAGGTTGATGACTTTTTCCAGCAGAATGACTTGCATCGTGTTTCTCTCCTTTACCTAGGCCTGGATCAGTTCTTGTGCAGGTCGGTGTACGGCATCAGCGCCAGGAAACGCGCGCGCTTGATGGCCGTATCGAGCTGACGCTGATAGTGAGCCTTGGTACCGGTCAGACGAGCCGGCGTGATCTTGCCGTTGTCGCCGATGAAGTCCTTCAGGGTGTCCAGATCCTTGTAGTCGATCTGTTCCACGCCAGCCACGGTGAAGCGGCAGAAGCGCTTGCGCTTGAACAG
>JACXTT010001713.1_pt1 | contig 36038 bp, 39 predicted proteins | sample 9270951 | NCBI WGS metagenome assembly JACXTT01 (sample SAMN15532306, study PRJNA645909) | rock metagenome | isolation source: weathered quartz diorite | place: Puerto Rico | collected 2017-06-21 | reverse complement strand
CCCGAGCACCGCGAACGCCATGCACGGCACATCGGCCATGCTGGTCGTCGCGAGAACCATGGCGGCCGGTGTCGCGGCGAGGAGCAGGGCGGCGAGCCGCGCCTCGCCCGCGCCGCGCCCCATGCGCAGGGCGATCGCCGCCGTTGCGACGACCGCGACGAGGACGAGCACGAGCTGGACGAGATGCGCCACCCATTCCGAGCCGCCGAGCACCGCGGCGGGCGCGAGCAGCCACGCCATGAGCGGCCCCGAGACCATCGCGTCGGAGAGGCGGATCCGATGCCCATCCGCGACCATGTCGAACGCCGTCGGATGGAGCGGATCGTGGAGGACGTGCCGCGCCTGGAGGAGGAACGTCACGTCGTCGATGGTGTGGGCCTTGCCGAGGAACGGCAGGAGGAGCGCGGTCGCGAGGACGAGCCCGGGGAGAGCCGCGCGGAGGATCGCGCCGCGATCCGCGCGCGCCGTCGGCGTGGGCGACGCGGGTGACTCGGCTACGGGTCGGCGTCCCCGCCGGGCCTGCCTGCGGCTCATGCGGGGGTCAGGACGATGCCCGCCGCGATCAGGCGTGATCGGCGCCGATGGTCACGCCGGTCGCGGCCGCTTGCTCGACTGGCGCGCGCTCGAAGCGCCGCGCGAGATCCGAGAAGTAGACGAGCCCGATGATGGCGCCGCCCACGAGCCCGTTCAGCGCGGCGAACGTGGCGCCGACCGACGTCCTGACCGACGGCCCCGAAACCAGGGTCTCGAGGAGCGAGATCGCGCACGCAAAGAGGTAGAGCCCCCGCGCGTGCCGCCAGAAGCTCAGCAGGCCGATCCAGGCCGCGAAGGCGGTGAGCACGGTCGTGGCCAGGAGGCCGAGCTGCAGCACCTCCCCCGGGCCGGGAAAGTGGGAGACGCGCAGCCGTGCATACTCCGCGAGCGCGGGGGGCAGCGTCCAGCCGAAGAACCCCTCCGCCCCCGCCGAGGCGAACGCGAAGGCGATGTCGGCGAGGACCAGGATCACGAGCAGGCGGGCCTTGTTCATGGGACCTCCATCTTGCGACGAGACACGGTCCTAGCCAAGTACGGATCGCCCGCCGGGCCGGTTGCGCGAGGGCCCGGGTCTGGCGTGGCACAAGTGGTGGCCCCGGGGTGAGTCGAACACCCGGCGCGCGGTTTAGGAAACCGCTGCTCTATCCGTCTGAGCTACGGGGCCACAAAGAGTTAGCTGCCCACATTAGAGCTTTGGCTACCCCTTTGGCTACCCCTCGTCCTTTCCAACCGCTCAGACTCGCGCATCACCACCTCATCGGTGAGGCGCGCGTACCGCTGCGTCGTCTCGATCGAGGCGTGGCCAAGGATCTGCTGCAGCGCGGCGAGCGAACCCCCGCGTTCGAGCCACTGGCAGGCAAACGTGTGACGCATCTGATGACAGTGAAAGGTCTCGATGCCGGTGACCTTCCGGATCGACCGCGCAAACGATCCGGGCGAGAGCGTCGCGTACGGCACTAGTCGACCGACACGCATCCGTACTTCCGCCAGCACATCGGCGGTCAGGGGCACGCGTCGGATCTTCGCCGACTTCGTATGGTGCACGACCAAGAATCCTCGCTCGAGGTCCGACGCCTGAGCCCGCGTCAGCTCACCCCACCGAAGTCCGGTGGCAAGCCCGAGCCGGCAAACGAAGCCGTAAGGCTCGGGCAACGCGCACAGCTGCTCCGCCTCCTCGTCCGACAGTCGATCAGGCGGCTGCTCCTGAATCCGCGGCATGATCCGGCGCGGGAACGGCGAGCGGTCCACAAGCCCCGCGTCCTCACACCAGTTGAACAGACACCGCGCATCCGAGAGCACGTGCTGCACCGTCCTCGGTTGAAGTCCGAGCCTCTCCAGGTGAAGCCGGAACGCACGCAAGTGTTCTCTGCTCACCCGGCGCAAGAGCAGATACCCGAAGAATGGATCGAAGTACGTCTCGATCCGCCTCGACGCGAGAACCTGCCCCTTTTCCTGCCTTGCCGTCGGCACGTAGCTCTTCAGCCACTGACGCGCCGCGTCCCGCACCTTGACTTCCTGCAACACCAGCTCGCCCTCAGCCTTCAGCGCACGGAGCTGGCGACAGGCATCCTCGTAGTTCGTTCCCAACGCAATCCACTTGGTTCTACCGGCGATCTTGCGGCGGAAGTAGTAACCCGCCCTGCCCGTTCGCCGAGTCATGTTCCGCGGGAGCTTGGGCACTTCAGCCCTCCTTTCGGGCCTCAAGCCACCGGAACACGTCGCCGCGGACGAACCTAAGGCGCCTGCCCAGACGCACGCAAGGAATGCGGCGCGCCGCGACCATGCGGCGGATTGTGCGGGGGTTCACGCGCAGGGCTCGCGAGAGCTCCTCGAGCGTGAGCAGCCCCGGGAATTCGGGCTCGGACTGATGCCCCGCCGAGTCGTTGGGCCCGTTGATTCCGGCCGGCGGGTCGGCGCGCAGGGCGCGGGAGTCATGAGCCCTCATCGATACTCGCTCCGCGGACCGCCCGCTGGGAGCTGGGCGGCCCGCAGCCGCTCGCCGGCGTGCGAAAGGAAAGTCTCCCAGCAGCTCGGCGGCGCAGAGCCCACTTGGCCGTTGTCGGGGCCGATGAGGATGGCGAGCATCCGAAGCCTAGCCCCCGTCGAAGCGTCCGTAAAGATCACGAGGTCACCTGCACGAGCTGGCGACGCTTGCCGTTCAACCCCAAAACGCTGTCGTCGGCGAGGATGTCACTTGCTCTGCGCAGCCGCCGACCTCCGCCGTGCTTCTCGAACCAGGCGTCGCTGTTCCAGAACAGGAACAGCGGACGTGGAGGTGAAATCGTGCCGCTGGTCATCAAGCCGTGCGCGCGGATGATGAGGCTCCGCACTTTGGCCGCGCCTGGTTCAACGAACACCGCGACGATGCCTGTCACGCCGCGTGCCATCTTGATCTTGTCGGAGCTACGGCCCGTCATGAGGGCCGCGTAACCCCGGAATCGCTGGTCCGTGCGTCGATGAGACCGATGTGCCCGGTCGACTTCAAATACGTATAGGGCCCTCGCCCCGTTCGGGAAACGCACGATCGCCTCGGCATCGGGCCACAGCGACTGCTTGCCGAGCCCCGGAACATCGACGACGAATCGCGCCTCTTGGTCCTCGTGATCGCTCACGAACTCCTCGAGCTCCCATGGCTGTCCTCCATGCTCGAGAATGAGCTGCAGGGTCGACACCGCCAGCTGGTGGTCGTAGTTCTGCTTCTCCTCTCCCCGGCGGTAGATCGCAGCCCGCTTCGCACGCCACTCGTCGCGCGCCATGACCGCCCGCGCGCCGTCCGGGCCTAGGCTGTAGACGTACTGGTCGCTGCCATCCCCCGCCGCGCGCGTCGGGTGGTAATAGCGCCGCACCAGGCGGTTGTGGAACAGGCCGCTGAGGAGGTTCCGGGCATGCTTCTCGCCGCGGCCGTTCCGTGTGCTGTACGCATGACCCAGGAGATCGGCCGACAGGTAGCGGTAGCGTGCCAAGAGCTCCAGAACCCGGCGTCGGCTGGGCGTGATGGCCAGCGGTTCCGCGTCCGGAACCGCCCGGCCTCTGGGCTTCCTCGTACGAACCATCGTGTTCATCGTGGTGTGGTTCTTCTTCACCGTACTCTCGGAGTAGAGGGGGTCAATCCCCTCCTTGTGGAAAAGCGATCAGAACTCCTTCAGTCGAGCGGCCACTTCACCGGACACACCCATATCGGTCGAGTCAGGCTCGTTCGTGGGCGCGCCCATCCCCTCGGCTGCCGCAGCGTCCGCCTCGTCTGGCTTTTCCCCGATCAATTGCAGGTTGTTCGCGATGATCTCGGTCGTGTACCGCTTCTGCCCGTCGCGATCCTGCCACTGTCGAGTCTGAATCCGACCCTGGACGTAGACCTCGCGGCCCTTCGTCAAGAACCGTTCCGCGAGTTCGGCGAGTCGGCCCCACAGCACAACGCGATGCCACTCGGTTGCCTCGTGCTTCGTGCCCGCGTTGTCGGTCCACTTGGAGTTCGTCGCCACGCTCAGCGTTCCGACGCGCTGTCCCGTTGCGGTGCTCCGAGTCTCAGGATCGGCCCCGAGCCGGCCGAGCAGATTGACTTGATTCACACTCATGATGACCTTTCCTCCCCTTGATCTTGGCGGGGGTTACCCACCAGATGGACCGTGATCGCCCCACCGGGCGAGCGCACCCACTCGAACACCGTCGTGCCGCGAGCGCTGCTGGCCAGTAGGTCAAGTAGGGCCCTCGACGTAAGGCCTGTCATTCGTGCGAAGTGCTCCACGTCGAATCCGACATTGATCACCTTTGCACCCGCACTGGGCCCTTCACTGCTTTTCTTGAGTCTGCGTGCTGCTCTACCGCGGTGCCTCATTCGAATCCCCCGTCGTTACAGGCTCGAACTTTCTCGTAGCTGCCTCGCGCACTACGGGGGCAGCGCTGCCACGGTTTTATTGGGCGGCACCCGCAGGGGCACGAACCCCCACGGGGCCACCCTTCGTGCGCACCTTGCGGTACGCCGCCATCCGACTCAGGACCGTAAACCTGGCCGGACGCCTCGCCCGGGCATTGCCGGGACTACTTGCTCCACTTCTTATCCCCATACTTCTTGGTGCCGGTGATGCAGATGTCGGTGCCTTTCCTGCGCATCTCGTCAACGTCCTTCTTGGTGAATCCGCTGACTCCTCGACGCAGGAAATCGTTGCGATCCACGACGCGGTAATATGTGGGCTTCTTTGACGTGGTCCTCACCTCCTTCTCTCGGGGGGCCTTGTGTGACTCCGCGCAAGCGGCGGGCTGAACCTCACCACGACAAACCCGGGCGATTGCTCCAACCATCCATTCGCGTCTCCCAAGGCCTTGATCTCCGTCGACGACTGAGCGTGGCCCTTCCAGGTGCCCGGACCGGACGACAACGGCGCACGCCAGGCAGACCTCGGCATAGACGGGGCTGGCCCCACGGAGAAGACCAACGAGGCGAACAATCGAGCCGCGGCAGGTCGGGCACTTCTCTGCGACCCCAGTCACTCCTCACCCTCCTCATCCGACTCGGTCGCCGGTTTGCTCCGAGGCCGGATGCCCGCGTCGTCGAGGTTGCGTTCCAGTTCTTCGCGCGACGAGCATTCATCAATGACTTGAACCCCGTTGTTCCACCCGCTCAGCAGTCGCTGGTGCCGCGCGGCGATCTCAGCCTCCACTTCGGCAGGCTCGCTGTACTCCGGCCGGCTGCGCATGCGCTCGAGCGTCAGCTCGGCCGCTTGCTCCTGGTCGATCGCGGGATCGCGCAGCGTTCTCCAGTAGATGGCCACGGGAGCCTCCTTCCCGATGGCCACGAGGGCGTGGCGGTCGGGCTGCTTGATGATCTCGGCCTCGTGTCGCCAGAGTTGGACGTCGAGGGGCTCGAATTCGACCTGCGGCTCGAGAAACAAAGGCCCGGGAACGACCATTGGCCCCTCGGCGACGGATTCGCTCGACCCCATAGTGGTCGCCGTGCCCCGGGCGACCCCGTCTGCAACAACATGGGACATCGAACTGGACGTGCCGACGGCCTCCGACTCGAACTCGCTTGTGCTCTCCGTCTCACCTTGGCCGCTGAAATCACTCTCGAGGTGCGAACTCGCTTCCGTGTCGCTCGTCGTGTCGGTCGTGGCGTCGAGTTGGAGCGCCGCGTTGTGGGCCAGCGCGTGGCTGGCGGATGTCGCTGACAGGCTACCCATCCCGCTGCCCGTGCCCGACAGCGTGCTCGTTCCGTGGGCGCTGCCCGTGCCCACTGCGCGCGCCGTGCTCTCCCCCACAGACTCGCCGTCCGCCTCCGTGTGCGAGTGCGTCTCTGAGTGCGTCATGGCTTCCGAAGTCCCGCGAATTCTGGAGTTGGCCGTCACGACCTGTTGAAGCTGGCGCGGGCTCCGGGCGACTTCGCGGCGCTTGTCGGCGTCCAGATGATGCCCGTGGAGGACCCGGGCGATCTCGTGGGCGTCGTCAGGTCCGAGGCGCCCGAAGATGACCTTGAGCTGGATATCGCTGAGAACCGCGTCCAACATCCGCCTGTCGCCGGTCACGTTGTCCTTCAGCTGGCCGAGGTACTGATGCGCCAGAATTACGCGAAGGCCGGGTTCGCGCCCCAAGTCGAGGGCCTCGACCAGATCAAGGCTGACGAAGAGACTGGCTTCGTCAACCACGAGGAACAGCGGGCGGAACTCGTGGGGCTTGCGCTGCAGAACTTCGCGGGTGATCTCATTGATGAGTTGAAGGCCGAGGAGCCGCTGGGCTTCGCGATCCAGCTGCTCGGTCTGAAGGTCCACGGGGACGATCATCGGTTCGTTGCAGACTTGGCGGATGTCGATCGAGCGGACCGCGCCGTACATCGCCCGCACGGCGGGGTTCCCCAGCACGTGACGGAGCCGGTTGACGGCAGCGCCCAGGTGCTCGTCGAGGATCTTCATCATCTGTCCCTGGGAGCCATGGTCCGCCACCCTGAGCAGCCACTCGAAGTCCGACCGTACCGGGCCCTCCGGCAACAGCGGGACGAGCGCCCTGCGGTACTCGTTCGTGGAGTAGCTGAACAGCAGCAGGGCCTCAGCCAGGGTCAAGTTGAGCTTGATAAGCGCGAAGGTGAGGTTGTCGAGCCAGCGACTCTGCCGTGGGGTCAACAACGCCTCGCTTTGACCCACGGCGCGCAGGAACAGCTCGCGCGCGACGCGGGCCTGGAGCTCGTGGTTGTCGGGCCAGGGCCGCACCGGGTTGAAGCCACACACACGGCGGCGGTCGTTGGGGTTGATCGGCAAGACGCGGTCGTCCAACGCCAGCTCGTAGCACCAGCGTGTGAGGTTGATCGCCCCCGGGCCTTTGGGACACACGTAGAACACCGTGGCGTCCGGTACTCGCTCGATGATCTCTTCCACCGTGCAGAGGAGCGCGCAGGTCTTGCCCGTCCCGGGCGGTCCCAGGTAGTGCGCTCCGCGGTCGTAGGCGGAAACCGGGAGCGTGTATGGAGCCCAGCCCTCCGGGCACACGCCGCGCGCCACCCGATAGCCCAGCTCAAGGTCGTTGTTCATCGGACGAATCCCTTCAGGCGCGTGAACTTCGCTGCGGCTTGGAGCACGATCTTCCGATAGGGCTCGAGCCGCGCCTCAAGCTCGTCCTCCCGTACATGCTCCTGCCGCAACAATCGCAACTGCTCCTGCTGGATCAGCTGCTTCGCGACCTCTTCGGTCTGCACCACGCTCTGGACTGCCTCGAACATCTTCAAAGCCTCGGGCTCGAGCTTCGCGAAGATGGCGCCCGAGTCCGTGCCTTCGCGCGCATCCAGTGCGAGTGGGATCAGGACCTCGACCATCCGCCCGTGAAAACGCCGCAGGGCATGGGCAACGCAATCAACCGTGACTGAGCCGTCCGTACCGTTCTGGAAGTGGTAGAGGACCTCCGCGCGATGGTGCTCGAGCGCCCACGTCGCCAAGGTCTGGCACGACTCGAAGCTCGAGGTCAGCGACGACCCCTCCTGATAGGCCGCGCGCGCCGCGTCCATCTGTCGAAGGATCCAGCGGCGGTGCAGCAGCACGTGCCGCTCCAGCCACGCGCTGTCGCCGTACCGGTGCCCCTCCGACTGCCACCAGGCACCGGCCTCACGTAGGATCGCGAGCCGCTTCGCCTCGAGCTCCTCTGCGGCCTGCGCTGCCGCGGCCAGCGCCCGCAGGTCGGGCTGCGGAACGAGTCGCTGCTCCCGCTCGACGGCACGCGCGAGCGGCAACAGGACTTCAACCGCGAAGCCGTGTCGACGACGCAGAATCACTGCGATGTCTTCCACCGACCGCTGTTCGCCGGGATGCAGGTAAGCGATCTCGTGGCGCATTCGCGGTTCCGCACGACGCGCGAGAGACAGACAACGCTCCATCGAGGAGCACGGGTCGTTCGGGTTGACGTAGGCCGAGAGAAGGCTCTTCTCGGATGCTATGAGGTCCCGGTGGTGCTCGGCGACAAACTCGTCGGCGCGCAACCGCTCCGTCGACCACCAGAGCAGAGCGCCCTGGATGATTGCAGTGTCGTTGTTCTCTTCCCTCTCCGCTTCGTCTCGTGCAGCATTCACCTGCTTCGTCCGCTCGAGTTCCCGTTTTCTCTGATTGAATCGAGACTCGAGGGCGCGAAGCGTTTCGTTGCACTCGAAGAGGCGTCGCTCATCGCCTGCGATCGTAGTCAGGGCCAGATTCAGCTCCTTGGCGACCTTCTGTTCGTCCTCGTGGGCCTGTGTTGAGGCCCGCGACGTGGAGCTGAACGCGGGGAACCACCAGATGCTGAATGCTGTGACAAAGAGCGGTCCTGCTGCCCGCGTCCAGGCCAAGGTTGGATTGAGAAACGGAAGAAACAGCCCGGCGAGCCCGACCATCAGCGCAAGCACGAGAACGATCTCTAGCCAACGAACTGCACGGTCCAGTTCCGCTGCCCGCGCGCTCAACTCATCGCGTGTGCGCCGAAGTTTGTCGGCTGCTGGCCGAGCGTCGCTCAAGCCTTGCTTGAGCTCCTCGATCTCGGCGTCGAGGCGCTCGTGTTCGTCGTGTATCCCGTCCAACACCGGGTCCCCGGTCCGGTTGTATCGGGGCAAGGCAGGCCGGAGCGACTTGGTCTGCGACGACGACCCGGAGGCGAGCACTGCGCCCAAGAGACCGCCGATCGCGAACCCAATCAGCGCGCCGATCATCGGGTTGTCCAGCGCAGGGGCAGGCCCGCTCTTTGGTGGACACAGCCAACCTGGTTCCAAGTGGCGTCGAGTCGATCCTGCGTCATGGCCGATCCCGCCGTGCAGACGATGAAGCGTGGCCATTCGCAGAACGCGAGATGTCGTCGAACGGGATCCAACGCCCAGTGAGGTGGTCGCGGATTCCGGTCGCGCTGCACCTAGGATCCGAACAACGTGAGCGAAGTTTCCACACGCTCACGATGGCGCTGACGACTGCAATCTCGTACTGCCGGGTAAGTCCTGCCCCACAGCATGGACACCGCGTCATGGGCGATGTCCTCTTAGCGGCCTGGCCGAAAACACAAGAGCCCGCCTCCGCGAGCTGCGGAAACGGGCCGAAAAAAATCCCGCCGCACCTGTTGGTGGGCAGGCCTTGAAGGGAACCGCAAGGAAAGTACGTGAGCGACGGCCCGCGATCAAGGACATTCTTCGGCAGGTTCTGGGCATTGACCGATCTCGACGGATATGCCTCCGGCGAGTACCCTGAAGATGTCGTGCCAACCGTCCTCAGTCGGGCGGAATCACGAACGGGCCAGGGCCTGCGGGTGGTCCCCTCAAGGCCACAACAACCGGGTCTTGGGACGCGCAAGCGTCCTGTTCAGCCGGTCGCCGCAAGGCTCCTGGCCCTTTTTCTTCGACACCTTCCCTGCGCTCAACCCTCCAGGAGAGGGTGGAAAACGTTACGGGCTGCTCCCCCTCGCCCCTTGGGTGAAGGAGAACAGCCCGTTTCGTTTCATGAGAGACAGCGACACCCGCGGGGCGCCGGAAGACGCCCTTGAACTCGCGCGAGTGACACCACCCCTCGAAGTCTGGAGGGAGCCGATTGCGCTTCCGCTCGGCTATCCGAGGCTGCTCGGTGGTCGCGTCCCTCTATCCAACGACCAAAGGCTACCTTCGCTACGCGCGACGGTCAAGGGCGGGGTTGAAAATCCGGCCAGAGCAGGTCGCTCAGGATTTCCTTGGGACTTCGCATCAGGAGCATAGGCCGGGTCGACGTCTCACCCGACGCCGCCCCCACTCGGACCAAGCGCTTCTCGCACCAGCCCTCGGCGCTGGTCACGAGCATGCCGCCGTTCCACAACCAGTAAAGGCCGTGTGACCGCCCCCACCTCCAGCCTTCTGAAGTCGAAATAGCGACGAGTCGCTCCTCCTCCGCAAGCGTTCGCGTGATGATCACGAACGCCGGGATTAGCCGCCGTGCCGCATCTATCCCTAGCTGAGCCTCCTGCCATGCCCAACTTAGGTACGTCTGACATCGCACAAAGCGGGCTTGGACCGTGTGCGCTTCCGGTGGGACCAGGTCGAGCTCAAAGAAAAATCGTGTCTGGCGCACCGTCTCGCCGAACGTTTCCATCGTGACGGCGAAGTCGGGGGCCACGGCGACGGGGGGTATGGCTCCAAGTCCGAGCCCTATGCCGGGATCATGCGCGGAAAACTCGATCAGACGGCACTTCGGATCCTCCAATGAGAGGATGAGCTCCAGGCGAGACACGACGCCGCTCGATCCCGGCTTTCTCCTTTCCAGTTTCTGCCACCTTGCCCGATGCTCCGCGTACTCCCTGCTCCCGACGACGGTCTGGGAACCGAGAGGAGTAATCGAATAGACGATGTCGCGCATGCCCTTTGGCGCGTCCGCGGTCTCCGCACGCTCAATGAAGCCTCCTCCGCGGAGCTTCGACAGTTCGGGCCGAAGCATCCTTGAGGCCTCGGATGAGCCATGCCTTGTTGCCCACGCGAGCTCCAACGCGCGCCGCGTCGTCGGAGACAAGAGGTGGATCAACATCAGAATTTGCCGCTGGATTAATGAGAGCGCTTCCACAGAGAACCTTGGTTCGGGGTCGGATCTTGACGCAATTCTAGGTGCATGCTAGGACACCCTCACAGCTAGCACCTTCCATATCCATGAAGAGGGCTCTCGCCCGCGAAATCCGCGGGTGGGGGCCCTCTTCGCTTTTCGGAGGAACCTGTACATGAGTTACCTCGCTGACGTGAAGAAGAGCCTTCGCGAGATCTTCGATGAGGCGTTCGACTTCGTGTGGCAGGACGTCGAGAAGTCGCTGAAGCAGAGCTATCGGGCCGGGTACGACGCTGGCGCCAAGGCTGCGAAGGAGGGCGATACCGGCACTGAGCAAGCCGCCTCAACGACTCCCCGCCGTCAATGGCGGCGGGGATCACGGCAACCGTCCCCCGAAGGAGGTGACTCGTGAGGCGCCAGAGTTCCTCGCATCACGTCCGCGAGCTGACGACACGCAGATACCGCGGCAGGCCTCTCGAGCCGATCCGCGGACCGGAGGACGTCGTTCGTGCTCTCCCCAAGCTCGCCCGCGAGCAGCGCGAACACTTCGTGGTCGTGCTTCTCAACGCCAGACACGAGGTCCTGCGCGTGGAAACGGTGAGCGTGGGCTCGTTGAACGCGTCGATCGTCCACCCCCGGGAAGTGTTCAAGCCGGCGGTGATCCACTCGGCGGCGAGTGTTGTGCTCGCCCACAACCATCCGTCTGGTGACCCCGAGCCCAGCGAGGAAGACCTGAGCATCACCCGGCGACTGGTCGAGGTCGGCGAGCTGCTCGGGATCGCGGTTCTTGACCACGTGATCCTCGCTTCCCGCGGAACGGTCTCGTTCCGCAGCCGCCAGCTGCTCTAGCCGGCGCGCAGCGCCTTCCATCCACAAGGAGAACGTCATGGGCATGGACGTGTACGGCCTCGCGCCGCGCGCGGCCGGCGGCGAGTACTTTCGCAACAACGTGTGGTGGTGGCACCCGCTCTGGAACTTCGTGATCCAGACTACCGGGCGCCTGCTCACTCCTCGCCAGCAGCAGCTCGGCCACTCAAACGATGGCGTGAGGATCAGCGACAGGAAGGCGCTGGCCATCGCGGCGAGGCTCGAGCAGCTGCTTGAGCGCGGAGAGGTGACGAAGTACGCAACCGCGTACGAGAACTCGATGCGGGCCCTTCCGGACGAGCGCTGCGAGCTCTGTCTCGGAACCGGCGCCCGCACCGAAAAGCTCGAGTGCGTGGACGCCGAGTCGATCCCTCGGCTCAACGCCCCGGGCGGATGCAACGGTTGCGGCGGCACGGGCAAGGTACGGCCGTTCTGTACGCATTACCCGTTCGGCGAGGAGAACGTGAGGGAGTTCGCAGCGTTCTGCCGAGAGTCGGGCGGGTTCCAGGTCTGGTAAAATCGACGAGGTCATCTTCAAGGACGCCCCAGAACCCATGCACAAAGGTGGCGGCTGGAACACGGTTCCAACCGCCTTTTTCAGTCCGCGACAGTCGCGGCCGAAGACGTGTTCCCGCCCTCACGGCGCGAGGTCCACGATTCAGACCTCTTCGAGCGTGACCTCTAGACCCGGTCGCTCCTGCCCGAGCTCCTTCGATCCGTTGATGTCCACGATCCAGTGGTCCTCGTGGTTCCACGGACTTGGATGCCCGCCACGCTTGCTTGGTGCAGTCATGACGTGGGCGACCCCGTTGACCGCACATTCGAGAAGGCCTGTGATGTCGTAGTTGAGCCTCCCTTCTGGATCGACCTCCGAGAGGAAGAAACGAAGGGTGGCACGCAGCGGAACGGAAAGCTGATGACGGCCCCATTCCTTCTCGAGGGTTGTGGCTATCGCCCACTTCCAAGGATCCTCTTTCGCCTTGATCCCGTAGCCGACAGGGTTTCCCTCGACAAACGTTGGGCCCCATTTCCGACTCATGCGTGCCTGCGCGGTCTGAGGACCATCAGCAATGGCGATCGGGCAGTCGAGAGATCATCTTGAGAACAGGGTCCGATTGATTTCGCTAGCCAGATTGCGGCCTCCGCGATGATCGCTTCCCGTCTTGGGGGCAATGAACGCATAACGCGGGTCCCCCAGATAAATGAGCTTGATATGAGCACCGTCCTCGGAAATCTCGAACCCAAGGTCTTCGAGCTCCGAGCGCGTCCTCGCCCCCATGCTCCTGTAGTCCTTGAACAGCTCGCGAATCCGCTGCCTGACTTCTTCAGGGCCATCAGGCCGTTCATTCGCCGCGAGGAGGTCGTCAATCACATGGGCAGGGCGACTGTTCGCGTCCAGTCGAGTTCTGGCGTCACGCAGGGCGTCGTGCACGATGCTGAGCCGCTCGCCCTGGAAGAAGTCGCGTTCGACGCCCGCGGACAACAATCCCCCGGAGCCCTCGTCGTCGACGATGGCCTCCAGGCGACGTACCTCGGCCTTCAGCCGGCGAATCTCCGCTTCCGCACGATCGAGCTCGGCCTTCTTCGCCTTGATTTCCTCGCCAGCGTACTTGACATACTCGTCCAGCTCCTTGGAGCCGGCCTCCTTCAGTCGAGCGACCTTCGCGTGTGCGATTAGTTCCTGGAGCCGGTCCCAGGTGCAGTTCTGGGAAGGACGCCGATTCGTCAGCGCAGATCGCAATTCCTCGGTGACTTCGCGCACGGCAAGTTCGGGAGTCGCGAGTCGCTCGGTGGGCAGAAGGACGCGCCGTCCCGCACCGTCGGGCCAATAGATGCCGATCGCGCCCGCGTATGCGTTCCTCCCTCTGACCTCAAACCGTAGGCGGAAAGAAAAAGCCCGGTTTGGCTCGACAAGGACATGAGCTAGTCCGGACCAGTCGCTGGCAGCTTGGGCCGGCGTTACGAGGTGAGTGCCACGGGCGCCCGCACTCACGTAGACAATAGGGAGCGCATTGCCGAGGTCGCCGCGCATGGCGCGCACGGCCAAGTCGACCTCGGTCGGCTCCAGGACGAGCGGCTGATCGGTGACCTCGAGGTCTCCGTCCGCGCCCCCGCCCAAGCGATCCAGAATCATCCGGATCAGTACTGGCTTCTTGGGCGGTGGCAGGCTACGCCAAGACTCCGCTTCGCAGTCAACGCGCAACGAGACCAGGAACCGATGGCCATCGTGGGCACCCACGAGCTCGGTGGACCACACGAGGCCGTCGTTCTCCGACTGCACATACCTGAGCCCTGCGATGGGCTCGGCTCCACTGCGGCTGGCCAAACCCAGGATCACAACATCTCCGCCCTGGATAGCCTCGATCTCGTTGCCATCCTCGGGCATGGCGGGGAAGCTTTCCCTCGTGAACTTCGCGTGTGGACTCCCAAGGATCCACTGTCGACCAACCTCGAGCAGATCCTGAACTGACCTGTCGGGGCTTACCGGGATTTCCGTCGCCAGAACTAGCACGTGATCTCCTTCCGAACCTTAACGGACGAGGGGGGCGACTGCCCCCCCTCGCAGGCTTCCAAACTTCCGGAGCGGTGGTTGCCGGCGGGCGGGGGTTTCACTCGACCTCGATGTCGGGCAGCTTCGACCTCATCTTCGCCACCAGTACGCGGCGACCCGCGTTGCTGCTGAAGGAACCCGCAGCTCCTTCGGTACCGGCCTTCCAGAAATCCGCGCCTTCGGCGGGTTCGCCACTCGCGGTGTCGCCCTGGAGGTCATCCAGCACTCCCGCCAGCGGCTCCACGTAGGAGTCAGGATCGACGACCGACTTCCCCTTGGACTTCACGTACTCGATCGTGGCGATCACGAGCGAATGCATTACCATCACGCCGACGCCCTTCTGGAGCACATAGCTCTGGGGCTCGTCGAATGCCTCCGGGATCACGCGCTGGATCGCCTGCCAGAAGGCGTCCAGGATTCTGAGCTGGTTCTGCTGCGTGATCGAGCCGAAGTACGGAGAGGCCAGCAGCTGCTTCAGCGACGCAACGACACCCGACGAGCTAATCGTGGTGGCAGCCTTGGGCTGGCCAGGGAACCGGATGCGGTTCCGCCAGGCCTTGGTGTTCTGCAGCTCCTCCACGAGTGTCTGGGCAGTTACCTTCCAATCCTCGCTACGCTCGATCAGCATTTCCATCCGACGGGGATCGTTGTCTGCAAGCTGCTTCAGCAGGTCCAGAGCCAAGTCCGTGCGCACGCTCTTGGCCGTGGAATTGACAACGTAGAACTGCTCCATCTCCTGCTGCTCATCAGCGCCGAGCATGCACACGAAGGCGATCTGGAACTCTGACCACTTTGCCGGATCCTCGTCCACGAGTTTGGCCAAGGACTCGATCCGGTGCTGGCCGTCGACGACGTACAGCTTCTGGCCGTTAGGGTTGAGGTACAGCTGGCCGTCATCCTCGATCAGATGCTTGCGTGGCGAATAGTCGCGAAGGTTCACCAGGACCGCGGTAGGCAGGTCCACGCGCCCCGCCTTCAGGTCTGCGACGAGCCGGTTTACGCGGGAGGTCGCAACCTCGCGCTGGTATCCAGTCTTGGTGCGGGTGTCGCGCCGCGGGACCTCGAAGAGCCGCGCGAGGTCCCCTGCGCTCATGACACCGATCACGAGTGGAGTCTTGGTCCTATGAAGCGTGGTCGCCCGCAACACGGGGATCGCGACGTCCGATTCGGTTCCGGTGATCGCCTGGGTCATCGTCCTTCTCCTGGCCATGTGTCCTTGCATGCGCGAGCTCCTTTGGCCGAGTTGGGATCCGCGCGGCTCGATTCCAGACAGCTGCCGGAGGTCGGGCGATCCGGTAGCTGCCAAGGGTTGAGGTTCTTCTACCTGATGGGGCACTCCGACAATGCGAGCAGGTTGTTGTTCCAGTAGCCATCCGCGTGAGTCTGGACGTACGGTGCCTTCCCCTGTTCGCGGCGTACGACGACGTCCGCGCGCTTTCCACCGACCAGCGTGTAGAACGTGTCCGTCCGGCTATCGATCCGACGGATGACGTCCTCCCGGGTCAGGCGCCACTGCGCTCCTCCCAGATGCGTGATGTGCTCATGCGGGCTGTTGCGATCGGGCTTGTTTACGCACGTGACCTGCACTTCTGCCATTGCAACCTCCGATTCCATTCGGTCCCTCTGGCACGAACGCCAGGAGAGTGAGTTGGGGCGCCACTCCCGCAGCACGCGGCGAGTCCGCGTGCTTCCGGATCCGACTGGCGACTTTAGATGGTGGACCCACACAAAGGATCCAAAATGCGGACCCATTTTATGTCACGATTCTGCAATGCCTGACGACCACGCGACCCGCCTCCTCGGCGCCCAGCCGAGGCGCTAACGTCTCACTTTTCCAGGAAGGTGAAGTTTGGGGGCTGGACGGCACTGCACAGGTGTGCTACAAACCAGCCATGGAGAAGTTTTCTTCAGGGATCGAAGCGAAGGCGAAGTCCGGACCTCGGCGCCAGTTCAAGAACAGCCAATTTGCGTTGAAACCCGCCGAAGTTCGTAAGGTGATCTACGCTTGCGACAACCCTCGGGACCGGACTCTACTCGCGACCTTCGCCGCGACTGGGATGCGCCGCGCAGAAGTCGCCGCCTTGGACGTGCGCGACTTGGACCTTGTGGCGCGCCGGATCACCATCCGGGCCGGGAAGGGCGGCAAGCAGCGCACCGTCCCCATCACCGAGGAGCTCGCCAGTGACCTGCGCCTCCTCGTTGGTCGTCGCGCCACGGGGCCCGTGTTCCTCTCCAACCGTCACGGCCCCCTCACAACGCGGCAGGTAAACTACATCGTGGCGGACGCTGGTGCGCGGGCCGACGTCAAGAACCCGAACCCTTCGAGCCGCGGGCGAATCACCTGCCATCTCTTCCGCCACACCTTCGCGCGCCATTGGAAACAACGTGGTGGGGACATTGAGTCGTTGGCGCAGATTCTCGGGCATGCCAGCAGCTCGACCACCGTTGACCTTTACGGCACTCTGAGCATGGACGACGTGCAGGCGAACTACGATCGCCTTACTAGGGACGCCCCATGACCAAGCCCCCGCGAAAGAAATCGCGCATGCGGAAGGAAGACTACTTCAGCACCACCCTCGGCAGCATGGTGCTCGGGGACTCGCTCGAGATTCTGGAGAAGCGCTTCAAGCCCAGCTCGGTTGACCTCATCATGACTAGTCCCCCGTTTGGGCTCGTGCGCAAGAAAGAGTACGGGAACGTTGACGCCGACAAGTACGTCGCGTGGTTCAAGCCGTTCGGTGAACTCTTCAAGAGAATCCTGAAGCCCACTGGCTCGCTTGTGATCGACATCGGCGGTGCCTGGATCCCCGGCTTGCCCACGCGCAGCCTCTACCACTACGAGCTCCTCATCATGCTCGCCCGCGAGTGCGGGTTTCACTTGGCCGAGGAGTTCTACTGGTGGAATCCCGCCAAGCTGCCGACCCCAGCTGAGTGGGTCACCGTTAGGCGGATTCGCGTGAAAGACGCCATCAACTGCGTGTGGTGGCTCTCGCCCACGCCCTGGCCGAAGGCTAGCAATCGAAGAGTCCTCGCGCCGTACAGCAACGCGATGAAGGACCTGCTTCGCAATGGGTATCGCGCCAAGCTGCGTCCGAGTGGGCACGACATCAGCGAAAAGTTCTCGATCGACAACGGAGCTGCCATTCCCCCGAACCTCCTCGCGATCGCGCACACGGAGAGCAACTCGTTCTATCTCCGCTACTGCAAGGAGAAGGGCATCGAACCGCATCCTGCTCGCTTCCCGGCTGAGCTCCCGGAGTTTTTCATCCGCATGCTCACCGATCGGGGCGACGTGGTCGTCGATCCCTTCGCCGGCAGCTGCGTGACGGGAGAGGTTGCAGAGCGGCTCAAGCGGAAGTGGACGTGCGTCGAGCTCCTCGAGGATTACCTTCGCGGCGGGGTCACGCGTTTCAGCCGCGACGAGGACCTCTCGCTTGGTGATCCTCCAACGCGTCGCCCCGACGAGCACTTCTACAAGGCCTATCATCCCGCCACGACCTGGAACGGACACGAGGGTGATCCGCTTCCCGCCGATGGCGGTCGCCGCCGGCAGCTGAAGACGCAGAAGCCCGCGGCTCCGAAGGCAACGCTACGCAAGACGCGTCGAGTGTCGAGGAGCCTAGTCACCGCGGAGGCCTGACCCGCGCATGCCTTCGCTGCGGCCGCAAGAGATCGTCGACGCAGTCCTAGACGCCATCGCGCAGTCCGGTGAGGCCGGCGCGTTCATTCCGTCGTCCCCTGCTCACCCACGCCGCTTTGCCGTCGACGGCCCCGGCGGGCCGATGCTGTTGTGGGTCTACGCGTGGACGCTGACCCCTGGCGGTCGACCGCAGCTCGCGAACGAGTACCGGATCCAAATGACTGGAGTGCGGTCGCCGCTGCCGATCAATCCCGAAGGTCCCACGCTTCTCCTCGGATACGAGCCGAGCCTTGGTGTGTTCGCTGGTTTCGACGTCAGCCTGCACCGGACGTTTACGACGGGATCTCCGTCCGTGCAGATCGACATCGGATCACTGCGGCAGGCCCTGCAGGACGGGTTGGCTTTCCATCGGAAGTCGAACAACGAGATCGCGGTCGCCGTGAGGCCGGATCAGCTGCTCGCTTACGCCCGGAACGCCGAAGCTTTGCACCGTGGCGGCCGCCAGCCGGCGACGTTCCGTGCTCTCTCCCGGGTCTCTTCGCTTCAGCCGATCTCAGCGGCAGCGCTGGAGGCTCTCGGCACGAAGCGCCGGCGGCTTGTTAGCGTCGTTGCCCGCCTATCGCGAGACGCCAACTTCGCCGCCCAGGTCCTCGCGGCCTACGGCAACCGATGCGCCGTGACGCGAATGCAGCTGCGCCTCGTGGAAGCCGCGCACATCCTACCGGTGGCTGCGCCAAACAGCCCCGACAACATCGTCAACGGGATCGCGCTGTCGCCGACCTATCATCGCGCCTTCGACAGCGGTCTCATCTACCTCGACGAGAACCACATCATGGCGGTCAACCCGAGGCGAGAGCACCTGCTTGCAGGCCTGAATCTGACCGGGGGTCTCGAGGCACTCCGGGCCTCGCTGGGACGGATCCACCTGCCCGCCGATCGCCAGCAATGGCCGGATCCTCGACTCATCCGACGCGCGAACCACTACCGTCGTGTCGACCTCTAGCGTGGCAGGCGGCCGATTCTGGCCCGCCCGCACGAGTACCCGCGCTTGGAACGGTGCTGAACCGGCCGCACTAGTTGATGTGAGCTCTTAGTGTCCCTGCCGCCTGCAGCACGGCCTCGAACTTTTGTCCCTTCGGTTCCGCGTAGAAGCCGAGGATCGTGAGGTTTGCAAGCGTCCCTTCCAACCGCACCGGACCATAGGTCCCATTGATCGCCTTCGCGGCGTCGTCCTCGGCGATGGTCGCCTGCTTGCTGAAGTCCACCCTGATTCGTCCGCGCAAGTCGTCCCTGATGGCGTCGTGATCGATCCAGTTCGCAAGCTTCGCAATCAGGTTGCGCGTTTCAATGGTGAACTCGAGATCCGGGAACGACAAGACGTTCTTCAATGCATCATAGCTGGGGCGGCCGGTGAGATATGCGACACCCTTCACTGACCCGTCCAACTCGAGCCTCACGACCGCTTGATCGCCGTACCCGTAAACCTCAACCTTTCGGATCTTGACGTAAAGGCGCCCTGTAGGCGGATAGCGCAGCCCTCCAGTTGCGAGGTTCAGCTTCTCAGAGAGTTGCTTCGAGGCCTCTGCGTAGTTCAGGTCAATAGGCAGCGCCACCGCGAACGCATCTCCGCTCGGTGACGAGCCGGCGTCGGGAAGTGACGTCACCTGTGCCGGCGGCTCACCACCAATCGAGAGAACTGGGCGAGCCGTAATGCTCACCGCCGACGACATCTTGTCATTCGCAAAGCTGACGGGCGCGACTGCGGCCGCATGGGGATTGAACGAGAGGTAGCCCCACGAGCCCACCTTGAGCGGAGTGCACAAGCGCTTCCACGCCACCTCCGCGCGTGGCCGGAATTGAACCGCCGACGCGACCTTCTCGTCGATCTTGCCGGCGACGCTCCCGAGACGATCCCGAAGACGCGGAACGATCTTGTCGGTCAGGTCGTAGCTCACTACGCAGATCTTGCAGCGCTTATCGTCTGGAATGGAGATGGGACCCAGGGTCGTGGAGGAGTGAAGATTCCATTGCTTGTCGACACTCACAGCCGCGTTCAGCGAGACTCCCGCTTCGCGCTCAGGTTCCCCATCCCATCCACACTGGCAATAGACGAGCGGCCCCTGGCCGCCGATTCTTGTACGCCCCTTCGCCTTGAAGTACAAAGTTGTGGCGATGGAAATCGTATTGTTCTGACCGCTCACGTTGAACGGCGATCGGCGTACATTCCACCCGTAGCTGATGCCCCCCTGATCAGCGCCCCCGCCGACAGATGCGTTGTACAACGCCTCACCGTCACCCTGCGGAACAGCGCCCTCGGCCATGTCGCGTAGGATCTGAAGCGGTGCATCAACGGGGACGGTCACGACCGAGGCCGGCAGTTCGGGAATTGGCTTTGGACTAATTGTGGGGGCCGGAGCCTTGATGGACTTGCACCCGCACGCCGCCAAGAGCGCACCGACTACTAGCCACCTACGGAGATTAACTAGCGCGACCATTGCGTTGCCCTCCGTCGACCTCCTGCAACCCGTGAGCACTCCGCCGAGACAATATGCGAAGGTGCGCTCGCAGGCCAAGCGGCCCTGTTGCCTATAGATTCAAGCTTCGACTTCGAGCTGCTTTATCGTCTTCGCGAGCACCGCGGACCGCTGCAGGACGTCGACCACGGCCCCTGGATTCTCCGCAATCTCGTCAAGATCCGTGCCATCCATCAGCACGACGCTCAGGTTGGTCCGCGCCATCACGTGCTTGGCGTGTTCGCGCGCGTCCGCGGAGAATTTCCCCGTCGATACCACGACAACCACGTTCGAGCCCATCTCCACCGCGAGCCCCACCTCCTTGGCGACGTCGTCCAGACGAACGTTCGCGGTGTTCTTGCACTGGATGTTCCAGCGTAGGAACACGGGGCGCACGCTTTCGACGATCAGGTCGACTTCGGCACCACCGGTGACCGCTCCACGCAGTCGCCAATGCCGGTACTCGAGCCCCAACAAGAACGCCAGCTTGGCCGCCAGTGCCTCGAGCGCCTTCCCCTTCACGTTCTTGTCCTCGGATCGGATCTCGAGCATCACTTCGTCCCAGGGCTTCCGCACGAAACCCCGGTATTCGAGCCCGACTGACTTCTCGATGGCGTCCAGAAGCGGCTCGAGTACGCCGCTCCGCAGCTTCTCTGTGGGACGCACTATCGGGGGCTTGGCGCCTCGGCCGGTCGTGGTCTTCTCGAAGACGAGAAGCCCCGCGGCCTTGAGCGGCGCGAGCGTCGATTGCGGTAGCCCGGTGTCGGGAAAGCGGACGCCAAAGTGTTCGATGGCGAACTTCTCGACTTCATTCGCTCGGGTTTCGCTCACACCCATGCGCGCCAGGGAGCGCGCGTACGCCTTCTGCTCCTTGGTGAGCCCCTCGAGCGCCTCGATGTCCTTCGTCGACGCGCCGAGCACCTTGGCCTTCTTCGTCTCATCAACCCGATAGGGCTCGCCCGTCACCACTCCGGCCTTTTCCAGCCACTGCCGGATCCGGGTAGCGCTCATGCTGTTCTTCGGGATGTGGTTCCCGCGACGAACCAGCTCGTCGCGCACCAAGGTCATGGTCACATCCTTGCCGGCCGCGGCCAGGTCCTCGATGACGTTGACCACCGCCATGCCGCCCTTCACGCGCAGCATGATGTGCCGGGCAAACTCTTCGTGCAGCGCCTCGGCATCGGTTCGCAACTCGACAAGCCGCTGCCCGTCGTCCGTCACGAAGTACCGCTTGCGCTTCTCCCGCGCCGGCGACGAGTCGTCTGGTCCGGCGCCGTCCTCGATAATTCCGTAAGCCTTGAGCGCCAGCGGCAGGTTCTTCGCGACTTCCGGGTCCGGATACCACCGCTTCTGAATCGCGCTGAGCAGGTCCGCGCTGTTGCCCTCGTGCTCGCCGACCATCTCGAGCACCTCCGGCAGTGCGACCTGCTCCGGCGAAAACTCCGAGCCGAAGGCGACATCGCTCCTAGCCATGCTGTCGCCCGGTCCGCCGACGCACACCCTCGAGCGGCACAAGGACCCGGCTATACCTGGAATGGCGGAGTCGGGGCATACGGTGGTCTTCACGACCTCCGGCCGGCTTTCGCGGCCTAAGAAACGCAACCTTCACGGTCGCTTGGTGCGCTCAAGCCCCTTGCTGGTCATGGATAGGGCCGGCTCGGCATCGAGCCGGCCACACAGATTCTAGCGCCGCGAGGGGGAACCCGGCGAGCGGCCCCTGTGGATTGCGGAAGGGCCGCGCAGAACATTCCGAACAGAAAGCCCCGCCGTAGGGCGGGGCTTCTCGCGCGCCGATCAGGCTCCGAGCCTGCGGCGCGCCATCCGGAAGTAGTCGGGGTCGCGCTCGATTCCGATGAATCGCCGGCCGAGGGCGCGCGCAACCACGGCGGTCGTGCCGCTGCCAAGGAACGGGTCGAGCACCACATCGCCGCGGTCGCTCGACACTCGAATGAGCGGCGCGATCATCGCCGGCCGCTTCTCGGTCGGGTGCTCAGTCGCCTTGCGCTCGTACGGCAGTGCGAGCACGTTCTTCATCTGGCGCTGACCCAGGAAGTGGAACGGCCGAGGCGCACCCTTGGAAAAGTACAGGCAGTCCTCGTAGGCGCTGCGGTAGTTGCCCTCGCTCCACGACGGCTGCGGCCGCGCCTTGACCGCGACCAGCTTCGCGCGGAAGCGAAATCCGGCGGCCTCCGCGAGTTCGATGGCGGCGCTGATGTAGCGCGTCCCCGTCCACCAGTAGACCTGGCCCCCGCGACGCAGTACCCGATAGAGCGAACGGAACACGTCGTCGAGCAACGCGCGGTAGGCGCGGTCGCTGTAGCGGTCCCAGGCGCCCCACGCCTCGGCCGTGGTGACGAGACGGCCGGCGGACATCGTGAGCGCGTAATCGCTCGCGATGTTGTACGGGGGGTCGGTGACCACTAGGTCAACCGACCCTGGGACAAGCGCCCGCAGCGCCCGCCGACAGTCCGCCCGATACAGCCTGTTGCGGCCTCCCATCATGCTGCCCCCTCGTGCGCGGTCGAGCGGTGGCCGAGCATGATGACGTTTTCTAGCTCGACCACGGTGTCCGCGCGACTGCCTCGCGCGCGCGCGGCGCCCGTGACCGACCGCAGTCTGCCCTCGACGTAAAGCTTGCTTCCCTTACGCACGTAGCCCGCGATGATGTCTCCCAGCTTCCCCGTGGCGCGGCAGACGAGATAGTCACCGGAAAGCCGCCGCGTGCGGCCGACCGGCTTCTCAAACGCGGTCGCCAGCACAAACCCTACGACCCGCTCGCCCTGCTCTTCGCTTCGCGCGGGTTCGTGGACGACGCTGCCGACCAACGTCACCTTGTTGAGTTCGCTCATGGCCTCAGTCCAATCGCGGCGGCCAGCACGGCGGCTAACGCCAGGGCGGCCACCACGACCACGATGAACTCCGCGCGCTCGCGCCGCTTTCGCGCGATGTGGCGCTGATAGCGCTCAGTGCGAAGCCACCGGTCAATAGCTTGCGGGTCGCCTGCCGTCATAACTCGTCCTCCTCGATTTCCATGTCATCGCGCACGAGCGGCGCGCCCTTTCGCGGTGGTCTTGCGCTCGAAGCGCGATTGCCACGCACCCCGCGCACGAACGCGCTCCGCACTTCCTCCTCGACGAATCGAGACACGCGCTCGATTCGTTCCTCCCTGGGCGTCGACCGATCGCCCAGGATTTCGACGAGCTTGGCTCGTCGCTGCTCTGCGTAGGTGCCCATAGCACCCTCCTGTTTGCGCCCTGAATGAGTCCGGCGGCTGGGGGCGCCCCACCTGGCCGCTCTTAATCGCCCCAAGGCACGGCCGCCCTGGCGTGAGGTCAAGAGTGGAGCGCCCCACCGGACGAACGACTCTTGACGGAGCGCGGGCGCGCCGTGCCACGCATCCGCCAAGAGCGGCCAGGTGGGTCTCCGCAGAACAGGAACAGAAACAGCCAACCGAAAATCTGCCGCGGCCCTTCCGCCCTGGGCGGGGGTAGCGAGTCCCGAGCGCAGCCGAGGGCGAGCGTGAGAGGGCGGCGCGCCAGCGCCGGGCAAGACGGCCGTGGCGGGAGCCACGGACCGCCGCCTCGTTCTCTTGCTGCTCGAGAACCAGTCTTCCTGTTGGTCGGGCGGCGGGTGCTGACTCGCTGCCGTGCCCCTGCCCCAACGGTTCCGCGCTGGTCAGCGCGGATCACAGGATTCGGCCTTACCGGTCCTCCGCGCCATTGGCGCAGCCGCCTTCTTGCGCGCACACCGTCCGGCCCCGAAATCTCCGCGCCGACGGCCGTGAGGACGTTCGCCGCGGCAGCGAGCGACATGCGAGCGTAGATTTCGCGGTCGCCGGACTCCATGCCTCAGAGCCTTGTGCCCGCTCATTGGCGGGCCAAGGCCGGAACGAGTGACCCGCTGCTGCGGGTCCGAGTGGAGTCCGGCGCGAACCCTACGGGGCCCCGCGGTGAACGTGAGTGAACCGAGGGTTACGGAGCGCCGGAGATGAGGCATGGAGTCCGGCGACGAGCCGAGACCGAAAGCCACGAAAGACGGGCACGTTATGCACGTCGGGGCCGGAAACCGCTTCCAGCGCGGTTCCGGTCCTGATCCAGCGGCGTTTGAGGTCGAGGCGACAGAGCCGGACGGTGTGCGCGCCAGCCTGCGGGTGAAGACCAGGAGTCGCGGTGCGACTCCGCAGTCGAGTGGGACCCGGCGCATGAGGGTCCCCTTCCCTTCCGCGTCCGATTCCGGACGTCGGGTGTCGAGTTGTCGACGCCGACGGCACCGCCACGACAGCCAGCAGCCCACGGCTCGGCGTTTGGCCGGCCCGTGGGCTGTTCGTTCACTTCCGAGAGTCTCCGTCCGGCTGACGACGGACGGCGCGCCATAGGCGGCGCGCCATGAAGATCAGGTCCGGCACCCTGATCGCGAGCAAGGCCGCGGCGCCACCGGCCAGGAACGCGGCAGCCAGCAGCAGCAGCTGGGGATCGACGTGCACGGCGCCGGGGCTAGAGAGCGATGCCGCGCTCTTTCGCCGCCAGCTTCACGAGGTAGGTGAAGTACGCCCCCGCGCTCTCCTTGAGGCGCCCGGTCAGCCGGGCGTCCTTCACCTCCGAGAGGGCCGCGTAGATAGCCGCTTCGGGCAGAAGCTGGACGACCTTCCGGTAGAAGCCCATCGAGTGCCGGTCTCCCAGCTGGCCGAGGATCTCGCCTGCCAGGTGGGACGAATGCGTGACGCGCTCCTTCGTGGCGCTGCTAACGTTCAACGTTCTCAGTACGCCTTCCAAGTCACTCTTCTTGCTGGCGGATTCCCCGCCAGCGTAGTGAGGCGATGTTCTCGCCCGTGAGAGCCGGTTGTCCACAGCCCGGCGGCCGTAAGCCGAGATTTCCGCCTTACGGGGATCGCCCCCGGAATCCGAGGGTCTGGGCACAGCCTCGGACAACATCCGCTCGGCAGCCAGGGCGATGGCGGTCCCCTCGTCCTCGGGAGCGACCGGCTCCTCCATCAAGACGAAGTACTTGTCTGTCGTGCGCACGCTCCGGTGGGCCCCGGCGTCAAAGCGGTACTGCTTCTCGCGGCGAACGAACCCGAGCACCTCGAGCTTGCGGAGCGCGGCGCGGATCGTTTCGTCGTGGACTCCGAGCTCTTTGCCGAGCGTCTCCTGCGACGGGAAGCACCAGTCGCGTTTCTCCCCTGTCGCGCGGTTGTAGTAGCAGTACTGCCGGAGTCGGAGCAGCAGACACACCTGAAGCGGTCCGAGCTTCGGAGCCCAGTGCTCCCAGAAGTACTTGGTCTGAATCGCGACCTGGTCGGGCTTGACGATCTCGCTGCGGATGTCGAGGTACCAGGGCTCGAGCTGGATGCGCTCCATGCTCAGCGCGCGGACGAGTTCCTCCTTGCGCCGCTCGCGGTCGGCGCTGTTGGAGTCGAGATGATCGGACATAGGTGTTGGCGATTAGGCGATGAGGGATGAGGCGGGCCGTCCCGGACAACCCGGATTCGGCGGTCCGCCCCGCGCCCCATCAATGCTGCTTACCCTCGAGCTCCGCCCGCGCCGAGTCGAGCGCGTCGAGCACGTCGCGGCTCGACGCGCTGCGCCTCTTGTGAAAGCGGACGGTGATCGTGGCGCCAAGGTGCGCGAGCCGGGAGGACCACGAGAACGCTCGTGGCCTGCCGGGGGCGGCCGTGCCCTTGCCATCTCTGATAGCGGCACGCGCCTTCGCCCGGCTCAATCCGCCCGACAGGATGGCCGCTCGGATTCCGGGGTCCGGGGACTGAAGAGCCGCTTGGATTAGCGAAACGCCGGGCACTTGCGCCGGCGCAAGTGTGCCCAACCGGTCCTTCTCCTCGCGCGTGAGGCGAGCGTCGATCGCCAGGACGCGGGACACGTAGGTCGGGCTCTTGTGGATGCGTCGCGCGACCTGGTCCTGCGTCTCCCCCGTGGCTGACATCAGCCGGCGGATCGCCGCTGCTTCCTCGAGCGGCGACAGGTTCCTGCGATGCAGGTTCTCCTCGATCTGCTGGACTGCCGTCACAGTGTCGTCGGTGTCCTTGACGATGGCACCGATCTCAGCAAGCCCGGCCGCGAGCGCGGCGCGGTAGCGGCGCTCGCCAGCGACGATCCTGAAGTAGTCCCCCTCTTCGACGTGTCGAACCGTGATCGGCTGGAGCACGCCGTGGGTCTTCACGCTCGCGACCAGATCGCGGAAGTCCTCCGACTGGGTGTCCACCTTCCGCGGCTGGGCTGGATCAGGCCGAATCGCGTCGAGAGCCAACAGCCCCGAGGCTCGGTTGAGGCGCAGCCTCGAGCGCACGCCATCGCGCTCGAGAGATGAGCGAGGCGCCTCTGGTGACGCGGGCGCCCTGTCGAGCACCATCACAGTCTCGGCCACCAGGCCCTGCAGCCGCTTCTTGTTCGCGCTTGGGGCGCCCGACTGGTCAGTGCTCCCCGGCATAGGCGTGGATGTTGTCTAGGGCAGGCGCGGGCTCGCGGTCGGCGGGGATCACGATGCGAGCGAGCTCACGGAATGCCTCCGCGTGCTCGGTCTTGGGCTTGTAGTGCGTGATCGGCATTCGAGCGGTGATCGCTTCGCGGTAACGCGAGCTTGCCTTGACTCGCACGGGCAGGACCGCAAGCCCGGGATACTCGCTGAGCGCTTCGGCAAACGCTTGCTCGATCGCCCGGCGCCCGTTGTAGAGGCTCACGAGCACACCCTCCACCGCCAGCCGACGGTTGACGAGGCGCATCTTCTCGATGGCGTCGAGCAGGCGCTTGAGGCCTTCGACCGAGAACTTGTCGGCCTCCAAGGGGATCACCACCGAGTCCGCGGCTGCGAGCGCGTTGCGCGTCGCGATTCCGAGGTTGGGCGCGCAGTCGAATAGGATCGCGGTGTAGGGATAGTCCTCGGACTGGCGTTCGCGGATTGCGGTATCGAGGCGGATCTGCGCGTCGGGCGCGCGATGCAGCTGGGTGCCGAGATCCTCGAGCAGTTCGTCGGCCGGCACGACGTCGACCCCCGCAACCAATGTCTGCCGGGTTACGCTTCGAAGCGGAACCTGCTCGGCCAGGACGTCGTACGTCCCGCCGCGCGGTGGCGCGTCGAGCAGCAGCCCCGTGAGGTTCGCCTGCGGGTCGAGGTCGACAACTAGGACACGCTCGCCCGCGTCGCTGAGCGCGCCGGCGAGATGGAAGGTCGTGTGCGTCTTGCCCACGCCCCCTTTGTTGTTGGTGATGGCGAGAGTCTTGGCCATCGGTAACTACTTATCTGGTAAGTGGCCTGTCGGCGACGCCGATGGATGGCTGGCGGCCCAGGAGGGCGACTAGGGCGCCACGAGGGCCCGGAATCGCTCGTTTAGAGCGCCCGGGGTCCAAGACCCGGTGCAATGTCGCCGGCGCAGGCAAAGTCAGCGTACCAGGGCCACGAAACTCGTCAACTGCACTCATTCGAGTGACAACGGACCGCTGCTCGTTGGGCTAGTCTCCCTGGTCTTAGGCTCGACGATTGCTTGGTTCGAGGACGACGACCGGTTATGAAGAAGATCACGGCACAAGCTCACCTTGGACAACGCGGCATCAACCTCTTGGAGAAACGAGCGCTCGACATGGGATGCCTCTGGCATCCAACCGGGCAGCTTGAGGCGGGCATCGACGGCTTCCTTGAGCTGCGCGACTCCGAAAGCGGAGAGCTACCCGGAGCAGTCTTGGCGGTTCAGTCAAAGGCGACCGCTGGTCCATTCCAAGCCGAGACTGACGACGGGTTCGATTACCTCTGCCAGCAGGCGGACCTCGAGTACTGGCTCTCGGGGTCGTGGCCCATCATTCTCGTGTGCTCTCGCCCCGATTCCAACGAGGCGTACTGGATCCCCGTCAAAGAGTATTTCCGCGATCCCGGCCAGCGTCGCTCGCGCAAGGCGCATTTCGACAAGCACAAGAACGCGCTAACACGAGAGGCCCTTCCAGCCCTTCTCGGCCTAGGCTCGGCGCCAGATGCGGGTCTCTACCTTGATCCACCCCCAAAACCCGAGCAGCTGACCGCGAATCTCCTCCCTGTCGAAGAATTCCCCGACAGCTTCATGGTGGCCGAGACTGAGCTGCGGACGCCTAGAGAGATCTGGGAGGCGCTCCGTGGGCTGGGAGCCAATACCCCTGCGCAGTGGATCTTCGTCAATCGGAGGATCTTCGCCTTTCACGACCTTCGCCAGCCCCCGTGGCTCGACGTCTGCGATCAAGGAACGGCGGACACCTTTTCGGTGCGCGAGTGGGCCGAATCAGAAGATGAGGAGCAGCGGCGGCAGCTCGTCTGGCTACTGAATCGAACTCTCGTAGACATCCTTGGGCCGCTTGGCGTGCGTTATGACCGAAGGCTCGGTCTCCTTTACTTCGCAGCCACGAGGACTCTCGTCGCCCGCCCCGTTCGCTACTACGCACAGAAGCGCCGGTCGTCGCGCATCGTCTTCCAAGGCTATCCGTCGAAGAGGGACCCTTCGAAGATCGCCTACTACCGACACAGCGCGCTCGACGCGCGATTCCTGCCTCTTGATGCGAGATGGTTCCTCCAGCTCATGCCTACCTACCACTACACGAGCGACGGCTATGCTCACCATCCGTTTCGTGAGCAATACCTGAGCGGCATCAAGCGCCTTGAACACAACGCCGCGATTCTTGGCCAGCTTACGATGTGGGCCGATCTCCTGATTCACCGATCGACCGGTCTCTTTGCCTCGCCACTACGCTTTGGACCTCTGGTGACCCTGTCTGCCCCAGTCGGCGTACCCGATGCGGTGTGGCTCAGCGCGGAGGACAGCAGCGAGCCGGAACTGGATACTGCCAACGGCTCAGACCTTTGGCTCTTCCCTGAGGAGGAGCCATGAACCTCACCGTCTTGACTGAGCCTGAGCTCGAGTTCGGTGCCGGTGGCCGACACGTGGACATACGCTTCGGCATAATGCATCACGGACCATTCGACGCCGGCACCGAGCGCGCCCCTTCTCGCATTCGGCTCGGCCTGATCGGCACGCCGGCCAACCTGGAGGGGGTCCAGAGGTGGCTCGACGCCTCTCGGCAGCCCATCCCCGGCAAGAACACGCCGAAACAGAATCTGTTCCCTCGCTTTCCGGGCTTTGTCGCTGGCGTTGGCTTTCATTCAACGCTTACGTCGGAAGCCGGGCTTGAGCGCACGCTCTCTCCGCGCGCGATCGAGGACATAGCTGCCCGGAGCAAAGGCAACATTCTCGTGCGCGAAGTAGTTGGGCTGTTCCTGGCCGAACTCTCCTACCTGCACGAGAACGAGAGGGCCGACGTCGTTGTCTGCGCTGTGCCAGAGCAAGTTGCCGCGTTACTTGATCCCTCGGCTCGCGTGCCCGACCCAGGCCAGGATGGAGAGCTGCTTGACTTCCACGACCTTCTCAAAGCGAAGGCCATGGATCTCGGGCTCCCGGTTCAGCTCATCCTGCCCTCGACTTATTCACCAGAGTTTGGAAGGCGGCAGAAGAAGCGGCCCGACCGTATTCGACAGCTCCAGGACGATGCGACCCGCGCGTGGAACTTCCACGCCGCCCTCTACTACAAGGCGGGGGGACTGCCCTGGCGCCTTCTTCGGTCGCCCTCACAATTGACGACCTGTTACATCGGGGTCGGATTCTATCGGTCCCTTGAAGGGGACGTCCTCCGAACGAGCATGGCCCAGGTCTTTGATGAACGCGGTGACGGGATCGTCGTGCGTGGTGGCCCCGTTCGTCTGCCCAAGCACGATCGTACGCCCCACCTCGACGAGGCTGCGGCCCAGGCTCTACTCAACGAGGCGTTAATGCGCTACCGCGAGGTCCACAAGACGCTGCCGGCGCGCGTCGTCGTACACAAGACGTCGCCGCACAATGACGCTGAGCGACGGGGATTCCTCGCAGCCGTGCGCGCCGCGAACATCACTACCGCCGATCTGCTCAGTCTGTCTGACCGGGGAGCGCCGCGCCTCTTTCGCGCTGGGAGATATCCCCCGCTTCGCGGGACCGCACTAACGCTCGAGCCAGGGAGCGCCGTGCTCTACACACGCGGAAGCGTTCCATTCTACGAGACCTACCCTGGACTGTACGTGCCTCAACCGCTCCTCGTGCGGTCCGATGAGGTCGAGGAGAGCCAAGTCGAGCTTCTCAGGGAGATTCTCGCCTTGAGCAAGATGAACTGGAATCAGACTCAATTCGACGGCGAGACGCCAATCACGCTCGCCGCGGTGCGGAAGGTGGGTCCAATCCTGCGCCACGTTGGCGACGGAGACCGCGTTGCCCCTCGCTATAGCTACTACATGTAGTTACTGCGGAGAAGCTACCCGAAGACCGAGACTCCGCTTGCGTCGTGAGCGGGTGTGCGCAAAGGACGAGTTCCGCCGAAAGATCGAGTCGCCCGCCGGGACCCATTACAGACTCGGAGCCGCACGCAAGTGATAAGCCGCCGCTATCTCGTTTGCGCGTCCTGCAAGCAGAAGACCTGCGTACGCATCGGAATTGGCCATGCCCCCGCGCAGAGACATTCGTTCGAGTGCCCCGGGTGCAGCGTACTGATCAGCTTCGAGCTTCGACTCGATCAGGCGGCAGCAACGATCGAGTGGCTCGAGCCGGTCAATGCCGCGTACTCAACAAGCGCGCGGGGAACGAGGGCCACGCGCGTGTTTTATCCTGAGGTGCCGGTCCACGATCCCCACGACCCGGTAGTGAGCCCGTTCCTTGCCACCTTTAGCCGCTACTTGGACTACAGCCAGTACCAGCGGGACGAAGCCGTTCGCCAAGGCGTCGTCCGAACCAAATGGCCCAGGATCAAGAGACTACTTGCGCACTACCGCACCGGGGGAAGGCCACTCTTCGAGAAGGATTTCATTGCGCTCGTTGGACAACCCGCTGACCCCCTTCCAACCAGACGTCGGCGTCAGCTTGCCGCCCTTCAGCACGTCACGTTCGACCTCTTCACGGACCTTACGCCGGGCACGGTGCGACGCCTGCATCAACGTTGTGCTTACGCCTTCTCAAAGCACACTCGGCTGGTGCTGGAGTTGCTTAAAGCGGTGGAGCAGGATGCTCTTCCGGAGCGGAACTTCGACGCGCTCGGTGACTCACGAGATCGGTTCGTCGCCATTTATCCGAATGTCCAGCCACTGCTTGCCACCCGGTACTGGAACCGAGACGGCGCGTTGGACCTTAGCATTCACCTTCCGGACAAGGCGTTTGACGCCTTGCGTCTGTTTTACATCGACTGCTTCGAGCTTACGTGCAGGCTGCTGGTGCCCGCGATTGCTCTGGAGTCCATAATCGTCAACGACATGCTGAACGTGCCGTACGATAAGGTGGAGCTGACCGTCCGCCAACTGTACGAACTCGACAACGGAAAGAAGCTCCCGTTACTTGCTGAGTACCCGATCGGGGAAGTGTTTGTCCCTCGGCTCGACGTCGCGCTGAGAAATGGCTTGGGCCACAACTCCGCCCGACACGAGCGAGCCGCCGACTTGGTCGTTTTCTTCACGCGGGCTCGGGGTGCAGACCGGCGCCATGAGATGACGTACACGACGTTTTGTGGGCGGGTCCTTGATGCTCTTGCCGCGCTGGAAGGCGCCGCCGTCTACTTCGACACGTTCGAGATCATGGCTGCCGAAGGACCTGCTGGCTAGCGGAGCTCACACTGCGCGAGCCGCAGCGGGCGCGGCCATTGGCTACCCTTTGGCTACCCCTTCAATGGCCCAACGTGTCCTCCTGTGTCCGCTCGGGTCCGCCTGAAAACGATCGCCCCGCTCGAGCATCCTCGGGCGGGGCCTGTCGTTGGCGAGTGTTCCGAAGGACTTACGTGAGGCTGTCGTGTCGTACCGTTTTTCGGCCAACTTCATTAGGAAACTGCCGCTCTATCCGTCTGAGCTACGGGGCCACACGGCAATAACTTAGCACACGCATGCTGCGTAGGAGCGGGGAGCGAGGGCCATCGCCGGGGATCTCTACCGACTCATTGAAACCGTGAGACGCCCTGTCGTGTGCTCGGCCTGGTCGCCGTAGAGCGACTGCTGGATCGGCACCTGCACGGCGCCTTCAAGCGTCAGCCCGACGCCGGTGTTCCACCTCAATCCAGGCGATGCGTAGGTCACGGTGCCGCCCGTGTTCGTCCCGATTGTTCCGTCCTCGAGCTGGTCGCGCTTCGCCGAACGACCATTGACTTGGGCGAGAATCTGGAGGTTCTTCCACGCTCGCGAGGTGAAGCCCGCGTTGTACAGAAGAACGCTGCCGTAGCGGTAGCCGTGGGGGCTGGTCCCGCTCACCCGCCCGAGCAGACTCGCGTCCCACACGCCGACAGAACCCACCAGCGCAAGATTGACGCCCGCTGTTCCGGACCATGCCCCGGCGCCGGGCTGAAGATGCGCGTCGAGTCGATCACCCGCCGCATCCTTCTTGTCGTTCGATCCGGTCGGAGCCGTGATGCCGAGTACGATGCCGACCGCCGTCGGCATCCGCCCTGACGTGGCCGACAGTCCAGCGAGAACGAGAACCTCAGCGTCTCCGATTCCGTTTGTCCTTTGGGTGCCGGGCGCGCCTCCCTCGGGAGTAGTGGTGACCTCCTTGAAGTTATACGGGAGTCGCCCAAGAAGGGCGAGTCGGTTCATGGGCCGCCACAGCGCGAAGCCGGCTACGCGATGTTCGCGCTCCTGCTCCACACCGGGTGCCTCGTCGAGCGCGTTCTCCTTAGAGAGGTAGCGTTCCTCGAGGCCATAGGTGAACCGCGTTGGAACGACGCCACCCAGCACGTCGGCGGGAAACGGGGTCCCGCACATGCACTGGCTGCAGGCCATGGAGTTGCCTGCCCGGGAGGCAAGGAGCCCGACGGTCAAGAACACAGCCAGCCACGCCCGCATGTCGCGCCTCGCTGAAAGGAAGCTTGCCGGGCCATGACCCGCGACCTTTGGCCCGCGCACTCAGCATGGTAGAACTACCGCTCGCGCGTTGCCACCGGGGGCTCCCCGGGCCCTTCATCCGCTTGCCCTGCTGGAACGTAGACTATCCAGCACGCTAGGCCCTGGCCACCGTGATGTCGCTCCGCCGTCTCCCCCACTCCGAACCTCGAGCGTCCAATGCCTCACCGTTCTGCCGTCATTCTCCTGCTTGGCTTGATGGGTGTTAGGCACGGTGCCTTCGCCGCGCCGGACGTGCGCGCCGCGCAGCGAGGCGCCGGTGCCGACTCCGCCCGGCATCGCGTCGTGGAGAACGCCATCGTCGACACGGTGGCCACCGTCGAGGTAACCGACACGTTCGACCGCCGCCTGCGGCGGGCCGTCGCATCCAGCCAAGGGGCAGTCACCTCCGCGGACCTCAAGGCCCGCCCGGTCTTTCGGCCCGGCGAGATGCTCGAGACCGTGCCTGGTGTCCTGATTAGCCAGCATAGCGGCGAAGGCAAGGCGAACCAGTACTACCTGCGCGGCTTCAACCTCGACCATGGGACGGACTTCGCCACGTTTGTCGCGGGCATCCCCGTCAACCTGCCAACCCACGCACATGGGCAGGGCTATTCCGACCTCAACTTCCTGATCCCGGAGCTGGTGACCGGCGTCGAGTACCGCAAGGGAACTTACTTCGCCGAGGAGGGAGACTTCGGCACTGCAGGTGCCGCGCACATCGCCTACGCGAATCGTCTCGATTCGCCGATCGCGCAGATAAGCTACGACCGCGCTGGCTACCGGCGCGGGCTTGTCGCTGGCTCCTCCCCGCTGGCGCAGGGCGATCTCCTCTACGCGCTCGAGGTGTTCCACAACGACGGGCCGTGGGTTCATCCCGATGATTATCGGAAGTTCAACGGCCTGCTGCGCTGGGGGCAAACGAGTGGCGGGAGCGGTTTTCGTCTCACGGGGATGGGCTACGACGGGTGCTGGAACTCGACCGACCAGGTGCCGAATCGTGCGATCGCGGACGGCCGGATCACGCGCTTCGGCGCGATAGATCCGAGCGATGGTGGCCGCAGCTTCCGCTACAGCCTTTCCGGGGACTGGCAGCGCTTCGATGCGGGGTCGTTCTCCGAGGCCACCGCCTATGTCGTCGACTACCGCCTCAACCTCTTCTCGGACTTCACCTACTTCCTCGACGACAGCGTCCACGGGGACCAGTTCGAGCAGGAAGACCGCCGCGTCTTCTACGGCCTGCGCGGCAGTCACACCTGGAAGACGAGCTGGAACGGGCGTGATCTCAGCAGCGTCGTCGGTTTCCAGGCGCGGCGCGACGACATCGGCAACGTCGGCCTTTATCACACAGAGGCACAGGAACGACTCGAAACCGTGCGTGCGGACCGCGTGGCGCAGACGAGCGGCTCTCCCTACCTGGAATCAACGGCCCAATGGGCGCCGTGGCTACGTTCCACCGCCGGGCTGCGTGGCGATGCGTACTGGTTTCATGTGCGGAGCGGCAACTCGCTCAACTCGGGAGACGCCCGCGCCTCGATCCTGAGTCCTAAGCTCGGTTTCAGTCTCGGACCATGGGCGAAGACGGCGTACTTCGTGAACGCCGGCACCGGGTTCCACAGCAACGATGCTCGCGGAGCGACGATCACCGTTGATCCATCCACGGCCCAACCTGTGGAGAAGGTCAAGCCCCTCGTGCGGGCCAAGGGTGCGGAGGTCGGTGTCGTGAGCCGGGCGATTCCCGGAATGGAGCACGCGCTGTCGCTCTGGATCCTGGATCTCGAATCCGAACTCGTGTTCACGGGCGACGCAGGCACTACGGAGCCGAGTCGCCCGAGCCGGCGGACCGGAGTCGAGTGGGCGATCGCGCAGTCCATCGGCCGGCGACTGCGGCTGGATGCGGATCTCGCCTACTCGCGAGCCCGTTTCACCGACACGAATCCGGTTGGCGATCGCATCCCCGGCGCTGTCGAAGGAGTCGTCTCTGCCGGAGTGACCGTCCCAGACTGGCATGGGTTTTTCGGCAGCGCACGGGTGCGGTACTTCGGACCGCGCCCACTCATCGAGGACAACACCGTCCGCTCGAAGGCGTCGATGACGGTGAACGCGGAGCTTGGCCACAGCGTCGCGCGCTGGGGCCACCTCTCGGTCGAGGGCTTCAATCTGCTCGACGCGAGGGTCAGCGACATCGACTACTACTACGCATCACGCCTGCCCGGCGAGCCGGCTGAAGGCGTGAACGACATTCACACGCATCCTCAGGCGCCGCGCACCATCAGGCTGCGGCTGTCGGCCATCTGGCCGCGGCCGGGCGAGAACCTTCCGCCGCAGACTGGCCACCCCCGCATCGGCGACGAGCATCACTAGCGCACCTGCATCGCCGCACGGCGCCGATCCCGCGGTCACGGCCTACGTGGCATGCTCCGATACGAACGACCGGCTCTCGCCCTGGTCGATCTCGGTCAGCGCTTCGCCGTCCGACGCCCGATCTCGGCCGGATACATGCTCCCGAGAGTTGCGGCCGGATCTCGGTCGGCGCATGAATACCTCAGATCTCTCCTACCTCGACCAGTTCGGTTATCCGCCCGCTGGGGCCTTGGACGAGGCTCTTCCCTGGACCATTCCAGATCGTCTTCATCTTGGTCAGAAATGCCCCGGCCTTCTCGACCGTTGCGAACTCGAGGTCGATCATCACGCATTTCGGGTCGTCATGCAGGCGGAGGATCGAGTACCGGCGCACGCCTGAGCCCTTTCGATCGGCTGGATCGGAATCGAACGCCTGCTTCCATCTTCCGAAGTCCGGCACGCGATGTTCAATCCTCACGATGGGCATGATGGCCCCTCACCTACCCGCGACGCCGTCGATTGACACGTCATGCGGCCGCCCCGGCTCCGAGTCGCGCCTCGATCACTTCGGCCACGCGGCGCGCATCGCGGCTGACGCCGTGGATCATGGCCGACGACACGGCGTACAGGAAGTGCGGGCCGACGAAGTAGAGGCCCGGCTCCCCGGTGACGACCCCTCGTACCTGGACTGGCTCACCGTGCTCGTC
>JACXTT010001712.1_pt1 | contig 36039 bp, 26 predicted proteins | sample 9270951 | NCBI WGS metagenome assembly JACXTT01 (sample SAMN15532306, study PRJNA645909) | rock metagenome | isolation source: weathered quartz diorite | place: Puerto Rico | collected 2017-06-21 | reverse complement strand
CTCCATCGTAATTTCAACTGTACCATAATAAAGCATTACCTGCTTTATTAAAACATCGAGCACGCCTATCGGATCTTCCCTTTGGAGCGACTTCTCGAGCCGCGGATCGATTACGGTATGATAGTATTCATTTAAACATAACCAAAGGTCCTTCGGGATATGCTCCTGTACGCCTCGGGCATTTTCGCGTGCCAGCGTTATGATATTTAAAATGGAATTGCCATTTTCCTTGCCTGTGACCATGTATTTTAACACCGCGCGGCTGTCGTTTTGCAGGCGCTCCGCATCTGCCTCGTCCGACCCGGCAAAAATTCGGATAACGGGCTCCCAGGTAAACTCCTGTACAGTATCCTGCGACGAGTTATAATTTATCTTAAGCATCCGCAACATACCATCGCTTCGCTCAATATAACGGCTTAACCAATAAAAACTTGCTGCTACCCTACTTAACATGGTTTGGATTTACGGATTTATATTTAAGCTGTTTTGTTGGGGCTACGGCATTTTCGATTTTGAATTTCATTTATCCTTGCCTTTCGTTTTTAATTCTTTGACTTTAACTTCAGGCTGCAGCTTTAGCTCTGTTTTAATTTTTTGTCGTGATGCTTTAATTTCCGGGGCGCCAAGCACCCAGGTATCTTTGCTGCCGCCACCTTGCGAGCTGTTTACTACCAGCGAGCCTTCTTTAAGGGCTACGCGGGTAAGGCCGCCGGGGACAATCTCAATACCATCGGGGCCAAACAAGGCATATGGGCGCAGATCGATACGTCGCGGCTGTAACTCGCCCTGCATATAACACGGTGCTGCAGAAAGGCTTATAGTTGGCTGCGCGATAAAGTTTCGCGGCTCTTTTAGTATCTCCAGTTTATAATCGTCAATCTCCTGCTCGGTGGCAGCATGGCCCATCAGCATCCCGTAGCCACCGCTGCCGTTGGTTTTTTTGATGACCATATTATTGATGTTTTTAAACACATGCTCGCGTTCGTCGCGGTGGCCAAGTTGGTGGGTGGGCACATTTTTCAGGATAGGCTCTTCGTTCAGGTAATATTTTATCATTTCGGGAACGTAAACATACACCGCCTTATCATCGGCGACACCCGTACCTACTGCGTTTACGATGGCTACGTTACCCTTGCGGTAGGCTCCCATGATGCCAGCCACACCCAGCATGCTCTGCGGGTTAAATATCAGGGGATCGAGGTATTCATCATCTACACGGCGGTATATTACATCTACCTGCTGCAGGCCTGTGGTGGTTTTCATGTAAACCTTATGATTTTTGACAACCATATCACGGCCCTCAACCAGTTCTACCCCCATTAGGCGTGCAAGGGTAGTATGCTCAAAGTAAGCCGAATTATATATACCGGGACTCAATAATACGATAGTCGGGTTATGAATTTGACGCGGCGAAAGCGCCAGCAGGTTTTTATATAAGATGGTTGGATATTCCGTTACACTTCTGACGCCACACTGCGGCAGCAAATCGGGAAACAGCCGTTTAGTGATCTCACGATTTTCGAGCATGTAGCTTACGCCGGATGGTGTACGCAGATTATCCTCGAGCACATAAAAAGTGCCGTCGTGGTCACGGATAATATCGATTCCGGAGATATGGACGTAAATGTCATAAGGAACCTGCAAATGATACATTTCGCGCAGGAAATGCGGGCACGAGTAAATAATATCTATCGGAACGATACCGTCTTTAATGATAAACTGATTATGGTACACGTCCTTAATAAAAAGGTTGAGCGCGGTAAGTCGTTGCTTGATGCCTTTTTCAACAAACTCCCATTCCTTAGCAGTAATGATGCGTGGGATAATATCAAACGGGAATATCTTTTCGATGCCCTCGCCACTATTATAAACGGTAAAGGTAATACCCTGGCTCATGAAAAGACGCTTGGCTAATTCCTCCTTTTTGTTGAGGTCATCCGCCGACTCGCCAGAAATGTAGTCGATTACCTTACGATAATGATCGCGTACATTGGCATCTGAGCCGTACATTTCGTCCCAAACACCATTGATGGGGTTATATTTGTCAAAATAAGCTGATTCATGCATAAAAACACCCAAAAATTAACGGCAGGGTAACCAGTTACTCTAAACACTGTAATTTATGAACTGTTTTTGAATAAAAGCGAATAAATTGCGAAATATCTTGCTGATTTCTTAATAATTTTTGGCTGGTGTCGGTAATATCATAAAACTATTGCATTAATATCCGGAAGCGCCACTTGCAATCTATTCGTTATCTTGCCATTATGTACGACATTTGCTGTATAGGTCATATTACTTCCGATAAAGTGGTAACTGCCGCCGCTACCATGCACATGCCGGGCGGAACCGCGCTTTATTTCTCCCTAGCATTAAGTAAATTAGATATCAAGTATCTATTGGTTACCAAACTTGCTTTATCAGAAATGAATTATGTCCATTCATTGCACGAACAAGGGATTAACGTAAACATCGATAACAGCGCACATACTGTTTATTTTGAAAACATCTACGGCAACACTCCGGACGAGCGCATGCAAAACGTATTGAAAACCGCCGACCCGTTTTCCATAACGCAAATACAAGATATTAAAGCCAGGGTTTTTCACCTTGGGCCGCTATTAGCCAAGGATATTTCTCTGGAGCTAATCAAAATATTAGCGACTAAAGGCCGGGTGAGCCTTGATGTGCAGGGCTATTTACGTAAAGTGGTGAATCAAAAAGTTTACGCCGCTGACTGGCCAGACAAACACGAAGCATTAAATCACGTGAGTATTGTAAAAGCAGACCATGCCGAGCTTCAGGCGCTTACCGGCTTAGCAAATCCGTATGATGGCGCAAGACTGCTGGCAAGCTGGGGCGTTCAGGAGGCCGTGATAACCGATGGAAGCCGGGGTTCATTTATCTACAGCGATGGCCTCTTTTATACCATCCCCGCTTACCCGCCGCGTAAACTCGTTGACGCCACAGGCTGCGGCGATACTTACATGGCCGGGTACCTGTACTGCCGGGCGAAAGGTTTAGGTATACACGAATCCGGCAAATTTGCAGCGGCAATGGCCAGCTTGAAGATGGAATCGTCGGGGCCGTTTACAGGGACCGAGCGTGAGGTGCTGGTGTCGCATTGAGAAATAAATGGCCGTCTCCGCGCTAACCAGTTGGCTTGGAAAACAGACGTCGGGGTTGATCACTCTATTGTTTACGAAATAACTGTTAAGCATACATTTATCCCGTTATATTTATAACTTTGATAAAGCACCCTAATTTGTAGCTTTGCTATAGGCCGAATCACCAACTAAACCCAATAACCAATGAGGCAGTTCTCCGCATTCCTTTTATCCTGCTTTATCATTTGTGTTACCCTGGCTTTACACGCTCAGGATAAAAAAAATCTGGTGTATATCGACCAGCACGGACGAATCCGCTGGCAAAAAGACCGTTCGGAAGTTTACTTGTTTGGGGTAAACTATACCGTTCCCTTTGCCTATGGATACCGGTCGGTAAAGGCTTTACATAAAGATATTGAAAAAGAAATTGACGAAGATGTATACCATTTAACCCGCATGGGCGCCGATGCATTTCGTGTACATATCTGGGATACCGAGATATCCGACACGGCAGGCAACCTGCTGCAAAATGAACATCTTAAATTGTTCGATTACCTGATTTATAAGCTCAAACAGCGCAACATAAAGATCATCATTACCCCTATCGCTTTCTGGGGTAATGGCTACCCCCAGCGGGATGAAAAAACGGCCGGGTTTTCATCCAAATATAACAAGGGACAGGCAACAACCAACGAAAACGCGATAAGGGCGCAGGAGAACTACATGAAACAATTACTGTTGCACGTTAATCCCTATACCAATCTGAGTTACCGCGACGAGCCTGATATTATAGCGGCCGAATTAAACAACGAGCCCAGCCATAGCGGGCCCAAACAAAAAGTAACCGATTATATCAACCGGCTTGCGCTCGCGGCTCGTGGCACAGGATTGGACAAGCCACTTTTCTATAATATCAGCCAGTCGCCTTATTACGCCGACGCCGTGGCAAAATCGTCGGTTAACGGATTTAGTTTTCAATGGTACCCAACGGGCCTGGTTGCAGGGCATGAACAAAAGGGCAATTTGCTGCCAAATGTTGACCGTTATGCCATCCCCTACGATACAATTCCCGATTTTCACAATAAGGCACGAATGATTTATGAGTTTGACGCGGCCGATGTGTTGCAATCGTGTATGTATCCGGCGGTAGCCCGTAGTTTAAAAGAAGCAGGCTTTCAATGGGTCACGCAGTTTGCTTACGACCCATTAGCAACAGCCTATGCCAATACCGAATACCAGACCCACTTTTTAAACCTTGCATACACTCCGGCAAAGGCCATTAGTTTTTTAATTGCCAACCGGGCCTTTCATTTGCTTCCGCGGGATAAGGCCTATGGCACCTACCCTGCAGACAGTGTTTTTGAAGCTTATCATGTGAGTTACAAACAATCGATGAGCGAAATGAATTCGGCCGGGGAGTTTTACTATTCAGGAAACACAACCACATCGCCTGCTAATATGTCAAAGCTGGAACATATCGCCGGAGTAGGCAGTTCGACGGTAGTAAGCTATAAAGGCTATGGCGCCTACTTTTTAGACAAACTGGAAAATGGCGCGTGGCGACTTGAAGTTATGCCTGACGCGATTACAGTACGTGATCCTTTTGCCCGGCCCTCGCCTACCCGCGAAGCAGTACATATTCAATGGGCCGATCAGCTTATAAAGCTGGCCTTGCCCGATATTGGAAATGATTTTACTATAAAAGGGATTGATGCCGGCAACACCTATCAATCAACAGCAGCGAACGGATCGTTCACCATTAGACCGGGGACATATTTACTCGTAAAGACCGGTCAATCTTTCGCGAAATGGACCCATGAAAAAACGATTGGCCATATCGGTTTGACCGAATTTGTGGCGCCGCAACCTTTCAGCAATGAACCATATGTTACTCATACTCCTTCAACAGAGGTAAATGCAGGAAAAGCTACAACAATAAATGCTCAAATTATAAACATAAGCCCCTACGCTAAAGTTAGCCTATTGGCTAATCGCGGTTTTAGCCCATCCCAGGCTATTGTGATGGAAAGGGTTAGTCCCTATGATTACCGGGCGGTAATTGCCGGCACACAAGTTACAACCGGGGTTTTAACTTATCGGATACTTGTACAGGACGCCGGTAAATATTTCTCGTTTCCAGGCGGGCACGAGGGTGATCCCTATGTGTGGGATAATACGAATAGCGATGCCTGGCAATCTTTTATAGCATCGGCAGGCGGGAAGGTCAGTTTATTTAATGCAACGACCGACGGGGGCCGGACCAATACCTATTTCCCTGTGTTTACCCGCAATGGAGGGGCACAATTTGCCAGTGGCGAGGAAACCGGTCAGCTGACTTTTAAAGCATCGTCGCCATCCATTAAGGCCGGACAAGTAATGGGTTTTCAGTTATATATAGGCGATAAAATAAAGCCTCGTCTGCCTGAGGTTTCATCCTTCAGCAAGATCACTGTCCGTGCACGTCTAATAAACGGCGAACATACAGCATTGCGAATTGCATTAACCAATTCAGACGCGTCAACATACGCGGCATCAATAAATTTGACTAACCAATTCCAAACCATAACTATCCCCCTATCAACGTTCAAACCCGACTCGGGCTTATTATTACCGAGGCCCTACCCCAATTTTCTACCGCTTTGGTTTAAAGCATCGTCCTTTAACGGCCTGAGTATCTCAAATCTGGATAAGCTGGAAGTTACAACGGGCCGTGACTTAAGCCCTGACGATTATAACAAAGCCCTTGGCGTTGAAGTTGAATCTGTAACCCTGGAGCCATAATATTGCATAACCTCTAAATTCCGCTTCAGGCAATTCTATTTCTCCGGCGATTTCGAACAGATGCAGCGGGTTGATGTCCCGTGCACGTTTCTTGCCTGCCGCATAGTGCGCTATTTCCAATCGGCTGTCCTTAATAATTAACTATTCGGAAAAAATTGCAATGGTGGACTAAAAAGCACACAATTAATAGAAATAGCCAAAAACCCTATCATTCTAATAAAATTCAAGCTTTTAGGTATAAACGCCGAATCAGCGTGTTAAAATTTGTGCCTATTGGTGTATGTAAAAGTATACCAACAGATAAATATTTAATTGGTACGATATTTATTGTTTATCAATGTTAAATATTTGTTGTTGCACATCATGAAAAAACAACTTTACCTATTCTTACTTCTAATATGCGCCGCACAGTTAACTTACGCCCAGTCGGCCGAGGATCTTGTAACGCAGGCCATCAATAAAGCAAACCGAAAAGACTATGAAGGGGCCATCGCTGATTGCACTACAGCGATTCAGCTGGACTCCGGAAGTATAAAAGCTTTTTACACCCGTGGTTATGCAAAAAGCAATCTTGGCCGGTACGCGGACGCGATCGTTGATTACGATCAGGCGCTGGAATTAGATCCAACTTTTGCAGTTATATATATTAATCGCGGTAACGCAAAAGATGAGCTGGCTCAATATGCTGAAGCCATTGCCGACTTTGATAAGGCCATAAGCCTTGAGCCGCGTTCGGCTATAGCCTACAATAATAGAGGTATCGCTAAAAACAGCCTCGGGCGCTATGTTGACGCCATAGCCGATTTTGATGAAGCTATTACCTTGCTGCCAAAATTTGAACCCGCTTACAATAACCGGGGGCATGCTAAAATAAACCTCAAACATTACAAGGAGTCAATTCCCGACTTTGATAAAGCAATCGCGCTTTTTCCTCAATTTGCTGAAGCTTACAATAATCGCGGCCTCGCTAAAGATTTTTTAGCAGATTATAACGGAGCGATGGCTGATTTAAACCAGGCTATTGCCATCGACGCCAATTGCGCCGAGGCTTATAACAACCGTGCGCATGTAAAAAATAATGTTAAGCATTATACTGAAGCCATCGCCGACTGCATGGAAGCCATTAAATTACTGCCGAAATATACAGACGCGTTTTACAACCTGGGGCTGGCTCAATATTATTTAGGAAAAAACGAGAATGCTATTGCCGAATTCGATCAGACAATATCACTTGACCCTAAATACCCCGAAGTTTATTTTTATCGCGCCAACGCTAAACGAAACATGGAACGCTATGCTGATGCTGTAACGGACTATGACCAGGCCATAACCCTCGATGCTAAAAATACACTTGCTTATGCATACCGGGCCGATGCGAAAAATAAAATGGGCAAGAATGAAGAGGCTTTAAGGGATTTAAACGAGGCAATTAATCTAAGTGCTAAGTCTGCATTTGCCTACGGCATCAGAGGAAGCATCAGAAGCACCCAGGGCCAGTTTAATGACGCCATTGCCGACTTTGATCAGGCTATCGCGATTGACCCGACTTATACAGAAGCGCTTTACAACCGGGGCATGGCTAAAAATAGTTTAGGCAAATATGCAGATGCGGTTGGAGATTTCGATCAGGCCATTAAACTTGATCCAAAAAATGCGGCAGCCTATCTTAACCGTGGGTTAGCGAAAACCAGTTTAAACCATTATGCAGAAGCCCTTCCGGATTTTGATCAGGTAATTAAGCTCGACCCTAAATCTGCATTGGCCTTTCAAAGCAGGGGTTATGCTTATTATAAATTGGGAATAAGTAAGACAAATTACCGTAAGGCTATTGCCGATTATAACATGGCGGTGGAAATAGGCGGCAGCAGTTATAAACCAGCCTTCCAATACCAGGAAAACGCAATGGCAGCCCTTGACAAAACCAGCAAAAACTAATACCGGTTCCTATAAATTGCATTTAATCAAAAAAGCCCGTATGACTTAGTCACACGGGCTTTAAATTTTATTGGCGGCCTAAAATAATCTTTCTGAAGGCGGCTTGATGCCTTTCAACCGCAAATAGATAGTAGTTTGCCCGCGATGATGTGTTTGATGCTCAAATGCCTTCGCGAAGAGGGCAAACTTTGTCACCTCGTGCCCCTCAGCTTTCGCATGTTCCTGCAATTGAGCCGTCGTCATATCTTGTAAACTTTTAATAACATAATCATAGCTTTCCATCACGGTCCTGGTTGTAGCCTCCTTAGTTTGAGCAACAGATGCCTCTGCCGATTTTTGCCCCATTGGGCTGGGTTGGCCGGTGGCTGTGGAAACCATAAAATAATTACCGTCAGCGAGATGCAACATTTGTTGCGCAAATGTGCGAATCTCGGGCGTAGGCTTAAATCCGTAATCATCGGCCGGCATGGCGTCAAGGTATTCTTTCGTGTAAGTTTTCGCACGCTGCCACTCATCAACCAACTGACCTTGTGTATACTGGGCATACACCGAACTGCTGGCAAAACCAATTACCAGCAGGGTAAATAACATAGATAATCTTTTCATAATGATATAGCTTTATAGGTTAATACTCCAAAGGATGCAATTCGTAACTAACAAATTGACAGGAAATTGAATTGTAAAACTAAGTTATAAAAAATATTTGATGTTATACTAAATCAGCTACCACCGGCTGTTTTTTCCATTTCTTTTCGGCTACCAGCAAAACAATCAACAAGAGCAGTCCTACTGCAAAGAAAACATCGAGGGCCAGGGCAGAGTCGCGCATTTCGTGCGTAACTGCCTCGACCGTGGCAAAACAAAATAAGCCAACCACTATCGACGTTTTTTCGGTAACGTCATAAAAACTAAAAAAGGAAGCCGTATCGGGGATATTTTCGGGCAGGTATTTTGAGTACGTTGAACGCGACAGTGACTGCACGCCCCCCATAACCAGCCCTACAAAGAATGCCGCCACATAAAACTGCGTTTCGTTAGCAATAAAATAAACCAGGCAACATAACACCGTCCAGATAGATACAAGGCCGATAAGCGTACGAACATTGCCATATTTTGCTGATGATTTAGACGTGATGTAAGCGCCTATTATTGCTACTACCTGTATAATTAGGATGATGCTTATTAAGTGGTCGTCAGACATGTGGAGTTCCTTGGCGGCAAAATTAGCGGCTACCAGCATAATTGTTTGTACGCCCACCGAATAGAAAAAGAAAGCCAGCAGAAAGCGCTTAAGCAGTGGCATTCTTTTAATTTTACCAAAAACCTTCGCCAACTCTTTAAATCCTCCGGTTAATACGTTGTATTTATGTGAACCGGCGTTAGGCTCGCCCTTCGGCAGCATCACGAAAGGAAATACGGAAAATCCTATCCACCAAACAGCAACAATTAAAAATGAAATTCTTGCGGGCAAATCATCGCTGGTAATACCAAATGTTTTAGGCGACAGCACAACTATAAAACATAATATCTGCACCACTATACTTCCTACAAATCCATAAATGAATCCTTTGGCGCTTACCGCATCCTGTTGGTCGACGGTTGCAATTTGTGGGAGGTAAGAATTATAAAAAACAAATCCACCGCAATAACCTACAGAAGCAAGCCCATAAAAAATCAGCGGAAGCTCAAGGCTGCTTCCGGGTTTAAAAAAAAATAATCCGGCGCAAGCCAAACTTCCCATCCAGGTAAAAAATTGCAGATAGCGTTTTTTATTCCCCCGGTAATCGGCTATAGAAGTAAGAATGGGCAACATTACCACGATCATTAAATACGAAAGGCCGAGCACATTGGTCTGCAATACGGTATTTACATATTTATGTCCGAAAAATGTGACCACATCGTTATGGGTTTTCTGATTCGTAGTGTAATACACATAATAGGCCGGAAATATGGTTGAAGTGATAACCATATTATACGATTGATTGGCCCAATCGAACATGCTCCATGCCCAGATGGTTTTTTTGTTGTTTTTTGCTTCCATTCGGCGCCTAAATTATGTAAAAACTATTGTTTGCGAAATAAACGGCGGCAAGTAAAAAGGGCCCGGTAAAAACCCGGGCCCTTTAAAGCAAATAATTTGCGTTGTGGTGTTAAGAAAGAATACTATTCGTACTGATTTTTGATTGCAAAGCCTGAATCGACCAGCAATCTTTCTCTTCTGAAGAGTTCCAAATCGGCGGCAACCATTTCTTCAACCAATGCTTTAAGGTCGTATTTTGGCTTCCAGTTTAATTGGGTTTGAGCCTTTGTAGGATCACCAATTAACAGTTCAACCTCGGTTGGCCTGAAATATTCACGGTCAATAGCTACAACCTCAGTTCCTGCTTCCAATTGATAATCGGGATTGCTGCAGCTTACCACATAGCCTTTTTCATCAATGCCTTCGCCTTTAAACTCTAAAGTGATGCCGGTTTGGCCAAAAGCCATACGAACGAAATCGCGCACGGTAGTAGTAATTCCTGTAGCTATTACATAATCTTCAGGTTTATCTTGCTGTAAGATACGCCACATAGCTTCCACATAGTCTTTAGCATGCCCCCAGTCGCGCTTAGCATCAAGGTTTCCTAAAAACAATTTCCCTTGTAAGCCCATCGCTATTTTAGCAGCCGCACGTGTAATTTTACGGGTCACAAATGTTTCGCCGCGTAATGGGCTTTCGTGGTTGAACAGAATACCGTTGCAGGCAAACATATCGTATGCTTCGCGATAGTTAACTGTTATCCAGTAACCATACAGCTTGGCAACCGCATATGGAGAACGTGGGTAAAATGGCGTTGTTTCACGTTGTGGCACTTCTTGTACCAAACCGTACAGCTCAGACGTAGATGCCTGGTACACCCGTGTTTTTTTGGTTAAGCCTAACAGCCTTACCGCTTCGAGTATTCGCAACGTACCGATGCCGTCGGCGTTTGCAGTATATTCGGGTGTATCGAAACTTACCTTTACGTGCGACATAGCACCTAAGTTATAAATTTCGTCGGGCTGCACCTGCTGAATGATGCTAATGATATTGGCAGAGTCGGTCAAGTCGCCGTAATGTAAAACGAAACTAATGTTTGCCTCGTGCGGATCCTGGTATAAATGATCAATACGGTCTGTATTAAACAACGAACTGCGACGTTTTATGCCGTGCACTTCATAATCTTTTGAAAGGAGCAGGTCCGCAAGGTATGCGCCATCTTGTCCGGTTATGCCTGTTATTAGAGCTTTTTTCTTCATGTTTTCTATAGGGAGAGTTTTAGTAATGTATACTCAAATTTAATTATTTAATTTTCGGTCTAATGATAATGCTTTTATTTAAAATCAGCTTTATAACATTCAAAAAAAAAAATAGTTTTCTAAAATGATATGAAATCAGATAGAAAACTATTTATTATTTGACGGTATTATAAAAAGAAGATTTTTTTAAGCGGCGTTATTAAGTGTATAATCAGATTTCGACTGTGAAACGTATTGTGGGGTAAGTTTAGCAGGCATTTGAAGGGCCATATTACCAGAAAGCTGGCTCGCTTTCATTTTCAACAACTCCATTCCGAAAGCCGGACCATATATAAGATATCTTTTGTACATGCGCTTAGGCTCGTTCACCAGGCGTATAAACCATTCCAAGCCCATATTTTGCCAAAATTTTGAAGGGCGGTTTACTGTTCCGGCAAAGAAATCGAAAACTGCACCAATAGCACAAACTGCACCTACTTCTAATTGATCTTTATGTTTGTATATCCACTTCTCTTGTTTTGGGGCGGTCATACCTACGAAAAGAACATCAGGTTTAAACTCATTCACCCTGCGGATCATCTCGCTATTTTCTTCGTCAGAAAAGGCCGGCTTAAACGGTGGGGAATAAACACCAACTGTAATGTTAGGATATTGCTCGGCAATTTTACTTTGAATTTTCGCAAGGGTTGAATCAGAAGCTCCAAGGTAAAAGCACTTTCCGCCGGCTGCATTTAATTTATTCAGGAAATGTTCGTGAACATCAGCGCCTGCTATTTTCTTTATTGATTGATTATTTAATAATTTAACCGCCGCTGTTACACCCACACCATCAGGCAACAAAACATCAGAATTTAATAAGGCATTTTTAAATTCTTTGTCGTTTTCAGCAATAATGTACGAATATTGATTAACAGTATTTATAATACACTTGCTGTCGTATTTTAGCTGACTTACATCAGCGCTTAAAATTGAATATCCTGACAGTTGAACGGTTGATAAATTTTCCATTTAATTAATTACTTTTCCTTTTTTAATATTTTAGTTCTTTTAAATCATCTCATTAATCAATTTATTTATCATTGATTAATTATAATGAGTTAAATGCAACTATCAGACCATTCAAGGAAAAACATTTAACAAAATAGAAACCCAAGTAATCAAAAGTGTTAAAAACCGCTTTAGCACAGCCAAAACGCACAAAACAGGCTCATTTACCCAACTTAAATACGCAAGAAAAGACTTTAACGAAATACCCGAGGGAGCATTTATACAACTGAATTAGATTTTTTGACGAAAAAGCGGTCCGGATGTGTACATAAAAGCGTCCAATAAAACATACACCAGCAATGAGTTTTTAATTTCAGGTAAATAAAATAATCTTTAAAAATTATAAAAAATAATTTTAGATTAATTTCAATGAGATTTATTTCTCGAAAGGATATTTCAGAATAAAACGAGGATATCTTAATAATACAATAAATGAGGATATCTTAATAATACAATAAATAAGGGAGCCACGACAGATCTGTCGTGGCTCCCTTATTTATATATTCGTTTAATTAAATCTAGTGCCGCAAATAAATTGAGGGACTTAGTTGCGCTCCCCACTCATTGGTTTCCCATCCGTCAGGTTTAGCTTCGCCTGTACCTATCCAACTATCATTTTCTATATTCCTGGCGTTCATGAAACGTACTTTGTTTTTACTGACGGTAATATTGGAGCAATGATATCCGCCCTGCCCCCATACATATATACCCACATTAGTAAAAGACTGCGCGCGTCCGTACACTTTATTCTCAACAACAGCAATATGATCACCGCCTGAAATGGCGATTCCATATTGACCGGGATTTATCAGAACATTATAGGAAGCAATTTGGTAGGAACCTCCATTATCGCCCAGCATTATACCCCCGCCTGTTTTACTCGGGCCGCCTCCGCTTATCCGGTTCCCAGCAACTTTTATAGGACTATTTGATGTACCATTGCTCTTAAATAAATTTATGGCGTCTTCAGGATTACTTTGTCCAAATACATTCTCCCCTTTATTGTAACTAATTGAATTATATGGCCCGCTTACCGAATTGAATTGTACAAATTGCCCGCGGGGCATTGGCCCGTGCATATTTGTAAATTGATTATGATTAACGGATATCCCTCCTTTGTAGGTATTTATAACATATACCCCGGTGCTAACATTAGCAATCTTATTGTAGTCGACGGTTATGTTGTAGCAATTTTCCAGATGTATACCCACATCTGTTGAATTGGCCAAATAGTTCCTCGTAATGTGTATATTATGGCAGTTGACTAGCCTAATGGCCGGAACGGAACCGCCAGATATATTTCTGTCACTGATGGTTAAATCATGATAACCGTTGAGATTGATAGGCGCTGAAACCGCATGATCTCCGGCCTTAGTCAAACCTAACAGTTTTCCGTTAGCAGTACTGCTAATTGCTGCCGGCCGATGCATAGACGCTTTAGCCTCCGTTTTTGCAGTATACAGTGACGCAACTATAAACAAAACAAGAAGATCTTTCATATTGTCAAACTTTAACGTTATTGGTTTTTTGCAGCCAGGATATCCAGTTAGACATATCAGTTACAGAATAATGATCTGTTAGCATGCCGGCACCATTTATTTGTGGATGAAGCATAACCTCAACCGTTGCGCCTGGCGGATAGCCATTTGACAAGAAATGATTAACCGTTTCAAATGTATCAGAATAGGCGCACCCTGCATCTTTTATCCGCTTATTGATATATTTCCTGAACAAAAACTTCAGGTAATTCCCTTCATTAGCAACGTGGGCAAGCCGTAGTTTCAAATTGTATTGTTTTGCTGCCTTTATAAAAATCGTATAGTAACAAGGCAGGTTATGAAGATGACAATGAGTGTCGATATGCGTTAGCCGGACGCCTGCTTTCAAAACCATTTGTATCTGGGCTTCAATTTCTTTAAAAAAGTATTGCTTTGTTTTCGTGCTGAAAAAATTCAGTGTCCGGTCTGTCTTTTGCCTGTCCCAACTCCCATTGTCTGTTAAAAAGTTTTTATCCTGGAAATCGCTCGCTGGTTTAAAATTCACAAAATCAACATGTAAACCAACATTTTTAATGACTTTGTTTGCATGAGCCATACCTATGGCTTCTTCAAAAGCAGGCCTGTTGGTCATTATTGACGTACTATTTATAATGCCATTTTCAAAACAATAAAGAATTGCTTCGTTAACGGGTTTATTCAAACCAAAGTCGTCGGCATTCGCGATTATATTTGCAGGTATTAACATACTGACGCTTTGCTTTAGGTCGACATGGCATGGGTGATAAATAATTTTATCGATTTAATTTATTGCTTTACATTATCCCATCCACTGGTATTATACCCGCCCGACCATAAATTAATTGCCAGATAAGGTATAATTCCAAGTTTTTTTGGAGGGGTAACAGCTAATATCTTAAGGGCCGACAACAATTGGGTTCCCATATTTTCGTAATCCATCGCACTGATAATCTTCAATGATTTTTTTGACATTGCCTTTTTCTCGAGTTCAGGTAAATCTATAAACTCCATCACTTTTTTATACATTTCATGAGTGTTGGCAGCATCAAAACCGAATCCGTTTACCCCTTCTTTTAGCAAAGTTCCGGCTGCGTTTATCCTATCACTTAATAGCACAGGTAATCCGGCGGCCATTGCCTCGTTAACCATTAACCCCCAGCTTTCGGCAAGGCTCGAAGAAATAAACGCATCTGCCTGGTGCAAATAAGCGGGCAGCTGGTCATTAGGCACCGCGCCCAAAAATGCAACACGCTTAAGTTGCAACTCGTGTGCAAGCTTCTTTAAATCATTTAACAGCGGCCCGTCACCGATAATTATCAATTTATAAATGTCATTATTCTCTTCAACGAACTGCCATATCTTCAACATGTTCTCCATGTTTTTCTTTGGTACTAGCCGGCAAATGCTAATGATTTTTCCATTGTTAAAACTTTTTTCACCGTCAAACTTAAAAAGATCATTATCAATACAATTAAATCCAAAAAAGTAATGAATTGTTTTTTTACTGTAAAGCGCCGCGTATCCGTCAGTATAATTAGTTGACGGAAGCCAGAACGCGTCAATTTGGTTTATTATCAAATTTTTAATACTCTGTACAGCGAAATTCCTTTTAACATCGGTAGCCTTGGCGTCATCGAACATGATGAACTTTTTCTTATGTTTTTTAGCCCACCTGAGGCCTAACGCACCCGATGAGAAAGCAACAGAGCCAGCTATAATAACGTCCGGTTGAATTTCATCAAGCTTTTTAAAAACCCGCTTTGTTATTTGCGTCGCTGTTAAATCGGCAAAACTCTGTTCCGGAAAAAGACAGCTCCACCAGCTATTTGTTTGGGCAAAAGGATCGAACTCATAGGGAGAGCCTTTGCCAAATAACTCAACCGCGTACAGGTAAATATTTCTTTCTTTTAAAAAGTCACGTAAAAAAAACACCCGCCGTTTCCAGTAAGCGCGTAAATCATTATGCATTATTAAAACTTTCGTCATATTGTTTAGGTTTTTATACAATTAAATAACGCGAATTGGCTGTGCAATCCAGCCATTTAAGATGTTGACCGGCTATTATACCCGGTAAGGCTATCAGGTAGTTTTTTTAAACTTATCATACACAAAAGGAAACAGGGTTTTTAACCAGGCTTTTACGTACTTATCCGGCAACGCATATGGAAAGTGCTTTTTAATATAAATCATGTACTCTTTGAGGGCAATGCCTTTGGGGCTATATAAGTAGGCGATACGTTTTTTTAACGGCGATGTCTGCGGTAGCCAGCTCAATCCATGATCATTTTCGCACGAGCCGTAGAAGCCCGGGCCGAGCCATACTTTTACGCCATTTTTATTTGCTGTTAAAGTGTAATCAAAATCGGCGAAAGCGTGCGTATACGAATCGGATAAAATCCCGATCTTGTCGACTGTCGAACGGTCAACGAGCAAAATATTTGCATTTCCGATATCACAAGCTTTTAGATTGACCGGATCAGGTGTTTCCAAAGCGGTAAGGCCCATCAGTTTACTTGTTAGTTTAAATCCGCCGTAAGTGACTTTATGTTTACCCGGATGCTGAACGCTTCCGAGAATAATATTGGAAGGACTTGACGACAAATTATACGCCGCCATTAAACGTTCTATCGCTCCATCGTAAAGTACCACATCATCATTGAGCAATAAATAAAAATCATATTCCCCCTGCTTTAATACATGCGACCAAAGCGTACGCATTCCACCTGCCCAAAATAACTGTCCGCTACCCTCAATAACATGTACTGTAGGGAAATTTTTCCGGACGTAACCGGCAGTTCCATCTGGAGAATTATCATCCAAAAGATAAACATCTAAAGAGTAATTATCGGGAATTGACTGCGACAGTACACTTTTCAAAAACGAAGCTGTTTTCTCTAACCGGTTATACGAACAGGCAAGCGCCGCAATTTTCAATTTGTTTTTCATATTATCTTTGTTCCATTTGAGCCGCTTTGTTGCACTTTTTTTTAACACACGCAATAATATGTTCCGTTTTAAAAGTCAGTTTCATCGCTCAAACTTCTTTATCATTTTTTTCAAACCTTACACTAAACGTTTATATACCTCATAGGTTTGCTCAGCAGTGATTTTCCAGCTAAATTTTTTCAGTTGTGCCACCTGGTTATTTTTTAAATTCTTTACGGCGTCCTTTTGATGCAAAATCACATTTAGCTGCTCTGAAAATCCTTTAAAACTTATCGGGTCAAAATATAACGCGCCATTTCCGCCAACTTCGGGTAAGCTTGATGAATTACTGGATAGAATCGGGCAATCCGCCTTCATCGCTTCCAATAACGGAAATCCAAAGCCCTCATAAATTGAAGGCAGAATGAAACATACCGCATTTTCGTAAATTGAAAACAGCTCATTTTCATGAGCGTGAACAGATTCTACTGAATCAGTTAAACCCAACGCGGCAATTTTAACGCGTTCTGCGGCAGTAAAATCAGCGCCTACACACAACAACTTAAGATTTTTATTACCTTTTATTACCGGAGCTAAATTTTCGATCATCGGCCAAAAATTTTTATAGCCGGTCTTCCTGTCTCCTACATATAAAAGATAGTCCTGTTTCAAATTGGTTTCCGGATTTAAAAATTTATATTCTTTGTTTTTTATCATATAGTCCGGAGGCCCGTGATATACCATTGAAATATCATCATCTTTAAACCCATAAATATTTTGCAAGTCCCGCTTAGTCGACTCGGATATACAAATAAGATGATCAGCCATCCGAAACGTATTTTCACGAATCCTGAGGCGACGGCCTATGTCGTCAAAATAATCCGGGTATAATTCAGGAATAAGATCATGCACAGTAACAACTATCGGTTTTTTACCTCTTAATCTTTTTATATAGCCGGCGTTGTCGGCTGTAAGATGAATTACGTCACAGTCATTACTTTTAAACCGCCAAAGCGCCATAAGCTCGTTAAATGCACCTAAGGTGCGAAGCCCTTTTGTTGTACCTATCAACTCGTCTATCTTTTTAAAAGGCGATGGCTTTAGATAAAATGCCCCATTGCCGGGCCCGAAATAAGAATTCCTGTAAAACAAGGCCCAATTATCAACCTGGCAGAGATTATTTTCAACCAGTGCCCGCTTCAGTGCATAAAAATACCTGGAGATGCCACCTACCTTTTGCGTTAAAAATATTTGATGATCAAAGTATACTTTCATAAAATCTTACGTGCCTGTTTTGTTATATTATTGCTATTTGCGATACTTTTTGTTAACACTTAATACGCTTTGCTTAAGCTTAAACCGCGACCTACCGGCTGTTGCGCCGGTTACGGCTGTTTCATTAAAATTCTCAGGAAAAGCGAAAGATAAATCTTCGATTTCTTCCGGTTTCGAGTAGTGATATAAGAAAAAGAAGCATATCATAAATGACACGAGAAATATCGACTCGCTAAAACCAAGTATCAGGATTACCAGTAAACCATAAAGGCTTAATTCGATGCTCCTGGTAAATTGTTTAAAAAAAACATAACACCTGGATAGATAGAAGGTTAAACCTATTAAACCGAATTTGGCCATAAATTCAAAAATCCCGTTTGAAATATTTATTGTTTTGAGTATTGGAACAGTATCTTCAAATATGTTCGAAACGCCCCAAATCATATTAGCGCCAAATAATTGACAGAGGTATATCATGCTCGAAAACCGGTTGAGCGGCACTTGTCCGCCATGTTTATAATACCAAGTGCTTAAAAACTCTATCCGCTGCATATCTGCCGAATCGCTCGCATATATGTAGCTTATCTTATTTATTAAAAACGGGACTTGCAGCGCCAGAACCAATGCCACGGGTACTATAAAAAATATCAGCTTGCTAAATTTTACGCCGTTACCCCTGAAGTAAAAAAACACGATGACCAGGAATGCGATATAGGAGGTTGTTGAGAGGGTAGTAATAATTGCGAACCCCAGCCACATCGCGTTTTTATCGAACGTAAATTTATTTCGAAGCAGGTGTAATAATAGCGCGATATTTAAAAAAAAACCAAAGGCGCCCGGCTCCCATGAAAAGCCCGAATTTCGGATCGCATGTATTTTTACGTAAGTAAATACTAAAAAATTCGTATAGCCATCCTTTAAATATGGCGGCAAATTGAACATTTTCCCTATCGCGTAAACCAGATCACCTGAGATGAGTTGCAAAAAATAGAAAGGAATTGAAATAATAGCAAACTGAATGACTATTTTGATTAGGTAATCAACGGCTTTATCCTTTAATACCGCGCAATAGAGGAAACTCGTAAAAATAAACTTGAATAGGAATACGATATCACTTATCCAAAAATTGATCGGCAAATGAACCAGGAAAAGCGACCTGAGCGTACAAAAACCTATATAAATTAATGAGAAATTTATAAAAAACTTAACGTCGCTTTTGGTAAATCTTCCCTTATCCAGTCCGACCCCAATAATGATCAAATCAATTAATATCCACCATATGTTTGAAAAATAGAAAAAAGACCCCCTTGAAGAAAGCAGCATGAAAAGTACGGTAATAAAATAGTACATATCCGCTAATTATTTACACCGCCAATTTCAGGGGTGGCTGTATGCCCTAATTTATTTAGTGATATTTCTTCTTGTTCTTCTTCGGGCTCTTCGGGTTTGGAATAATAATAAAGGAAGAAAAAACACATCGTTAAATTGATAATGAATATCTGTTCACCAAAACCCAGTATCAGGATCACTGCTATATAATAAAGGCTTATTTCGGTACTGTTGGAGAATTTTTTGAACAGAACGTAGGCCCTGTTTAGCATATATGTTAGCCCAATTAGTCCAAACTTGGCCATAAAACTAAAAATCCCGTTTGAAAGGTTTATGGTTTTAAGAATAGGAACAGAATCTTCAAAAATATTCGATACGCCCCAAATCAAATTCATTCCAAATAATTGGCACAGATACATCATACTCGAAAATCGGTTCAGCGGCATTTGCGTCCCTCTTTTAAAATACCAGTTACTCAAAAACTCAATATTATTCATATCCTCCGAATCACTCTGATATATACTCGCTATCTTGTTTACCAAAAATGGAAGCTGGAAGGCTAAAACAAAAAGGACGGGGCCAATGAATATTATTAAGGTAGCCATCTTTACTCCCCGGGCCCGCAGATACATAAATATAACAACCAGCAATGCTATATATGAAGTTGTTGACAGGGTAGTTACTATGGCCACAACAAGCCATTTTGCATCCTTATCAAAAGTAAATTTGTTATTCATCAGGTGCATTAACAGGCCCATATTTAAAAAGAACCCAAACGCGCCTGGCTCCCATGCAAACCCCGAATTACGGATAGCATGGAGCTTAACATAAGTGAACACTATAAAATTGGTATAGACATCATCGTGAACATGCGGAGGCAAATTGATAAACCTACCTATTCCATACACTAAATCCCCTGAGATTAATTGCAACAGATAAAATGGAATTGAAATAATGGCGAGGTGGGTGATCACTTTAGCCAGATAAAAGATAGCCCGGTCTTTTAGCACAGCGCAAAAAAGGAAACTCGTGAGAATGAATTTGTAGAGAAAAATAATATCACTTATCCAAAAACTCAATGGAAGGTGAATAAAAAACAAGGAGCGAAAAGTGCAAAAGCCTATATAAATTGCCGAAAAAGTTGTGAGCAATCTAAAGTCTCTCCGGGTAAACCTGCCTTTTTCAACCCCAAACCAAATGAAGATCAGGTCGACCGCAAACCACCAGATATTTGAAAAGTATAGAAAACACCCTTTGGCCGAAATGAGGATAAAAAGAACAGTTATAAAATAATACATGTGCAGATTAACTATTTATGACGGCGACTTGCTCATTGTAAATCACATTTGGCTCGTCGGTTTTCTTTTGCTCAAGCCTCAATACCGCGCTAATTTCCCTTCGCCACATAATTGCCTGTACTACTGCCCATAAAATACTGGCATATACAAGTGAATTTAATCCCCAATGTAAATACCTTATAAAAAATAACACAACGGGTATATGCAGAATTGCAGTAATAATGGATACGATGGACTGCATTTTCACCTTTCCTGTTCCATTTAATACTATGGTGTACATTGTGGTAAAAAGATTTACGCCAAAATAAATACACATAGTCAGGCTTAACATCAAAGGCACCTGCACACTTTTCCCCACCCAGATATTAAATATAGGCTTCACTAAAACCAGCTGTGCGATTATTACAAACAATAGCAAAAAGGATATTTTAAGCAACTTTGATATACTGGCTTTTATCCAGGTAAAATCCTGTAAGGCAAAGGCGTTGGTAAATGCGCTCCAATAAGTTGCCAGTATGATATTGAACACCAACCCGGCCGTTGAAAAATATTTGTACAACAGGTTATACAGCGTAACATCCGAACCGCCAAACTCGCGGGTTATGATTAACTCTGTTGTGGAGTATAGAAACACTCCGGCAATTTGCACTATGAAAAATGCAAAGCTAAGCCCGAACAGCGATTTGCTTTTTTTCAAATTGATATGTTTTACCGACGGCATAATTGCGCTATAGCGCGATTTGAATAAAATAAGCGTATAAACCAGGAGCACAAAAACAGGAAGAATAGTTTGTGCAAATGCCATAGCTACCATCGACCCTTTTAAGTATTGACTAAAGAAAATGATGGGTATAAGAGGCACAAAATTACATACCAGCTGAATTTGATTTGATTTATATATTTTTTGATCGCCTTGCAGTATAGAAGAAATTGGTTTTAATATAAACTGGAGCGAAAGGCCGATAAACACGGTCATTAGCGTATACATAAGCTCCTGTTCGTCCAGCTTAGTATTGAATACCGAATTCCAGTGAATAAATCTTAAACCAAAGCAAGTAAACAGCATGATTGGGATCATGATCATAAACAGGATGGCGTACGTTGATGACACCGCTATTTTTGCTTGCGAATAATCCTTAATGGCCAGGTACTCGGCAACCTTGTTTCGAAGCCCATTTGCCAGGCCAATATCCAATATACTTACCCACCCAACTGTAGACGATATGGCCAACCATATCCCATATTTGCTGGTATCTAATAATTTGAGCGAAAATGAAATAACCAAAAAAGAAACAACAATACTTACAGCCCGCAACAAGAAAGAAACGACAATATTGAATGTAACATTTCCTGTCCGGGCCTTATTGGCACCGGTCAACGATTTAACATAACCCCTAATCAGCTTTATCACGTAGTTGTTTTTATATATTATATTATACTTATTTGTTAAACTTTCCTGGAAATTTAAAATCCGCCATTAAATGTTTTCATAACCTATCAACCTGCAAAATGGTTTTAAATTAAAATCCAAAATTTCATTTAAATTCATTTAATAGAGCTTTAAGGAATAAGTTATCCAGAATCATTTAGTTTAAACGACCACAAGGTTTAATCTACGCTGAAAACCTGTTGGATAACGCCTTAATTATTTGGCTATGTAGCAGCGTGTGGAAGTATCTATCTTCACTTTTAACCTTAACTTATACCCGTTAAGGTCAACCAAATGCTAATTGCGATCGATTTACGAAGCTTGCCTTGCAGGTTGCGGCATTGCCACCTTGTTGTTATATGTAGTTAATTTATCTTTTATTCGCAGAAAGAATTTTTCGAAGGTGTTGTATGAAACGATTGCTATAGCTATCGTCAGAAGCAGCGAAATAACACATATTAATAGTTCGGTAGAGAGGCTAACAGGCAGATGCAACACCCCGGTAACAAATTTAATAACCGGAATAACCGTAATCAGGTGGTACATGTAGATGCCGTAAGATATTTTCCCTAAATAATTTAACACCGGATTTGGAATGTTAATGATCGTATTGGGGTTTGTTGAAAGATTTAGGATCATCAGCATAAAGACCACGGCATAAACCTGGTAAGGTACTATATGATGAAAAAACATCATGATTACAAAAATCGCCCAGGTAAAAATCTGAAAGCTTCTTGAATATAAAGTGGTTAACAGCGACGATTTGTTTATGACCAGGTGCGCGCCGATAGCCCCTATTGCCATAGCGTCAATTTTAAATGAAGCCCAATAAGTGAAAAACCTGTTTATTTTAAAAAATATAATATATAAAGGTGAGCTATTTTCCACAACGTGATACTTTACCAGCATAGTTAGCCCTCTGCCTACTATCCCGTTACTTAGCAGGTACATGCTTACCAAAATGTATATCATGTATTTTAAATAATTCTTACTCCTTATAAGCCAGGGCCATAACAGGTAAAACTGCTCCTCGACGCCTATTGACCACGACGGATTTGCGTACCCTAACGAAGTTGTGCTTAGCAAAGCAACATTTGGGGCGATTAACAATAACAGTACAATATTCAACAACAAATGTCTCCCCACATCTATAACATTTTCAGGTCCGTTTACCTGAAAGTAACTACTATAATTAAAAAATGAGAAGGCAAGTACGATGATCAAAAAATACAGCGGCCAAATTCTGAAAACTCTTTTCAGATAGAATTTGCGAATGGATATGTGCGCGCGCTCCTGTTTTTCAACAAGTAGCAGGTAGGTAATTAAAAACCCGCTTAGTACAAAAAAAAACACTACTGCAATATCACCATGATCAAAAGGAAAAAATGGTATAGGGGCTTTCTTATAGTTATTAGCAAGAAGGTATGCATCAACGTGATAACATAACACGGTAGAGGCTGCAAAAAAACGTAGTGGATCTAAATTGGGTAAATGCTTATTCATAGATTACAGAAGAAGTAGGTAGTAAAAAAATCATTGAGGCAATTTGCTTTAAACTGTGGTATAATCCTATGAATGACTTACAAGTCGCATTAAGTGAATTTAAGGAAAGCTTAATCAAGCTTTCCCTTTGTTATAATAGTAGGTTTCATACTTGTACCCTTCTCCGTCCCTTCCTTCAGCCAGGCCATTAAAAACAATATTCATGTTTGGCAGCTTACTATCGGCATGCAATTTTTGAATGAATGGGAGCAAGCTTTTAGAGGTATGGTTATAACGCACCAGGTACAATGTAACATCACAGGCCTTGGCAATTATATGAGCATCATTTATGCTATGTACAGGTGGGGTATCAACCAAAATGTAATCATACTCCGGTTTTAGCTCTTCTATTAGCTGAACAAATTTATCCTGATCTAACAATTCTGAGAAGTTGTCGATAAACTCGCCGCATCCAATAACATCAAGATCCGGGTAACCAGCCGGCTGCTGAACAATTGCCCCCCTTTTTGCTTTTCCGGTTAAATAATCGGACAACCCTTTTGAACCCTGTAAACCAAACATCTTAGATATTTTCGGTTTGTAAATGTCCATTTCGAGCAAAATTACCCGTTTACCCGATTTGGCCAGCGAAACTGCCAGGTTGGTACTTACAAAGCTTTTACCTTCATTTGACAGGCTTGAGGTAATCATTGTAACATTTCCCTTTTGGCCGGACTCATTTAAAAAATTAAGCTGTGTTCGTAAGTGCCTGAATTGTTCGATTAACGTAAAACTCGACTTGTTTTTTTCGTTGTTAAGCACAATTTCTGAAGGTAGTTTCACATAACTCAATTCAGCAATAACAGGCACTTCAGTAGCAGTCTCGATGTCTTTGCGTTTAGTGATAGTATTTTTCACGACATCTCTGCCGTAAAGAAAACCAGCCGGAAATACCAAACCCATTAAAAAAGCGATTGCAAATGGAGTATATTTTTTCGTCGCATTTGGAGGAAGCGTATACGCAACGTCGACCATGCGCGCATCAGATAAAGCGGATGCATAACGTAACGATATTTCTTCGCGCTTTTGAAGTAAATAGGTATATAAATTTTCCTTTACTGATTGCTGGCGATTCAGATTGCCTAATTGTTTTTCGTGCCCGGGAACACTTTGAATGTTTGACTGCACATTGGCTTTGTAAGATTGAAGCTGGTTTCGGGTACTCAATAAATTGGATTTAATATTCTTGATGTTTTCCTTGATCGACTGTTTTACAGATACAATCTGCTTATTTATCGGCTCAAATGCCGGGTTTCCGGCAGGCATATTGCCTAACATTTCCGTTCTTTTTAATTGAAGGTCTGATAACCGTTGTACCAATGAAACCAAGCCAGGATCGGAAATCCCCATTGTTGAAGGCACATTTTGATCATTGCTGCCGGAATTAACATAATTTTCGACATTGTCGATCACATTCAGTTGAATATTGATGTCGTTTAATTTCGCACTATTTGCCTGAACGTCCTGCAGGTACATCTGCGACTGGGCATTTACATCAGTTATTCCATTGCCGCTACGGTAACCGGCTACCTTACTTTCCGCGATATTCAATTCTCCGCGTAACGAGTCCAACCGCTTATCGATGAAATTAAGTGTACTTTTTGTAATGTTATTTTTTTGAGCAATCTCGCCCTGGTTATAAAAAAAGATTAGATTGTTGACAAAGTCCTCTCCTCGTTTTGCAATTTGATCGTTTATCGAAATCTCAACCACCGAAGTCAGCTTTTCAATTAAAGCCACGCTTAAAGCTTTCTGGTAGCCTATAACCGTTGTTTCAGGATTGGATACCGCAACTTCTATCGTTTTACCAACGTAATCTTTTAGATAACTTGTTCCAGTTACATTCCACATGCCCAGCTCATCGTTAATTACTTCACCAAAATGATGCTGGCTGGTGTGTTTATTTAACGTAATGGAATAAGAATTTAAATCCAACACCCGAACGTCCAACTTTTGGGCTGTAATCGGTTGGTTTCCAGCTGTCAGATTGAATTTAATTGGGGTGACATTATATAGTTCGTTTTTCTTTATGCCATCCTTAAGCTTATAACTTGTCCATAACTGAAGATGATCTACAACCTGTTTCACCATCTGCCTTGATTTCAATATCTCTATTTCATTCTCAACCACCTTTGGCTCGTTAAACAAGTCAAGCTGTTGAAGTGCCGATTTTTCGTCGGCCGGCTTATCCTTGCTGTCCTGCATTTCCAGCGACGCCTTAATAGTGTATACCGGCTTTTGAAGTTTGTAGAAAATGAAAGCAATAATTAGTGCAATAATTATTGAGATTAAAAATAGCCACCAATACCGGACATAATTAATGAGTATCTCCCTAAAGTTAATGCTGTCGTTATCGCCATTTGACCGGCGTACACCTGTATTTGATTGTTGCGTAATAGCCATGACTTTTAGTACTTCCTGATTAAAACTAAAGAAACGATGATAGAAGTTAATGCAGTTATGGCTGAAATTGCAAGCGTCGATGTACGATATGTCCTGTCAACGGTATCATATTTTGTCCGGTCTGGCTCAACATATAAAATATCGTTATTCCTGAGATAATAATATGGCGAGTTAAACAAGTCCTTCCTTCTTAAATCTATAGTAAAATAGTGGCGTTTACCATCCTGCTCTCTAACCAGCAAAATATTGGTTCTTTTTGCTGTAATGTTCAAATCTCCCGCCATGCTTAGCGCTTCGTTAATATTAATATGCTGATTTGCAATAGTATATACATCCGGCCTTAACACATCTCCTAAAACCGAAATTTTAAAGTTTACGATGCGAACGTTTACAATTGGTTTGGTAAGATAAGTTACCAGGCCGGCGCTCACCTGCTTTGCGACTTCATCTGTGGTTAACCCAAGCACTTTCACAGCTCCCAGGTATGGCATTTGAATTTCCCCCTGCGGATCAACCAGGTAACCATATACGGGGTTGGTGGTAATTGTTTCGGCATTGTTGCCCATAGGCCGGTTTAAGCTGCTGCTAAATACAGCATTGCCCTCGGTGCTTAAACTGGTTACATTAATGCCCAATATATCACCTGGTTGGATTTTAAGCGGCGAAAAGTTGGTTATAGCCTCTTCGGTGGCCCGTGAACGGTCCAGATTCTGATAATATGGAACATTTTTATACTCCCGGCAAGAGCTTAAGATGGCTATTAATAAGACAGAATACAGCTGTAGAATTTTTGTTTTCATATAATTAAGGTAATCGCAATATTTTATTCCTTTTTTTTCCGGAATAACATTGGTTGTAAAAAATTGTTTACTGATTTTACAACAAATTCGCGATTCGCCTAACTAAAAGGATGTTGCATATGCGTTCTGCCGACCGGCTAACGCGGTAAAAAGTTTAAAAAATATCCGATATAAGAGTCATCGAACACAAAACCCGGCCACTTTTAAGATATACCGGGAGATTCAAAAGAAAAGCAAAAATAATCAGGCACGTTTTGAATCAAGCCTGTTAATTAACATTAGCGCAATATTTGTAAATACAAGTGTCCAGATTATAGCAGTCATATTTTTTGAATTAATGTACAGGTTGTATAAGAGGGGGTAATCTGGTTATAACAATAACCCTTTGTTACATCAAAGTTAAAAAATTAATTTTCACAAAACAAAATTTTAAATAAAAATAAATTATTGATTTACATTTTATTGCACAATTTTATTTGCACAATACGAACTTGCAAAAGCCTCGGGTTTGGCTTTAAAAACAAACCCCATTGAAAGTATATAGCCCATAGCTTCGTGCAAGGCCTGATTCGATTTAAACATGGGGTTGGTGTTGATATCCGCATGCACTTCAAGATCCACGTCGTAAAGGTCAAGCAGGTCGCAGAGCTTGTAGGCGATGTCAATGGATTTTTGAACCTCGCTGAGCATACGCTCCTTAATAGTCATTTTTTGAGATGTGCGCTCCTGCTCAATAAACATAAACCCACCACGCTGCTGGCGTAAAAACACGATGACAGTTGCAAAATCCGTAACGGTTCCTTTAACCTGTGAATCGGTACCTATACAAACTTTTAACTTATTACCGAGGGCAGTTTCGCGTTCTATAGCTCTTTCAACTTCCTCTAAAATGGGTGCTTGGATCACCTCTCCGCTAAATTTTCTCCAGATCATAAATTTATTTTTAGGGTTAAATTTCGTCTGACCTTTTTACGGTCTATAAAAATAAGTGATAAGCTTTCATATAAACGCTAAAGAGATGTTATTTATTTGTTAACATTCGGCTGAATATTAACAGGTTAGTTGCGAATAGCGCAAATATTGCAGGGCTGCAAATTAAAAATAGAGGAGGAGGGGGAGCTATTCTTTGGAAAAGATTTACGAAGTTTTAGAAACTTCGTAAATCTTAAATCAATCTTAAACTGTTAGTTTTTTATACTTAATCCTTTTCGGCGCTACATCACCCAGTCGTTTTTTGCGGTTCTCTTCGTAATCCGAATAGTTCCCTTCAAAAAAGTAAACCTGTGAGTTACCTTCAAAGGCCAGGATATGCGTACATATACGATCCAAAAACCAACGATCGTGACTGATCACTACAGCGCAGCCGCCGAAGTTTTCGAGCGCTTCTTCAAGCGCGCGCAAGGTATTTACGTCAATATCATTGGTGGGCTCATCTAGTAGCAACACGTTTGAGCCTTTTTTAAGCGTGATAGACAAATGTACGCGGTTGCGTTCGCCGCCCGATAGTACGCCTACCTTCTTTTGCTGATCGGCACCGTTAAAGTTGAATTTAGAAACGTATGCCCGCGAGTTGAGCGGCTTATTGCCTACCAGGATGGTTTCCTGACCGCCGGTAATATTTTCCCAAACAGATTTAGTGGGGTCCAGATCGTCGTGCAGCTGGTCGACATAGCCTAATGCTACCGTTTCACCCACGCGGAATGTTCCTGAATCGGGCTGATCCTGACCTGTGATCAGGCGGAAAAGCGTGGTTTTACCCGCGCCGTTTGGTCCGATGATACCTACAATACCGGCAGGTGGTAACGAGAAACTCAGATTGTCAAACAGCAGCTTATCGCCATAGGATTTGCTTACGGCATTTGCTTCGATAACAATATTCCCCAATCGTGGTCCCGGTGGAATAAACAATTCTAGTTTATCTTCCCTGTCCTTTGTTTCCTCCGATGCCAATTTTTCATAATTGGACAAGCGCGCCTTTGATTTAGCATGGCGACCCTTTGGCCCCATACGCACCCATTCTAATTCCCGCTCAAGGGTTTTTTGGCGTTTGCTTTCGGATTTGTCTTCCTGCGCCAGTCGCTTGGCCTTTTGGTCGAGCCATGATGAATAATTTCCTTTCCATGGGATGCCTTCTCCCCTGTCGAGCTCCAGTATCCATCCGGCAACGTTGTCCAGGAAGTAGCGGTCGTGCGTCACGGCAATTACCGTCCCTTTATATTGCTGCAGGTGCTGCTCCAGCCAGTCGATCGACTCGGCGTCCAGATGGTTGGTAGGCTCGTCCAGCAATAAAACATCCGGTTCCTGTAAAAGCAAGCGGCACAGCGCCACCCTGCGACGCTCACCGCCCGATAATACGGCGATCTTCGTTTCCGGATCGGGACACCGGAGCGCATCCATCGCGCGTTCAAGTTTCACATCCAGCTCCCAGGCATTTACCGCATCAATTTGATCCTGCAGTTCGCCCTGGCGCGCCATCAGCTTGTCCATCTTATCGGCATCCTCGTAATACTCGGGCAAACCGAATTTCTCATTAATGTCCTCGTATTCCTTTAATAATGCGGTGGTTTTGGCAACACCTTCCTCCACAACTTCTTTAACCGTTTTTTCCGGGTCGAGTTCAGGCTCCTGACTAAGATAGCCAACGGTATATCCCGGCGAAAATACCACCTCGCCTATATTAGTTTTATCTATTCCTGCGATGATTTTTAACAGCGACGATTTACCCGATCCGTTTAATCCGATAACACCAATTTTGGCGCCGTAAAAAAATGACAGGTATATATTCTTTAAAACTGTTTTTTGCGGGGGATATACTTTACTAACCCCTGCCATTGAAAAAATTATTTTTTCGTCAGCCATGTATGCGATTTGTTGATTACTGATTTAGTGAATTATTGATTTAGCCCGACGTTATTCGGAAGGTAAATGAGCAACAAATATGGAGAAAATCGATGTATATGTAAAGAAAACCGGCTGTAATTGATAAAAGTTAAATCGAAATACAAACCAGTTGCGTATACAGGCATAAAGGGGCACAGCAAGAGTTAGTGACGTATTGTCATAGTATTTGCGCGATGTGTCCGGTTTTGTCGTATTTTGGTCATAGATGCTAATAGTTATTAAACTATCGAATGTGGATTACATCAAAATGTTATAATTCAGCGTTTTAATTGAATACAGGTTGATTTAAAGCATTTTGAATATAAAATTGCTGAATAAATTAGAAACTTTTATAGATTGCGAATCATAACAATGTCTGTTTATCCGCAACTTAAAAAGTTGGCAATAGTATTGTTAATATGTGTAAAACAACTCGTCCTGATTATCGAAAACAAATTAATACATTAGGACGTTACTAATCGGAAGGATATATATGGAAGCTAAATTTTCGCCGCGGGTTAAAGATGTTATACAGTATAGCAGGGAGGAAGCACTTCGCCTGGGCCACGATTATATAGGTACAGAACATCTTTTACTGGGTCTCATTAGGGACGGGGATGGCGTAGCTATTAAATTATTGAAGGAATTAACTGTTGATACAGTTAAATTAAGACGTGCTGTTGAAGATGCCGTTAAGGGCACCGTCGGCACCAATGTGCATATCGGGAGCATTCCCTTAACAAAACAGGCTGAAAAAGTTTTAAAGATAACTTATCTTGAAGCTAAAATATTTAAAAGCGACGTAATCGGCACCGAGCATTTGCTGCTGTCGATACTTCGTGATGAAGATAACATCGCATCACAAATATTAATGCAGTTTAACGTGAATTACGAAATTTTTAAAGGCGAAGTCGAGTCGCATAAAAACGATGTAACAGACGAAATGCCGGGCTCGCCTACAGGTGGCGACGATGACTTCAAAGAAGAAGAATCATTCAGCCAGCCTAAAAAGGTTTCTGACATTAAATCAAAAACTCCCGTGCTGGATAATTTCGGCCGCGACTTAACGAAGGCCGCTGAAGACGGGCGTTTAGACCCAATTGTCGGACGTGAGAAAGAAATTGAGCGTGTATCGCAAATTCTTTCGCGACGTAAAAAGAACAACCCAATTTTAATTGGTGAACCGGGGGTTGGTAAATCAGCCATCGCCGAAGGTCTGGCGTTACGCATAGTACAGCGCAAGGTATCCCGCGTGCTGTTTAATAAACGCGTCGTTACGCTTGACCTGGCATCATTAGTTGCAGGCACAAAGTACCGCGGCCAGTTTGAAGAACGGATGAAAGCGGTGATGAACGAGCTGGAAAAATCACCTGATGTTATTTTGTTTATCGACGAGATACATACCATTGTAGGCGCCGGCGGTGCTTCAGGATCGCTTGACGCATCCAACATGTTTAAACCGGCGCTTGCCCGTGGAGAGATACAGTGCATTGGCGCTACAACGTTAGACGAATACCGCCAGTATATTGAAAAAGACGGCGCATTAGATCGTCGTTTCCAGAAAGTAATGGTTGAACCGGCTACACCCGATGAAACCATTGAGATACTGAACCGGATAAAAGAAAAATATGAAGAGCACCACGGCGTGACTTTTACGCCTGAAGCTATCAATGCCTGCGTTACTTTAACTACGCGATATATTACCGACCGTTTTTTACCTGACAAGGCCATTGACGCTTTGGACGAATCGGGTTCGCGTGTTCACCTGACCAATATTCATGTGCCACAAAACATTTTGGATATTGAGCTGAAGATTGAGCAGATTAAGGTTGAAAAAAATAAAGTAGTACGCAGCCAGAAATACGAAGAGGCGGCTAAATTACGCGATACCGAAAAGCATTTACTGGAAGAACTGGAGCAAGCAAAAGCCGTGTGGGAAGCAGAAACCAAATCAAAACGATACACTGTTACTGAAGACAACGTTGCCGAAGTGGTGTCAATGATGACTGGTATCCCTGTACAACGTGTTGGCCAGGCTGACAGTCATAAGCTATTAAATATGGCCGAAACTGTTGGAAGCAAAGTTATTGGCCAGGATGAAGCGATAAAGAAATTGACACGTGCCATTCAGCGTACCCGTGCGGGCTTGAAAGACCCTAAAAAGCCTATAGGATCGTTCATATTCCTCGGCCCTACCGGTGTTGGTAAAACAGAACTGGCAAAAGAATTGTCGCGGTTTATGTTTGATACTGAAGATGCGCTTATCCAGATAGACATGAGCGAGTACATGGAGAAATTTGCCGTGTCCCGTTTAGTTGGAGCGCCTCCGGGCTATGTCGGCTATGAGGAAGGCGGACAGCTTACTGAAAAAGTGCGCCGCAAACCTTATGCTGTAGTATTGCTGGATGAAATCGAAAAGGCGCATCCGGATGTATTCAATATCCTGTTACAGGTATTGGATGAGGGTCAGCTAACTGATTCCCTCGGCCGTAAGGTTGATTTTAGGAACACGATCATTATCATGACCTCAAACATTGGCGCGCGCCAGTTGAAAGACTTTGGACAAGGTGTTGGTTTTACCACGCTCGCCAAAACGACCCAAGCCGACTCACATTCGCGGGGTGTAATAGAAAATGCGCTTAAACGCGCTTTTGCACCCGAGTTTTTGAATCGTATTGATGACGTAATTGTGTTTAACTCGTTAGGAAAAGACGAAATATTCAAAATCATTGATATTGAGCTGGCTTCCCTGTTTAACAGGGTACACATGCTTGGTTATAAGATTGAACTGACCTTAGCTGCCAAGGAATTTATTGCCGAAAAGGGCTACGATTCGCAGTTTGGCGCACGTCCGCTAAAACGAGCTATTCAGAAATACCTCGAAGATCCGATTGCAGAAGAAATCCTCAAAGGAGAATTAAGCGAGGGCGATACGATGGAAGTTGATTACGACAAGGAAACCAACGAAATAAAAATCGTCGACAGAAACAAAGGCGAAAACAAAAAGCCTGAACAGGAAGAAGAACAGAAATAAAACAGCTCTGCCTGGTTATAATCAATCCCCGTTTAATTTATTAGATGGGGATTTTTTTACCTGTAACATTTCGTCTATTCGAGCCGTAATGGATAAAAAACATTTGTTATGGTCAACAAGCTGCCTCTTTTATTGCTTCTATTCCTTTTATTCTGCGGTTGTGATAAAGGCAAAATAAAACCCGCTTGTTCGCCTGCGGTTTGTACCGACATTTTTGTGACTATCGGCGTTCATTTTGTTGATAACCAGGGCCAGCCTATTTCCGTTCAAAATTTCCAGGCTCTGGATCTGCGTACACATCTGGTCATAGGCCCTACACTGTCTGGCTACGGCACATTGGCAATAGGTTATTATATTATTGCCGATGATGGCGACCTTTCAAAGCTATCAACTGAAGGCGATGACATACAGGTATCGGGTACTGATCCGGCGACGAATCAAACCAAAACAGCCATTATAAAAATAGCCGGAGGCTGCACCTGCCACGTTTCAAAAATTTCCGGCGCAGATCAAATCATGTTCGATTAATTTAATTTGGTGATTTGAGAATTAAAAACCGACTTACAATACAATTGTTCCCTGGTTTTATTTTCAAATAACTCATCCTTCAAATCAAAACCTCTTTTCCACTTTATCATAAAATCCGCCAAAGCTATTGGCGCGTACGCCTTCCTCTGCAAAAAAATCACCCGGAAAACCCAAGTCTATTTTGCTTACATCATTAAGCTTTTCGATATGCTCTTTACTGAGCTGAACATCAATGGTTTTTAAATTATCTTCCAACTGGCTTACCTTGGTTGCGCCCACTATTGGGATAGAGGAAAAACCCTGTTCAATGGTCCATTTGAGTGCTACATTGCCGGGCGATATACCCAATTCATCTGCAATAGCAACAACAGCTTTGGTAATTTTTATACTGCGGTCATCAAGACGCTTGCTTTCCGGTTTTATACGCCCATGCTCTCCACGGAGGTATTTGCCGGTTAATACCCCCCCGCCAAGCGGCGCCCAGGGTGTCACCGTCATTCCAAAATGTTTGGCCATTGGTATAAGTTCCCGCTCGGGCGTGCGGGCAATCAGGCTGTATTCAACTTGCAAAGCAATGAATTGGCTCCAGCCCATCAGCTCGGCCAGCGTATTGCCTTTAGAAACCACCCATGCAGGCGTGTCGCTAATTGCGGCATAATTTACTTTCCCCTGCCTTATCAAGTCGTCCATGCCGCGCATAACTTCGTCAATTGGCGTTAAATCGTCCCAAATGTGCAGGTATAAAACATCTATAAAATCAGTCTTTAAACGAGTAAGACTTTCTTCAACACTGCGCATCATGTTTTTGCGGTTATTACCGGATGCGTTTGGATTAGTGGTATTGTCTTTCAGCGTATACTTTGTAGCTAGTACAAAATAGTCGCGATCGTGGTTACCAAGATAACTACCTATTATCTTTTCGCTGGTTCCCAATTTATATACATTCGCAGTGTCAATGAAATTTCCGCCTGCATTTGCAAAAGCATCCATTATAGCAAAGCTGTTATCCTTATCGGCGCCCCAGCCGGCTTCGGTACCAAAACCCATAGTACCCAGGCACAATTCTGAGACCTTGAGGCCCGAACGGCCCAGCAATTTATATTTCATGAGGTTGACGTTTTGAATTAAACAAATATCAGGTTTACCGAAACAAAATCGAAGTAATGTCAATAATTACTGAAACAATATGATTGAGCAACTGTAATATTTAAACATATCATCCCAATGAAAATCATTGACATACATAACAAAATCAGCGTCGACCAACTGTTTGCGCTATTGCGTGAAAAGCTTAACCCACAGTTTCAGCGACAAAGACAAAGGGATATAAGCTTTAATATCGAAAATGCCGGAGATTTTATAGAAATTAACCAACCTGAACTTTACGAGGGATATATTTTCAGGTTGAAAATAGATGGAACGAAGATATTGATAACCCGGCATGCAGATTACATTGACGACGTAAACGCGCTTACAATAGAATCAATATTAAATGGCTTGTTTGAAGAGTTAGCCGGAGATGTTGGAATTACGTTCGTTTTAGAAGGATGATTGTGAAATCTCGTATTTCGGATGTTCGATTTCGGATTTATTAAGATTAGCTAATTGGGAAATGCTAAGGCTTTTTGCTTTCACCTTTCTGCTCAACTATCCGTTGATCCAGCTGAATTTATACTCGAGCATAGGATTTTTCATGCGCTCAGCCACACGTAATAGTCGTTCGGGCAGGTTCATAATATAATCCCTGGCCTTTTCGCCGCTTTCATTCAGATCAGTAATACTCTCGATATGCCAGTCCTCGATCAGTTCTTTCAGGATATCTACATAGTCAATGGCTGTATAAATACCAAGGCGCTGTGCTGCATCCGTAAAGTGCCCGAAGGTTTGGCCCAGTTTTAAGCCGATTTCACGTAAAAAGTGAGCGGGCATAACAATCTTTTTCCGCATCATATCTTCAAAAGCCAGCATGGCTTCGTTCGGGTCTACTTCAAAAATCTTTTCGATAAAATATTTATAGGCTTTTGCATGCCTGGCTTCGTCGCTGGCTATAACGCCGCACATCTTTGATAGTAATGTATCGCCGTCCTTTTTTGCTTGCGAAGCCACGCGGCGGTGAGATACATTTGTAGCCAATTCCTGGAAAGAGGTATATATAAAATTACGGTACGGATCGTGCCCGGTACCGATATCAAATCCATCAGAAATAAGGTATTGGGTAGATACTTCCATCATCCGCATATTTACGCGGCCCGAAAGGTATAAGTACTTGTTGAGCAAATCGCCATGCCTGTTTTCTTCGCCTGTCCAATGCCTGGTCCACTTCATCCAGCCGCCTTCTTCATCTTTCGAAATACCTTCGACCATGGTTAACCATGATTCGTATGTTGGCAAGGCCTCTTCTGTTATGGTATCGCCAATTAAAACGGCCATCAAATCGTATGACAATCCCTGTGCACTTTCCTGCAGCTCTTTAATTTCGCTAAAAAAGGTATCGCGGGATGAATCCGGTAAAAAATCTGAGGGCTGCCAGATGGTATCAATGGGCTTTAAATATTCATGCATTTTCTCGAGCATGAACTTCTCAATATGGCTCATTACTTCCCGGCGTTTTTCCTCAAAAAATAGCATTCGTTTTAGTTTTTAGATAATTAGATGGAATTTGTATCCGAATCATGGCGGGGTTAACCAGGTTACTTATACCGCGTGCAAAGGTAACGATTAAAAACAAAAATAGTTCTATCAATTTTAATCGACGGAACACCGGCAATCGCAATAAACGCAAAAAGCCCTTGTCCTTTGGACAAGAGCTTAAGCGATAAGATTTGGCACCGACCTACTCTCCCACGTTTTACCGCAGTACCATCGGCTCTGGCGGGCTTGACTTCTCTGTTCGGAATGGGAAGAGGTAGACACCGCCGATATAGGCACCT
>JACXTT010001711.1_pt1 | contig 36054 bp, 31 predicted proteins | sample 9270951 | NCBI WGS metagenome assembly JACXTT01 (sample SAMN15532306, study PRJNA645909) | rock metagenome | isolation source: weathered quartz diorite | place: Puerto Rico | collected 2017-06-21 | reverse complement strand
ACGACGAGACCACTTGGGTCTCGCAGCAAGTTCCAGACGGATCCGACTGGCTTGAGTACATGCTGTACGATGAGTCGAAATCAGACAAAAACTTCCGCGGCGTGATGAACCATTTCGCCGTCGGAGTCATAAACATTCAAGCTGAAGCCGAGTCGCTCACCGAGAATGGCTGGAACTTGACCGAGGAACCAAAAATCGGCCGCGACGGCAAATGGCAACTCAATCTGTACGACCCCGACGGCACTCGCATCGAATTCATGGAATTTACTCCCGTCCAAAAACCATGCTGCTCCGACTACACCGCTCCACATCCCAAACCATGACCCAGACACAGCCTCCCATAATCTCGTGTAGTGGCCGATCTTCAGATCGGCGCCTTTCTCTTCTCCGCGCCCTCTGTGCCGCCCTCTGTGTCCTCTGTGTTAATTCTTTTTCTTCCGCCCAAACTCCATCGCGCCCTAAAATCACCGGCATCGCTTCCATTCGCCTCTACGCTACCGACCTCCACGCCTCCCGCGCCTTCTACTCCAAGATTCTTGGCTTCGATTCCGCCACATCCACTTGTCTCGGCGTTACCTATCCCTGCTACGCCGTCAACGGCCGCCAACGCATCGAACTCCAGCAAATCTCCGGCGGCGCTCCCGACAACCTCCTCGCTGAAATCGCTTTCTCTACTCCAGACGTCTCCCAAATGCGCGAGTTTCTTCTGGCCAACAAGATTGACGTCGGCCCCATCACCAAAGATGAGACTGGCACGCCTCGCTTCACCTTCAAAGATCCACAAGGCCATCCCCTCGCCTTCGTTCAAGCGAGCGACCGCTTCTTTACGCCCGCGGCCCACCAAGTTAGCGCGCGCATCTTTCACGCCGGTTTTATCGTCCAAGATTTGGAGAAAGAATCTGCGTTCTTTGAAAAGCTTCTGGGCTTCCGTTTATATTGGAAAGGCGGCTTCAAGGATGATGGTCTCGACTGGTACGAAATCCAAGTTCCCGATGGCGAGGAGTGGATCGAATTCATGCTGAACATCTCACCCCGCGCCGACAAACAGGAACGCGGCGTGCAAAACCATTTCTCTCTCGGTGTGAAAAACGCCAACAACGCCGCCTCGCATCTCCGCGTGAACGGGGCCACAAAATTTGATGGCCCGGAAGTCGGCCGCGACGGCAAAAACTCTCTCGACATCTACGATCCCGATCTCTCCCGCGTCGAAGTCATGGACTACACTCCCACAAAAGATCCCTGCTGCCACGCTTACGCCGCAGCCCATCCCAAACCATGACCCTTTCTCTTTTTCGCTCGCCACTCGCCACTCGCCACTCGCCACTTCTTCTCCTCCGTGCTCTCTGTGCCTTCCTCTGCGCGGGTGCGGGTTTTCTCTTTCTTTGGCTTTTGCTTTCTTTCCCCTCCTCCGCCCAACAACTCGACAAACCCGCCCAATCCATCGACGAGGAAATTACCGCATTCTCTATCGCCCCCGACGGCCGCATCGCTTATGGCGTCCGCCGCAATGCCCACACCAAGAAATACGATTTCGAGCACGACGACATCTGGATCGACGCCAACGGCAAGCGCCGCCGGATCCTCGAAGGCAACAAATTCTCCATCAACAAGTACGCTGTCTTCGTCAATCGCGACAAGAAATCCGTCGCCAAAGAAAAAGGAAAGCTCGATCCCGAACTCGATCTTTCCGATACCACCTTTTCTTACACAGTCGATTCCCTCCGCTGGTCGCCCAACGGCCGCTATCTCCTCGCTGAACTTTTCACCACGTTTGTCGTCGACGAATCGGGCAAGACGCAGGACGAACGCATGACACTCGTCCTCGACGATAACGGCAAGGAAATCCGCCTCGGCGGTAACGACCCGCTTCTTCACAATGCCGAAGACGCTGTCTTTTTTCTCGATAATGCCACCATCGCTTATCTCAACGAAGTCACCAAGCCCCGCCTTCTCTTCTCTTTCAAATATTCCACCATCGTCAACGGCGCTGGTGGCGCGCTCTTTGAAGGCCGCACCTTCATCTCTGTCGTTCCCATTCCGAAATCCAATTTCGCCATCGCCGTCGAACGCGATAAAGCTCTCTCCGGCCCGCCGCGCCTTCAGCATCTCGATCTCCTCGCGCAAGAAGACTCCGAAATCGCCACACTCGATGGCTACGAAGGCGGCCTCACCGTCTCGCCCAGCGGCAAACTCGCCGCTTATTATGTTGACAGGGAAAATCTCGAAGTCCGCGACCTGACCGCCCCCACGCGCGTCGCCCGCATTCGCCTCGGCCCGGGTGCCATGCAATGGTCGCCCAGCGAAACTCGCATCCTGTTCAAACGCGCGCCCGAGCGCAAAAGCGCCGAACTTTGCTGGATTCCGATCCCGCCGCTCGCCACTCCTGCAACAGGTCACGAAATTCCCATCGCTCAGCCCGACTTCAATCCCATCTTCCGCGGCAGCGTGGTCCGCGACTTCGCCATTTCACCCGATGGCAAGTACCTTGCCATCGTTTTCCCCGGCAAACGCAACCTCGACCTCTTCGCGCTTTCAAATTGAATTCTTGTGGATCGGACTGTTGAGCGTATGACAACAGCTTGATATATTCTCGCCATGTACAAAATCGGTATTTGCCTTTCGGCGTGTATCTTGTGCTGTTCGGTGACCCTTGCGGCCGACGAATCTGAGGTTTTCCGACGCGTGCTCACCAACGCTTCACGGATATCAACCTTGACGCTCCCCGGCGCGGAGCCCTTTCACCTGAAACTTTCTGCTAAGGAGCGCAAACAGGATCAGCCTGAATACCGCACCGAGATCGAAGTATGGTGGTCAAGCCCAGAACGATGGCGGCGTGAAGTACGTTCTGCCGGATTTACGCAAACCGCAGTTCGCAGAGGTGAGCTGTATTTCGAATCGAATTCTGCCGACTACCTTCCCTTTTGGCTTCATGAACTTATTCAAGAATCTGTTGACCCCATTCCTCTAGTCGAGCTCCTCCGGGACCAAGTGGATTTGACGAAGCGGGGGTGCGCGGAATGGCAGCAACCCTATTCGAAGGAAAAAGAGACTGCATACGTCCATCAGTCCATTTGTTTCAATCATGATGGAACGGTTAACGAATTGTTTACGCCAACCGTGGACGTCCTTCTCGGAAACTATAGAGATTTTGCGGGAAGAAAAGTCGCCGGATCCATTACGGTGTGGCATCCCAGCAATGCGGAAATTGTTGGAAGTATTACAATCCTTGAGCCCTTACGACCCGATGATTCGTTGTTTGCATTGCCGGGCAATACACCCTTCCCCGCCCGCCTGCGCTTTGTCTCCGCTCCTGAGGCTGCTCTCGAGCTGGATACACCACATAGCGCGCCATTATCTTGGCCCGTTGTTCACAATTTTCCGGCGTCAGGCGTCATGGCCATTAACTTAAAACTGGACCGCCAGGGGACGGTGCGTGAAATCGGTTCAATCGTTTCTACCAATTTTGTGCTCACGGAAACCGCTCGAGACCAAATTCAGAAATGGAAATTCAAGCCCTATCTTATAGACGGCGCACCTGTTCAGGTAAATACGACGCTTGCGATCCACTTCGACGCAAGGATGGAGCTCTTGGGTGAAGGCGGCAAGGCATTGCCTGTTGAACCCTTTCTACAGCGCATCAAGAAGTCTCGCGAACTTAGCGACCCACGAACTACGGACGGTGTTCCCTTTCACTTACACACCACCATTCAAGGCAACACGGGGCAAATTGGAAGCTACGACGAAATTTGGAATTCAGAGCAACAATGGAAGCGCGAAATTCACTTCGGCTCGATTACTCTCTTGTTGACTCGCAGTGGCGAACAGACGTCACAAGAACTCAAAGGTGCGAGCAGGATTCCTACAGAGATTTCTGAACTACTCGACCTGCTGGTCACAGGACATTTTCCGGACCGTCGCTACACAATATATGAAGCCGATTGGGGTCAGTCAGCAGTCACATTCGCTGGCGTGGACACTGTGCGTGTGGCGCGCGGAAAAGTGGACGCCAGCAACCAACCGATATCCGGGCAAGCGTATTGGTTTGACTCATCAGGTTTCTTGCGTGGCGATTATGAAGAGCCTTTCACCACTACCTACGCTGAATTTGCGCCATGGAAAAACAAAAGCGTTCCGCGACGATTGGAAGTCATAGCCGGGCATACCCGCAAATGGCTCCTTATGATTGATAGGCTTGAACCCATTCCCCAATAGCAGACAATCACGGATGCTAGACGCCACATCTTGCGTTGCCCTAAATCGCTCTAGCGATCGCCACTACAGCTTCGGCACTTTTTTTAATGTCTTCGCGCGTCGTCGCCCAACTCGACACGCTAATCCTCATTGCCGTCTTCCCCTGCCACACCGTCCCGCCGCACCAGCAGGTTCCCTCTTCCTGCACCCGCCGGATCACTTCCTGCGTTTTCTCCGCGCTCCCAAACGACACCAGCGCCTGATTGATCACCACGTCGTTCAAAATCTCATATCCCGCCTCGCGCAATCGCTCCGCAAACAATTTCGCAAACTCGCACGTTCTTTCAATCAAGTCCCTCAGCCCGCTTCGCCCGAGCGACTTCATCGCCGCCCATAACTCCACTCCCCGCGCCCGCCGCGACGAATCCGGTACATGATGCATCGGCTCGCGCAACGCACCAGCGTGAAGATACGCCGCGGACATTCCCATCGCCCCCTTCAACGCCATTCCATCGCGCACCAGCACCACTCCACTGTCGTATCCGACGTTCGGCCACTTGTGCGCATCTGTTGCCCACGAATCCGCCGATTCCAGCCCGCGTGTTAGCTCGTCATACTTCGGCGAAACGCGCGCCCACAACCCAAACGCTCCATCCACATGCACCCACGCCCCAGCCTCCTTCGCGCGCTTGCAAATTTCCTCGGCAGGATCGAAAGCGCCCGTATTCACATTTCCTGCCTGAATGCACACCACGCTTCGAGCGGAAATCTTCGGCAACCTGTCCCACCGCATCCGACCCTGCGCATCCGTCGGCACGCGCGTCACCCGATTTTTCCCAAATCCCACCATGCTCAGTGCCTTTTGCATGGAAGCGTGATATTCCTCCCCCACAATCACATCAATCGGCGGCGCGCCAAATAATCCATCCTCTTCAGCGTTCCATCCTTCGCGCGCCAAAAGCGCCGACCGCGCCGCCGCCAGCGCCGAAAAATTCGCCGCCGTCGCGCACGTCACAAATCCGCCTTCACAATCCGCAGGCAACGCAAGAGCATCGCAAATCCATCCCAGCACAACATCCTCAAGCTCCGCAGCCACCGGCGACATCACGCGCAACGCCACATTCTGTCCCCATGTTCCCGCCAGCCAATTCGCCGCCATCGCCGCAGGCAAAGTTCCGCCAATCACAAATCCAAAGTACCGCCCGCCCGTCGAAGCCACCGTCGCGGGGCTACCCACTTCATCCAGCATCTCAACCACACACCTTGGATCGGTCGGCCCCTCCGGAAACCTCTCGCGGAACTTTGCAAGCCCGGCCACCGCCTCAGCCCCTGGTGCAACTCTTCGCTCTCCCGCTTCCTGGGCATATTTCGCACCCAACGACGCTGCCATTCTGAGTACTTCGCGTATCTCCGGCTGACGATCTCTCACTCTGCCCTCCCACTGCACATTTCTCTTGCAGTTATCTAACTCTTAAGCTATAATTCTTTGCTAGGAATTCCTGTCAAATCCCGCAAAATTCCATCGCCGCGCGGATCAAAACGAGCATCTCGTTTGTTCTCATATCATTGCGCACACTTTGCGCAAATGGAGCCTCCAATTTGTCCCTTAACTCCATTCTTTTCATGAGGCTGCGCACACTTGCAGAAATGATGGGCGGTGTATCTCTCCCTTTCTTATCATCCACGAAGAATCAACAACTTACGGGAGGGACACTACCTTGAGGAGGTCGCTGCTGCCTTCAAAGCCGCCACTTCTTTCACTGTCAGCGACCGATACTTCCCTGGCTCCACGTCCAATTTAAGCGGTCCGAGCTGGATGCGCTTGATTTTTTCGACGTCGAAGGCGATCTCCTTGAACATTCGCCGGATCTGCCGGTTTCGCCCTTCGATGAGGACAACTTCGTACCACGGATTCGGCTCATCCTTCGTTAACCGGATCTTCGCCGGCGAAGTTTTCACTCGCCGGCCATCCTCGAGAGGAATCGAAATCCCGGCGCGCAGCTTCTGAATGTCTTTCTCACTTGCCCGCCCGCTGATTTTCACCAAATAGGTTTTTGGCACGTGCGACCCGGCCTTCATCAAAAGTTGCGCCAGCGCGCCGTCATTCGTCAGCAGCAGTAATCCTTCGCTCGCATAGTCGAGCCGCCCAACGGGATACACGCGTTCAATATCTTTCGGCAACAAATCCATCACGGTGGCGCGGCCTTCCGGATCGCTCACCGTGGTCACGTAGCCTTTGGGTTTGTTCAGCAAGAAATACAAAAGCCGCCGCGACTTCCGCAGAGGCTTGCCATCCACAGAAATTTCGTCAGTGTCCGGATCGGCCTTCGTGCCTAATTCCGTGACAACGATTCCATTCATCGCGACGCGTCCAGCCGCAATGATCTCTTCGGCCTTGCGCCGCGACGCAACTCCCGCCGCCGCCAAGATTTTTTGCAATCGCTCAGTGGGCATAGGAGGTATCGGACCAAAAAAACTAGCAGTCTAGTTCAGCGCTATAAGCGCGGCACATGTTAGCCCGGCGCGTTTACCCTGAGCGTTCTTTCGCGAAGGGTGAGCGCTGGGTCAACTAGGCAGTGAGGAATTGAGCCCCGGAGGTGCGACACTTTGTCCAATGCAAATTCACCGATGAACAACAAAACCGTCATTATCGTCCCTCGCCGCGCCTTGCGACGATTTTTGCCTTTGCGTGACTAGAACCTCGAAGCGATTCCGCATCTTTCTTCTCGATCATTCGATAGCGCCCCTGCGGAATTCCTTCCAGCGTCAGCGTCCCCAACGCCACGCGTTTCACTTTTTCCAGCGGATGCCGTTCGCGAAACAAAACATTCCGCAGCGCCTCCATTTTCGAGTCGCGCATCTTCACTTCGTACCAAAAATTCCCACCGCCTCCGCTTCGATCCGAACGAAGCCCTCGGCTCGCGCCCGGCTGCCGCAGCGTCTTCATTTTCACGCCAGCCTCTTTGCCCAAACGGTCTAAATCCGCAAGCGTCAGCATCCCTTTCACTTTCACGTAAAAAGTCTGCTCGAGTTCGTTCCACTTTTTCAGCAGTCCCGCAGCAAGGTCGCCGTCATTTGTCATAAAAACGAGTCCCGACGACGCGTATTCCAAACTTCCAACGGGATACACCCGCGAAGGAAATCCCCGCAACAAATTTTTCAAGGTTCTTCTGCCTTCTGGATCGGCCAGCGTGGACATCACTTCCGGCGGCTTGTTCAGCAACAAATATACGCGCCGCTCTTCCGCTTCCACCGCGCGGCCGGCAACTTCGACACGATCTTTTCCCGCGTCCGCCTTCGTCCCAAGCTCCGTGACGACGCGCCCGTTCACGCGCACTTGTCCGCTCAGAATCAACTGCTCCGCATGCCTCCGCGAAGCAATTCCCGCCCGCGCAATAATTTTTTGCAATCTCTCTTGCATGAGTTCTCTTTCGCCGCACCACCACCAACCCGTCATTTCGACCGGAGTCTGCGGAGGGAGAAATCTCTCTTGGATTTGCCCGAAACGCTACAAGTTGAAATCTTATTCGCCGGCGGTTGCAGTCTCTGCCTTCGGCGGCTCCTCATCCAGTTCACCCGCCGGCATGCCTTCGTTGGTCGCGGCGACCTCTTCTTCAATCAGTTCTTTGTCCGCAGTCGCATCTTCCGGCGGCGGCAAGTTTTCCAGCGTGTCTGCCGTCGTAGCGTTCATCATCTCTTCTTCAGATTGCGAGCCAATAACAACACCCGCGTCGGTTCCCAGCGCTTCGCGTGCCAGCGCTTCAAATTCCTTGAGGCTCGGCAATTCGTCCAGATCGCTCAAACCGAAGCGCATCAAGAATTCTTTCGATGTTTTGTAGAGAATCGGCCGGCCCATCACTTCTTTGCGGCCCGCCGTGGTAATCAATCTGCGGTCGAGCAAAGTGGAAATTACGCCCGAACTGTTCACGCCGCGAATTTCGGAAATTTCCGGAGCTGTCACCGGCTGTTTGTATGCAATCACAGCGAGCGTTTCGAGCGCAGGCATCGAGAGCCGCAGCGGCGGCCGCAAACTCTTGATGAAGCGGCGCACCACATCGTGGTGCTGCGGCTTCGTATACATTTTGTAGCCGCCGGCGACCGCGCGGATTTCGATGCCGCGCTCTTCGACGGCGCAGCTCGCGACAAGTTCATCGAGCGCGGATTGCACCACCAATTTTTCCTCGCCGAGCGCGCCCGCGAGCTGCTCGACGGTAGCGGGTTCATCCGCCGCGTAAATAATCGCTTCCAGTGCCGCTCTGCGTTCTTCGTTGGTCATGGAAAACCTTGAGGTAAATGAAGTAAAGGAAATAAAGGACATAAAGGATCGAACCGGCCCGATATGCCGCCGCATTCTCCTTTACCTCATTTACTTCCTTAACCTCCTCTACTTCCCTTATTGATACTCCTGGTTGATCTGTTTTAGCTCGCCCTTCTCGTCGAACACAGAATCGAATGCTTTCGCTTTGCGCAAGGAGATTTCGCCGAACTGTTTTTCCTGCACCATTCCGACCGCTTGCAGCTTCACCATTTCGAGTACGGCGAGAAACGCGACAATCATCGCGTGGCGTGAAGGGCACGCCTCAAAAAAGTGAATCAAGTTCACGCTGGAATCTTCACTCGCGAGAATCTGCGCGCGCAACTGCGAAATCATTTGCGCAACGGTGAAGAGCTCGTGCTGTAGCTCGATGCGCGCGACTTCCTTGCGCCGCTCGAGCACTTGCTGGAAAACTTTCACCAAGTCCACGAGCGAAACGACGAGTTCGCCTTCCGTGCCTTCGTCGTGGTAAAGGGACCTGTCCGGCTTCGACCAGACGTTCTCTTCAATCTGCTGCTTCTGATACAAAAGCTGCGCGGCGTTTTTGAATTTCTCGTGTTCGATCAACCGCTGGACCAATTCCTCGCGCGGATCTTCCGCCTGCTCTTCGGCAGACGCGAGCGGATCGGGCGGCAAGAGCATTTTGCTCTTGATGTAAATCAGCGTCGCCGCCATGTAGATAAATTCCGCGGAGACGTCCACGTTCAACTCTTCGAGCTTGTGGAGGTAATCGAGATATTGCGACGTGATTTGCGAAATCTGGATGTCGTGAATGTTCATCTTCTGCTGCTTGATGAGGTCAAGCAGCAGGTCAAGCGGCCCTTCGTAGAGCGGAATCTGAATTTTGTACGGCGATGCCATTCGTTCGTCTTTGCCTTTGTAGGGCCCGCTTTTTTATCCCGAGCTTAGCCGAGGGACTGAAGCGGGCGCCTTTTATCACCGATCCAAAGAGCCGGCCTCAGAAGGCCGCCTCTACAACTACTCCAAAATTCTACGTCTCGGTTGTAGGGGCGCAGCATGCTGCGCCCCTACAAGCAAGATCTCAACCGGCGATTTCGTTGCGCTTTTTCTCCCAACCAAACACGGCTTCGCGGACGCGCGCGATTGTTTTCTGCGCTTCCGCGCGGGCGCGCTTCGAGCCTTCGTCAATCACTTCGAGCACGCGCTTCGGATGCTTTTCGTACTCGAGCCGCCGCTCCCGAATTGGCGCAATCCATTCGATCAAGTGGTCGGCCATTTTCGCTTTGCACTCGATACACCCGATTCCGGCTGTGCGGCACCCTTGCGCCGCCCATTCCAGTGTCTGCGGGGACGAGAACAGTTTATGCCAATCGTAGACGGGACACACGTCCGGATTTCCGGGGTCGGTGCGCCGCTTTCGCGCTGGGTCCGTAACCATCACTTTGGTCTTCTTGCGAATGTCTTCGTCAGATTCGGAGAGAGTGATGGCGTTGCCGTAGCTCTTCGACATCTTGCGCCCATCGAGACCGGGAATCCGAGGCGTTTTGGTGAGCTGATGATCTGGCTCGGTGAGTATAGCGTGCGTGAAAAAGTATGTGCCCAAGTGCTCTACTTGCTTAACGAGATTATCGGCTCCAACCTCCTGAGCGCTTCTCTGTAGGCAGGAGGAGATTTGGTCGATTATCGATCCCGAAAGTTCCGCCCATGGTCCGGCGTTTTGTAGCCACTGGAGGGCTGCCTCCCTCGTTTCCTTATCGGGTGCCCATTGGACTAGCGGATGACTCAGGACGTCCTGCAGGTCATCCCTGTGTTCGTAAGCAAAGAGATCATGGCTAATGTCGAAGCCGTAAAACGAGTTGAATCGCCGCACAATTTCGCGGGAGAGTTCGACGTGGGAGACCTGGTCTTCACCGACAGGGACGACGAGCTGCGTGCCTTCCTGCGAGTAGATGACAATGTCGGCGGTTTGCAGACAGGGATAGCCGAGAAAACCGTAGTTGTGCAGGTCTTTGTCCTTGATGTTCTCGAGCGCTTCTTTGTAAGTGGGGACGCGTTCGAGCCAACTGAGCGGCGTGACCATGCTCAGCAGCAGATGCAGCTCGGCGTGCTCGGGAATGAGTGATTGCTGAAAGATGACGCACTTTTTCGGGTCGAGGCCGGCGGCGAGATAGTCTGTAACGATTTCGATAGTGTTTTGCGCGACGGCAGAGGTGTCGGCGTAGTCGCTCGTGAGCGCGTGCCAGTCCGCGATGAAGTAAAAACATTCGTACGATGGATCGTTTTGCAAGCGCACCCAATTTTGCAGCGCGCCAAAGTAGTGGCCGATGTGGAGTTTGCCAGTCGGCCGCATGCCGCTGACGACACGCTTTTTGTTGGTTCCTGTCACCTATAGCTCCAAAATACTAAGGTTGTCATTTCGAGCGAAGCGAGAAATCTGCTTTTTCCGAAAGCACTGGAAAAACAGATTCCTCACTGCGCTTCGCTCCGTTCGGAATGACACGGAGTTGCGCTTTGTAATCGTTGGTACGAATCGCGCCATATCAAAAACCAAGAGCACAGGCTGAAGCCTATGCCACCAAAATCTGCGCAGTCAGCCGAGGCTGACGCCACTACAAGACGAATCAAAAGCACCGATCTGAAGATCGGCCACTACAAAACCAGAGGCGTCCGCTACAACTACTTCAGCAAGTCCCGCGCGATGATCATGCGCTGGACCTCGCTTGTGCCTTCGTAAATCGTGATGACGCGGGCGTCGCGATACATGCGCTCGACGTCGGTTTCGCGCGAATAGCCAACGGCGCCGTGAATCTGCACTGCTTTGTATGCGACGCGGTTGGCCATCTCGCTGGCGTACAATTTTGCCTTCGATGCGGCGCTGCCCATCGGCTTGCCGGAATCTTTCAGCCAAGCGGCGTAGTAAAGCAAACCGCGCGCGGCTTCGATCTCCGTCTGCATGTCGGCAAGCATCCATTGAATCGCTTGGAATTCGCCGATGGATTTGCCAAACGCGCGGCGCTGCTTGGCGTACTTGATCGAATCATCGAGCGCGCCTTGCGCGAGGCCGACCGCTTGGGCAGCTATGCCGATGCGCCCGCCGTCGAGCGCGCTCAGAGCAATTTTCAATCCCTGGCCTTCTTCGCCAAGGAGATTTTCGGCGGGAACTTCGCAATCGTTCAAAAGAATTTCGACGGAAGGCGACGAGCGCTGGCCCATCTTGTCTTCGTGGCGGCCGATTTTGAATCCTTTGAACGTTGGTTCAACAAGAAAGGCGGTGATTCCCTTTCCGCCTGCGGCGGGATCGGTTTTGGCGAAGACGATGTAGACGCCTGCGACGGAGCCGTTGGTGACCCAGGTTTTTGCGCCGTTCAAAACATAGTGGCGAGTGGCGAGTGACGAGTGGCGAGCAACCGCCGTCGTTTGGATTCCTGCAGCATCAGATCCTGCCGCAGCTTCTGTCAGACAAAACGAGCCGAGGATTTCGCCGCTCGCGAGGCGCTTCAGATATTTTTGCTTTTGCGCCTCGGTGCCGAACTGCAGCAGCGGCGCTTGTACCGCCGAGTTCGTTACGCCGAGCGCGGTGGACATGGCCGTGTAAACGCGGGCCACTTCTTCGAGCATCAGCACGTACGAAACCGTGTCCAGCCCGGGTCCGCCCCATTCCTCCGGCACTAACATGCCACAGCAGCCCATTTCGCCGAGTTTCTTGATGATTTCCAGGGGAAATTTCTCTTCGCGCTCAAGTTCTTTGACGAGTGGCCGAACTTCCGCCTCCATGAACTGCCGGACGGTGTCGCGAATCAGTTTTTGGTGGTCTTTAAGAGAAAAATCCATTCGAGAAAGTTTACGCGAAGCGTTAGGCTATTGCACGACCCCATTGTTTGGAGGGAGGAAAAGCAAAGGCTGCAGCTCTGCGACTCCAGGGCTACATTCGGATTGCCACGGAAAGAAACCAGCTTTGTCAGGCCAAAAACATTGCCAAAGCGGGAAGTATTGGCCCTGGTAAAACCATTGGGAAAAGCCCACATATTCCGGATACCAATCCGGATGCACTTCCTTGAACCGACATAGCACGTCGTTAGCGAAAATGTCGGCACAGTCTATATCCAAAGAAAATTTGCGCCCAGCCTTTAAAGGCATTTCCAATTTCATTGACGAGCGATGTTCCTGTCTCGTGGTCGAACCCAAAAATAATGACCTCAGGTTGCTGGAAGCGCATATAGAGGCCCGTGGAGTAGGAGAACCACTCTTGTTTGTCTTGCGAATCAACTCGCGGCGCAACAGTCATTACGTGCCAGCCGTACTTATCGACGATCTCAAGAAATTTAGCATCGCCTTGGCTAAGACCTTCTCGGTTTTTGGGATCGAGCATGAGGCTGCTCCATGAGGATATGAGATTGTCAACTAGAGCTTAAACAACTCACGCAAGCGTTTGGTTTGCTGGCGGCTGACGGGGATTTCGGTCTGCTTCTTGTCGTTCATTTTGAGCATGTAGCTGGATTTGAACCAGGGCACGACTTCCTTGATGTGATGAATGTTGACGAGGTAAGAGCGGTGCGGACGCCAGAAGGAATCGGCGTCGAGCGCGGCGTGCATCTCTTCAAGCGTGCGGTAGTTGGAGATGCCGTCGGCCTCGCGGGCGGTGACGGAGATGAGGCCGTCGGTGATTGTGGCGAAGACGAGATCTTCCGCATCCACGAGCAACATGCGCTGTTGCGATTTGATGAGCAGCTTCACCGGCGCGGAAGAAGCGGCAGGCTTGGGCGAAGAAAGCTGGTTGACGAGTTTTTCGAGCCGCTCGGCGGGGCTGGTGTCCGCCTCCATCTCACGACGGGCACGGGCGATGGCTTTGGCGATACGCGACTTGTCGAACGGCTTTAATACATAATCCACAGCGTTAACGTCGAAGGCTTGCACGGCGTAGTGATCGAACGCGGTGGCGAAGACAACGTGCGGAACGCGGGCTTTGCGTTCGACGAGTTTTTTTAGGACGCCGAAACCATCGAGACCGGGCATTTGCACATCGAGGAAAACAAGATCGGGCGAATGTTCTTTGATGAGGTTGACGGCTTCCAGGCCGTTTTTCCCCTGACCAATGAGATTGATTTCCGGAAAACCCTTCAACAAAAAGGCGAGTTCGTCCCGGGCGGGCTTTTCGTCATCCACGATGAGCGTGTTGATGGACATTTTCAGCCAAGTAAGAGTGTAAGCCAAAGTATAGGCACGTTACTGGCAGAGTGGCAATTCCAGCGGATTCGATTAGAGTGCGAAATGAGAATTCCGTTCCAGGAGCTTTCATGGCGAATAAGGACGTCAAGGCGAAGAAGCTGGCACAGGTTCTGCGCAGCGAGATGATTTACGAAGGGCCGGTGTTCGGCTTGCGACGGGACGAGGTGATCGAGCCGACGGGACTGCGGACGACGCGCGAGGTAATCACGCACCCGGGATCAGTCGTGGTTCTGCCAGTACTGAGCGACGGCCGGATCGTCATGATCCAGCAGTATCGCCACGCCACTCGTCAGTATCTCTGGGAACTCGTGGCCGGAAGAATGGAGCCAGGAGAGGATCCAAAAGCGGCCGGGGCGCGCGAGCTGGCAGAAGAGACCGGCTACCGGACGAAAAAGATGCGTGTTTTCCTCGAAGTGTTCCCCACGCCAGGCTTTTTAGAAGAAAAGATGTATTTGATACTCGCTTTAGACGTCGTTCCTGGGCCCGCTTCACCGGAAGACGATGAGAAAATTATTTCCGCTACCTATTCGGCCGCGAAATTGGAACAAATGATTCACTTGGGAAAATTGCATGACGCCAAGTCAATCGCCGGCTTGCTCTACTATTTCCGCTTCCTTGCCTCAAAAAGCCGAGGTCGCAAAAAACGTTAATTGAATCGATTTTATGCGGTTCAAAACCTTACACATTTTTTATAAAGTTCGGTCCAGTTCTATTGACTCACTGACTCATTCTGATACACTCCGCGCGTAGCACTTCACAACGCGAGCACTTAGGGGTGCTCTGCGAGGTGTCCGTGAAACAACTGAATCTAACTTCAGGAGGAAGATCGAGGTGCAGGGAACCGTAAAATGGTTTAACAACTCGAAGGGATACGGCTTCATCGGGCGGGAAGATGGTCCTGATGTTTTTGTCCACTACTCCGCCATAGTTGGAGACGGTTACCGGACGCTGCAGGAAGGTGACCCCGTCGAATTCGAGATTGTGCAGGGACCCAAGGGACCACAGGCAGCAAACGTACAAAAAGCAGGGTGAGGATACACGCAATCATAACTGGCCGGCAGGACTCTCCCCCTGCCGGCCGATTTTACTTTTTGAGCAGGTAAACCTCTTCGACTCCGGCAACATTCCCTCCTATAATCGGCGCATGGAAAACAAACAGATCGCACGCATCCTGCGGGACACGGCGCAACTCCTCGAAATTGACGGAGCCATCATCGGGCGCTACCGGAGTTATGAGAAGGCCGCCGAACTGATCGATTCCCTGCCCGAGTCAATCGAGCAGCTTGTGAAAGAACCGGAAAAGTTGAAAGAACTGCCGGGAATCGGCGACCGGATGGTCGAGCATCTCGAAGAGATTGTGAAGAGCGGCGACTACTCGCTGCGGAAAAAACTTTTAAAGAAATATCCGGCGACGATTCTTGACGTGCTGCAGCTGCAGTCGCTCGGGCCGAAAAAAGTGGCGCTGCTTTGGAAGAAGTTCAAAGCGGCGACGGTGGCGGACGTGGAGAAAATTGCGAAGGAGGGAAAGCTCCGCGAGCTCGACGGATTTGGGGAGAAGAGCGAACAAAATATTTTGAAAGCGGTGGAAGTGTTCAAGAAATCGACGGGGCGATTCCTTTTGGGCACGGCGGAAGACGCGGCGACGGCCATTACCGCGCACGTCAAAAAGGCCGGAAAAACGGTGGAAAGCGTGACGCCTGCGGGATCGCTGCGGCGCGGAAAAGAAACCGTGGGCGATCTAGATTTGCTGGTGACGATGGCGGACGGACAAACGGCACAGAAGCATGTGGATGCTTTGGCCGAGCACATTTTGAAGTATCCCGGAATTGATCAGACGCTCGCACACGGCGAAAACAAAGTGAGTTTCACCTTGGAGAACGGGCTGCAGGTGGATGTACGCATGCTAGATAAGGAAAATTTCGGTGCGGCGCTGCTTTATTTTACCGGTTCGAAAGAACACAACGTGGCGCTGCGCGGCCGTGCAAACGATATGGGATTGACGCTGAATGAATACGCGTTGGCGACGCTGAAAGGTGAAAAGCGTGTTGCGGGAAGAACGGAAGAAGAAATCTACGCGAAACTGAAGTTGGATTTCATTCCGCCGGAGCTTCGCGAGAATACGGGAGAAATTGCCGCGGCGGAAAAGCACGCGCTGCCGAAGCTCGTTGAGCTGAAAGACATGAAGGGCGATTTGCAGATGCACACAACGGCCAGCGATGGAAAAAATTCCATCGAGGAGATGGCAGAAGGCGCGCGTGAACTCGGGCACGAATACATTGCCGTTACGGATCACTCGAAAGCAGTGACGGTGGCGAACGGACTGGATGAAAAGCGCATGGAGGCGCATATCAAGAAGCTGCACGCAGCGAACGACAAGAAACTCGGGATTCGCGTGCTGGCCGGTTCGGAAGTGGACATCATGAAGGACGGCTCGCTGGACTATTCCGACGAAATTCTGGCGCAATTGGATGTGGTGGTTTGCTCGATTCACTCGTATTTCAATCTGGATAGGAGCGAGATGACGGAGCGGATGTTGACAGCGATTGAGAATCCGTACACTCAGATCATCGGGCATCCGACGGGGCGGCTATTGTTGCGGCGCGACGCGATTGATTACGATATGGAGAAAATTCTCGACGCCTGTGCAAAACACGGCGTGGCGATGGAGTGCAACTCTTACCCCGACCGGCTGGATTTGAAGGACGTGTACCTGAGGATGTGCAAGGAGCGCGGCGTGAAAGTGGTGATTTCGACGGACTCGCACAATGTGGGGAATCTGGGGTTCATCCGCTACGGTGTGACCACGGCGCGCCGGGCGTGGTTAACCAAGGCGGACGTCATTAACACCTTGCCCGTCAATGAGTTCCTGGAGGCTCTGCGGCCGAAGCCGGGCGCCAGCCGGAAGAAGCACGCCGCCAAAGGGTAGTGAAGCTCCCAAGGCACAGTTGCGTGGGAACATTTCTACGCCAGGTTTCGTACCTCCTCTTCAGACGGGGCCGAACCAGGCCCATGCGAGGACAAACCGATGAGAATTCCCTGCTTTAGGGTGATCCGGGTGGCAGTTCCCCTTTCGGCGGCAGTGCTTATCGCGGCAGCCGTGTTCGCTCCGGCGGCGAACGCCGAGGAGTGGACGAAGAGCTATACCGTCTCGGGACGCGCAAACGTGCATGTGGACACGAATGACGGCAGCGTGCGCGTGACTACGGGCGACACGAAACAGGTCGAGTTGCGCGTGATCTACAACGGCTACACGCTGGACAAGAACCTGCGCATCGAATCGAAGCAAGACGGCGACCGCGTGGAACTGAGTGCGCGGGAGACAAACCATTGGAACTGGAACTTTGGCGTTCACATCAATCGTGGCTTGCGGCTGGAAGTGCGCATGCCGAAGGATGCCGATTTGAACGTGGATAGCGGAGACGGCTCCGTGGAAGCGCAGGCTGTAACTGGCAATGTTGATATCCATACGGGAGATGGCCACATTAAGGTGGAAGGCGCCAAAGGCCAGATAAGGCTGCGCACTGGCGATGGAAGCATCGAAGGACGCGCACTGGACGGCAAGATTGAAGCCGACACCGGCGATGGGCACGTTACGCTGGATGGACGCTTCGACACGCTGACTATCCGGACGGGCGACGGCAGTATTAACGCGCATGCTCAGCCGGGATCGAGGGTCATCAGCAGCTGGAGCATTCGGACAGGCGATGGCAGCGTGGATTTGACTCTGCCCGGCGATTTGAATGCGAACATTGACGCCAGCACAAACGATGGCCGAATCAGCCTGGGAATTCCCGTGACAGTTGAAGGTCAGTTCAGCAATTCGCAGATTCACGGCAAGATGAATGGTGGCGGGCAGCCAGTGACGATTCACACTGGAGACGGGTCGATTCGCCTGAATCGTACTTAGCAAAGCCTGTGCCTCAGAGAAGCACGACTTTTCCGGCTTCTCTTCTGCAGAGAAAAACCCATAGTGTGGAACGGAATGGACACAATGGAGGGAAGATTCGGGCGGTTCTAGTACTTTATCCATTGAAAATAAAAGACTTACTCGCATATGACATTGGACCACCGCGTGCCATCCAATGGGTGTTTGGCGGAGGGTTCCGTGATTGTCTTTGTACTGGGTTTTGCCGTTGCGTGCTTGGTGGCCTTCAGCGGGGCGAGCTCAATTCTGTCCTCGCAAAGACGCCGGTCTTAGTTCATGGTTAGGTTTCTGCCCCGCCTCACTTCCCACAGAATTTGAAGCACGCTTCCGATCCCGAGTGTCTTTTTTGATCGGTGCGCTCTAGTTTCCGCTTTCGAATTCCTTGGCGTTACCTTCATGATTTGCAAGAGCCGTCTGCTTTGCGCGATACTGCTTGTTTGCTTGGGGATGTAATTCGGGTGCTGTGCCCGCTGCACTAAACGGTAAAATTCAAATCAACGGCCTAGGGCCGATTGCTTGAGGGAGCAGAATGGAAAAGCCTGCAAAGATTGCGCCTGCCAAGGGCAAATTGGGAGTCTTGACGCCGGGAATGGGTGCGGTCAGCACGACGTTCATGGCCGGCGTGGAGCTGGTGCGCAAGGGCAAATCGCAGCCCGTGGGTTCGCTGACGCAACTCGGCACGATTCGCCTCGGCAAGCGCACGGAAGGCAAGTCGCCGCTCATCAAGAAATTCGTGCCACTGGCCGATTTGGGTGACCTTGTGTTCGGTGGCTGGGATATTTTCAAGGACGACGCGTACCAGGCGGCGGCAAATGCAGGCGTGCTGAATCCTCAAGACCTGGAGAAAGTGAAACCGTTTTTGAAAACGATCAAGCCGATGAAGGCGGCGTTTGATCGCGAGTATGTGAAGCGCCTCGACGGAACATACGTCAAAAAAGCGAAAAACAAGTACGAGCTAGCCCTGCAGATCAAGGAAGATATCGAAAATTTCCGCAAGACGAAAAGGGTTTCGCGACTGGTGACTTGCTGGTGCGGCTCAACGGAAGTGTTCATTCAGCCGCAGGACGTGCATTCAACCGTTGAAAAATTTGTCGAAGGAATGAAGAAGAACGATCCGGCGATTGCGCCGTCCATGCTTTACGCCTGGGCTTCGGTGACGAGCGGAGTTCCCTTCGCGAACGGCGCGCCGAATTTGACTGTAGACATTCCCGCGATTCAGAAACTGGCGCACGATCACAACGTGGCGATCTGCGGCAAGGATTTTAAGACCGGCCAAACGTTGATGAAGACGATTCTCGCGCCGGGCTTCAAAGCGCGCATGCTGGGTCTCGAAGGCTGGTATTCGACGAACATTCTCGGCAACCGTGACGGCGAAGTGCTGGACGATCCCGGCTCGTTCAAGACAAAGGAAGAGTCAAAGCTCGGCGCGCTCGAATATATTTTGCAGCCGCAGCTTTACCCGCAGCTCTACGGGAAAATTCATCACAAGGTCCGCATCAACTACTATCCCCCGCGCGGCGACAACAAAGAGGGCTGGGACAACATTGATATTTTCGGATGGCTCGGCTATCCGATGCAGATCAAGGTGGATTTCCTGTGCCGCGATTCAATTCTTGCGGCGCCGATTGTTCTGGATCTGGTTTTGTTCCTCGATCTTGCTCAGCGTTCTGGCTTCCGCGGAATTCAGGAATGGCTGAGTTTCTATTTTAAGTCTCCGATGACCCCGGAAGGGCTCTACCCCGAGCACGACCTCTTCATTCAGTCCATGAAGCTAAAGAACACGCTGCGCTGGATGATGGGCGAGGAATTGATCACCCACCTGGGACAGGAATACTACGATTAGTTCAAATGCCCCCTTCAGAAAGCGGACGCTACGCACACCTACTAGCGGGGCAACCTCTGGAGACGGTGTCGGATTCCAATAGAACAAGCACCAGCCCAGGGGGTAAGTCCTATGTTTTCCTACAGGACGGCTTTTACCCTGTGCCTTTTCACGTCCTTTTTTGTGCCCTTCGCTCGCGGACAAACAGCATCAATTTCGGGAACAGTCACGGACCAAACTGGCGCTGTTGTTCCGTTGGCGATGATAACCGCCCAGAATCCTTTAACAAATGCCTCGCGCACGGCGGAGACAAACGACAGCGGAACTTATCGGATTCTGAGCCTGAGTCCTGGGATCTACGACGTGCTCGTGAAGAAGGTCGGATTCAAGCCAGTAGCTTACTCCCGCGTTCAACTTTCCGTGGACCAAGTTCTGACCCTCGATGCGCGACTCATACCGAGCACACTCGCTGAAAAAATAACTGTCACGGGGGAGTCCATTGCGCCCGTGAATTTAAATGACGCGCAGATCGGAAATGCCGTCAGCAGCGAGCAGATCTCGGACCTGCCGCTGGTGCTGCGCAACCCGTATGAGTTGATTCTGCTTTCCAGCGGTGTCGTGCAGAGTAACTCGGTGATGCAAGGTCTTTCCGTGAATGGCTCGCGAGAACGAAACAACAATTTTTTACTCGATGGCACGGACAACAATGACGCAGAAATCCCCGGATTGTCGCAGCCACAGCCTGGATTGACCACGCTCAACCCAGATGCCGTGCAGGAATTCCAAGTCATCACCAATAATTTTCTTCCCGAGTTCGGCCGCAACACCGGCGCCGTGATTGACATCGTGAGCAAGCGCGGGACGAACGATTTTCGCTCCGATCTTTACTGGTTTGGGCGCTACGATGCACTGGGGGCGCGAGATTTCTTCAACCACCAATTGGATTCCTCCGGTCAGACGGCGGCGAAGGATGCGTATGTTCGGAACATTTTCGGAGGCTCGGCAGGCGGCCCAATCAAGCGCGACAGGACTTTTTGGTTTGCGAATTACGAGGGAAACCGCTTCAGCACAACGCTTACGAACACAAGCGTTGTGCCCACGACAGCATTCAAGACAGGAACGTTCACGTTTTTGGGCCAGGCCATTGATGTGAGTACTCCGGCTTCGCAAAATAATACGTTCGGGCTCCCGCTCGATCCAACCATTCAGAAAATCCTGGCATTGTATCCGGCTCCCAATGGACCGAGCGTGGACGATGTCCGCGGACAACTTTTTTATCCCAGCAAATCAACGACGACGAGCGACAGCATAACTTCCGCGGTGGATCACAAGTTTTCCGCAAATGAGAGTCTGGCTGTGCGATATACCTTTAACCGGCTGGAGGACCCCAACATCGCGCACACGGACTTTCTGCCTGGTTTGGGCGGCACAGGAACGCTACAACGTAGGCAAAATGGCTCGGTCCACATAACCTCCATCGTTGGACAAAGGATCGTGAATGACCTGCGATTGGGCGCGAACCGCATCAATTTTCCTCTGACGTGTGAGGGACGCGAAACGTTCGACAGCTTCAGTGAAGCAGACCCGTTTGGCCGCGCGATGGATTTTCCCCTGCCCGGCGTCTCTGGATTCGGCTGTTTGTTCATTGTGGACCGGGACAGCGCGAAGCGATTGAGCGGCACGTATACGCTCGGCGACGCGGTCACGGCCATCAGGGGACGACACACGATGAAGTATGGTGTCGAATTCCGCGACGTCTATTCCAACAGCACAAACAATTTCGTCTCGCGGCCAACGATTGACTTCAACAACTTCTCCAATTTTGGAGCTCCTGCATTTCAGACAGGGAACCCGCAGGTCGACTTCAGCGCGACTTTGCAAAACATGGTGTGGTCGCTGTTTGGGGCGGTTGGCTTGGAAACGCAGGCGCAGTTTTTTGACAAGGGCGGAAATCGCACAGCTGAGGATTTGCGAGGGATTCGCCAGCAGGAGTTCAATGCGTTTGCGCAGGATTCTTTTAAGATTCTCCCGAACGTGACACTGACCTATGGGTTGCGCTACCAGTTCAACGGCGTGCCATATGAGGCCAACAATCTTCTATCCACGCTCTTTACAAGCCCAAGCGGCAGGGCGCCGTTCACTTTTCAAATTGCGGGTGAGGGTCATGGACTGCCTCCTCTATACAAAAATGATTGGCACGATTTTGAACCGCGGATTGGACTGGCCTGGGATCCTTTTAGGCAGGGAAAAACGTCGCTTCGCGCGGGCTACGGCATTTTTCACGACCGGGTCTTCGGCCAGCTGCTGGGACTTACGCGAGGCAATCCTCCGTTCCAGCAAGTCTTTTTTGCTCCTCTCTTTGATCCCGCGGCGGGTGGACCGGCGGTTTCTACTCTGACGCCGCCGCCGAGCTTCCCTTCGTCAGCAGTTACAAGCGTTGTGAACGACGGCGCGGGGATTCTGCCTTTCCTGGTAGACCCACATCTCCGCATGCCCTACAGCCAAAATTGGAACCTTGGCATTCAACAACAGCTGGCCACCAACCTTCTTTTGGAAGTGAACTATGTAGGGACGAAAGGCACCCGATTGCTTCGCTTGGTGGATGGCAACCCGCCGCAGCCGGGTCTGGTTGCTCAGCTCGAGGCGTTTTGTGTTCCTTCCAACCCGGCAAACCAGGGCTTCAATACACCCACCGGGCAGTGTGACCAATCCACATTGCAGTTCGACAGTCTGTGGTTTGGCGCTGAGACAGGCGTGCTGCCTTTCGACGCGGTCAACAACAATGCGTTTCTGCACGCAGAGCTGTACACGAACCGTGCGTCGTCGACTTATCATGCATTGCAAGCGACCCTGACGAGGCGGCTCGCGCATGGAGTGGCATTGCAGGCTGCGTACACCTGGTCGCACGCGATTGATAATGCCTCTGATCCGCTCGTGCCTTCGGCGGGTAACCAGGAGTTCCCGCGCGACTCCTTTGATTTGGGGGCTGAACGAGGCAACTCGGACAACGATGTAAGGCAACGTCTTGCCCTAAGTTACACGTGGGCCTTGCCTCTCGGGCGCGGACACGCGCATCTGTCCGAAGGAGCGATCGGCAAATTTCTGGAAGGTTGGCAAATTGCCGGTGTCAGCACTTTTTCCAGTGGTCTCCCGTTTGATGTTTTCACGGACCTAGACACCGCGCACACCGGCGAAATCCAGCGCGCGGATTTCAATCCCTCCGGCACTCTCTTGCCGGCAGGCAGCCCGCGCACGCAGACAGGTCCCAACCTCGGATTTTTCTCTAATCCTCCCTTTGGTCGCGGAGGAAATCTGGGCCGCAACCATTTCTACGGTCCAGGCACCAACAATTGGGACATGGTTTTGCAAAAGACTGTGAGTATTTCGGAACGGCTCGGATTGGATTTCCGAGTGGAAGCCTATAACGTCTTCAATCGCGTTCAGTTCAGCCAGCCGGACAACCGCACTTCCGATCTCTCCGCATTTGGCCAGTCAAGTTCGGAAGTAAGGCGGCCAGATGGAACGTCTGGGGCAAGACAAATCCAATTCGGCGCGAAGATTCGGTTTTAAGTGTTCCGCTGCAAGACAAATACTGCTTCGCCGGGCGGTCGGGCAGCTATTGGCGCTGGCCGAAGTGAATGGAAACGTCGATCGTGCTCTCGCGTTCCGCTGGAGCGTAGTGCCACTGCTTGACGGCGCGGGCGGCGGATTCTACCAAAACGGCATTGCCGCCGAGCGTTTGGACGTCCTTCACGGTTCCGTCCGGGCGAATAGTCACGCGCAGTTTGACAGTGCCGCCAATACCTTTGTCGCGCAGAACGGCGGGGTACTCTGGCTCGACCTTTTTGACGACCTTGCGTTCCGCGTCCTGCGAAAATACCACGTTCGATCCGCATACAAAAACGGCGATCAGGCAGGCCGCCTGGGCTAGTCTGCGCGTTCCGGTTGATTTCTTCATAGAGCCACGACCAATCACTGGAGTCGCAAGAACTGCAGGAGGGTACTCCCACACACCTTGCCTTACTTGGATAGGGTGCACGGAAGTGGCCACGCGAGGGGGCGAGCTCGAAAGAGTGCTGCGGAGGTTTCCATGCAAGCAATGGGGCTAATGCCTTGACTTATCAATGAGTTAGCTAGAGGTTTGGTTGGCCCCCGAAGGGGCAAGCACTTCCTCGACGAGCGCCAACGCACGTGGTCGTGTCAGTTGGTCAGAAATCTGGTCTCACGCTGAGAAGCGAACGATGCGCTGAGACAATTTGTGGCCGTCAACCGCGAGCAGCTTGACCTGATTTGGCTTCCACGGCGTCCAGAACACGAGTGGAATACACCAATGCGGCGCCTGCATTCATTCCGACCGCGACGCCGAGGGCCTCCGCGATCTCTTCCTTGGTGGCACCTGCCTTAAGCGCAGCGTCAGTGTGGTGAACGATGCAGCCGTCGCATTTTGTTGTGATCGCCACAGCGAGGGAAATGAGTTGGCGCGTCTTTTCTCCCAGCTTGGTCGTCGCAGAGTTGGCGGCGCTCAGTGTCTGATAGCCTTTGACAGTGTCCGGCGACAGCTTCATCAATTCACCAACTCGCGCTCCAAACTGCCGGTGATATTCATTCCAATCCATCATCATGGCTCTAACTCCTTCCTAGTTTCAGAAGCGGGAATACTTTTATCGAGTGGTTGGCGGAGTTGCAACAGAAGTTTTCGCGAGAGCGGGAGACTGCGATTTTTCTAGAAATGCGCGATGTGATATCGTTTCAAATTCGGTTGCCTGCGTTGCGGCGGTCCTTGGCGTCTGCAGTCACGTTTGTTTTCTTTCCTCGGGGGAAACTGTACATGAAGAGTGCTTACAACGGAGTGGCCGTTCCGGCAGAAGGGCGCGCGATTGGCTACGCCAACGGCGAATTGCAGGTGCCGGACACACCGGTGATTCCCTTTATTGAGGGTGATGGTACGGGTCGCGACATCTGGAAGGCTTCGCGGCGCGTGTTTGATGCCGCCGTCGAGCAAGCCTACGGCGGAAAGAAAAGAGTGGCATGGTTCGAAGTGTTCGCCGGAGAAAAAGCGTTCAATACGTTCAAGGAATGGCTGCCAAACGATACAGTAGAGGCGATTCGCGATTTTCGCGTTGCGATTAAGGGACCGTTGACGACACCGGTTGGCGGCGGGATTCGCTCGCTGAACGTCGCGCTACGTCAAATTCTGGATTTGTACTCCTGCGAACGGCCCGTGCGCTATTTTCAGGGAGTTCCCTCCCCTGTTCGCGCGCCGGAAAAATTGAACGTGGTGATCTTTCGCGAAAACACGGAAGACGTGTATATCGGCATCGAATGGAAAAGTGGAACGCCGGAAGCGAAAAAGCTGCTGGAATTCCTGAACAACGACATGCTCAAGGATGGAAAGAAGCAGATTCGCTGGGATTCCGGCGTAGGCATAAAGCCGATTTCGCCGACCGGAACGAAGCGGCTTGTGCGGCGCGCCATCAAGTACGCGCTGGCGCATAAGCGCAAGAGCGTGACGCTCGTACACAAGGGCAACATCCAAAAATTCACGGAAGGCGGTTTCCGCGACTGGGGTTACGACCTGGCCCGCGAAGAGTTTCGCACACAGACGGTAACGGAGCGCGAGAGCTGGATTCTGGATAATTTGGACAAGAATCCGGGGCTGAGCGTCGAGCAAAACGCCGCAATGATCGAGCCGGGACTTGAGCAAGCCGTGGATTCCTTTAAGAAATCCGTTTATGACGAAGTGAAGCACACGCTGGACGCGATTTACGCAACACACGGCAAAGGCCAGTGGAAGCAGAAGCTGATGATCAATGACCGCATCGCTGATTCGGTGTTTCAGCAGGTGCTGATGCGCGCGGACGAGTACAGCGTGCTGGCGACATCCAATTTGAATGGTGATTACTTGTCCGATGCATGTGCGGCACAAGTCGGAGGGCTCGGCATGGCGCCCGGGTCGAACATCGGAGACGGCTATGGCGTGTTTGAGGCGACGCACGGTACGGCTCCGAAATATGCGGATAAAGATGTGATCAATCCGAGTTCGGTGATGCTCTCCGGAGCGATGATGTTTGAATTTTTGGGCTGGATGGAAGCGGCGCAACTGATTGAAAACGGCATCGCGCGCACGATTCAGCAAAGGAAAGTTACGTACGACCTCGAGCGATTGATGCCGGGCGCGACTAAGGTCGGCACGTCGGCGTTTGCCGGGGCAATTATCGAAAACATGAAGGGCGTGGCAGTCGGAAAATAGCAAAGGACGCAGAACGCAAACATGAGCAGAAAAAAGGTGACAGTTGTAGGCGGTGGATTTGTCGGTTCAACTACCGCGCAGCGCATCGCGGACATGGAGCTCGCAGACGTTGTGCTGACGGACATTCTGGACGGCCCGCCGGCGGGCAAAGCGCTGGACATGATGGAAACGGCACCGATTACGCGTACAGATGTGAATGCCGTCGGTATCTCCACGGCAAACGGCGATTACTCTGCGACGGCGAACAGCGACGTCGTCGTGATCACGGCAGGCTTTCCACGCAAGCCTGGAATGAGCCGCGACGATTTGCTAAAGGCAAATTATGACGTCGTGAAGGCAGTCGTCGAACAGATCGTCAGGCACTCGCCGAACTGCATCATCATTGTGGTGACAAATCCGCTGGACGCAATGGCGCAGGCAGCGTTTCGCGTGAGCGGCTTCCCCAAGAATCGCGTGCTTGGAATGGCGGGTGTGCTGGATTCGGCCCGCATGAGCACTTTCGTGGCGATGGAATGCAAAGTCAGCGTCGAAAACGTGCACTCGTTTGTGCTCGGCGGGCATGGCGACGACATGGTGCCGCTGCCGCGCTATTCAACCGTGGCAGGCATCCCGCTTCCGGATTTGCTGCCGAAAGAACGAATTGATGCCATTGTGGAGCGCACGCGCAAAGGCGGCGCGGAGATTGTGAACCTTCTTAAGACAGGTTCTGCGTATTACGCTCCTTCGGCTGCAGCCGTCGAAATGGTTGAAGCAATTTTGAAGGACAAGAAAAAGATTCTGCCCTGCGCAGTTTATCTCGACGGCGAGTACGGCATTAAGGGGCTTTTCGTTGGCGTTCCGGTGAAACTTGGCGAAAAAGGCGTCGAGGAAATTATTCAGATTAAGCTGACCGCTGAAGAAAATGCAGCGTTGCAGAAATCGGCGGGGTCCGTCAAGGAACTCGTGAGCGTGCTGGGGATTTAGCTCTTCAATTGATTTGCAGAATGGCGACTGCATTTGCATGCGCCATTTTTTGCACCTTGAATCACCAAGGGAGATGCTTGAAAGCACCTGCCCGAACAAGGGCCGCAAGGGCAAACGCAAGCAACGCAACCCACGCTTCCAGCGACAGCCCACGGCGCCGCGTGCTCAATGTCTCTCCTTCTATTTTGCTCATTTCACCCTCCTGCTACTGGCCAGAAAATTCTGGCATTCAGTTCTTCAACCATGACTGCAAAACTGCATCTACTTCTTCGGACTTGTTGAATCTAACCGCCGAAACTTTTTCGCCGAATTCGCGCACATTCTGCCTGGCGACGCGGCCAACGATCAAAAGCGCGGGCGCGGGCAACCTTTGCTCTTCAGACAGCGCGCCGATATTGGACCAGAGAATCTGCTGCTCCGTGCGTGTGGCTTGCGAAATCAGCGCGCAAGGAATTTCTGCACTGAGTCCGGCGTCGAGCAGCCGCGCGGCGACTTCCGCATAATCCGTTCCGGGCATGTAAATGGCGAGTGTGGTGTCCGCTGTCACTTCGCGCCAGCCCAGGCTCTTGACGTCATCGCCTCGCGAAAATGTCGTGAATAAGACTTGCGAAGCGACGCGTCGATCGGTAAGAGAAAATCCCGCCGCAGCGGCGGCGCCAAAGGCAGCGGTGATTCCAGGCACGATTTCAAACGCTACATTTGCTTTTTGCAGAGCTTCGATTTCTTCCGACGCCCGGCCAAAGAGGAGCGGATCGCCGCCCTTTAGGCGCACAACGACATCGTGCTTTGCCGCATAGGAGACGAGGAGAGAATTGATTTCATCCTGCGTAAGGAGTTTCAGCCCAGCGCGCTTTCCAACATCGACGATGGTTGTCCGTGGAGAAACCAACTGCATCACTTCGGCGCTCACGAGCGAGTCGCTAAGAACCACGTCGGCGCGTTCCAGAATGCGCAACGCTTTCATGGTGAGCAATTCGGGATCGCCTGGCCCGGCTCCGACTAAATAAACCTTGCCCATTATTCGACGCCTTCCGTGGATGGTTTGCGATTTGCTTCGCGCAAATAGCGTTCAAACATTTCCCGGCTGGCCAAGTTGTGCAGGACTTCCTTGTTCTGCGCTTGCGATGCACCGGACGCACGAAGCACTTCCCTCGCGGCGCCAAGCCACTCGATCCAGCTTTCGTATTCCGGACCGAACTGCTCCTCGAGTTCCTTGCGCAAACGCTGCGCCAGCGCGGGGCTCTTTCCATTCGTGGAAATTGCAATCTGCAAATCGCCGCGCTGCACGACCGCGCCGTAGTAAAAATGGCAGTTTTCGATGTCGTCCACGGCGTTGCAGAGCAGCCCGCGCGCGTCGGCAGCACGGTAGACCGACTCGTTCACGCTCGGCACGGAAGTCGCTGCGATGACGAGAAACGCACCCTGCAAGTCGTTAGGAGAGAATTCCGTTTCGCGCCATTCGATTTTGTTTTCTCGAACGAGCGACGCGAGCTGCGAATTGAGTGCAGGCGAAACAACAAGGACTTTCGCGCCTGCTTGCAGCAAACCATCGATCTTGCCCGCAGCAATTTCACCACCGCCCACAACCACGACGCGGCGTCCTTCGAGCTTCACGAACATGGGAAAGAGACTCATGCGTCAGCCCTCCACACCGTGCGGAACGCTCGCCGTCGGTAGATCACGCGCAACGGCGCCTACAAATTCGCCTGCCAAGATCGTTCTGATTTCTTCGTTGCTATGCCGAGCGAGAAATTCGCGCAACGATTCGGACGGTTCGCGGCCCGCCGTGTAGGTATCAAGCAAGCGCTCAATCGCATCGGGAACGTCTGCTGCCGCACACCGGTAGCCGACAGGGCGCGCGATGGAAGCAATCTGTCCAACGCTTCCGCCGACGCAAAAGTAATAGGCGTCGACCATCTTTCCGTCCGCTTTGATTTTTTTGCCTTCGATGCCGATATCCGCAATCCAGTGCTGGCCGCAACTGTTCGGGCAGCCGGTAACATGCAGTCGGATCTGTTCTTCAAAACCTGCCAACCGCTCTTCAAGCTCCCGCGCGAGCCATCGCGCGAAACCTTTTGTTTCGGTCAGCGCCAATTTGCAAAACTCCGTGCCAGTGCAGGCGACTGTGCCGCGCGCGAAAGCCGAAACCGATACGGGCAAACCCGCAACGGTTAGCTCGTTCGCGACCAGGTTCACATGAGCTTCGGGAATGTTGATGAGGAGAATATTTTGCTGGACGGTGTTCCGAATATGGCCGTCGCCGTAAGTATCGGCAAGATCCGCGACTTTGCGAAGTTGGGCCGGCGTGATGCGCCCGCGCAAGACCGGCGCGCCGACATAGAAAAGCCCGGATTGCTTTTGACGGTGCACACCGACGTGATCGCGGTAAATGTCCGCTGGAATTTCTTCGGCTTCGGAGGGATCGAGCGCAAATCCAATTTGCCGTTCGAGTTCAGCGAGAAAGCTTTCCGCGGTCCATCCGTGTTGAAGGAACAGGTATTTCAAGCGAGCCTTGTCGCGGCTCTGGCGCAGCACTTCGCTCGCACGGAAAATTTCCGCAACGCCGCGCGCGACCACAACCACCTGATCCTGGCGAATGAACGCATTTAGCTTCACTGCGAGATGCGGTTCAGTGGAAAGCCCACCGCCGATCCGCACGTTAAACCCAACTTCCTTCACGTCATTGCGAACGCGCGTCGTCGCGGTAAAAGCAACATCGTTGATTTCCGGATAGCTACACCAGGAGCTGCAACCGGTTACGGTCATCTTGAATTTCCGCGGCAAATTGTAAAACTCGCGGTTGCCGCCGAGCTCGCGGTCAATCGCCAGCGCAAAGGGCGAAGCATCAATCAATTCGTGCGCGTCGATTCCCGCTACGGGGCAGCCGGTGACATTGCGGGCAACGTCACCGCAGGCGCCGGTCGTGGTCAAGCCGATGCGCTGCAACCGCTCAATCAAATCCGGAATATTTTCGATTGTCACCCAATGCAACTGAAGGTTCTGGCGAGTTGTAATGTCGGCCACGCCGCGACCGTATTCTTCCGAAAGGGCCGCGATTTCGCGTACTTGATCGCTGCGCAGCAAGCCGTTAGGGATGCGGATGCGCACCATAAAAAACTGCGTGGCCTTCCCTTCTCCGTTCTTGCCGCCGATGACTCCGAGACCGTCGCCCTGCGTGTAAATTCCCCACGAGCGAAAGTACGTGCCGAGCCACTCCGGCGGGATCGAGCCGTGCCCCAGGCGCGCAAATTCGCGGATTTCGTCGAGATGATCCCACGCGAGCTTTTCGCGCTTCAGCCGCTCAACTTTTTGCGCTTTCGTTTCCTTGACTTCGCTCATTCCCTCTCCAGTGGCCCTGAAAACAAAAAACCCACGTTGCCTTGACCTCTGGCACGTGGGCTTCGGAACTACGAAATTTAAGCTGGTACTACGTCCGGTGCAGCCTCAAGCCAGAGATGGATGTCTCGCGACACATACAGCAGTCGCACGGACAACACATCATCTGGCAACGAACTCTCATGCTTTTCTTAAGCTACGCGAAGGCTCGCAAGGTGTCAACATGAGAATCCATCACATTGGCGATACTTCGCATCAGGTTTTTGGATGCACGAGTGTGCGTTTTGGATACGCGATGATTGACCTATCTTTGGCTAATCGAGGTACATCCACTCCTGCCAACTGGCAGCCAGCGGCCGCTTTGCCTTGCGACATATATATATGGTCAGATTCGTCTCTTCGGGCATGGCGTAGGGAGGGCTGATGGTTTCAAAGGGCTGGACGTCTTCAAACGACCGCCGCAACCGCTCCGCAGGAAAGCCAATGGCGATCACGATTTCGTCGGAATACCCGCGCGGCCCCCAGTACCCATACTGATTGTGGCCGCTAACGGCTTTTGGTAGGCCATAGCGCTTGCCGAAGTAATCGATCGCGCCCGCCTCGCCGTAGTTGTATGCCAGCAGAGCTGCCTTCGCGCGATCCTGTTCCGGCAAGGATAGATACGCCCGCGACATTGCTTGGACCTGCTCTTCCCAGCCGAACATGTCGCCAAACAACTGCGGCAGATCGCCCAAGGGAACATTTTCCACGTGCACGGACTTCACGTCCCAGAAAGCACAGTACTTTATAGCCCGTTGCACTGGAAGAATTGGCATTGCCAACGGTGCTGCAATCACCGCGCCAATAAGCAGGGGTACTACAAGCACAGGCTTTAGCCACGGGCCGGCGCGAGGCAGCGCGCGTTTTTCGATCCACACCGCGCCGCCCGCGAGCAACATTACATAGGCCGGCGCGAGATAATAAATTTTGCCGTGCAGCACGATCATTTCGGCTAGCACCACGAAATACGTCCACGCGAGAAAGGCATATTTTTGACCCGCCTCATCGCGCAAGAAAAACCACAATCCCAGCACCCAAATCGGCGCGGCGAGCGGATGCGTGAGCAGCGCTTGCTGCCCGATGTATTCGAGCGGCGAGACCGTCGAATATTTCGTACCGATCACCGCGTGCAACAGTTGAATCGTCGGGTAATGATTGCGAATTTCCCAAAGGAGATTGGGAAGAAAAATCAGAACGACAATTGCCGCGCCTATCCAAATCCAAATCGAGCGAAAAACCCAACGCGCACGCGTGAGCAGCAGTCCTGCAGTAAGCCCTGAGCCGAAAAAAAGCATCGAGTGTTTGTTCAGCACGCCGAGGCCAGCGACTACTCCGAACAGCAGCCACAGCCGCTCGTCGCCACTGTTCAGGATGCGGAGCACGATTGCCGCGCACGCCATCCAGAACACCGGCTCGAAGGAGTTCATGGAAAGGAAATTGTCGAACGTAAGATAAATCGGCGCGCAAAGCACAGCGAAGGAGGCAAAGAACTGGGCAAATTTTCCGCCGCCGATTTCCCGGGCGATCCAACCGCCGAGAAAAATCTTCGCGGCGCTGGCGAGGGCGGGCAAGAAGCGCAATGCAAAAAGCGAATCACCAAGCACGGCACGGGATAAGTACGAAGCAAGCGGGGCGAGCGGCGAGTGGTCAACGTAGCCCCACGCGGGATGCTCTCCACACGCGGCGTAATAGAGTTCGTCGCGAAAAAAGCCGTATTGACGGTTGAAGAGAAAATGGAGCAGCGTGCCGAGAACGGCAAGAATCCACACCCAGCGGTTTAGCGGCGCGCGTTCGGTTGCAGGCTGGGAATCGGCAGGCTGTGCGATTACTGCACCTTCTTGGTCGCGGCCGCAGAAGCCGGAGCTTCCACAAGCGTGGCAGAGACAATGTAATCCAGCTTGGGCCAACCTTTCTTCGCGTAGGGATTGCCCAACGTTTCCAGCTTATCCTGCGCCGGGCCATTATCGTTGCTGTAGCCGTCGTAAAGCATTTCCACTACATTCATTCCATTGCCTTCGACTGCTCCGAATGGCGAGAAGCCCTTTCCATCCAGGAACGCGTTGTCCTTCAAATTAATAAATAGCTGTGTCGTTCGAGTGTTCTCGCCCGAAGTTGCAAAGGTCAAATATCCACGCTTGTTGGATTGCAATACGGGATCGTCCAGAATCACCATGCGTCTCCACGCCGTGGAAACCGCAGGCTTGGCGCTAATACCAAACTGAACGACGAACCCGGGCACTACACGGAAGAATGCAGCATCGTCGTAGAAATGTGCTTTCACAAGATTGTAGAAGCGGTCCGCACCGAGGGGCGCCCAGGCGCGCGTGACCTGCACCGTGAAGTCTCCACGCGTCGTCTTGAATTTCACCTCGTACTTGTCCGGCGCTTTCTCTTGCAGCGTGGAGGGCTTGAGCAAGTTTCCAGGCTTCGCAGCAGGCGCAGCCTTGCCAGTCGGAGCGGCAGCAGATTCAGTTGCGGCTGGCTTTGTTTCAGTTGGTGCTGGCGTCGGTGCCGGCGCAGGAGTTTCCGTTTTTGCCGTTTCGGCCGGTTTCATCTCGGCGGCCGGCTCTTTGGATTTGCATCCAGCCAAAAGCGCAGCGATCGCTAGAACCGCGCACCACTTCATAGCCCTCATGTTCTTCTCTCCTTCTTGAAATCGCATTGAATCTTGTGCAGGTTATTTCTTCTTGTTCAATTCCTTGCTCACGCGCTCCACTTCGCTCATCACGCGCAACGTATTCTCGCCGAGAATTTTGCGAACATCGCTCTCCGAATAGCCTTTTTGCAGCAACGCCTCGGTAATTTTAGGAATCATCGTCGCGTCTTCCATGCCGTACGGCATATTTGCGCCGTCGAAATCCGAACCGAGTCCAACATGATCCGGTCCGACAAGTTTCACCGCGTGGTCAATGTGTTCGATAATTTTTGTGTACTCGACTTTTGGCAATTTTCCGGCCGCAACATATTCGCGCGTAATCTTGTCGCCCTGAATCATTTGGCAGCCCTCGTTCGATTCGTCCGGGCAGCGTGTTTTCAATTCCGCCGAAATCGCCTGGTTGATAGAAGGATCTTTCTTTTCCGCATCGCGAAATTCCTGGCTGAGGAAACCCACGTGGTAATTAATCTGAATCACGCCGCCCTTGGCCGCTAGATCCTTAATCATTTGATCCGTCATGTTTCGTGGCGCATCGCAAATCGCGCGACAGGAGGAGTGCGACGCGAACATCGGCGCTTTGCTGACGTCTAGCGCATCGTAAAACGTCTTGTCACTTACATGCGAAATGTCCACAATCACGCCGAGACGGTTCATTTCGCGAACGACATCTTTGCCGAAATCCGTCAGCCCGTTGTGCACCGCTTTGTCCGTGCTCGAGTCCGCCCACTCGTCGTTACCACTGTGCGTTAGCGTCATGTAGCGCACGCCCAGTGCGGCATAGCTGCGCAGAACGCCAAGATCGCTCGCAATCATGTGCCCGCCCTCGACGCCCATCAGGGCGGCAATCCTCCCCTGCTTCTTTGCTGCGCGCACCTCTTCCGCCGTCGCGGCGAGCACAAGTTCATTCGGATGCCGGCGCACTTGCTCGCGCACGGCGTCAATCTGGTCCATTGCGCGCTTCACTGCCTCGGGACCGGTTACTTTGCTGGGCATCCAGATGGAAAAGAAGATTCCGTCGAGGCCGCCCTCCTTCATCCGGGGGATATCAATGCTCCCGTCGGGGTGGCGCTCCGCCAGATCGAATTTCGGGTCGAGCATGCGCTGCGTCGTGTCATCGTGCGTGTCCATCACGATGGACGAGAAATGCAGCTTCTTCGCTTTCTCAGAAACGGAATCGGCCGCCAAGCTCATCACCAGCAAACTCCCGCCCGCAATAGCCGCGGCGACTTTCGGTATCCTCCGACGCATCGCAATCCTTCCCCGGTCATTTTAATTTTGGACCTGCTTTTGGTTTCTTACTTTTTCAGGCCGAGGCGGACGGGCAGCGCGCACTTCAGTCCCCCCAGCAAAATTTGCAGAAAGAGTTTACCCCAAGAGCCAGCCGAGCAAAGCTTGTTTCCACGCCGCCCGGTTCACTTCGGCGATGGATTCGGTAAGAGGGATGTTCTTGGGGCAGGCCCTCACGCAATTTTGCGCATTGGCACAATCCTGAATGCCGCCGGGTCCCATCAACGCGTTAAGACGTTCTTTCGCGTGCATCGCGCCAGTGGGGTGCATATTGAAGAGGCGTACTTGACTAATGATGGCCGCGCCGACGAACTTGCTGTTTTCGTTCACCTGTGGGCAGACTTCAAGACAACTTCCGCAAGAAATGCAATTGGACAACGGATAGCCCGCTTCCTGAACTTCTGGCGAGACGCGCGGGCCTTCGCCGAGATCGTACGTGCCGTCAATGGGAATCCACGCTTTCACGCGCTTCAGGCTGTCGAACATGAACTGGCGGTCAACGGCAAGGTCGCGTATCAGCGGGAATTTACTGAGCGGCTCAATGCGAATCGGCTGCTCCAGCAAATCGACCAGCGCCGAGCAGGCCATGCGCGCCTTGCCGTTGATGAGCATTGCGCAGGAGCCGCAAATTTCTTCGAGGCAGTTCGAATCGTAGGAAACCGGTGTAGTCTTCTTGCCGTCGCGCGTCACAGGATTTTCCGCGATGTCGCGCAGGCAAATGATGACGTTCATCGAAGGGCGCCAGGGCAGCGCAAACTCTTCCCAGCGCGCAGACTCCTTCGGCGATGCCTGGCGCTTGATTCGAACGATGACCTGTTTCTTCTCAGCCATAAATCCTCGCCATCATTTCGCCGCGTCGTAGCGGCGTGCGCGAGGCGGAATCAGTGAAATGTCCACCGGCTCATACGTCAGCTTGATTTCGCCGTTCAGATACTTTGCTCGCGTCGTCTTCAGCCAATTTGCATCGTCGCGGTTCGGAAACTCCGGTTTGTAATGCGCGCCGCGCGATTCATTACGCGCCAGCGCGCCAAGCGTAATTACGCGCGCCAGTAATAGCATATTGCCGAGTTCGCGCGCAAAATTCAGCGTCTGGTTCGACCATTTCGTCCGATCGCTGAGATTTACGCGCCCAAATCGTTCTGAAAGCTCCACGAGTTTCGCGTCCGCCGCTTCCAAGTTCTTGTTGATGCGCGTTACGGTCACATGCTCGGTCATGGTGTCGCCAAGCTCACGCCAGATGACCATCAAATTTTCGTTCCCTTCGCGCGAAATCAGTTCCTGATTTTTCGCTTCCTGGTGTTCTTGCTCGCGCGTGAAAACACTAGCGTCAGTTGCCTCCGCGCCTTTATCCAAATTCCTTGCATACTTCACCGCGGCCGGCCCCGCGAGGCCCCCGCCAAAAATGCAGCTCACCAGCGAATTCGCGCCCAACCGATTCGCACCATGATATTGATACTCGCACTCGCCCGCTGCGAAAATTCCTGGAACATTCGTCGCCTGGTCTTCGCCGTTCACCCACATCCCGCCCATCGTGTAGTGCATGCCAGGGAAAACCTTCATCGGCTCTTCGCGCGGATCCACGCCGAGGAATTTTTCGTAGATTTCCAAAATGCCTTCGAGTTTGCGGTCGAGCGTCTCACGCGGAATGTGGCTCACATCGAGATAAACCGCCTGCTGCCCCAGCAATCCAAGCTTTTCCTGGAACACGATGCGATGAATCGCGCGCGTGGCGATGTCTCGCGGAACCAAATTGCCGTATTTCGGATACCACTCTTCGAGAAAATAAAACCTTTCGGCTTCGGGGATCGTCTTCGCCGGACGTTTGTCCGCGGGATTACGCGGCACCCAGACGCGTCCGCCTTCGCCGCGAGCCGACTCGCTCATTAGGCGCAGCTTGTCCTCGCCTGGAATCGCCGTCGGATGCACTTGGATAAATTCGCCGTTCGCGTAATCCACACCCTGCTGAAAGAGCGCCGACTGAGCCGAACCGGTACACACGACGGAATTCGTCGAGCGCCCAAAAATTGCGCCGATTCCGCCGGTGCAAAAAATCACAGCGTCCGCTGGAAATGTTTTCACTTCC